>ERZ1370068.10199-contig-8916_pt1 | contig 49753 bp, 50 predicted proteins | sample MGYA00561227_ERZ1370068 | MGnify/ENA primary metagenome ERZ1370068 (study PRJEB38410, sample SAMEA6850437) | metagenome | study: Metagenomic assessment of the ecological functions of the soil: analysis of the soil microbiota associated with the... | reverse complement strand
GTTATTGTAAATGGTTCGGGCGACAGCAACCGAGGCCCGCCTGCGACTGAGCCGGAGCGCCGATTACTGATCCTGACGAGCAGGACCACCGGCGAGCCCAACGCGTCGATGGAGTTCGGTCCCTCGGAGCCGAATCAGGTCGTTCGCGATTCGTTCTGTGGATAAAAAGCCACTGAGGTACTGCACTGGCGCTCGCCCAGGCTTGAGCAGTGACCAGAGCTGGAGCCAGAGGGATCGTTATGGATAAGTCCGTCGAGAGGCCCAATGAACGACGTTTCACGGACAGCGATTCAAGTGACGCATGCTCTCTGGCGCGAGATCCGTCGCTATCTCCAACGCTACGTCGACCTGACCTGGAAGGTACCCGATCTCGCCTGCGACGCACATCGAAACATCACCGCCGCCGAACGCTGGCAACGGACATCCGCGACGTCGCGCGACCTGGTCGAGCACGGTTCGGTTTACTCAGCGCCGACGGGCTGGAGTGCGTCGACCGGGTACTTCCGAACGACATGTTCGACATCAGTTCAATGGCGAACCACTTCTGAGCGAACTTGCCTGGCAGACCGCGGCGGTTAGTGACCAGCTTGCGCGTCGTCATGCGCCTCTTGCGGCCCGGATGCACGGGGCCATCGTCCTCCAGCCGAACATCCGCTCGTTGGCGGAGCTGCCTCGGGATTCTCATCGATCACGTCGCGCTCACCGAGCGCAGCCTCGCCGAAGCAGCCGAGCTCGCTTCGGCTCGCCGACGACCGCAGTGCATCACGCGCTTTCTGCCCGCGCACGACCAAGAGGCGGTTGGCTCCCAGCATCCGCTCGCGGCGCGCCTCTGGCCTCGCTCTTCCAGCCGGCGTGGTTCGTGCTCCGGCAGGCAGACCCTGTAACTTCGGCCGGCGTCTCGCAGCGTAGAGTCGCAGCCGCGCTCGTCGCCAGGGTCGAGCGGCCTCATCGGCTGCCCGAGACGGGTGACCACCCTCGACCGCGACGGGGATGGGAGGTCGTCGGCGTCGACGCGCAACAACATGCGACGCGACTTCTTCGGCTCCGACGGGGACACTGATCGGCGAATCTCGAGCGCCTGCGTGAGCACCGCTGCGGTTCAGGCACCACGGGCCGACCTCGACGCTCGAGACCGGGCGGGCATCGGCCGTCTCGTCGGCGACGTGCGGCCCGATCTCATCGTCCACTGTGCCGCGCGTGCCCTCAAGATCTCGCGGCCCGGCGCGCCCCTTCGACGACTTTCTGACGTGAACGCGGGCGCGGGACGCTGAACCTGCTCGAGGCCGCGCGCTCGAAGCTGCCCGGACTCGCCGTTCGTGTTCCTCCTCAGATGACTGAACAAGGGTCTGCGGGGACGATGCCGAACGAGCGCGACCTCGTCAGAGCTCGATGACCAGATACGACTCATGCCGACCCGGCAGGGCACGAGGGCATCGACGAGAGCTGCCCGCATCGACGCGACGACGCACAGCCTGTTCGGGGCATCGAAGGCTGCAGCCGGATCTCCTCGTCCAGAAGTACGGGCGCGTACTTCGGCATGCCGACCGTTTGCTTCCGAGGAGGATGTCTCGACGGGCTCGAGTCACGCCAGCGCCGAGCTACACGGATTCCTGGCGTACCTCGCCCGCTGCGCTCGCTCGAAGGCCGCACGTATCGCATCTACGGCTACAGGGAAAGCAGGTCGCGACAACATCCACGCGTCCGGACGTGTGCGCGAGCGGCACTGCGTTCGCCGATGCCCCGCGAGCCGGCGCCGTCTACAACATTGGAGGCGGTCGCGCGAACTCGGTCTCGATCCTGCGAAGCTATTACGCAGACGGCTCGAGGACGCCTGACCGGACGGACGCTTTCGAGGTCGAGATACGTCGACGAGCCGCGACGTGGCGACCACATCTGTTACATCAGCGACCTCGCGCCGTCTGCGCGAGGACTACCCGAGCTGGAACGCGTGACGATCACGCTCGACGACATCCTCGGCGAGCTGGTGCGTCCGACCTCGTGAGCCGCGTTCTCGTCACTGGCGGCGCCGGCTTCATCGGATCGCACCCGCGGTCGCCTCTTCGCCGACGGCTTCGCCGTGACGGTGCTGACAACCCCACGACCGGCGTGGAGCGAGTCCCCGCCGCCGCATCGTCTGTCGAGGGTGATGTCGCAGACGGCGAGCTGGTCACGACGTAGGTTCGCGAACGAGCGCTTCGATGCCGTGTTCCATGTCGCCGGACAGGCGAGCATCGCGCCTGTTCGCGCGGCCCGAGACGTCGACCTCGCCGAATGAATGTTCTCGGCACCGTCAACGTCCTGCGTGGCTGCATCGAGTCCGGCGCGCCCAGCCTCTCCATGCGAGCTCGATGACCGTCTACGGCGAGCCCGATCGCGTCCCGACTCCCGAGGACGTCCCGTGCGTCCCGCGTCTCGTACTACGGCGTGACCAAGTACGCGGCCGAGCGCTACGCGCAGATCGCGTGGATCGTCCTGACCTCGATCTCGCAGTGACCTCGCTGGAGGATGTTCAACGCCTCGGCCCGCGCCAGAGCATCGACGAACCCGTACCAGGGCGTCCTCGCGATCTCATCGGCAACGTCCTGCGTGAGCGAGCCGATCACCATTCACGGGGACGGGCTGCAGACGCGGACTTCGTCTTCGTCGACGACGTCGTGCGACGCGTGGATGCGCGTACTTGACGCGCCGAGGCTGCCTGGGTCGAGTGCTCGAATGTCGGCAGCTGGCCGAGAGACGCTCGTGTGCAATGAGCTCGCGGACGCGGTTCTCGACGCCTGCGGCGAGTCGCGCTCGACCTGGGATGTCCGCTCGCAGGACGCGCAGCTCGGCGATCAGCGGCGTGCGGCTGCGGACACTGGCGCAGCTCGAGCGCACTCGGCTGGACGCGAGCACGACCCAGCGCGGCGACGGCATGGTGCGAAGACGATGGCCTGGGCCCGATGGAAGAGCGCTAGTGCTAGAGGCGGAATGCGCTCGGAGCACCGTCGCACGTCGAGTGAGCGACTCCGCCGAGAGCACCTGGATCGTCAGCGCTGCCAGCGCTGGTGAGCTCGGGCGCGACGTAGATGGCTCTTCGCAGGGAGCGGTGCGAGCCGTCAGACACGCCGACCTGCGCGTGGCTCGGGACGGGGTCTCGGTAGGAGGATCAGCGTCCCACGCTCGCCGCCGGGATCGCTGCTGGTTGCCGCAGGCGATCCGCGAACCCGCGGCTGCAGCGACAGCGCCGGCTGGCATCCTGCTCTGCAGTCGTCGGTCGCGACGAACGGCGACTCCGGAGCTCGGCCGCTGAGTCCGCGATCCCATAGGTGTGCTGTCCCGAGCGCACTCAAGCCAGCGCCAGCGTCGGCAGGGCTGATGTCCGCGCGTCGTCGGCTCCGCGACGACGAGACTGATACGCAGCAGCGTGCCGGTACGACACCACGTCGGCGTTCTCGCTCCACGACCATGAGCCCCCATCGGTTCGCGTAGTACGCAGAACCGCGGGTGACCAGTCGAGCCCGATGACGCCGACCCGATCGTGCGTCGGCGCGCGACGTCGAGCCCGATGCGCCAGCGATGAGTCGTGCGGGTCGGGGTCGTCGTGCGTATGCCGTGCGCCAGTAGCTGCGATCGAGCTACGAGCATTGCCGGCCGCGAAGCGCGCCGGCACCGCGGGCCAGCGCCGACGACGCGTCGGCGCGTGGAAGGAGCCGCCAGATGTGTCCGACACCGAGCCCGATCAGCGCCGCGACGGCCGGGGTGACGGCGGCGAGGTAGTAGTCGTGGACGAGGTAGAGGTTCGTGAACACGAGCGGGGGAAGCACCGCGGCGAGCCCGATTCCCAGCCAGAACAGGCGCTGAGACGAGCTCGGCGGCATGGCCGATGACCGCAATTGCCAGAGGACGCCACCCGACTACCGGGCCTACGAGATGTCGGTCCCAGATCACGTCCACAGGATCACGCCCGAGACGCCTGCGGTCCGTCGCTGAACGCGAGGTCTCCGAAGCTGCGCTCGCTCGTGAGCCAAGCGGTCGTCGGGCTCGCCGCCTTGATCGCGTCCGCGCTGACGCGGTCCAGAGCAGCGCTGCTGCCGAGCGGAACGAGCGACGAGCGCGGTGAGCCACGAGGCGCCGTCGTTCGTCGCGTCGCTCTCGGCCGAGGCCTCGTCGGCCGATACGCCAGAGCAGGAAGCAACCAGAACACGGCTGTCGTCGGCTTGACGAGCAACCCGGACGAGTCCCGCAGCCATGAGCCAATCCGCCGACGAGCCGGACGCCCGGTCCTCCGCCATGCGATCGTCCCCCAGGCGAAGCCCACCGCGCCGGCTGTTGCGAGGTACTCGATCATCGACGTGCGGCCCCACACTGAACGCGAACGGCGTCGCGACGAACGCGACGAGTGCGGCGATGCGCGCTGACACTGCGACCGTCGACGTCGGCTGACCAGGCCGTAAAGGAGAAGGGCCGGTCAGGAGGAAGCACGAGCAGGCCTGGTGAGCCGCATCGCGATCGTCGCCAGACGCCGGCGTCCATCGACGACCGATGCTGCCCTGAAAGAGCGGGAACTCGAACGGGCACCTCGAACGGCTCGCCGAGCACGGGCAGCTTCGGGTGAATCAGGTCGATCCCCTGCTCGTGGTAGATGCGCGCGCCGTGTAGGCGGTCTGGCGTCTGGCGGAAGCGCGTGTTCTCCGAGCAGCGGTTGCCCGGAGCCGTCGGCAGGACGACGAGGACGAAGGCCACGAGCACCGGCCGCGACGAATGACCGCCGCTGCGACGAGTCGCGCGCTGTCGACACCCGGGCGAGTCTCAGCGCACTACGCACCTCCAGCTGGCTCCAGAGGCGATACGCGCTGAGCCGGACTTGAGCGCCGCGGGAGAAGCCGATGGCGTCGCCCGAGCTGGAGCGCCCGCGAACTCGTGCGACCTCGTACACGGCCGCGTAGGGGATCCATCGCCGCTGGCCTGTTCTCCAGAGCCACGCACCTCACCCCTGCGCGTAGTCGAGCGCCTGCCTTCCACAACGCCGCCTTGGACTCCGTGCCGCCGACATACGAGTCGCTCCGCGGACGCGCCTGAGTCGAAGAACCGGCGCATAGGCGCCGGCGACCGAGTACGTGCGAGCGGTGGACCGCGGCCCGCGGCTCGTAGCACGATCTCTGAGGCCCGGCGCCGCAGGATGCGGCGCGACCACATTCTGGTCCTCGCTCATAGACGACGTCGTCCGCGAACGGGAACGCTGCTCCCACATCGCGGCGCGTGGAGATCGCGAGTTCACGTTCGAGAAGAGCGTCGACCTCGAAGCTGAGCTCCTCGCCGCCGCGATCGAGCGCGCTGCACTCGCGTCGGTTCGGGGCCGTAGAGGAAGTCGAGGAAGTACCTGCTCTGGCGAGGTCGGGCGTCCTGCGTGTGGCAGCTGCCGCCCGTAGGCGCCCGCGACTCTGTCGTCGTCGCGAAGCGGAGCCGGTGAGCCTGCGAGCCACGAGCGGCCGGCCCGCGGCATATGCGTCCCTGCCTCGTGAAGACGAGGGTGTCGCCGCGATGCGAGCTGTGCTCCGAGGTTGCGCGTGCGTCCGTGGTGGAACTCGCTCGGTGGGATCGGAGTGACGCGTGCGCCGAGGCTCTGCGCGCGCGCGGCGCTTCCGTCGCGGGAGCCCAGAGTCGACGACGACGACCTCGACCATCCTCGTCGGTGCGCTGCCGCGCATGCTACCGAGGCAGCGCACCAGATCGCGCGCCGCCGTTCTTCACCGGAATGACGATCGAGATCACTGTCGCCGCGGCCGACGACGACGAACTGGGTACGCGAAGAGCGACGGGCGCACGCCGGCCGACAGCATGGGCGACTCAGCTCTCGAGCGTGGCGGGCTGGCGACCGGCGAACGGCATCGGGCATCGTGAAGTCTGAGCTCGACCAGGCTGATAGCCCGCGACTGTCAGAGCGCCTCGACCAGCGTCTCGCGGGTGAACAGGTGGACGTGCGGTTCGATCGAGCGATCCCGCGGTTCGTGTAGCGCCAGCGCCCGCCCGAGAGGCTCAGCCGAAGATCGCCCAGTTCGCGACGTTCGGCGTGGTGAGAACGAGGCCGTCCTTGCTGTCGTCAAGAACGGCTGCACGCAGCGCCGAGGAAGCTCTGCGGGTTGCGGAGGTGCTCGACGAGATCGCCGCAGCAGGACGACATCGAAGGACTCGTGCTCGAACGGCAGCTCCAGCTCCTCGACGTCGCCGACGATCACCTCCTCACACACGCTCGCGAGCCGCCTGCGCGCGCCCGCGGATCGCGCTCGATGCCCGACGACGATGCACCCGCGCTCGACGAGCGGCCGGGCCAGGTATGCCGCTCGAGCACCCGATGTCCAGCACGCGCTTCTCGCCCGGGCCGACCAGTCGCCAGCAGGCGCATGTGACCGCCGAGCGGCGCGTCGTTCAGGGCACGTATCCGGCGGATTCCAGCGTCGACATGCGCCGGCTACGCCGCGACGGTCGCGTACGGAGTCGCGGCGGAGCGGCATGGTGAGCAGGGCGAGGAAGAACGCGCCGAACACGATCTGGATGCCGAGCCCGAGACCGGTGACGAGTGAGGGCGGTCTCGTACGCCCGCCCGAGAGCGCCGAACCCGTTCGCGGCCCACTCCGCTCCGACCGCGACGAGACCCGCGACCGCAGCGAGCGCGAGCGCGCTTCCGATGATCAGGCCGCGCTCGAGGCTGAGGTGTCTGCCGAGCCGCTCGAGCAGAGGATCGCGCTCCCCGATTCGCACCCGCGCATACGTCCGCGCGAACACGCCGAGCTGGATGACCTGCGCGCCGATCAGCGTCATCGCGACGAAGCCGAGCATCGTGTGGATCTGCCACGTGTGGCCGAAGAGGTCGATCGGCCCGGCTGCGAGCACGACCATGCCGGCGAGCCCGAGCAGGAGCAGGACGCTGCCCGGCAAGAGGTACAGCCAGCTGGGGCTGTACAGGAGCATGAACCGGACGTGCCGCCAGGCGTCGCCGAAGCGGTTCAGCTTCGACTCGCCGACGCGCGGGTAGTAGTCGATCGGAATCTCGCTGACGGTCAGCCCGCGGCGATAGGCCTTGAACACCATCTCGGAGGCGAACTCCATCCCGGTCGAGTGGAGGTCGAGCGCGGGCAAGAGCGTCGCGGCGGAGTGCTCGCATGCCGCAGTGCGCGTCGGAGACCTTCACGCCGAAGAGCACGTTGAGCATTCCCGTGAGGATCGGGTTTCCGACGAAGCGATTGAGGAAGGGCATCGCGTCGCCGTGGATCGTCCCTTCGAAGCGCAGAGCCGATCACGAGGTCGTCGCCGCCTTCGAGACGCTCGACGAACCCGGTCAGCTCGTCGAGCGGATAGGTGTCGTCCGGCGTCGCCCATCACGAGGAAGTCGCCCTGCGCGGCTTCGAGACCGGCGAGGTACGCGCTCCCGTAGCCACGCCGTGGCTCGGATACGACGATGGCACCGCGCTCCGCCGCGACCTGTGCGGAGGCGTCGGTCGACGCGTTGTCGACGACGATCACCTCGCCCGAGCGTCCCGGAGCGGCGGATCCCCTCGCAGGGCCTGGTCGACGACCTTGCCGACCGCTTCCTCCTCGTTCAGGCACGGGATGATCACCGAGATCTCCGGGCGGTGCCGTCACTGATTTCGAAGCTAGCAAGGACATGAGGTACGCGACCCCGCGGTCGCCGTTGTAGTCCATCGGTCGGCGGGCACGCATGCCTGAAGGACGCACGCGGGTCGGCATCCAGGCAGGCGGCCATACTGCGACGGTGTCGGCCGAGCGCCTGCCCGTCGTGGTCGTGCCGTGTTTCAACGAGGAGCGCCGACTCGATCCGGTGCGGCTCGGGCAGCTCGCGAGCTCCGGGCGCCTTCACCTCCTGTTCGTCGACGACGGCTCGACGGACGGCACCGGAGCCGTGCTCGGACGGCTTCGGGACACCGTCGACGGAGTCGACGTTCTCACCCTTCCGCGGAACGTCGGCAAGGCGGGAGGCCATTCGACGCGGCCTCGTCCAGGGACTCGAAGTCGGGAGCCCCGATCGTCGGCTACTACGACGCGGACCTCGCCACGCCGCCGGACGAGCTCGTGCGGATGGTCGATCTCCTGGAGAGTCGACCTGATCTCGAGTTCGTGCTCGCCGCGCGCGTGGCGCTCCTCGGCAGGCACATGCGCCGGCGCGGCGACTCGCCACTACCTCGGCCGTGTCTTCGCGACGTTCGCCTCGCTCACGCTGCACATCCCGGTCTACGACACGCGCAGTGCGGCGCGAAGGTCTTCCGCGCGTCGCCGGCCGTACGAGCCGCGGTCGCCCACCCGTTCAGGTCGAGCTGGGTCTTCGACGTGGAGCTGATCGGCCGGTTGCTCCGCGGCACGGGTGCCGCCGATCCGGTGCCGCTCGCCGCCTTCGAGGAGATGCCGTTGCTCGAGTGGCGCGACGTCTCGGGGTCGCGTCTGCGGATACGCGACATGGGGCGCGCCTTCGTGGATCTGCTCGCCGTGGCAGTTCGGCTGCATCCGACCGAGTGCACGCACGAATGACTAGACGAATGTCCAGCGAAATGTCGCACGATCGGGGCACACACCGCACCCTCGGAGGGCTTCACCATGAGAGACGTCGTGAGCGACGCTGCCCCCGCTGCCGGCTGCGCCCGCCGAGCGTCGTCGTCGACGTCGACACGCGACGTGCCTTCGCGAGCGTGCGCGCACCGTCGCTCGCCGTCGGAATCGCCGTCGCGAGCGGCATCGCGCTCGTGCTCGGGTTGATCCGGCTCGGCGCGCCGTCGCTCTGGTTCGACGAGGCGTTCACCGCCGACGCCGTGCACCGCTCTCCGGAGTGGTGGTTCGACAACGACCAGTACCACGTCCTCTACGACGCGGTCTCCCGCGGTGTGGACGAGCTTTGCAGGAACGTCGGAGTGGGCTCTTCGCCTCCCGTCCGTGTTCGGGGCGATGGCCGCGTGCGCGCTCCTCGTCGTACTCGCGCGCAAGGTGTTCGACGGCTGGGTCGCGCTCGTGAGCGGGATCCTGCTGGCGACGAGCCTCTTCCTCGTGAAGTGGTCGCAGCAGGCTCGCGGCTACACGCTCCTCCTCGCGGTGAGCCTCGTCGCGACGCTGTGCACTCCTGCGTGCGCTGGAGCGCGGCACGCGCGGCTCGTGGGCTCTGTACGGCGTCGCGATCTCCGCGACCGTCGTCTGGCACGCCGTCGCCGGCCTTCTGCTCGTGCCGGCGCACCTGGTCCTCATGGCGCAGCGGCGACAGAAGCTCCGCCCCACGGCCCACTCGCGGCGGTCATCTTCGCTCGCGGTCGCCGTTCCCTGGGCGGCGACGATCGCGATGCGCTCGACGGGCGCGGGCGTGGGGATGAACTGGCTCACGGCGCCCTCGCCGTCGACCGTCGCGCACGCGGTGCTCGACATCTCGGGTGCGGCGGGCTTCGGGCTGCTCCTCGCCGTCGTCGGGCTCGTGGTGCTGTATCTCGCGCGCCGCACCGATCTCGCTGTCTGGCTCGGAGTCTGGGCGTTCGCGCCGTTCGTTCTCGCGCTGGTCCCGTCGAGCGTGCGGCCGATCTTCCTCGATCGCTTCATCATCGTCGCCGCGCCCGCATTCGCTCTGCTCGCGGGCGTCGCGGTGACCGGCATCGGGCGACGGTTCGGCGCCGTCGCGGCGGTAGCGGCGCTCGTGGCCACGAGCCTCGGCCTGGTTGCCTGGTATCAGACGGCGGACCATGGAAACTGGCGCGGGGAGGACTGGCGAAGTGCCGTCGGCGCCGTGCTCGCGCGGAGTGGCGAGGCCGACGCCGTCGTCGTCGTCCCGTGGTCAGCTCGGCCGGCGGCCGCGTACTACGGCGCGCCTGTCACGGCCACGTCGACCGCCGACTCGATCTGGGTGCTCACCTGGTCGGAGACCGCAGACGACATCCGCGCCGAGGATCGTCGCGCGCTCGGCTTCGGCGACCACGTACGCGTCGAGAAGCAGCAGTTCGGCCGGCGGGTGAGCGCCCAGCTCTGGACGCGGCCCGACTCGCCCTAGCTCGCGGGCGGGACGAACCAGACGTCGATCTCGTTCCCGCGCGCGTACTGCCGGAAGCGGTAGTGCTGCACGCCCGGGCGGCTCGAGGCACGGTACGCGCACCTCCTTCAGATTGAAGGGGCTGCCACACGTAGACGACCTGTCGGTCGTTGCCGCAGACGCGCTCCGCGACCGTCGTCGGGTCTTCGAGCGGCCGCACCGGTCGTCCGGAGGTAGAAGGAGATGTTCTCCGGCAAGCGGACGTAGGCGAACACCGGAGTGCTCGCCGGGACGTTCTGTTCGATGACCTCGGCGGCGTCGCGGTTCGCCTCTCGCGGCAGCCGGACGACATCCGGCGCGATCGTCGCGAACCGGACGCCCAGCACGCCGATGACGACGAGACAGACGAGCGTTCTGACGATCGCGGGACGCGCTCGGATGCGGCCGAAGATCGACGACGCGCCACTCGCGAGCAGCACGAAGGCCGGGACGAGCAGGAAGCTGACGTACCGTGGAATGACGTACGCGCGCGTGATCCAGAGCACGAGGATCGTCGCGACCAGGCCGGCGCAGAGCACGAGCAGCGAACGTCGCTCCCGGGCGAGTGGGCTCGCCTGCTGGCGACGATCGCGACGATCGCGATGAACGGGAGCCAGACGACGCCTGGAACAGCGGCGGTCCTGTCGATCCAGATCAGAGCAGGGAGAACGACCTGGTCGATCGGGCGGTGATCAGCCAGGCGTGGTGCTGATCTGGAGGCCGTCGTGGATCTGCGATGCGGAGCGACCTGTCCGAGGTGCGGCGCATACCACGCGACGATCGCGGCGACGGAGACGCCGAGGCCGATCACCGTCGCGCGCCGGACTCGCCTGTCGCTCGCAACGACTACGCCGGTCGCGACGAACGCCGATGCCGAGCTGAGGAAGCGTCCACGTTCCGATCACGCCTCGCACGCGCACATCGCCACCGACCGCGCGTCCGTCCGTCCCGCACGGCCTCGAGCGCGGCGACCACGAGGACGCTCATCGCGAAGAAGGCGAGCCTCGTAGCCGCGCGCCTGGCGGGTGATGTCGAGCAGGAGCGGGGAGATCGTCGACCAGGAAGAGGAACAGCACTCCGGACAGGGCGTCGATGCGTGAGTGGAGCCACGCGGTGACGACGGTCACGCCCGCGACGAACGGCACGACCGACCAGAGCCGGAACGCCGTCTCGGACTCGCCCGCGACCGACGCTCGTCGCCCAGCAGCCGCGATCGCCATGAGCTCGTGACTCAGATTCCGGCCCGGCGAGAATCTCGCCGGGCCTTCGCGGACGAAGTGCGCACGAAGTACAGCTCGTCGAACCAGAAGCTGTGCCCGAGGCCCGACGAAGCGCGTGATCAGCAGGATCGTCCCGAGAACGGCGTACGCGGCGACGACCGCCACGAGCGGCCGAGGCTTCGCGTCGGCCTCTCGAGCGCGAGATCTGGTCATCGAGTCGGCGGAATGAGCCACAGGTCGATCTCCTTGCCCCGCGCGCGTACTGGCGGAAGCGGTAGTGCTCCGTGCCCGGACGGCTGAGGCAGGAGGAGTCAGCCGGACGAATCAACCATGATCTGGTCGACGTAGCGCGACACGTCGTCGTGCGATTCGCAGACTCGCGCGACCGCGCGTCGTGGGAGTACACCGCGATGACTCGGCGGCCGAGGTGGTATTCGAGATCGCCCGGGTAGGGGACATGCGCGTACACCGGTGCCGGTCGAGTCCTCCTCGCGAATCCTCTCCGCAACCTCCGCGGTGCGCCTGCCGTGGCATGCGCGGGATGGCCCAGACGAGCGGGGCAGAGGCGGACGACGGACGACGCCGAGGACGCATCCCACGACGACGATTCGGGCCGATCGAGCCCGCGACCCGCGACACCCGTGAGGATCGAGGCCGCGCCGGTGGCGAAGAGCATGAAGAGCGGCACGAGCAGGAAGCTGAAGAAGCGCGGGGCGACGCGTTCGTCTGCGGTCGCCCAGAAGACCAGCACGGTCAGGACGACCGGTGCGCCGAGGACGAACGCCGTCGTCACGTTCCGAGCCAGCGGGCTCGAGGCGATGACCACGAGGAAGCCCACGGCGAGGATGAGCGATCCGAGGGACGGTTGCAGGAGCAGCGTCGTCCGTCGAGTGTCAGCGCGGGGATGATCGTCTGGTCGATCGGCGAGGTGATCGCCCAGGCGGCGGTGATGCGGTGCCCGTACGACTGGAGCGAGCTGTGGCCGATGTCGTCGACATGCGGCAAGGTACCACAGTCGCGACGGCGACCACCGACACGACGAGGCCCCACCGCGCACCGCACCCGCAGCTCCTTCTGCGTGAGCAGGACGGCGGCGATGGTGACGAACGCGATCGCGAAGTGGGGTAGCGTCCAGCTCCCCACGAGCCCTGCGACGAACACGGCGACGAGGGCGGAGGTTCGGCCCGTCCGCACGGCCTCGAGGGCCGCGACGACGAGCACGCTCATCGCGAGGAAAGCGAGGCCGTAGCCGCGCGCCTGGCGCGTGATGTCCAGGAGGAGCGGCGATGCCGTCGCGAGGGAAGAGGAAGAGGATGCCCGAGAGCGCGCCCGACCCGGACGTGGAGCCAGGCCGTGACGAGCGCCACACCGACGAGGAACGGGATCGCTGCCCAGAGCCGCAGCGCGATCGACGAGTCGCCGACGACCACGTGGGTGACCCAGCCGACGAGGCTGTACAGCTCGTGGTTGCTGGGCACGTATGCACCGGCCAGGATCGTGTGTCGGTCCTAGAGCTGATGTGAGTCGACGACGCGTCGCGATCTCGTCGCAGCAATAGCCGCCGCCGAGCCCCGCGAGATGCGACCAACAGTATGGATCGACCCGGAGGAGCTGCGGTACGCCCCGACGACGAGCGCGCGGGTCACATCACCGCGACAGCGAACCAGCGTCCGGAGGACACGCAGGCCGTCGAGCGTGGTGAGCTTCTTGCCTGCCTCGCGCGAGCGAGCGTGGTAGTGGATGGGCACCTCGTGGATCCGCTCGCCCGCCTTCAGGACGCGTGCCGCGATCTCGGGCTCGATCGCGAAGCCGCGCTCTCGCAACGGCAGCGAGCGAAAGAGGTCCGTCTCCATCGCCTTGTGACCGGTCATGACGTCCGAGATCCAGCAGCTGTAGAGACGTTGCGTCGCCAGTGTGACGGCCTTGTTGCCCAGCGACGTACCAGAAGCTGAACGACGACTGAGACGTCCACGCGCGCGTGCCGAACACGACGCGCGCCTCACCGCGAGACGAGCGGCTCGAGCACGTCCGCGAGATCGGCCGCGCGGTATTCGAGGTCGGCGTCCGGAGGATCGCGGCGTACTGCGCGGACGCATGCTGGAGCGCGGTACGCACCGCCGAGCCCTTCCCGAGGTTCGGCTTCGTGGCAGAGGAACCGTCACGTCGTCCGGCCACTCGCGGGACTCGAGGAGCTGGCGCGTCCCGTCGGTCGGATCCGTCGTCGACCACAGACGAGCTCACGGCCGTTCGACCGGCAGCTCGGCGGAGAGCGCGTCCTCGATCGCCGCCTCGACGGTCGCGCGCTCGTTGAACACGGGCATGAGAATCGACAGGCCGCCGGCCAATCGCTCTGAGGAGAGCCCGACCGCTCGGGCTGCAGATGACCCACCGGCGCTGCGGCGGCAGACGCAACGCGGCCGAGGAGGGAGCTCGCCGGGCGCGCCGATGATCGCCGCCTCGGTCGCGTGCTCGCGCCTTGAGGTGGAAGGCAGGCGACGGGAATGGAGACTCTCCAACGCTCGCAGCGTCGTTCCCGTGAGCTGGTCGAACGCGTGTGGAACGTCGGTGCCGAGCGGACCGTGAGCCTCACCTCGCGCCGATGGCCGAGCCGCTTTTCAGCGGCCGCCGGGGTAAACTGGCGCACGGCAAGTCCATCCTCGACCCGCCGCAGGCGCCCGCCCCGCTTTCTGGCGCGTGACGAGGGTCGCCCGAAGGCCGAGGCTGAACACGCGTCCCTTGCGAGCGGCGAAGAGCGGCTTGCTCGCACGCTTCAGGTACTGGAAGGGACTCGACGCCGTACCGTGGTCGTTCGGTGCAACTCGAAGTGGAGGTGGGTTCCCGCTCAGCGTCGCCCGAGTCAGCTGACCCACGCACCCAGCTGGCCCCGCGGTCACCTCTGCCCCGTCGGGCACGGCGGTAAGGACACGTCCCCGGCGCAGCCGCCCTTGTCGTCGCTGTGCGAGGTGCCGGCTCGCCGTTCAGGTGGACGCAGAGCGTCGTGCCGCTCGCAGCCGGGTACTGATAGAGCATGCAGCCTCCGAGGCTCGACTCCCAGTACTTCGGGACGCGGCTCGTCCTCGACGGCTATAGTCGCCACTGGGCGCGCGCCACGGAGTTCTCCAGCTGTCGATGCCCGCATAAGCCTCCCTGTTCGGGCGCGGGCTGCCGTAGTGCGTCCCAGAGAGGTCGGCCCTCGCGACTTGAGCGGAAGACGATGGCGCGGATCAGCCCCTGCGGCGTGCCGCTTGCTGCGGTCAGCCGTGGATCCCGCCGGCTTCGAAGCGGCGAGGAGAGAGAGGGAGACGAGAACCCCTAAGCGGCTGTCGTCCTGGTGGCGTGTCCATGGACGGAGCGCCCCGGTGCGCGCGCTGGGGCCGGACGCTGGCAGGCAGACTCGCCGGTTCGTCGCGAGCCCGCGCGAACGCCGCCGATAGAGTCCGCGCCGATGAAGATCGCCGTCTGCGTCGAAGCAGGTGCCGGACGCGACCGTCCACAAGCGGATCGACCCGGCCACGAAGCGGCTCGACCGCTCCGGCGAGGCGGCGCTCAACCCGACCGACCTGAACGCCGTCGAGGAGGCGCTGCGCATCAAGGAGGCGCAGGGCGGCGAGGTCGTCCTCGTCTCCTCGGGCCCGAGAAGGCGCTGCGACTCGCTGCGCAAGGCGCTCGCGATGGGCGCCGATCGCGCGGTGCTCGTCTCGGACGACGCGCGCCGCCGGCTCGGATCTCGTCGGCGACGGCGCGCGCGCTCGCCGGGCGCGCTCGAGCGCGAGAGCGCCGACCTCGTCCTCTTCGGGCAGCAGTCGAGCGACGGCGACGGCGCCGTGCTCTGGGCGGCGGTCGCCGACCGGCTGCGGCAGGCCGGTCGTCTCGCAGGTCGCCGCGCTCACGGTCGAGGACGGCTGCGGTCACCGGGAAGCGCCAGACCGAGCACGGCTACGACATCATCGCGGCGCCGCTGCCGGCGGTCGTCGCCGGTCTCGGACGCGATCAACGAGCCGCGCTACCCGTCGCTCAAGGGGATCATGGGCGCGAAGACGAAGCCGCAGGAGACGTCGTCGCTCGGCGATCGTCGGCGTGGACGCCGGCTCGGCGGGCGAGGCCGGGCGCGAAGACGACCGTGCTCGACGCTCGGCCCGCCGCCCGCGCGCGGCGACCAGGTGAAGATCGAGGACGACGGCTGCGGCGGCGCAGAAGATCGTCGACCTCGTCGTCGAGAGGAAGCTCCTGTGAAGTCGCTCGTCTTCCTCGAGCACCACGGCGGCGAGCTCGAGAAGGGGCGCGCTCGGCGTGCTCGCGAAGGCGGCGCACGCTCGGCGACGGCGGCCGGCGTCGTGCCTCGGCGAGGGCGCGCCGGGCTCGCGGCAGGCGCCGGCGCGTACGGCGCCGGCGAAGGTCTACGTCGCGAGGCGACGCAGCTCGGCGCGCCGCTTCCGCAGCCGCGGGTCGACGCGCTCGCGACGCTCGTCGCAGAAGACGGGCGCCGACGCCGTGCTCTTCGCGGCGTCCGTGCTCGCCGCCGACGTCGCCGCCGGGCTCGCCGCGCGCCTCGACGCCGGCCTCAACTGGGACCTCATCGACCTGTCGGTCGCGGACGGCGAGCTCGTCGGCAAGCGGCCGGCGCTCGGCGACACCGTGCTCGTCGACGTCGGCTGGAAGGCGGCGCCGCGGCTCGCGCCTCGTCCGCGCCGGCGCGTTCGACCCGCGTCGAGCCGGGCGGACGCGCCGAGGTCGAGGACGTTCGACGTCGACGTTCTCGGACTTCTCGACGCTGCGCGACGCTGGTCGAGCAGACGCACGAGGAGTCGAGCGGCCTGTCGATCGAGGACGCCGACATCATCGTCGCCGGCGGCCGCGGCCTCGGCGCGCCCGAGGGCTTCACGCTGCTCGAGGAGCTCGCCGCGGCGCTCGGCGGCGCCGTCGCCGCGACGCGCGCGGTCGTCGACGCCGGCTGGTACCCGTACGCGGCCCAGGTCGGCCAGACCGGCAAGACGGTCTCGCCGAAGCTCTACGTCGCCTGCGGGCATCTCCGGCGCGATCCAGCACAAGGTCGGCATGCAGGGCTCGGAGAACGATCGTCGCGATCAACAAGGACCCGAACGCGCCGATCTTCGAGTTCTGCCGACCTCGGCGTCGTCGGCGACCTGCACCAGATCGTCCCGAAGCTGACCGGAGCTCGTGCAGGCGCGCGCAGGGCTGAGCGTGACGGCCAGCGCCGATCGACTTCCCGCCCCCGTTCGGCGCCGACGAGGCGGTCGGCGCGCCGACCGATCCGCGCGACGAGCGGATCGAGGTCGGCGTCGCGATCGTCGGCGGCGGGCCGGCGGGCCTCGCCTGCGCGATCCGGCTCGGCCAGCTGCTCGAGGAGCACCCGGACGTGCGCGAGCGGCTCGGCGACGTGCCGGTCGCGGTGCTCGAGAAGGGCAAGCAGGCCGGGCTCGCACCTGCTCTCCGGCGCGGTCGATGAACCCGCGCGCGCTGCGACGCTCTTCCGCGGGCGGCTCACGATCGCGGACATCCCGACGTACGGCGAGGTGCCCGGCGAGGCGGTCTACGTGCTGACGCGGCGCGCGCGCGTCCGCATCCCGCCGCCGCCGACGATGCGGAACCACGGCAACTTCATCGTCTCGCGTCTCGCGAGCTCGGCCGCTTCCTCGCGCGAGCAGGCCGAGGCGGCTCGGCGCGGTCGTCCTCCCGGAGACGTCCGCGACGAAGCTGCTCGTCGAGCACGGCCGCGTGGTCGGCGTGCGCACCGGCGACAAGGGCCGCGGCCGCGACGGCGAGCAGCTGCGCGACTTCGAGCCGGGCACCGACGTCGTCGCGGGCGTCACGGTCCTCGCCGAGGGCACGCAGGGCTACCTCACGGGCGCGGCGATCGACCAGTTCGGGCTCGCACGGCGAGAACCCGCAGATCTGGGCGCTCGGCGTGAAGGAGGTCTGGCGCGTGCGCGAAGCCGCTGCGGAAGATCGTCCACACGATGGGCTGGCCGCTGCGCGACGTCGCCAGCTTACGGCGAGTTCGGCGGCTCGTTCATCTACCCGATGGGCGACGACCTCGTGACGGTCGGGTTCGTCGTCGGGCTCGAGTCCGCGGACGTCGAGTTCTCGGTGCACGACGTCCTGCAGGAGTTCAAGACGCACCGGCTCGTCTGGAAGATCCTCGAGCGGCGGCGAGCGGGTCGCGTGGGGCGCGAAGACGATCACCGAGGGCGGCTACTACTCGCTGCCCGAGCGGTTCAACGCGCCCGGGCTCCTGCTCGTCGGCGAGGGCGCCGGGCTCGTCAACGTGCCGCGCGCTCGAAGGGCGTCCACTACGCGATCGAGTCGGGCTCGGCTGTCGCCGCCGAGGCGGCGTTTCGCGCGCTGCAGCGCGGCGAGGTCGCCGAGCCGCGTCGGCGCGCTCGACTCGCTACGACGACGCGCTGCGCGCGAGCAAGCACATGGAGGAGAGCTGCACGAGGTGCGGAACATGCGCCAGGCGTTCGACAAGGGCTTCTTCGTCGGCGGCGCGCTCGCGAGCGCGATGACGGTCACGAAGGGCGCGCGTCCGAACGGCCGCTTCCCGACCGCATCCGAACGCGGCGGCGCCGCTCGAAGCAGACCGGCCGCGCCGCGCGCTATCCGGCGCCGGACGGCAAGCTACATCTTCGACAAGCTCGTCCTCGGTCTTCGCCTCGGGCAACCGGACGCGGACGACCAGCCGAACCACCTCAAGGTGCGGACGACGGTCCGCGCGACCGGTCGCGGAGGCGTGGCAATGGATGTGCCCGCGCACGTGTACGAGGTCGGCCGGACGTCGGCGACGGCATGGTGACGCGTCGAGATCACGCCGTCGAACTGCGTCCAGTGCGGCGCGATCACGCGCGAAGGGCGGTCGCCTGACGCCGCCCGAGGGCGGCTCCGGCCCCGAGTACACGCTGACCTAGGCGACGGCCTGCTCTACGGCGCGCCGTCGCGATCCCATCGCGCGAGCCGTCGGATGGTGCTCAGCGAGGCGATATGCGCCGAGGACGAGCTGGCAAGCCGCAGCGGATCGCCGGATCGCCGAGCTGACGTCTTCAGAGAACTTCGACCATGAGGCCCTCGAGCGCTGCGGGTCGCGGAGTCACCCCGAGCGCCTTCCAGTCCGCCTCGGCCTCCATGCGCCGCGAGAGTGGTTCGCCGAGCGGCAGCGTCGCGAGCTGGAAGACGGCGACGACGAGCAGCGCGAGCGGAACGGCCTCGGCGTCCACCATGCCCCCTCGTCGGCGCGCTGTCGTCCGCAGCTGAGGATCCAGGCGCGCCGGGATCGCGAAGAGCGCGAACCAGGCCGAGGCCCTTCGGCAGGTGGTGCTGCGAGTGGTGCCCGAGCTCGTGCGGCGAGGCACGACCTTCTGCTCGTCCTCCGTGAACGGCTGACGGAGGATCGTGTCCCAGAAGACGACGCGCCGGACGAGGCCCGAGCCCGAAGGCGTAGGCGTTCGCCTGGTCGGTGTCCTGGCTCACCTTCTCGACTCGGAGCGGGACATGCGCCGAGGCCGAGCTCGCACTCGTAGCCGCGCGCGCCGCGCTCGAGCAGCGCCTTCGTCGCGGAGCGGTTTCGTCGTGAAGTCGAGGTACGGCGCGACGAACGTGAACAGTCGAGGCGATCGCGACGAAGACCGCCGCCCCGGCAGCCACCAGCGATCACTCGAGCTCGCGCGCGAGGCCCATGACGATGAGCGAGCGCGATGCAGATCGACAGGAACTCGGCTGCCAGCGTCAGCCCAGTCCTGGAAGAGCCAGTCGAGGTAGCCGAGGTCGCTCTGGTCCCAGCGTCGCTGCCACCAGTGAGCGGCGAGCGCGAACGGCAGATGCAACGAGTCCACGCGATGCCGAGGCCGAGCATCCCGAGGAGCATCCTCGTGCCGATCGGCCCCGCCGAGCGACTCCCGCGCGAACGCCGCGCCGCGCCGCGCGTAGAGCCACGAGCGTCGACGAGCAGCGCGATCTGCGCGAGCACCCAGTCGACGTAGAAGAACCGCTCGTACGCGCTCGCCCGCTCGACGAGATTGGCGCCTGAAGACCGCGTCGACGTCGACCGGGCCCAGGCGCGAGGTCGTCCGGGACGGCGGTCGGGTAGAGGAGATCGCGCCGCGACCGCGAGCGCCGCGACGACGAGCGCCGCGAGGGCGAGATCTCAGAACGCGTCTCCGACAGGACGTGGAACGGCGGCGCGGCGATCTCTCGTCCGGCTCGGGCTCTGCCTGCGAGGATCGGATGCGCCGTACGGGTAGCGACCGGTCACGAGCAGCGTAGGCGCGCGTGCGTCTGCGCCGAGTAGCGCGAGGCAGGTGGCGCCGAGGTTCCGCATGCCTCCGGCATCCGCGCCGGTCACGAGCGCGTACCACCAGGCGAGGAAGGCGATCGACGAAGGCGACGCCGCCGAGGGCGCTCGCGAGGATGAACGCGGGAACGGAGAGGAAGAACCGGAACAGCGTCGTCCAGCGGCTGCTGCGTCGCCGGGCGGATCGATCTCGAGGTCGATCCCGTACGAGCCGGCGCGTCCCGGTGAAGCCGGGGAAGCGGCGCACCGATGAGGTAGACGAACGCCACGAGGTGCGTCGCGTAGCGGACGTACGCCGCGAGGAAGCGATGCAGCGAATCTGGAACGCGCCCGGTCACGAGCGCCGCGACCCACGCGGCGACGAGACGCGAAGACGACCGGCGATCGACCAGAGCACGATCCACACGAAGTGGCGGGATCGCGAGGAAGAGGCGGAAGAAAACGGTGAGTCGCGGGCGCTCGAGGTCGTCCGCGACGACGATGCGGACCGGGTGCTCGGGCAGGTCGCGAGTACGCGCTCGGCGAGGCTGGATCCGGACGTCGGGTAGCGCGGCGTGAGCAGGAAGAGGAACGCGCCCGCCTGCGCCGCGTAGCCTGAGCGCGAATGCAGTGAGGTCGCGCAGTCCGCGTGGCGCGGCCCCCGCGCGAGGATCGCGAACCACGCGAGCGAATGCCGCGGCAGGCGACGCCGCCGACGGAGGAGACGTTCCACCAGATCGCGTCGCTCGTTCCCGCTCGACGCGCGTCCACGAGCTCCTGACTCGGACGAGCTCGCCGCGAAGCCTCCGCCGAGCGCTGCCGCGAGCAGCGAGCGCGGGCAGCGGCGAGACGAGCCGGAAGAAGCCGCTCCCACCGACCCTGATCGAACCGGCGGGTCGATCTCGAGGTCGACGGGATAGTCCGCACTGGCCGCGGAACCACGGGTACGGATCAGCTGCGAGGAAGACGTACGCGCTCACCTGCGTCGCGTAGCGGACATACGACGCGACGGAAGTCGTGCAGGCTCTCGGGCACCTCGCCCTGGATGAGCACCGGCGAGCCAGTTCACGAACGCCGACGACGAACGCCGCGATCCTGCGAAGCGTCACCCACACGAGCACGCGGGATCGGCGAGCAAGAGCGGAAGACGACCGTGAGCCGGCGTGCGTCCGGAGCATCGTCGCGACGACGAGTCGGACTGGCCGCTGCTGCTGCGCATCGGGTGCATTCTGCGATGGAGCTTCACCGATGCGCTCAGGCCGTCGCTCGGTCGACTACGATCGCGCGATGGTCAGTCGCCGCGACGCATCGAACGCGCCGCGGAGCTGATCGCGGGCGGCTCGCACCGCACGCCGCTCCTCCGCCGGACGCTCGGGCCGCACGCATTCCTCAAGGCCGAGCTCTTCCAGCAGACCGGCTCGTTCAAGCCGCGCGGCGTGCTGAACGAAGCTCGCGTCGCTGACGCCCGAGGAGAAGGCGCGCGGCGTGATCGCGATCGTCGGCTGGCAACCACGCGCAGGCGCGCCGCGTTCGGGGGCGGCAGAGGAAGGTCTCGACGCGCTCGGTCGTCATGTGGCGCGAGCGCGAGCGAGGCGAAGGTCGCGGCGACGCGCGGCTACGGGGCCGAGGTCGATCTCGAGGCGGCCGATCCGGTGCGAGGCGTTCGAGCGGCTCGACGTACGTCCGAGGAGACCGGGCGGACGCTCGTGCACCCGTTCGACGATCCGGCTCGTCGATCGCGGGCAGGGAACGCTCGGGCTCGGAGATCCTCGAGGACGTCCCCGACGTCGAGACCATCGTCGTGCCGGTCGGCGGCGGGCGGCCTCATCGCCGGGATCGCGGCGCCGCGGCGGCGACGGCGCGCGTCATCGGCGTCGAGCCGGAGGCTCGACGCGCAGCGCCACTGCGGCGCTCGCGGCGGGCGAGCGTGTCGCGGTCGACGCCGGCACTCGATCGCCGACGGCCTGAACGCGCCGTTCGCCGGGCGAGACCGCGCTCGCGATCGCTGCAGGACTCGCGTCGACGAGGTCGTGCTCGTGACGGAGGACGAGATCGAGGACGGGTTCCGCTTCCTCTACGAGCGCGCGAAGCTCGCGTGCGAGCCGGCCGGCGCGGCGGCGGCCGCCGCGGTGCTCGCCGGCAAGGTCGGAGCGAGCGGCCGGATGGTCCGTCGTCGTCTCGGGCGGCAACGTCGCGGCCGAAGACGGCCGCTGCTATCCTGGCCAGCCGATGAAGGCCGACATCCATCCCGACTACGTCCTCGCGCACGTGACGCTGCTCGTGCGGAAACGAGTTCTGGACGCGCTCGACGAAGCCGGAGCTCCACGTCGAGATCTGCGCCGAGTGCCACCCGTTCTACACGGGCAAGCAGAAGCTCGTCGACACCGGCGGTCGGGTCGAGCGCTTCCAGCGCCGGCTCGAGAAGGCCGGCGCGCAGCGGCGCCGCGACTAGCGCGCCATGGCCGTCAGCTACGGCGGGCAGGCCGTTCTCGAGGGCGTGATGATGCGCAGCCCGTCGATACTGGGCCGTCGCGGTCCGCACGCCGGACGGGCGAGATCACGCGAGGTCGTCCAGGACATCGACTCGCCGATGGCAGCGCCGCCGGCTCTGGCGGCTGCCGGTCGATCCGCGGCGTCATCGCGCTCGGCGAGTCGCTCGCGATCGGCTTCCGCGCGCTCGCCGATCTCCGCGAACGTACGCCGCGCAGGAGCGCGAGGCGAGGACGGCGAGATCCAGACGCGAGATCAGCGCGCGGCCAGATCATCTTCTCGTTCGCGATCGCGATCGGCTTCGCGCTGATGCTCTTCAAGGTCGGCGCCCGCGCTCTGATCACGAGCTGGCTCCCGATCGACGTCGACGGGCTCGTTCGTGATCGTCGAGGGCGCTGATCCGCGTCGGCGATCTTCATCGTCTACATCGCTGCTGATCTCGCTGCTGCCCGACCTGCGGCGCGTCTTCCAGTACCACGGCGCCGAGCACAAGGCGATCAACGCCTACGAGGCGGGCGAGGAGCTCACGCCCGAGAACGTGCAGAAGTTCAGCTTGATCCACCCGCGTTGCGGAACGGCGTTTCTGCTCTGGGTGATGGTGATCGGCGATCTTCGTCTTCGCGTTCGTCGGCCGGCCGGTCTGGTACTGGCTGATCGCGAGCCGGATCCTGCTGCTGCCGGTGATCGCCGGGCTCGCGTACGAGCTGATCCGCTTCGCCGGCAAGCACCAGGACAACCGCGTCCTGATGACGCTGCTCGCGCCCGGCCTCTGGCTCCAGCGGCTGACGACGCGCGAGCCGATCGCTCGACCAGGTCGAGGTCTCGATCCAGGCGCTCCAGCGCGTCATGGAGAAGAGAGGCTGGCCGAGACGCCCGAGCAGCGCAAGCTCGAGTCCCGCGTCGGAAGTCGATGGCTAGCCATGATGCTCCTCGCATCGTCTCCGGCGAAGGCGGAGATCGCCCACTGGGAAGGGACACGACGGCGCGCGGGATCCGGGCGTCGTCAGGGCGCTGAGCACCGGCATCGTTCGAGCTCTCGGTCGACCATCGCGTCGCGCGTCGACATCGTCGAGGGGCAAGACGAGCCCCGAAGAGCTGCTCGCAGCAGCGCACGCGACGTGCTTCGTCACGTCGCTGGGCAGCGAGCTCGCGCGCCTGGGCAGCTCCGCCGGAGCGGATGCACGTCCGCTGCACGATCACGATGGACGAGGTCGAGGGCTCCGGGCATCGGATCGTCGCCTCGGCACATCGCCGCGTCAGCAGTCGCACCGGCAGCTGACGCCGAGACGTTCGCCGCTGCCGCGAGAGGCTGCCGACGAGGGCTGCCCGTTCTCGGCGCTGATCAGGGCGAGCGCTACCGTCACCGTCGACGCGACACTCGAGGAGGGAACGCTTGATGGCCGATCGCACCGCACACGTCACCTGGTCGGGCTCGCTCATGGAGGGCGCCGGGACGATCACGCAGCGTCGGAAGCGGCGCCTTCGGGCCGCTCGACGTCACCTGGGGCGTCGCGCGCAGAGGAGTCGGACGGGCTCGACGAGCCCGGAGGAGCTCATCGCCGCAGCGCACGCAGCCTGCTTCTCGATGGCGCTCTCGCACGGCCTCGCCCAGGGCGGCACGCCGCCCGACAAGCTCGACGTCGACGCGACCGTGACCTTCGTTCCCGGCACGGGCATCACGAAGATCGCGCTCGACGGTCCGCGGCGGCCGTGCCCGGTCTCGACGAGGCGCGTTCCTTCGAGGCGGCCGAGGGCGCGAAGGCCGACTGCCCGGTCTCGAAAGGCGCTCGCCTCCGTGCCCGAGATCACGCCTGAACGCGAGCCCTCGCCTAACCGGCTCGCTACCCTCCGGCGATGGCGATCGAGCGCCTCGTCGACGAGCTGGACCGCTCCTACGCGGAGACGCAGGAGCGCCTGTCCGATCCCGCGGTCTACAACGACCACCGCCAGGCGGCGGACGCCGGCAGGCGGCTGAAGGAGCTCGAGACGCCGAAGCAAGCTCGCGCGACGAGTGGCGACAGGCGCGCGAGAGCCTCGACGTCGGCGCGCGACGACCCGACCTCGCGCGAGATGGTCGCCGGAGCTCGAAGACGAGCTCGAGCGGCTCGAGGGCGAGCTCTCAGCTCGCGCTCGTCGAGCGCGATCCCGCCGGACGGCAAGGACGTGATCGTCGAGATCCGGCAGGGCGTGCGGCGGCGACGAGGCGGCGCTCTGGGCCGGCGACGTCTGCCGGATGCTCACCCGCTACGCCGAGCGGCGCGGCTTCAAGATCGGAGACGCTCTCGACGAGCGCGAGCGACGGCGGCGGCTCAAGGAGATCGTCGTTCGCGGTCAAGGGCGACGGCGCGCTACTCGATCTTCAAGTTCGAGGGCGGGACGCACCGCGTGCAGCGCGTGCCCGAGACCGAGTCGCAGGGCCGGATCCACACCTCGACCGCGACGGTCGCGGTCATGCCGGAGGCCGAGGAGGTCGAGGTCGAGATCGACCAGAACGACCTCGAGATCGACGTCTATGCGCTCGACCGGCCCCGGCGGGCAGAGCGTCAACACGACCGACTCGGCGGTCCGCATCACGCACCTGCCGACCGGGCTCGTCGTCGCGATGCAGGACGAGAAGTCGCAGCTCCAGAACAAGGCGAAGGCGATGCGCGTGCTGCGCGCGCGGCTCTACGAGCTCGAGCGCGAGAAGCAGCAGGCCGAGCAGGCGCGCGCCGCGGCGCTCGCAGATCGGCACGGGCGAGCGGGCGGAGAAGATCCGCACCTACAACTTCCCCGAGAACCGCGGTCACCGACCACCGGATCAAGCTCACGCGTGCACCGCCTCGACCAGGTGCTCGAGGGCGACATCGGCGAGCTGACGGAAGCGCTGCGCGCCGAGGAGCAGCGCCAGGCGCTCGCGACAGCGTCGGCGTGACGCGTCGCGCAGGCGCTCGCGCCAGACCGTCGCGAACGTCTCGCGGAGGCCGGGCTGCGACACGCCGCGCGGTCGACGCCGAGATCCTCGTGGCGCACGTGGCGGGCGTCGAACGGCTCGGAGCTCGCGCTCGAGAGCTCTCGAGCCCTGACGCGAGCAGGAGGAGGAGTCGCTCGAACGGCCTCGTCGTGCGGCGCGAGGCGCGCTGAGCCGCTCGCGTACGTCGCTCGGCGAGTGGGGCTTCAGGACGGCTCGCTGCTGAGCGTCGACGCGCGCGTCCTCGTACCGCGTTCCGAGACCGAGATCGTCGTGGGAGCGCTGTCTCGCGCGGCTCGCCGGCCTCGCGGACCCACGCGTCCTCGACGTCGGAACGGGGAGCGGCGCGATCGCGCTCGCGATCGCCGACGAGCACCCGGGTGCGACGGTGACGGGGATCGACGCGTCCTCGGACGCGCTCGAGGTAGCCGGCGCGAACGCCGTGCGAACCGGGTCTGGCGATCGAGCTCGCCTGCGTGGGACCTCTTCGCGGGCCTCCCAGACGGCCCATGGGATCTCGTCGTCTCGAACCCGCCGTACGTCCTGCCCGACGAGATCGGCGACGCTGCGAGCCGGAGGTGCGCGACTGGGAGCCGCGCGAGGCGCTCGTCGGGGTGGGGGCGACGGAGGCCGTCGCGACGGGGCTGCGCTCGACGTGCTGCGACCCGGCGGCGCGCTCGTGCTCGAGGTCGCCGCCGGCGATGCCGAGCGACGTCGCGACGCTTCTCCGCGAACTGCAGCTACGAGCAGGTGTCGGCGACGCCTCGACCTGGCAGGACGCGACCGCGTCGTCGAGGGCGACCCGGCCGTGAGCATCGGTCGAGGAGACGATCGCGGCGCTGCGAGGCAGGCGAGCTCGTCGTCCTCCCGACGGACACCGTCTACGGCCTCGCGTGCAGGCCCGGATCGCGAGGAGCCCGTGCGCGCGCTCTCTGCGCTCAAGCGGCGCGTCGCCGGCTCAGCCGATCGCGCTCGTCGCGGCCAGCGTCGACGCGCTCGTCGAGCTGATCCCCGAGCTGCCCGTGCGCGGGTTGGTCGCAGGCCCGTTCACGCCTCGTCGTGCCGAACCCGGAGCGGCGACTGCTCGTGGCTCACCGGTGCACGGCCGGACACGATCGGCGTTCGCATTCCCGACGTGACCGGCCCGGCCGCCGAGGTGCTGGCGCGGTGTCGGCGTCATCGCGGCGACGAGCGCGAACCTCCACGGCGGCCGCGGATCCGCGTCGCCTCTCCGATGTGCCGACGGCGATCCTCGAAGGCGTCGCCGCCGTTCTCGACGGCGGCGAGCTGCCCGGCACGCCGTCGACCGTGCTCGACCTCGACGGGCCCGGAGCCCCGCGTCCTCCGCGAAGGTGCCGTGCCCGCGGCGGAGGCTCTCGCGTCGGGTCGCGCGAGTAGCATCCGCGCGGATGGCGACCGCCCCGCTGACGCTCGAGGACCTCCGTACCGCAGGGCTCGCCGACATCGATCCCGAGGTCGCGGCGCTCCTCGAGCCGGGAGCTCGAGCGCGCAGCGCGGCGAGATCGAGCTGATCGCGTCCGAGAACTTCACCTGGCCGGCGATGCTCGAGGCGGTCGGCAGCGTCGCCGACGAACAAGTACGCCGAGGGCTATCCGGGCCGGCGCTACTACGGCGGCTGCGAGGTCGTCGACGAGATCGAGCAGCTCGCGATCGACCGCGCGAAGGAGCTCTTCGGCGCCGAGCACGCGAACGTCCAGCCGCACGCGGGCGCGCAGACGAACATGGCCGTCTACTTCGCCGTGCCTGCGAGCCGGGCGACACGATCCTCTCGCTCGAGCTCGTCGCACGGCGGCCACCTGACGCACGGCCTCAAGGTCGAACTTCTCCGGGCGGCTCTACGACGATCGTCCACTACGGCGTCTCGCGCGAGACGAACCTCGTCGACTACGACGACGTGCTCGCGCTCGCGAAGGAGCACCGGCCGAAGCTGATCGTCTGCGGCGGCTCGGCGTACCCGCGCACCGTCGAGGCCTGAGCGCTTCCGCGAGATCGCCGACGAGGTCGGCGCGCTGCTCCTCTGCGACATGGCCCACTTCGCCGGGCTCGTCGCCGCGGGGCTGCACCCGAACCCGGTCGCAGCACTGCGACTTCGTCACCTCGACGACGCACAAGACGCTCGCCGGGCCGCGCTCGGGGTTCGTCCTCTGCCGCGAGGAGCACGCGCAGGCGCTCGACCGCGCCGTCTTCCCCGGGATGCAGGGCGGTCCGCTCAACCACGTGATCGCCGCGAAGGCGGCGTGCTTCCGGATCGCCGCGTCGGAGCGCGTTCCGCGACTACCAGCGGCAGGTGCGCGCGAACGCCGACGCGCTGGCCGCGGCGCTCAGGAGCGGCGGGCTCGACGTGCTCACCGGCGGCACCGACACGCACCTCGCTGCTCGTCGACCTGCGCGCGCACGGAGTGGAGCGGCAAGGACGCCGAGGAGCGGCTCGCCGAGGTCGGGATCACGGTCAACCGCAACACCGTCCCGTTCGACGAGCGGCCGCCGACCGTCGCCTCGGGCTTCCGCGTCGGGACGCCGGCGATGACGATGCGCGGCTTCGACGAGGACGACTTCCGCGAGGTCGGCGCGATCATCGTGCGACGCGCTCGTCCGAGGACGCCGATATCTGCGCGCGCTCGCGCGCTCGAAGCGCCGCGCTCTGTCGAGCGCCGCCCGCTCTATCCGGGCCTTCCGGCCTACCCGCATTCGGAACTAGGAGGAGCCGTGGATACGACCGCCGACCTCGACGCGTCAGGCACGGCCTCGTCACGGAGGTCACGCACCCGCTCGTCCAGCACAAGCTCGGCCTCCTGCGCGACGTCACGACGACGACGCAGATGTTCCGCCAGCTCGTCAACGAGCTCACGCTCCTGCTCACCTACGAGGCGACGAAGGACCTGGCCGACGAGGAGGTCGAGATCGAGACGCCGCTCGAGCGCACGTCGGCGCGACGGATCTCCGGCAAGAAGGTCGCCGTCTGCCCGATCCTCCGCGCCGGGATGGGCATGCTCGACGCGCGTGCTCTCGCTCGTCCCGGGCGCGCGCGTCGGCTTCATCGGCCTCTTCCGCGACGAGGAGACGCTCGAGCCGGTCGAGTACTACGTGAAGCTGCCGGGCGACATCGCCGACCGCGACGTCATCCTGCTCGATCCGATGCTCGCGACCGGGAACTCGACCGCCGCCGCGGTCGAGACCGTGAAGCGCGCAGGGGCGACGTCGGTGCGTCTCATCGCGCTCGATCGCCGCGCCCGAGGGCATCGCGCGCGTCCACCGCGAGCACCCGGACGTGCACATCGTCGTCGCGTCGGTCGACCGCGGGCTGAACGAGAAGGGCTACATCCTTCCCGGCCTCGGCGACGCAGGCGACCGCCTCTACGGAACGAAGTAGCGGCATGGATGTTCGACGAGCTGCGGGCGACGCCCGGAGGTTCTCTACGGGGCGATCATCGCGTTCGTCATCGTCGTGCTCCTGACGCCCGGCCGTGGGCGGCATGGCGCGCATGCTCGGCGCCGTCGACCGGCCCGACGCGCGGCGCATCAACCGGCGTCCGATCCCGCGGCTCGGCGGCCTCGCGATCTTCCTCGGGATCCTCGTGCCCGCGCTCGCGTTCCTCGACCTCTCGGGCGAGAGTCGGGGCGTCCTGCTCGGCGCCGCGGTCGCGACGCGTCGTCGGCGCGGTCGACGACTTCCGCGGGCTCTCGCCGTCGGTGAAGCTCGTCGGGCAGTTCGTCGCGGCGTCGATCCCGTGCATGTTCGGCGTCTGGATCGACCACGTTCACGTTCCCGTTCCTCGGGGTCCTCGACATCCCGGCCTGGATCGGCGTGCCGCTCTCGATGCTGTTCATCGTCGCGGTGATGAACATGGTCAACTTCCTCGACGGGCTCGACGGCCTCGCGGCCGGGCGTGTGCGGGATCGCGGGCGTGACGCTACGCCATCCTCGCGCTCTCGCTCGGGAAGCCCGACCCGGCGATCCTGTCGGCGATCGTCGCCGGCGCGTGCCTCGGCTTCCTCGCGCCACAACTTCTTCCCGGCGCGGATCTTCATGGGCGACTCCGGGGCGCTCTGCCTCGGATTCATCCTCGCCGCGGTCTCGATCCAGGGCCTGCTGAAGACGGCGTCGACGGTCGTCCTCGTGCTGCCGCTGCTCGTGCTCGCCGTGCCGATCATGGACACGTCGTTCGTCGTCGCCCGGCGGCTCAAGCACTCGCGGCCGATCTACACGGCCGACCGCGAGCCACCTCCACCACCGCTTCCTCAACATCGGCTTCTCGCAGCGCCGCGCGGCGGTGACGATGTGGCTCTGGTGCGCGAGCTCGCCGGCGCCGCGCTCGCGACGCGGTTCGTGCCGTTTCGCGAGGGCGGGGAGTGGCACCTGTGGGAGACGCTCGTCGTGGCTCGCGATCGGCCTGTTCGCCGTCGCGTTCTCGATCTACGTCGTGTACCTGCTCGAGATCGTCAAGCTCGCGAACCCGCGCGTCCGGCGTCGAGACCGCGAGTCGGACGAGTCGGGCGAGCGCATGTCCGCCTTAGCGTCTCACCCTCACCTATCGTCAGCCCGCGCGCCCGAGACCCAAGTTACAACTTGTTACAAGGCATCAGAACGACCTCACTCGGAGGCGAGTGACTGCGTCGGCGGGCTCGAGGTAGAGCGCGACGCGGACGAGCGTCTCACGATTTGCGCGCCGTCGGCTCCGCTCGCGGCGAGCTGCGTGCACGAGGAGGCGAAAGCACTCGTAGCTGGGCCGCGCGGAATGTCCAGACGTGCAGCATGTTCACGACTTCGACGGTACGACGCGGCGATCGGCGCGGACTGGTCGTCGAGGCGCACGATCGCCTCGACGAGACGCGGGTCGAGCCGCGGAGCGGAGGAGTACACTGGACCGAGGATGCCCGCGATCGGGTGGCGCGTTCGTCACGAGATCGCGCCGAAAGGGCGTTAGTTACAACTTGTCACTTGAGCTCTCACGCTTTCGCCTCACGGCCGGCGGCCGACGACTCCGCCTTCGTTCGACGAAGTCGGCGAGGACGTCGTTGAAGGCGGGTGGCGCTGGACGGCGTGGCCGTAGCCGGGCAGGACGGTGCGCTCGGCTGGCAGTTCGCGCTCGAGGACGTCGCAGATCGCGTCGAAGGCGGCGTGGTGCGCACCCGAGACGACGAGCTTCGGGAAGAGCGCCGCGGCGAGCGCGGCGAGCGGGATCTCCGCCTCCCACGGCCCGCGCTCGACCGCGAGGCCTGCGCGCCCTGGGCGAGCTCAGGCGGGAGCGGTGAGGGCGGGATCGAACGCCGAGCCGACCGCTGCGAGGAAGCTGCGCAGGAACGCCTCGGGGTCGTCGCTCGCGCCCGACGCGTAGAGCGCTTCGCCTTCGGCGGCGAAGGCGTCGACCGCGGGATCGCCCGCGGCGACCGTGCGTCGCCGGGAGGCTCGATCACCGTCAGCGAGCCGATCAGCTCCGGTCGGGCCGCCGCGGCGAGCAGCGAGACGACGCCGCCGTACGAGTGACCCGACGAGGTGGTCGCCCGGCTCGAGCAGGCTCGGCGACGAGCCTGCGCGTCCGTCTCGAAGTCGACGCGATCGACCGGCGGATTCGGCGGGAAGCCGGGCCGGTCGAGCGACGACGAGCTCGAACCGCTCGGCGAGCGGACGCTGCGCCGGCCCACGTCGCCCGACCGTCCGACGACGCTCCCGTGGACCAGGACGAGCCGTGGCATCGGCTGATCCTACGGGGCGATTCGGACGTGCCGGGTCTGACCTCCCTGTAACGAAGTGCGCCCGATTTCCGCAACGGAATCGGGATCTGTGGTGTTACAAGGTCGCTGATATGCTCCGGCCGGATGACGCCGGACGCGGCATCCATCGCCTCACTCGCTCGCCTCCGCCTCGGGGCTCCTCCTGGGCATCGCTCGCGGCCGCGCATGGCGCTCGGGCGCGCTCGTCGGCTGGGCGGCCGGCTCCACAGGCGTCGGCCTCCTCGTCGGCGCGCGTCGTCGGGATCCCGCTCGGTGCGCTCGTCGTCTACCAGGTCTACGGACGGAGCCAGAGCGCGATGAGCGCAGGCATCTTCTCGACGCCGCGGCCGCTTCCGAGCCGGATCGGCCCGACGATCGCAGGCGGCGACGATCATCGCGCTCGGCGCTCCCGATCTTCGCCGATCGCCGGCTGGCCGCTCAAGGGCTGGGCGCTCGCCGCCGTCCTGTGGGTCGCATCCGCAGATCTTCGCAGCTGGTACTGGCGCGCCTTCCGAACAGCCCCGATAACCTCGCCGCCGCGGGAATGCGGGAATCGGAACGACATCTCGCGCGGATTGCTCGTCGGCATCGTGCTCGTCATCGTCACGGTGTCGAACGAGACCGTCGGCCTCGCCGCCGCGATCCTCTACGCGATCGCGTTCACGGTCGAGCTCGGCGTCGGGCTCGCGACGTACTTCGGCGAAGAGGCGAAGGCATGAAGCGCCTGCTCGCCGTCGCTGGTGCTGCTCGCGCTGACGCTGCCGTCGGTCGCACTCGGCGGCCGGAAGCGACGAGACGAAGTTCGATCCGTCCGAGGAGTGGAACCTCAAGACCTGGGGGCCGGACCTCAAGCTCGGTCCGATCGACATGTCGATCAACAAGGCCGTCGCCTACCTCATGCTCGGCACGATCGTCTCGATCGTCATCGGGATCGTCTTCATGCGCGTCCGTCCCGGTCGCGGCCCGAACCGGCGCGCAGGCGCTCGGCGAGACGATCTACGAGGTCGCGCAGGTGCAGGTCGCCGAGCAGGGTCTGCCCACGAAGGCGATCGGCCGCTGGTTCCCGTACGTCGCGACGCTGATGATCTTCATCTGGGTCGTCAACATCCTCGGCTTCATCCCGCTCCCGCTCTCGGACGAGCGCTGGCAAGATCGGCCGGCATCGAGTGTCCCGACGCTCGCGATCTTCGCCGCGACGTCGACGCTCTCGGTGACGCTCGCGCTCGCCCTCATGACGTTCGTCGTTCACGCACGTCGAGGGCATCCGTGCGAACGGACTCGTGGGCGTACCTCAAGAGCTGGATCCCGGACGTCCCGAAGGTCGATGCTGCCGCTGATCATCCCGCTCGAGATCCTCGGCGCAGTTCATGCGGCTGATCAGCCTGTCCGTCCGGCTCTACGCGAACATGCTCGCCGGCCACATGCTGCATCCTCACGTTCATCGGGCTGATCTTCCTCGCTCGACGCCCTGGGTCTTTCCCGTTCTCCGTCCTCTTGGCGACGCGTCTTCTACCTCTTCGAGGTCGTCATCGTCGTCTCGATCCAGGCGTACATCTTCGCCGCCCTGTCCGCCATCTACATCGGCTCGGCCATCGAGCCCGAGCACTAAGGAGGAGTCCCGCAATGCTTTCCTCGTTCTTCTTCCTCGCCGCCGCCGAAGACGGCGCCGACGCCGGCAAGGCGATCGCGCTCGCGCTCGGCATCGGTCTCGGCGCGCTCGGAGCAGGCGTCGGCATCGGCAACATCTTCGGCTCGATGATCCAGGCCGTCGCCCGTCAGCCCGAGCTCCGCGGTGAGCTCACCGGCATCCAGTGGCTCGGCTTCGCGCTCACCGAGGCGGTCGTGTTCTACGGCCTCATCGGCGGCCTCCTCGCCTACGTCCTCGTCTGAGCGATGCCGTCGTTCCTCCTCGCAGCAACGGACGAATCCTCGGGCGGGCTGATCGACGTCGTCCCGGGTCTGATGATCTGGACGCTGATCTGCTTCGCGCATCACGTTCTTCGTCCTGCAGGCAAGTTCGCGTTCGGCCCGATCCAGAAGACGATCGACGAGCGGCGCGACCGGATTCGCGCGGCCGTCGACGAGGCCGACAAGGCTCGCGACGAGGCGCGCGAGCTGCTCGAGCAGCATCGGCAGCTGATCGCCGACGCGAAGGGTGAGGCGGCCGGCATCCTCGCGGACGCGCGCAAGGTCGGCGACGCGCAGATCGAGCGCGTGAAGGAGGAGTCGGAGGTCGATCGCGCGCGCCGGCTCGAGGAGACGAAACGCCAGATCGACGCCGAGACGAAGCGCTCGCTGGCCATGATCCGCTCCGAGGTCGCCGACCTCACGCTCGAGGCGACCGCGCGGGTCACCGGCAAGGTGCTCGACGCCGGAGGACCAGCGCCGGCTCATCGACGAGGCGATCGCGGAGCTCGACTTCTCCGCGCTGGAGAAGGACACAGCCTAGCATGGGCAGTCGCGCAGCGCATGTACGCCCGCGCGCTCTTCGAGGCGGCGCAGGAGGCGGACCGCGTCGACGCGGTCGCCGCCGACCTCGCCGCACTCGCAGCGGCGATCGGACGACGTGCCCGAGTTGCGCGCCTTTCTCCGCAACCCGCAGATCGACCCCGACGGCAAGGCCGAGGTGCTCGCGCAGCTGGCGGCGGACGGCGACGAGCTCGACCGGCAACTTCGTCCGGCTCGCGGCGGAGAAGGGCCGCGCGGGCGAGATCTCGGAGTTCAGCGAGGAGCTCGACGCCCTCGTCGCGCAGGTCGCAGAACCGTCTTTCCGTGGAGCTCACGACGTCGTACGAGCTCTCCGACGACGAGGCGCAGTCGATCGTGCAGACGATCGAGAAGGCCTCGGGCCGAACGGTGGAGGCCACCCGCTCCGTCGACCCGAGCCTCATCGGCGGGATCGTCCTGCAGGTCGGCTCGCACCGCGCCGACGGAAGCGTGCGCGGGCGCCTCGAGCGCCTGCGCCACGAACTCGCCACGGCTCGATAAGGAGACCCTGATGAAGCTCACGACCCGAAGAGATCACCTCGATCCTCAAGGATCGAATCCAGCAGTTCGACGTCGAGACCGACCTCTCGGAGGTCGGCAGCGTCCTCCAGGTCGGCGACGGCATCGCCCGCGTCCACGGCCTCGAGAACTGCGTCGCGCTCGAGCGGCTCGAGTTCGAGCACGGCGTGACCGGCATCGCGTTCAACCTCGAGGAGGACAACGTCGGCGTCGCGCTCTTCGGCGAGTGGCAGCACGTCACGGAGGGCCAGCCGGTGCGCCGCACCGGCGAGGTCATGAGCGTTCCGGTCGGGCCGGGCCTGCTCGGCCGCGTCGTCGACCCGCTCGGCAACCCGCTCGACGGGCTCGGCCCGATCGAGGCGACGGAGCGCCGCCCGCTCGAGTTCAAGGCACCGGGCGTCATCCAGCCGCCAGCCGGTGAAGGAGCCGATGTACACGGGGCTCAAGGCGATCGACTCGATGACGGCGATCGGCCGCGGCCAGCGCGAGCTGATCATCGGCGACCGCTCGACCGGCAAGACGGCGGTCGCGATCGACACGATCCTGAACCAGCGCGGCGGAGACCTCGTCTGCATCTACGTCGCGATCGGCCAGAAGGGCTCGACGGTCGCCCAGGTCGTCGAGCGGCTGCGCGACGCGGGCGCGATGGAGTACACGATCGTCATCTCGGCGCCCGCGCAGGAGGCGGCCCCGATCAAGTGGATGGCGCCGTTCGCCGGCTGCGCGATGGGCGAGTACTTCCTCTACTCGGGGCAGCACGCGCTCTGCATCTACGACGACCTCTCGAAGCACGCGGACGCGTATCGCCAGCTCTCGCTCCTCCTGCGCCGGCCGCCGGGTCGCGAGGCGTTCCCGGGCGACGTCTTCTACCTCCACTCGCGGCTGCTCGAGCGCGCGTGCAAGCTCTCCGACGAGCTCGGCGGCGGCTCGCTGACCGCGCTGCCGATCATCGAGACGCAGGCCGGCGACATCGCCGCCTACATCCCGACGAACGTCATCTCGATCACCGACGGGCAGATCTTCCTCGAGTCGAGCCTCTTCTTCTCGGGCGTGCGGCCCGCGATCAACGTCGGCATCGTCGGTCTCGCGCGTCGGCGGCAACGCCCAGACGAAGGCGATGAGGAAGGTCGCCGGGCGCCTGCGCCTCGACCTCGCCCAGTACCGCGAGCTCGAGGCGTTCGCGCAGTTCGGCTCCGAGCTCGACGCGGCGACGCAGAGCGCGCTCGGCCGCGGCGAGCGCATGGTCGCGACGCTGAACCAGCCGCAGTACCAGCCGTGGGCCGCCGAGGAGCAGGTCGTCGCGATCTACGCGGGAATCAACGGCTGGCTCGACAAGATCCCGGTCGGGCAGGTGCCTCGGTTCCACGACGAGCTGCGCGAGCACCTGCGCACCGAGAAGACGGTCCTCGAGACGATCCGCACGTCCGGTGACCTGTCCGACGAGACCGCGGAGAAGCTGGCCAAGGAGCTCGAGCACTTCCAGAGCGTGTTCAACGTCGAGGAGGAGAAGGGCCTCGCGGGCTGACCATGGCGACCGTCCAGGACCTCAAGCGCCGGATCCGCTCCGTCCGCAACACGCGGAAGATCACGCGCGCCATGGAGCTCGTGGCGGCGGCCAAGCTGCGCCGAGCCGAGCAGCGCATCACGGCGCTTCGCCCGTACGCGGAGACGATGAACGAGCTCATCGCCGGAGTGGGGCGGGCCGCGTCGTCGGTGCGTCTGCCGCTCCTCGAGCGGCGCGAGACGCGTCGAGGCGGTCGCGATCGTCCCGCTGACCGGAGATCGCGGGCTCGCGGGCTCGTTCAACGCCCAGGTCATCCGCCGCGCCTTCGCGCTCGAGCGCGCGCTCGTGGCCGAGGGCAAGACCGTCCGCTGGGTCGCCGTGGGAAGAAGGGGCGCTCGACGCTCACGTTCCGGCGGCGCGAGCTGTCCGGCGCGTATCATCGGCTTCACCGATCGACCCGCGTACGAGAACGCGCAGGCGATCGCGCATCGCGTCGCCGAGCTCTTCACGGCGGGCGAGGTCGATCGCGTCGTGCTCGTCTACAACACGTACGTCTCCGCGCTCACGCAGAAGGTCACCGAGCAGGACGTGCTCCCGATCTCTCCGGACATCCTCGAGACCGACGACGACGAGCGCGGAGGCGGACACGCTGCGCGGCGACTTCATCTTCGAGCCGGAGCCCGAGGAGATCCTCGAGCGCCTGCTCCCCGTGTACCTCGAGACGCAGATCTACCGCGCGCTGCTCGAGTCGACCGCGTCCGAGCAGGGCGCGCGGATGACTGCCATGCGCAACGCCTCGAAGAACGCCGGTGACCTCATCGACTCGCTCACGCTGTCGATGAACCGCGCGCGCCAGGCCGAGATCACCGCAGGAGATCCTCGAAGGTCGTGGCCGGCGTCGCGCGGAGTGCCATCGCAGTCCTGAAGCGCAGTCGCTTCGCGACCGCGATGACGTCGCAGTCCGCGACCGCGGTTCGCTAACAACTCAGTGCCCGCGTGCGTAGAAGGTGATAGCGCGCGGCATGACGAGCCCTGTCCAACATACGACCCTCGATACCATCGCGCCGGTGGAGCCGGTCGTCACAGCCGCCGCCGAGCCCGAGCGCTTCGAGCGCGCCGGCGCCATCTCCGATCGCCTCGCCGACAACATCGAGACGGTCGTCTACGGCAAGCGCGAGCGAGATCAAGCTCGTCCTGACGGCGCTCGCGTGCGACGGCCACGTCCTCCTCGGAGGACGTGCCGGGCACGGCGAAGACCGTCCTCGCGCGCGCGATCGCGCGGAGCATCGAGGGCGCGATCCCGCAGCGGATCCAGTGCACGCCCGATCTCCAGCCGACGGACGTGACCGGACTCTCGGTGTTCGACCAGCAGACGCGCGGCTTCGAGTTCCGGCCCGGGCCGATCTTCGCCAACGTCGTCCTCGTCGACGAGATCAACCGCGCGACGCCGAAGACGCAGTCCGCGCTGCTCGAGGCGATGGCCGAGCGCCAGGTGACCGTCGACGGCGTGACGCGCGCAGCTGCCGTACCCGTTCCTCCTGCATCGCGACGGAGAACCCGATCGAGTACGAGGGCACGTTCCCGCTGCCCGAGGCGCAGCTCGACCGCTTCTTCCTCCGCACCGCCCTCGGCTATCCCGGCGTCGAGGACGAGCTCCGCATCCTCGCCGAGCAGCGCTACGCGCACCCGCTCGACGCGACTCGAGCCGGTCGTCGGCGCTCGAGGACGTCCACGAGCTGCAGCGCCGCGGCGCAGCACGTGTACGTCGACGTCGCGCTCTCACCGCTGGGTCGTCGAGCTCGTGCGTGCGACGCGCGAGCAGGACTCGGTCGTCATCGGGAGCTCGGTCCGTGGCAGCCTCGCGCTCGAGCGCGCCGCCCGCGCGTGGGCGCTCCTCGACGGACGCAGCTACGTCGTGCCCGGAGGACATCGAGCGACTGTTCGCGCCCGTGCTCATCCATCGCGTCGTCTTCACTCCAGGCTTCGTCGCGCGTGCGCGCGCGACCGGATGGTCGGAGGCGATCGAGGAGTTCCGCGCAGAGCTGCCTCGCGCTCGCGCCGCAGCCGGGCTCGGAGGACGACCCGCTCTTCGACTCTTACGCAGGAGCGGAACCCGCTAGCGCGGATTCCGCTCCGCGACCTCAAGCCCGGCGCTTCGCGCCGGAGCGCAGCGAACACACGCGGCCAGTAAGCGCCGGTGTCGGGCGGACGCCTGTCTTTCCCGCTCGTTCCCCGGCGCCGCGTGATCGGGCTCTCGTACGGAACGATGAAGAGCCTGCGGCGAGGCTCGGGCACCGACGTCGCGGGGTCGCGGCCGTACCGCCCCGGCGACGACATGGACTCGATCGACTGGGCGGCGTCGGCGCGGCTGTCCACCGCACGTGGTGCCGATGAGTTCGTCGTCCGCGAGCGGTTCGCCGAAGAAGCGCCGAAGGTCATCATCGTCTGCGATCGGCGTCCGGAGATGGCGTGCTACGGGCCTCCTCTGCCGTGGCTCGACAAGCCGATGGCGATGCGGACGGTCGTCGAGCTCGTGCTCGCCAGCGCCGGCGCGGCCGGCGGCTTCGTCGGCTACCTCGACTACGCGGACGGCGATCCGCACTGGCGGCAACCGAAGGGGAGCGCAAGCTCATCGAGATGCGCGACGAGCGCCTCTGGTCGACGGAGTACGGCGGGCGCGGCCGACTGGCTCGAGCGCTCGATCGAGCATCTCGCGTCGCATACGCGCGCCGTGACGCCGGGCACGTTCGTCTTCCTGCTCTCCGATTTCATCCCCTCGCCGTCCCACGAGCTATGGCTCGCTCGCGATCGAGCATCGCTGGGATGTCGTTCCGGTCGTGATCCAGGATCCGACCTGGGAGCAGAGCTTCCCGACGTCGACGGGATCGTCGTCCGCTTCGCGATCCGCGCTCGGGTCGCGTCTCGTCCGCTCGCCTGCGGCGGAAGGAAGTCGCGGCCCGCCGAGGAGGAGCATCGTGAGCGGACGAGCGGCCTGCTCGAGACGTTCCGCCAGCTCGACATCGACCCGGTCGTCGTCACCTCGAGCGATCGCGGCGGACATCCTCGCGGAGTTCCTGATGCTGGACCGATCTGCGGCGGACGCGGCGGGTGATCGGGGCGTGACGCCGTGAGCCGAAAGCGGCCTTCTGCCCGCGGTCGGTCTTCTCGCGATCGCGATTGCTCGCCGCGCTCGCCGTCGTGCTCGTCTCCTCGTTCGCGAGCGGAGGACGAGCAGTCGGCGACGCCCGCCTCGCTCCCGACATCGATCCGGGCTCGGCCCGCCGCGCCGGCAGTGGGCCTCCGGGCCGACGGAATCGCCGCGCAGCGGCACGCTCGACCCGCGGATCACGCTCTTCGGCGACACCATCGTCGCTCATGTCGACGTCGCTGCTCGATCGACGGCGCGTCGATCCCGCCTCGGTACGCGTGGGCACCGAGTTCCTTCCGTGGGAGATCGTCGGCCAGCCCACGCGCGTGCGCGCGCGACTCGGGCACGGACACGCATCTGCGAGACGACGTTCGCGCTGCGCTGCACGGGAGCCCGTGCATCCCTCCGAACCAGTCGTCGGCGCTCGAACTTCGACGCGGCGCGGGTCTCGTACGCCGCGTCCGGCGCCGCGCCCGGGGATCGCACGGCGATCGCGTTCACTGGCCGGTACTGCTCGTGTACTCGCGCTTCGCGGCCGCGAACGCCGACGCGTTCCACGGGCACCGCAGGCCAGAACCCGTGGCGGGCCGACCTCACTCCTTCCCCGCGGCGACGTACCGGATCTGCGCCGGGCCTGCTCGTGCCGGTGCTGATCGTCTCTCGCCGGGCTTCTCGCTGCCGCCGGCTTCGCCCTGGCCTTCGTCGCGATCCCGCGTCGCCGGCACGGAGCCCGAGCCCGAGCCGGAGCCCGAGCCCGAGCCAGTCATCGTGCTCACGCCGCTCGAGCAGGCGCTCGAGCTCCTCGAGGACGCGGGTCGAGCGGACGGAACGGAGGATCGGCGACGCGCACTCGAGCTCGTGGCCGAGGTGCTCGACCTCGAGCACCCGGAGCTCGCGCGCGCCGCGCGGACGCTCGCGTGGTCGGAGGACGACCCCGTCGTGGAGCAGACGAGCGGCCTCGCCACGCGGGTGCGGACGACGCATCGACACTGAACGGAAACGGCCGTGGGCCGTAGTCGTCGCGCCCTCGCACGCGGATCACCTCGGCGCGTCCTCCGGCGTGGACACGCACGGCGTCGGTGGCTTCCGCTCGGTGTCATCCGGCGGACGGGCATCGTGCGCCTCGTGCTCGCAGGCTCGAGCGCTGGCTCTGGTCCTCGCCGCGGCCGCGACGGCGCTGCGATCCGCAGACGAGCGAGCACGCCCTCGTCCCGCCGGATCGGATCGGCGTCGTCGTCCTCGACCTGTCGCTCAGCATCACGGACGCCGACTACGGGACGCTCCGGCGGACGCTCCGCAGGCTCATCGCCGAGGACGCCATCGATCGGCCTGGCCGGTCTTCTCGGACGCGCCCGTACGAGCTTCTTCCGCCCGGGACACCAGCGCGACGGAGCTGACGCCGATCGCTGCGACTGCTCGTCGCGCCGAGACTCGGGCCGGTCGCAGAACCCGTGGACGCAGACGTTCCGGGCGCGGAACGCGCATCTCGACGCGCGCTCGAGCTCGCGAAGTCGATGCTCGAACGCGACAAGGTCGACGCCGGCTCGATCCTCCTCGTGAGCGACCTCGAGACGGCGCCGGACGACGTGCCTGCGCTCGCCCGGACGATCGTCGGCGCTCAAGCAAGCCGATATTCGGCTCCGGGTCGTGCCGCTCGCGCCGTCGAGCGACGCGCTGAGCCTCTTCCGGGGCTCCTCGACAAGGACGCGGTGGCCGACATTCACGTCGCAGGCGCCCGCACAGGCCGAGCCTGAGCCGGGATCGATCGGGCGTCGCACGCCCGGTGCTCTTCCTCGCTCCTCGGCGCACTCGTCTTCGTGCTGCTCGCCGCGCACGAGCGATTCGCCGGCCGCATCGCGCTTCCCGCGCCGTCAGGATCCGCAAGGAGAGCCGACATGACGAGACGTGAGATCGTCGAGCGCTCGCTGGTCGGCGTCGCCGCGCGTCACCTGCCTCGTGCCTCGCGCTTGCGCTCGGCGCTGCTCGCGCTCGACGTCGCCGCGCAGCCGTGCGGCGCTGTCGCGAGGGCGACGTCGCAGTACCGGATCTCGCCCGAGAAGACCGGGTTGTGGCGAGCGCGGACGATCGTTCCGTTCCATCTGGCACGGGATCGCTGCTCGGCACCGAGGACGACGTCGAGATGCGCCGGGCTGTTCGCTCGGTGCTGCCTTGCCCGGCTCGACGACCCGACCGTGTCGCGTCTCCGATCCGCAGCATCGCGCTGCTTCGCAACGACGCGCAGGCGCGACTCGACGCGATCGTCGCCGAGCGCGAACGATCCGCGAGCAGCGCTCCCGGGCGGCGGGCCTCCTCGGCGTCGTCGGCCTCGCGCGCGCTCGTCATCGGAGACGCGGGACCGCGTGGCGCTCCTGTCAGCGACCGTCGCGAACCTCCAGCTCGCCGATCGCCCTCGGATCCGTCGAACGACGAGGCGAAGTACAACCTCGAGCTCGCGCTGCAGCGTCGCGTGGTATCCAGCTCACCGAGGGCGCAGGCGGCCAGAACCCGTCACCAGGAGGAAGCGGTTCCACGGGCGCGGGCGCCGGCGATCCCGGCAGCGGCTACTGAGACACGGCGCCGATGTCCCTGACCATCCTCACGCCGCTCGGAGCGCTGCTCGCCCTCGGCATCGTCGCCTGCCGCTGCGTCGCGCTCCGGCAGGATCCGTCGCGCGCGCGCGGCGCGCGTGAGACGCTCGGCGTCGCCGAGCCGGGGCGGCGCACGCTCCTGCTCCCGCTGAGTGCGCTCGTGCTGCGGAGGAATGCTCCTCGCCCTCGCTGCGACTCAGCCCGTCTTCGCGTGGACACGCGACCGAACCGTTCGAACGGACGCCTGAGGTGTTCGTCGTGCTCGACGTCTCTCGCTCGATGCTCGCGCAGGACAGCACCTCGACTCGCCGCAGCGCATCGAGCGCGCCAAGGTCGTGGCGAGCGAGATCCGGCGCGCGCTTCCGGACGTTCGCGTCGGCATCGCGTCGCTCACCGATCGCGTGCTGCCGCACCTCTTCCCGAGCGCGGACGAGGAGGTGTTCGAGGCGACGATGGAGCGGTCGCTCGCGATCGAGCGGCCGCCGCCGCGCTCGTCGCTTCCTGACCGAGCGCGACGTCGCTCAACGCGCTCGCGACGCATGCGCGGCCTGCACGCTTCTTCTCACCGAGCCTCGACCGCGCGCGTCGTGATCGTGCTCACGGACGGCGAGAGCCATGCCGTCTCGAATAGCGCGCCTGGGCAGCCTCTTTCGTGCGGACGCCTGCGATCGGGCTCGTCTTCGTCCAGTTCTGGGGCAGAGGACGAGCAGTGTCTTCACGCGGGGCGTGCCGGAGCCGCAGTACCGCGCCGATCCGTCCGCGCGCGCGACGCTCGATCGGCTCGCGGCGTCGACGCACGGCGCGCGTCTACTCGGAGGACGAGGTCGGCGCCGCGACGCGCAAGGACGAGACGCTCCTCGGCAGCGGGCCGACCGTCGGTCGAGGGCAGAACGCCGGAAAGGTGCGCGCTCGCCCCGTATCTCGCCGTCGTCGCCGCTGTTCCCGTTCGGCCTCCTCCTGTGGCGCCGAGACCGCTGAGTAGCTACTCGTCCGGGAACCACATCTCAACGGCTTCGGGAAGCCGCTCGTCCATGTACGAGATCGCGCGGCTCGCGAGCCACAGGAGCGCGGCTGAGGGCTCGCCTCGCCGAGCACGCGCGCGCACCGCCTCGTCGCCGCGACTCGGGCCCGCCCTTCTCGCCGGCCCGCGCGCGCCGGAGCCGGCAGAGAGCGAGCGCGGCGCGGTCGACGTCGCTCGCGTACTGGTCGGTACCAGTCCACGCCGATCGCCTGATCGATGCAGCGACGGCCGCCTCGTCGGCGCAGTGTGCCCGCGTCCTCGGCGGCAACGAAATCGCTGCGTGTTTGCGGTTTTCAGTCCTTGCCGGGAATCTGCATCCCACTCTCCTAACGAAATCGGGTTCGTCGTCATAGAAGCTATGATCCTGCACTTGACCATGGCGACGGAGGCATCTGGATCGACGCGTTCGTGGCCGGCGCGGCAGCCCACCCGACAGCTCGCCCGTCGAACCGCTGCCTCGGCCTTGGTGAAGATCGGCAGGAGACCACTCGGATGGAGGGAGTACATGCGTAAGCGTTCGACTCTTGCTTGCTGGCGGGCGCGGCTCGCGATCGTCGCGAGCCTCGTCGTTGGCCCAGCAGCAACGGCCGGCCTCGGACGCAGGCGTCGGCGGGGACGGTCGTGTTCATTCACGACCAGGAGCCGCCGAACCTTCGCACGGACCTGGGTCGAGTAACAACGCTGTACGCGACGAGCCTCGTCGCGCAACAACATCTGCGTGCGGCGGCCAGATCCGCGACGACAACGCGACTGCGTCACGCGGCTGTTCACCGGCCCGCCGAAGCTGCTCAAGTAGAGCCCGCTGACCGTCTCAGTTCACGTTCAGCCAGAAGGCGAACTGGAGCGGACGGCAAGCCCGTCACGTGCGCCGACTGGCAAGGCGACGTGGCAGGTCTTCATCAACCCGGCGAACAACGTCATCAGCCGCACCGGCTACGAGGACATCAAGTCGCGTCACGCGTGCAAGGGCAAGACCGTCGTCGATCGTCTTCAAGAAGACGTACGCCGACTGGGAGACGCTCGTCTCGAGCGGCGTCTACGCCGGCGCACATCATCAACGGGCAAGGACATGAACAAGCATGTTCCTGAGGACTCGATTCCCGTCTCCGAGCGGTCCGTGGAAGTTCGACGAGCTGGCAGAAGGGCGTCCAGATCACGGTCGTCGAAGAACCCGACGTTCAAGGCCGGCCGCCGATGAAGCTCGACCGGCTCGTGTTCCGCTACATCCTGGACACGAACGCTCGCTTCCAGGCCCTGAAGGCCGGCGAGGGCCAGGTCGATGGAGCCGCAGGCGCAGCTCCAGATCGCCGACTTCCATGAAGGACAGCAAGTTCATGGTCGACGCTGAAGGTCGGCTACACGTACGAGCACATCGACATCCAGTTCGGCCCGAAGGGTGCATCCGGCCGCTGAAGCAGCCGTACGTCCGCCAGGCCCTCATCACCGGGCATGAACCGTCCGCAGATCGCCGCGCGCGCTCTACGCAGACGATCGCTCCGGGCCTGCCGACGCTGCAGAGCCTCATCTTCAAGCCGTTCGAGACAGGACTACAAGAAGAACTACGCCGCGGTATGCGCGTTCAACCAGGCGAAGGTCATCAGCATCCTCAAGGGCCAAGGGCTGCACCGGGTGGTCCCGACAAGCCGAGCGCGGGCAACGACAAGATCTTCTCGTGCCCGAACGTCGGCAAGCTGTCGTTCCGCTTCTGCGACGACGACGGGCAACCAGCTCCGCGCGCTGACGTTCGAGATCATCCAGCGGCAGCTGAAGTCGGTCGGCATCGAGCTCGTGCCGCGGTTCCAGACCGGCGGGCGTCATGTTCGGCACGACGCTGCCGTCGAGCGACTGGGACCTCATGCATGTTCACGTGGGTCGAGGCTCGCCGTCGCTCGAAGATCACGTCGAAGGACAGCTACGGCTGCGGTGGCGACCAGAACGTACGGCAACTACTGCAACAAGAAGGCGTCCGCGCTCCTCAACAAGACCGCGACCGACGCTCGACGACGACCAGCGGGCGAAGCTGCTCAACAGCGCCGAGAGCTCAAGTACATGGTGAAGGACGTTCCGTCCATCCCCGATGTTCGCTCGGCCGGTCTTCACGATCGCCGCGAAGAAGGTGAAGGGCCTGACGACTCCGACGACGCCGAGGGCGACCTCTGGAACGTCAACAGTGGTCGGCAGCTCGTCGTAGGATCGATCCGTCACCGAACAGTCGAGCGACACAGTCCCGCCCCCGCTCATGTGGCGGGGGCGGGACGTCCCACTAAGATCCGGAGGCGAGGAACAATGCTGCACCTACGTCATCCGCAGACTGCTCTACAGCATCGTCGTCCTCGTCGCTGGCGAGCTTCCTCGTCTTCACGTTCGTCGCCGAGTCTCCGGCGATCCGCTCGCGGCCCTGCGGATCGACGCCCGAACGTCTCCGAGCAGACGGTCCAGAACATCATCGACGCGCAAGCACCTCGACGACCCGATCTCGTGCGGTACGGCTACTGGGTGAAGGACGCCGTCACGAACCAGTTCGGCACGACGCTCCTCGACGAACCAGCCGATCCTGCCCGACCTCTGGCGGGTGATGAAGAACACGCTGCAGCTCGTCATCGTCGCGCGAGCTCCTCGCGATCCTCGCTCGCCGTCGGGATCGGCGTCTACTCGGCGCTTACGGCAGTACTCGTCGTTCGACTACACGGCGACGACGCTTCAGCTTCCTCGGCCTCGCGACGCCGGTCTTCTGGCTCGCGCTGATGCTGCAGGTGCTGGTCGTGCAGATCTACGAGTGGACCGGGCACCGACATCTTCCCGATCGCGAGCCTGAGCTCGAGTCGATCCGGGACAGCGGCGTCCACTTCTGGATCGACCGCGCGCACCACCTCGCGCTGCCCGATCATCGTGCTGATGGTCGCGAGCATCGCGACGCTACTCGCGCTACATGCGCGCGTCGATGCTCGAGGTCGTGAACTCCGACTACGTGCGCACCGCGCGCGCGAAGGGCCTCACCGAGCGGAGGGTGACGATGAAGCACGCGTTCCGCAACGCGCTCGATCCCGCTCGTCACGCTCGTCGCGCTCAACTTCGGCGCGCTCCTCGGCGGCGCGATCGTCACCGAGACCGTGTTCTCGCTCGACGGCATGGGCCTCTACTTCATCAACGCCTGCTCGGCGGCAACGACCCGTATCCGGTCATGGCGTGGCTGATGATCACGGCGACGATGATCATCATCTTCAACCTCATCGCCGACATCGCCTACGGCTATCCTCGACCCGCGCGTGCGGTATGACTGATCCGAGCCCACGCACGGATGGTGCAGTCGACTGCCGCCGGCGCGGCCCGGGCGGTCGTCGCGGAGCGCGGATCCTGCGCTCGGCCGACCGCGAGCTCGCCTACGAAGTCGGGCGTCGAGGTCAAGGCGCGGAGCCAGTGGTGCGTACGCGCGCATGCGCTTCTTCCGCCACCGGCTCGCGGTCGTCAGCCTGTTCGTCCTGCTCGTCCTCGTCGCCTCGATCGCGATCTTCGCGGAGCAGATCGCGCCGTACGGCTACGACGAGCTCGACCTGCTCAACACATCACCGGTGCGCCGCCCGACGCTCGAGGGCTAGCACCTCGTTCGGCACCGACCTGCTCGGCCGCGACTACCTGAGCCGCGTCATCTTCGGCATCCGCACGTCGCTCTGGGTCGCGTTCTTCGTCGCGTTCCTCTCGACCGCGATCGGGACGGCGGTCGGCGCGCTCGCCGGCTACTACGGCGGCACGATCGACAACCTGCTGATGCGCTTCACCGACCTCGATCCTCACGCTGCCCGGGGCTCGCCGTGCTGCTCGACCGCAGCTCGCGTCTTCTTCGGCACACGGCCGATCCCGCGTTCAAGATCGGCGATCATCCTCGCGCTCCTCTTCTGGACGGGACTCGCGCGGATCGTGCGCGGCCTCTTCCTCTCGCTGCGCGAGAAGGAGTTCGTCGAGGCGGCGAAGGCGGCCGGCGCCGAGCGACCTGCGCATCATCGTGCGGCACATGCTCCCGAACTGCGCTCGGCCCGATCATCGTCACCACGACGCTCGATCGTCGCCGCCGCGATCCTCGTCGAGGCCGCGCTCTCGTTCCTCGGCTTCGGCATCCAGCCGCCGAACGCCGCGCTCGGGAAGCTGATCGCCGACGGCCAGGGCGAGGGCTTCGAGCTCGTGGTGGCTCGTCACCTTCCCGGGCTCGCGATCGTGCTCGATCGCGCTCTGCGATCAACTTCGTCGGCGACGGCCTGCGCGACGCGCTCGACCCGACGCAGCGGAGAGTCCGTGCCTGAGCCCGATCCTCTCGATCCGCGACCTGACAGTCGAGTTCGACGACCGAGGACGGCATCGTCCAGCGCGGTCACGGACGTCAGCTACGACCTGCAGCCGGGCGAGGTGCTCGGCGTCGTCGGCGAGTCGGGCTCGGGCAAGAGCGTCTCGATGCTGTCCGTGCTCGGGCTGATCCCGATGCCGCCGGCAGGATCGTCAGCGGGCGAGGCGCTCTTACAAGGGACGCGGACCTGCTGAAGCTGTCGCAGAAGCGAGCTCCGCGAGATCCGCGGCGGCGACATGGCGATGATCTTCCAGGACCCGATGACGTCGCTGAACCCGGTGCTCACGGTCGGCGACCAGATCGCGGAGGCCGATCTCGACGCACAACCCCGGCATGAGCGACGACGGCGCGCGCGAGCGCGCCGATCGAGCTGCTCGAGCTCGTCGGCGTCCCGTACGCCGAGCGCGCGCGTCGACCAGTACCCGCACGAGTTCTCCGGCGGCATGCGCCAGCGCGCGATGATCGCGATGGCGATCGCCAACGACCCGAGCGTGCTCGATCGCGGACGAGCCGACGACCGCGCTCGACGTCACGATCCAGGCGCAGATCGTCGAGGTGCTGAAGGCGGCTCAGCGAGGAGACGCACGCCGCGATCGATCCTGATCACGCACGACCTCGGGCCTGATCGCCGAGCTCGCCGACCGCGTCGTCGTCATGTACGCGGGCCGCGTCGTCGAGCTCGGCGACGTCTTCACGATCTTCGACTCGCCGCGCCACCCGTACACGGTCGGCCTGATGAACAGCCTCGCGCGGCGTCGACATCGACACAGGAGCGGCTCGAGCCGATTCCCGGCCAGCCGCCGAGCATGATCGCGCCGCCGCCGGGCTGCGCGTTCCACCCGCGCTGCGTCGTTCTCGCACGGCCGGCGCGATCTGCCGCACCGACATCCCGAGCCCTGCGCCAGATCGGCGAGGGCGCGCTCACCGCTCCGCGCTGCCACTTCGCCGAGGAGCTCGCCGAGGCGCAGGTCGTCGCCGGCGCGTCGGAGCGGAGGAGCCGGCCGATGACGCGACGGAACGGCGGCGGTGACTCAGAGCCCGCGCCGACGCGCGTGCCGGACGAGCGGCGACGAGCTCCTCGCGTCGAAGGCCTCGTCAAGCACTTCCCGATCAAGGCGGGCGTCTTCAAGCACACGGTCGGGCAGGTGCGCGCGGTCGACGGCGTCGACCTCAGCGTCGTCGAAGGGCGAGACGCTCGGCGTCGTCGGCGAGTCGGGCTGCGGCAAGACGACGCTCGGCCGCACGATCATCAAGCTGCTCGAGCCGACCGCCGGCACGATCGTCTTCGACGGCCGCGACATCACGAGCTCTCGAGCCGCAGCGCAGATGCGGCCGATCCGCCGCGAGATCCAGATCGTCTTCCAGGACCCGTACGCGTCGCTGAACCCGCGCATGACCGTGCGCGAGATCGTCGCCGAGCCGCTGCGGATCCACGGCATCTACCGCGGCGCGCGAGGGCAGACAGCGCGTCGAGGAGCTCCTGCGCACGGTCGGCCTCAGCCCCGAGCACGCGAACCGCTTCCCGCACGAGTTCTCCGGCGGCCAGCGACAGCGCGATCGGCGTCGCGCGCGCGCTCGCGCTGCAACCCGACGCTGATCGTGCTCGACGAGCCGGTCTCGGCGCTCGACGTCTCGATCCAGGCGCAGGTCGTGAACCTGCTCGCGAGCCTGCAGGACGAGTTCGGGCTCACGTACCTCTTCATCGCGCACGACCTGTCCGTCGTCCGCCACGTCTCCGACCGCGTCGCGGTGATGTACCTCGGCAAGATCGTCGAGATCGGATCGCGCGAACGAGATCTACGACGCGCCGATGCACCCGTACACGCAGGCGCTCCTCTCCGCCGTCCCGATCGAGTCGCCGAACCAGCGCGGCAAGCGCAGCCGGATCGTGCTCGAGGGCGACGTCCCGCGCCCCGCGAATCCTCCGTCCGGCTGCCGGTTCCGCACGCGCTGCTGGAAGGCCCAGGAGATCTGTGCGCCGAGGAGGAGCCCGAGCTCGTGCCCCGCGCGGGCGGCGCGCACCCCGCGGCGTGCCACTTCGCCGAGGTCTCGCGCCCGCTCGATCTCGAGGCGCAAGCGCGAGGGTGCGATGCTGCAGTATGCGGCGAAGCGCGCAGCCGAAGCGCCGCCCTGTCGACGACGGTCGCCGCGAATGAGCGACTAACTCGGTCTCGATCCGTGACGTCACAAGCACCATGAGCGCGGCCTATCCGCAGGTCGGTGTGCGCGCGAGTTCGCGAGCAGGTCTCGCTCGAGCTCGACCGGCTTTGCGCTCAGCAGCTCGAAAGCAGCGCATGCTCACAGCCCACCTCGAGCGCTGTGCGCGCATGCGCGCCGTCTACGCGGCCGACGTCAGCGACCTCACCGAGCGCAGAGCGCGAGCGCGCCGCTCCACACCATGCGGCGGCCCAGTGGTCGTCCGCCGCCACCGCTCGCTCACGACCACCCGGCTCCAGATCGGCGTCGCGGCCGCGCCCGCGCTCGCCGCGCTCGGGCTCGGCACCGCAGCCTCGCGGCGACGCCGGACGCCGCCGCAGGGTTTCGCTCGCCCGCTTCGGAGGGCCGGCCCAACCTCTCGGCCGCCTGCGCAGCGTGTCCGACCAGGAGCAGGCGATCCTTCGGGTCGTCAAGCCCGGCCGCAACGCTCCCGCCGCCCGGCTCCGTTCATCTAAGACCGACGAGAACGCCGCTCCCGATGAAAGCTCGCCGCCTCCTGCTCGCGGTGCTCGCCGCGCTCGCTCCTCGTCGCCGCGACGGGCTGCGGCGGCGGCGGCGAGCCGTCACGCCGCGGACTACGCCGACGTCCGTCGTGCTGAACCGCAACCGCGTCGACTTCGTGCTCGGGCGTCGCATCACGCACGCGCAGGTCGCACGACGAGCTCCTCACACCGCATGGACGAGGCCGCAGCTCGTCATCGGCAAGGCCGCCGGCGACGCTCGACGACAAGGGCGCCCCGGCAGACTACCAGCCGGAGGCGGACAACCCTCGTGAAGTCGCTGCGCCAGCTCTCGGTCGTGACGTCCAGGCGACCGCCGACCAGGCGCGCGACGCCCGGCTTCTGAGAACCTCCTGCACCGATCCCGCGCACGAGCGGGCTGGAGCTTCGACAGCTGGGACGACGTCAACAAGGCGCTCGCCGGCCTTGCCGGCAAAGGCGTCCAGGTCACCATCTTGCAGAACCACCGATCGTTTGCGCAGAGCCGGGATCCGCTCGCGAACCTCGGCTCACGCGAAGACTTTGAAGGCGTTCGCTTCGCGGCCGCCAGCTTGCGGGGACTCCATCTACGGGCTGTTTGACGAGCGCTCCGATAGACTCCTGGCGGCCGGCGCGCGGGCTCCCGCCGCCCAGCCCTTCGCCTCAGGAGAACCATGTCCGAGAACGATCAGACCGCGAACACGGGCCGGATCATCGAGCAATACGTAACTGAACGAAGCATACAAC
>ERZ1370068.6370-contig-5356_pt1 | contig 49764 bp, 55 predicted proteins | sample MGYA00561227_ERZ1370068 | MGnify/ENA primary metagenome ERZ1370068 (study PRJEB38410, sample SAMEA6850437) | metagenome | study: Metagenomic assessment of the ecological functions of the soil: analysis of the soil microbiota associated with the... | reverse complement strand
GGTGTGCTTCGTTCAGTTACGTATTGCTTACACCGGTTCGTCCAAGTCTGGCGCCAGGCTGGCCTGGATCAAGGTCAACGACTGCCGGCAAGGGCCTGCCCCGACGGCCTGCGCGCGTATCTCCGGTCGTCAAGAATCCTGCACGACGCGGCGCTCGCTGCGGCGCTCATCGCCCGCACCAGCGCGCATCGACGGCGACCTGATCTTCTTCGGCGCCGACAAAGGCAAGGTCGTCAACGACGCGCTGGGCGCGCTGCGCGTCAAGGTCGGCCAGCGAGTTCGGCCGCGCGCTACGGCCTGGTCAGAACGAGTGGGAGCCGCTCTGGGTGGTCGACTTCCCGATGTTCGAGGCCACGCGACGAGGCCGAGCAGCGCGTGGAGCTGCCCGTGCACCACTCCGTTCTACCGCGCCCGAAGGACGGCCACTGAGGCCATGGCTCGCGACGCGATCCGGCGCGCGGTCCTCGCCAAGGCCTACGACGTCGTCCTGAACGGCGTCGGGCTCGGCGGCGGGTCGGTCCGGATCCACCGCCAGGACGCGTGCCGAGCAAAGGTCTTCGCCGCGCGCTCAAGATCCGACGCCGAGGATCAGCGCGCGCGAAATTCGGCTTCCTGCTCGACGCGCTGTCACTACGGCGCGCCGCCGCCGGCAGTGCTATCGCGCATCGGCCTCGACCGCATCGTCGCGCTGATGGCGGGCGCCGAGTCAGCTGCGCGACGATCATCGCGTTCCCGAAGACGCAGCGCGCGCAGGACCTGCTGACCAACGCGCCGGGCCCGGTCGACGAGAAGCAGCTGCGAGCTGCACATCCGCCTGCGCAACACCCAGGCGGCGGGCGTCGGCAGCGCTGGTCGCGGGGCGTGGCCGGGGCCGCGCGTGGCAGGCGCGCCGGGCGATGCTCAAGCGACGGCTCCGCTGCGCGCCGGGTCGAGCCGTGCAGCGGTAGCCGAGGGACGCCGGACGATGCCGCAGACCCGCGCACAGATCGAGGCCGCGATCGCCGCATTGCGGGCGCAGCGCGCGATCCTCGGCGACGCGATCGTCGCCACCGCGCTTCAACGCCCTTGCAGGATCAGCTCGCCGCTGCTCGGTGCGACCGACGAGCCGCGCCGGCGACAGGTGACCGTCCTGTTCGCCGGATGTCGCCGGCTCGGCTGCACGTTGGTCCGCGAGCTCGATCCCGAGGACGCACCTGCGCTCTCCTCGACGACGCGCTGCAGCGCTTCACCTCGATCGTCAGCACCATCGCGGTCGCGTCCTGCGGTACGCCGGCGACAGCATCCTGGCGGTCTTCGGCGGCGACGAGCCGCACGAGGACGATGCCGAGCTTGCGGTTCTGCGCCGGCCCGGCCATGCTGGCCGAAGCCGACAACGTGCGTGCCCAGCCATCGCCCGCGAAGGCTTCGCCCTCCTGGGGTCGGCATCCACACCGGACCGGTGCTGCTCTGGCGGCGGCCTCGAGGGTGAGGCCGAAGGATCCGCGGCATCACGGTCCATGTGGCCGCGCTGCGCATGGAGCAGACCGCCTTGGTTGCCGGCAGCTGCCACTGCGCATCAGCCATCACGACACCTATGCCCAGGTGCGCGGGCTGTTCGAGCCTCGAGCCGCATGGCGCCGCCAAGCCGATCAAGGGCCAGGATGTGACCGCGATCCCGGCACCTGGCTGGTCCGACGCGCCTTGCCGCCTGCGTTCCGCGACGATGCGCGGCGCGGTGTCGAGCGACTGGTGACGCGCTTCGTCGGTCGTGACGACGAATTGCAGCATCTGCTGGAGGCGCTCGATGCGGTCGCGCGCGAACGTCGCCTGGTCACCGTGACGCCTGCGGCGACCCGGGCCTGGGCAAGAGCCGGTCTGCTCGCCGAATTCGAGCAACGGCTGGAAGGACGCGAACCGTGGCCGACCAGGCTGCATGGCCGCGCTTCCATCCGCAGGGTCTGGTCCAGCCTTACGGGCTGATGCGCGACCCTTTGGTCCTGCTTCGGCATCCGCGACAGCGACACCAGCGACGAGGTGCGCGTCGCGCTCGAGGAGGTGCTGCGGCCGACCTTCGGCGAGCGCAGCGCGGGAGCAGAGCGCGCTGCTCGGCCAGCTGTTCGGCCTCGACTTCAGCGCCGATGCTGCGGCGACGTCGGCATCGCCGGCGACGCCCGGCAGCTGCGCGACCGGAGCGTTCCATGCCGCCGCCCGGTTCCTGCGCGGCCGCGCCGACGGGCGCTGGCTTGCTGGTGCTGCTGCTCGACGACCTGCATTGGGCCGATGCCGGCTCGCTCGACTTCCTCGAACATCTCGCGCAGGCCAATTGCGACCAGCCCATCCTCCTGCTGTGCGCCTCTCGTCGCGAGCTGCGCGAACGACGGGCGTCCTGGGGGCCGAGCATCCGACCACCGCTGGGTCGATCTCGACGTCCTGACGGGCGAGCGCAGCGACCAGCTCGTCGCCGCGCTGCTCGCCCGGATCGAAGAAGCCGCCTGCGTCCCCGGCGCCGCTGCTCGCCGAAGCCGCCGAGGGCAATCCGTTCTTCATGGAGGGCCTTTGTTGCGCATGCTGATCGACGATGGCGCGATCGATGCCGACGGCGAACACTGGCACGTCGATCGCCGAGCGGCTGCGCGTGACGCGCGTCCCCGGCACGCTGGTCGAGGTCCTGCAGGCGCGGCTCGACGCCTTGCCGCCGGCCGAGCGGCGCGCGCAACAGCAGGCCAGCGTCGTCGGCTTCACCTTCTGGGACGCAGGCCTTGCGCCACCCGGAGCGGCGCGGCGGGCGATGCGCTGACGGGACTCGAGAGCAACGCGGACTCACCGTGCGCCAGGCTGTCAGCACCTTCGACGGCTGTGTCGAATACGTGTTCAAGCACCACCTGCTGCAACAGGTGACCTACGACAGCGTCCTCCGGCGCTGGCGGCGCGAGCTGCATCGCGCCGTCGCGGTCTGGATCCGGCAGCGCAGCGGCACGCGCAGCGCCGAGTTCGGACCATTGATCGCCGGCCATCTCGAGCTGGCCGGCGACACGCGGGCGGCGGCCGATGCCTGGCAACGCGCTGCCGCCGACGCGATGCAGCGCTACGCCTACGCCACCGCCGTCGCCCACGCCGAACGGGCGCTCGCCCTCGACGACGGCTCGCGGCCGGCGTGGCGATACGAGCTGATGCGGGTGGTCGAAAACGCGCTGGCACCAGGCAAGAGGCGGACGCGACCCGCACGACCGCCATGCGGCCTGGCTCGACGAGCTCGATCGTTTGGCCGACGTGATTGACGATGACGCCCGGCGCTCGCGAGGTCCGGCACTGCCGCGCGTTTCACCTGCTCAACCGCGGCGAGCTCGAGGCCGCGCTCGCCATGGCCGGCGAGGCGTTGGCGCTGGCGGGCACCGATCCGGCACTCGGCGCACGCGCGCGCGATGTCCTGGCGAGCGTGCTGGATGCGCATGGGCCGTCATGGTGAGGCGCTGGCTCAGGCGCGTGCCGAGCTTCCTCTGGCGCGCGCCGGCGGCCATCGCGAGACCGGTCGCCAACCTGCTCACCGACCTGGGCCAGCTGTTGGCCGAGACCGGCGAACCGCTCGCCGCGGCGGCGATGTTCGGCGATGCGCTCGCGCTGCATCGCCGGGACGGCAACCCCTATGGCGAGGTCACCGCGCTCGGCAACGTCGCCGACGTGAAGCGCCAGCTCGGCGACTTCGCGGGTGCGCGCGGAGCAGATGCTCGCGGCGGCACGCCTCGCCAACGAGCCTCGGCTATCGGCGCGCCGAGGGCATTTCGCTCATGAATCTGGCGCTGGTGCGCCTGAACGAAGGCGAATGCCGCCGACGCGCTGGCGCATGCCGAGCGGGCGCGCGCGATCCTGCGCGACGTCGGCTTGCGCTGGTCGGAGAGCGCCGCGCTGGCGAACGGCGGGCTGGCCCGGCTGGCGCTTGGCCGCCTCGACGAGGCGGCCGCCGACTTCAGGCGGCGAGCGAGCTCGCCGATCGCCACCGGCTGGCCAACCCGGCCTTGCCACCGCCTCGGACTGGCGGCGGTGGCGTTGGCGCGCGGCGATGTCGCCGGCGCGCTCGACCAGGTGCGCGCGATTCAGGCGCACGCCTGAACGACGGCGCGTCGCTCGACGGGCTGGACGAGCCGCTGCGCCTGCGCTGGACCCGCTATCGGGCTGCTCGCCGCCGCTGCCGATCCCGAGGCCGATGCCGAGCTGACGCGGCCCGCGACGAGCTGCAGGCTAGCTGGCCGATCAGCTTGACCGATCCCGGGCATCGGCAGCGCCTGCTGCGGGAGGTGCCGGTGCACCGCGCGATCGTCGAGGCTTGCGACGCGCTCGGGTCGCGCGCGTAGCCGGCGCTGCCGATTCATCGTCGCCGGCGCGAGAGTGGCATGATGCCGCCGCTTCGTCCCCGGGCGCGTCCGACCAGACAAGGGGCATGACCAGCCACCGCGCCTTCAAGATCCCCGAATCCGTCCTCGTCGTCATCCACACCGCCGCGCTCGACGTGCTGCTGCTCGAGCGCGCCGACGCGCCCGGCTTCTGGCAGAGCGTCACCGGCTCGAAGGACAGCGCTGACCGAGTCGCTGGTCGAGACCTGCGTCCGCGAGGTCGGCGAGGAAACCGGCATCGCCATCGGCTCGCCGGCGATGCCGTTGGCCGCGCTGCGTCGACTGGCAGCTCGCCAACGTCTACGACATCTATCCGCAATGGCAGCATCGCTATGCGCCGGCGTGACCCGCAACACCGAGCACGTCTTCGGCCTGTGCGTGCCGCGCGACACGCCGGTGCGCCTGGCGCCGCGCGAGCACCTGCGCTACGCCTGGCTCGACTGGCGCGCCGCCGCCGACCGGTGCTTCTCGTCGTCCAACGCCGAGGCGATCCTGCAGCTTCCCGTGCGCGTCGGTGGCGCCTGACCTCGGCGCGCGTGTTTGCTCCGGATTCCGCATGCGCACTCTCACCCGATGACGACCCAGTACCCGAGCAACGTGCTGCGGGTCGCGACCTACAACATCCACAAGGGCGTGCGCGGCGTCGGCCCGAGGAAGCGGCTCGAGATCCACAACCTGGTGCTCGGCATCGAGGCGCTCGACGCCGACTTCGTGTTCCTGCAGGAGGTGCGGCGGATGAACCGCGCCGAGGCGCGCACGTTCCCCGACACCCGATTCGGCTGGCCCAGGTGCCGCAGGCCGACTACCTCGCTCCCGACGGCTACGAGGTCGCCTATCGCACCAACGCGACCACGCGCGATGGCGAGCACGGCAACGCGCTGCTCTCGCGCTGGCCGCTCGGCGACATCGGCCACCACGACGTCTCCGACCACCGCTTCGAGCAACGCGGCCTGCTGCACGTGCCGGTCACCTGGAACGGCACCAAGGTGCATGCGATCGTCGCCCACTTCGGGCTGATCCACGCCAGCCGCGTGCGCCAGGTCGCAGCGTCTTGGCGGCGTACATCGAGAAGGAGGTGCCGGGCGACGAGCTGGTGATCGTCGCCGGCGACTTCAACGATTGGGGCGACAAGCTCGACGTCCTGATGAACGACTGCTGCGGCCTCGATCGCGGCGTCGTCGCCGGCGATCCGCCGGCGCGCTTCAACACCTTCCCGTCGCGCCTGCCGCTGTTCTCGATGGACCGGATCTACACGCGCGGGCTTCCGCTGCCGCTCGACCTCGGTGCCGCGCGGCGTCGCCTGGGCCCGCATGTCCGACCACCTGCCGCTGGTGGCCGAGCTCGAGCTGGCCTGAGCGGCGCGCACGACGCGCCGAGCCATGGCTGAACCGCGCCGCGCTGCGGACGAACGGGCGCTCCGGCCGGGCCACGGCTCGGAGCTGCTGCGCGGCGGCGCAGCGTTCTTCAGCTGCGCTCGCGGCGGCGATCGACGCCGCCCGCGCCGAGGTCCTGGTCGAGACCTACCTCTTCGAGTTCCGGCGGCGCCCCGGTGCCGACGTCGCCGCGGCGCTCGAGCGCGCGGCGGCGCGCGCGTCCACGTCCGCATCGTCGTCGACGGCATCGGCACCGACCCGATCCCGGCCGAGTGGCAGCGCCGCTGGCAGGCCGCCGGCGTGCAGTGGCGCGTCTTCAACCCGGCGAGCGGCTGGCGCGTGCTGCTGCCGCAGCGCTGGCGGCGCCTCCACCGCAAGCTCTGCGTCGTCGACGGGCGGGTCTGCTTCTGCGGCGGCATCAACATGATCGACGATTACGTCGACCCGAACTACGGCAAGCTCGAGCAGCCGCGCTTCGACTTCGCCGTGCGCGCCACCGGGCCGCTCGTCGCCGATGCCCACGAGACGATGACCCGGCTCTGGCTGCGCCTGCAGGTCGCGCGCGAAGCGCGCCACTTCGACTTCGCGGCGGCGCTGGCGACGGTGCAGAGGGCGGCCGACGCCGGCACCGACGCCGACGATCCGCAGATGAGCGCCGGCGACCTCAGCACGCCAGCCGGCACGGCGGCGGATCGGGCCTGCTCGCCGGCCTCGTGCTGCGCGACAACTTCCGCTTTCGCAAGCGCATCGAGCACTACTACCGCTACGCGATCGCCCAGGCGAGAAGCGAGATCCTGATCGCCAACGCCTACTTCGTTCCCGGCGTCGCCCCTGCAGCGCGCTGCTCCGGGCGGCCAACCGCGGCGTCAAGGTGACGCTGCTGCTGCAGGGCCGCTACGAATACTTCATGCAGCACCACACCAGCCGGGCGATGTACGGCGTGATGCTCGACGCCGGCATCGAGATCATCGAGTACGCGCCGAGCTTCCTGCACGCCAAGGTCGCGGTGTTCGACGGCACGCAGGCGGCGATGGCGACGGTCGGCTCGTCGAACCTCGATCCGCTCAGCCTGCTGCTCGCGCGCGAGGCCAACATCTTCGTCCGCGACGACGCCTTCGCCGCCGAGCTGCGCGGCCATCTGCTCGACGCGGTGCGAGCGCCGGCAAGCGGGTCGAGAAGGCGACCTACAGCAGCCGGCCGTTCCTGCACCGAAGCCTGTCCTGGATCGCCTACAGCGCGATGCGCGTCGCCCTCTTCGCGACGCGCCACCGCTACTGATCTTTCCTTCCCGGTATGAGCGAACGCAGCGACGATCTGGTCGTCAGCGCCGCGAAGGCCTGTACTGCCCGGCCGGGCGACTTCTACATCGACCCGTGGCGGCCGGTCGAGCGCGCCGTCATCACCCACGCCCACGCCGACCACTCGCGCCGCGGCCACGCGCACTACCTCGCGGCGGCGCCGGCCGAAGGCGTGCTGCGCACGCGGCTCGGCGACGATCGACGCTGCAGACGCTCGGCCTACGGCGAGATCGATCGACCACTTCGGCGTGCGCCTGAGCCTGCATCCGCCGGCCACGTGCTCGGCTCGGCGCAGGTGCGGCTCGAGCACGGCGGCCGGGTCTGGGTCGCCTCGGGCGACTACTACGTCGCCGGCGCGAGCGCCGACGCGCGCGAGACAACCTCACCTGCGCGCCGTTCGAGCCGGTGCGCTGCCACTGCTTCATCACCGAGTCGACCTTCGGCCTGCCGATCTACCGCTGGCAGCCGCAGGCGCGAGCTGTTCGCCGACGATCGACGCCTGGTGGCGCGCGCAACGCCGACGCCGGCCGCGCCAGCCTGCTGATGGGCTACAGCTTCGGCAAGGCGCAGCGGATCCTGATGGGCGTCGACCGCGTCGATCGGGCCGATCGTCGTGCACGGCGCGGTCGAGCCGCTGAACCGCGCCTACCGCGCCGCCGGCGTCGCCATTCCGCCGACGCAGCTGGTCGACCGAGATCGCCGACAAGGCGCTGATCGGGCGCGCGCTCGTCGTCGCGCCGCCCGTCGGTGCAGGGCTGCCTGGACGCGCCGCTTCGGCGACTACAGCGATGCCTTCGCCAGCGGCTGGATGCAGCTGCGCGGCGCGCGCCGGCGGCGCGTCGGTCGACCGCGGCTTCGTCCTCAGCGACCATGCCGACTGGCCCGGCGCTGCAGCGCGCGATCGCCGCCACCGGCGCCGAGCGCGTGATCGTCACGCACGGCTACGAGGCGGTGATGGTGCGCTGGCTCGACCGAGCAGGGCCTCGAGGCGCGGCGTTCGCGACCGAGTACGGCGACAGCGACGACGACGAACCGGTCGCGAGCGACGCCGGCGTCGCCGCGACCGCGGCACCGGTCGACGACGGCGTACGGCGCGACGACGACATGAAGCGCTTCGCGCGCCTCTTCGCCGAGCTCGACGCAGAGCACCGCGACGCTCGCCAAGGTCGACGCGCTGAAGCGCTACTTCGCCGAAGCGCGCGCCGCGCCGACGCGGCCTGGGCGGTGTACTTCCTCGCCGGCGGCAAGCCGCGCCAGGTCGGTGCCGAACGGCGTCCTCTGGGCAGCTCGCCTGCGCAGCGCGCCGGCATCGACGACTGGCTGTTCGACGCCTGCTACCAGGCGGTCGGCGACTTCGCCGAGACGGTCGCGCACGTGCTGCCGCCGCCCACGCGCGACGAGCGATCTCGGACTGGCCGACGTGGGTCGAGCAGCGGCTGCCTGCGCTGCGCGGCCTCGCACCCGAAGAGCAGGCGGCGCGTGTCGCCGTCGTACTGGGACGAGCTCGACAGCGCCGGCCGCTTCCTGCTCAACAAGCTGATCGGCGGCAGCTTTCGCGTCGGCGTCAGCAAGCTGCTGGTGCAGCGCGCGCTCGCCGAAGGCGCCGGCGTCGACGCCAAGCTCGTCGCCCAGCGCATGATGGGCTACACCGACGAGCCGCGCGACGCCGAGCGCCGAGCGCTTCGCGCGCCTGACCGCGTCGGCCGAGCGTCGGACCGCTCGACATCGGCCAGCCGTATCCGTTCTTCCTCGCCCACCAGCTCGACCTCGCCGGAGAGCGAGTTCGCGAGCCAGGCTCGGCGTCGCCCGACGACTGGCTCGTCGAGTGGAAGTACGACGGCATCCGCGCCCAGGTGATCAAGCGCGCCGGCGAGGTCGTGGGTCTGGTCGCGCGGCGAGGAGCTCGTCAGCGAGCGCTTTCCCGAGGTCGTCGCGCTCGCGCAGCGCGCTGCCCGACGGCACCGTGCTCGACGGCGAGATCGTCGTCTGGAAGGACGGCCGGGTCGCGCCGTTCGCGCTGCTGCAGCAGCGCATCGGCCGCAAGGTCGCTGACCAAGAAGGTGCTCGCCGACGCGCCGGTCGGCTTCATCGCCTACGACCTGCTCGAGTGGCGGCGGCGCCGACCTGCGCGAGCGGCCGCAGCACGAGCGGCGCGCGCTGCTCGAGGCGGCGCTCGGCCGCGGACGCGCGTGCCGGCGCGCGCGACGACGGCGCCTGCAGCTCTCGCCGATCGAGCAGCGCGCCGACTGGGCCGCGCTCGCGACGCTGCGCCGGGAGTCGCGCGCGCGCGGCGTCGAGGGCTTCATGCTCAAGCACCGCGACGCGCGCTACGGCACCGGCCGCAGGAAGCAGGACGACCTCGCGGCGGCACGTGGTGGAAGTGGAAGATCGATCCGCTCAGCGTCGACTGCGTGCTGATCTACGCGCAGGCCGGCCACGGCCGCCGCGCGCAGCGTCTACACCGACTACACCTTCGCGGTCTGGAACCGCACGCCGGTCGACGCCGCCGAAGCCGCAGGCCGTGGTCGAGGCGATCGCGCGGCGCGAGCCGCCGGCCGCCGACGCGCTCCAGCTGGTGCCGTTCGCGAAGGCGTATTCGGGCCTCACCGACGAGGAGTTCACGCGTCGTCGACCGCGTCATCCGCCAGACCACGCTCGAGAAGTTCGGCCCGGTGCGCAGCGTCAGGCCGACGCCTGGTGTTCGAGCTCGGCTTCGAAGGCATCAACCGCAGCACGCGCCACAAGAGCGGCATCGCGGTGCGCTTCCCGCGCATGCTGCGCATCCGCGCCGACAAGCCGCTGCACGAGGCCGACACGCTGGCCGAGCTCGAGGCGCTGCTCGCGCTTGCAGCACGGCGCCGCCGCAGCGTCCTGACGGTCCGAGGGCTCGTCCTCTTGGCACCGCCACGCGTCCAGAGCAAACTGTTCCAGTGAGCCGCGGCCCTCTTCGACTGCACGTGCCCGAGCCGACCGGACGCCCGGGCCAGGGCACCGACTTCTCGTACCTGCATCTCGCCCCCGCCGGCGCGGTGGCGCGGCCGCCGATCGACGTCGCGCCGGTCGCGACCAGCGAGCCTCGCCTACACGCTGGTCCGCGTCCTCGACGACGACGGGCACGCGCGTCGGGCCGTGGGCGCCGCAGCTCGACGCCGAGCGGCTGCGCGCGCGGCCTGCGCGCGATGATGAAGACGCGCGCCTTCGACGCGCCGCATGCTGATCGCGCAGCGGCAGAAGAAGATCTCGTTCTACATGCAGTGCCTCGGCGAGGAGGCGATCGCGGTCGCGCACGCGCTCGCGCTCGAGCCCGGCGACATGAACTTCCCGACCTACCGCCAGCAGGGCCTGCTGCTCGCGCGCGACGACGTCGTCGATGGTCGAGCTGATGTGCCAGCTGCTCAGCAACCAGCGCGATCCGCTCAAGGGCCGCCAGCTGCCGGTGATGTACTCGTACAAGCGCGCCGGCTTCTTCACCATCTCGGGCAACCTCGCGACGCAGTACATCCAGGCGGTCGGCTGGGCGCATGGCGTCGGCGATCAAGGGCGACACGCGGATCGCCTCGGCCTGGATCGGCGACGGCGCGACGGCCGAGTCCGACTTCCACACCGCGCTCACCTTCGCCCACGTCTACCGCGCGCCGGTGATCCTCAACGTCGTCAACAACCAGTGGGCGATCTCGACCTTCCAGTCGATCGCCGGCGGCGAGGCGACGACCTTCGCCGCGCGCGGCGTCGGCTGCGGCATCGCGTCGCTGCGCGTCGACGGCAACGACTTCCTCGCCGTCTACGCGGCGAGCGCGCTGGGCCGCCGAGCGCGCGCGCAGCAACCTCGGGCCGACGCTGATCGAGTGGGTGACGTATCGCGCCGGCGCGCACTCGACCTCCGACGACCCGTCGAAGTACCGCCCCGGCGACGACTGCCCAGCGCTATCCGCTCGGCGACCCGATCGCGCGCCTGAAGCAGCACCTGATCGGCCTCGGCGCCTGGTCGGACGAGGAGCACGAGCGAGACCGCGAAGGCGCTCGACGCCGAGGTCAGCGCCGCGCAGAAGGAAGCGACCCAGCTACGGCTCGCTGCTCGACGGCCACACGCCGCCGCTGGCGACGATGTTCGAGGACGTCTACAAGGACATGCCGCCGCACCTGCAGCGACCAGATGCGCCAGGCCGAGGGACGCTGATCGATGGCCGGCAATGACGATGATCCAGGCGCTGCGCTCGGCGATGGACGTGATGCTCGAGCGCGACGACAACGTCGTCGTCTTCGGCCAGGACGTCGGCTACTTCGGCGGCGTGTTCCGCTGCACCGACGGGCTGCAGGCCAAGTACGGCAAGACGCGCGTGTTCGACGCGCCGATCTCCGAAGGCGGCATCGTCGGCTCGGCGATCGGCATGGGCGGCGTACGGCCTGCGGCCCGGTGGTCGAGGTCCAGTTCGCCGACTACTTCTATCCGGCGTCGGACCAGATCGTCTCGGAGGCAGCGCGCCTGCGCTATCGCTCGGCCGGCGACTTCACCGCGCCGATCACGATCCGCATGCCGTGCGGCGGCGGCATCTACGGCGGGCAGACGCACAGCCAGAGCCCGGAGGCGCTGTTCACGCATGTCTGCGGCATCCGCACGGTGATGCCGAGCAATCCGTACGACGCCAAGGGCCTGCTGATCGCGTCGATCGAGAACGACGATCCGGTCATCTTCCTCGAGCCCAAGCGCCTCTACAACGGCCCGTTCGACGGCCACCACGGCAAGCCGGTCGTGCCGTGGTCGGCGCATCCGATGGGCGAGGTGCCCGAGGGCCACTACACGGTGCCGCTCGAGTCGGCGGCGGTGTTCCGCCAGGCGCCGACGTCACCGGTGCTGACCTACGGCACGATGGTGTTCGTGTGCGAGGCGGCGGCGCACGAGAGCGGCGTCGACGCCGAGATCATCGACCTGCGCAGCCTCTGGCCGCTCGACCTGCCGGCGATCGTCGAGTCGGTGAGGAAGACGCGGCCGCTGCGTCGTCGTGCACGAGGCGACGCGCACCAGCGGCTTCGGCGCCGAGCTGGTCGTCGCTGGTGCAGGAGCACTGCTTCTATCACCTCGAGGCGCCGATCGAGCGCGTCACCGGCTGGGACACGCCGTATCCGCATGCGCTGGAGTGGGCGTATTTCCCGGGACCGGACGCGCGTCGCGCGCGGCGCTGCAAGCGCGTCGATGGAGCCTATGACATGGCGCGTGCACGTGATCAAGCGTGCCCGACATCGGCGAAGGCATCGCCGAGGTCGAGCTCGTCGCCTGGCACGTCGCAGCCGGGCGACGCGGTCGTCGAGGACCAGGGGCTCGCCGACGTGATGACCGACAAGGCCTCGGTCGAGATTCCGTCGCCGGTCGCCGGCAAGCGTGCTCGCGCTCGGCGGCGAGGTCGGGCAGATGCTCGCGGTCGGGTCGGAGCTGATCCGCATCGAGGTCGAGGACGCGGCCGGCGGCGACGACAGCCGCGCGGCGCCTGCGCACCGGCTGCGCGGCGGCGCACGCCGCAGCGCCGTCGCCGACGCCGGCCACTGCGCTCCGCCGACGCCGACGTCACGCGCGCCGACGCCGGCAGCCGCCAGTCGACGCCGCGCAGCCGGCGACCGGCCAACGCCGCGCCGACGTCGCGGCGCAGCGCCCGATCGCCTCGCCCGCCGTTCGCGCCGCGCGCCTGGGAGCTCGGCATCGACCTGCGCGACGTCACCGCCACCGGCAGCGCCGGGCCGCATCGTGCAGGCCGACCTCGACGCCCAGCGTCGCCGCGCGGCGGCGCGCGGCCGAACCGACCGCTGTCGGCGCGGCGACGCGGCCGGCGCACCCGACGCGACGCACGACGATCAAGATCGTCGGCCTGCGCCGCAAGATCGCGCAGAAGATGCAGGAGTCGAAGCGCCGCATTCCGCACTACACCTACGTCGAGGAAGTCGACGTCACCGAGGTCGAGGCGCTTGCGCGCGCGCGCTCAACGCGAAGTGGGGCGCCGAGCGCCGGCGGCCTGACGCTGCTCGCCGTTCCTGGTCCGCGCGGTCGTGCTCGCGGTGCGCGAGTTTCCGATGGTCAACGCCCGCTTCGACGACGAGGCCGGCGTGCGTCACGCGCCACGACGCGGTCCACGTCGGCATCGCGACGCAGACGCCGGCGCGGCCTGGTCGTCCCGGTGGTGCGCGACGCGCAGGCGCACGACCTGTGGGCGAACGCCGCCGAGATCGCGCGCCTGGCCGACGCGGCGCGCAGCGGCAAGGCCGTCGCGCGACGAGCTGACCGGCTCGACGATCACGATCACGAGCCTCGGGCACGCTCGGCGGCATCGTCATCGACGCCGGTGATCAACCATCCCGAGGTCGCGATCGTCGGCGTCAACACGCATCGCCGCGCGGCCGGTGATCCGCGACGGCGCGGTCGGTGGCGCGCCAGCTGATGAACCTGTCGTCGTCGTTCGACCACCGCGTCGTCGACGGCGCCGACGCGCGGCCTTCATCCAGACCGTGCGGCGCTACCTCGAGCTTCCGGCGACGCTCTTCGTCGAGTAGCGAAGCGCCTCGTTGGCGCGGCAAGGCCGGTGTGTCGCTGCCCGCGCCGCCCGCGGCCTCAGACGAGCAGCGCGGCGCGCAGCTCGGTCGTCGCGCGCAGCGCAGCCGACCTCGATGCCGTTCCAGTTGCGCAGCGGCACGTCGCTCAGCCGCGCAGCAGGTCGGCCTCCTCGTCGTCGAGGTCGACGAAGCGCCTCGATCGCCGCCGCCATCGCGACTTCGGCGGCGCGCGCGGTGTTGCCGTCGTCGATCTTGATCGCGACGCCGAGGCCGCGCTCGGGCAACGCGGCGCAGAAGACGCCTTCGGCGCCGACCTTGCAGAAGACGCGCTCGCCGAAGCGCGTCCATCACCGTGGTGTCGAAGCGGCTCGCTGCCGGCGACCATGAACGGCTGCGCGCGCGACCGCCTGGCGCAGCGCGCGCCGCCGCGCGCATGGCCGGGGCGCAGGCCGGTGCCGGTGCCGATGCGGGCGAAGGCGAGGGCGAGGCGGTCGAGCGGGATCGCGAAGGTCGGGATCGAGCAGCCGTCGATGCCGCGCGGCGCCTGCGCCAGGTCGTGGCCGGTCGCCGCCTGCAGCGCCTCGGTGACGGCGCGCATCACCGGATGGCGCGGCGCGACGTAGCCCTTCGCGTACTGGCGCAGGTCGACGCCGTCGCACAGCAGCGCAGGCGAGGCACAGGAAGCCGGCGTGCTTGCCCGAGCAGTTGTTGTGCAGCGCGGTCGGCTCGCGCCCGGCGGCGGCGATCGCGTGGGCGACCGGCTCGATCGCGCGGCCAGTGGGTGCCGCATTCGAGCGCGCCGACGTCGAGCCCGGCCTTGGCGAGCATGCGCTCGACCACGGCGACGTGCTCGGGCTCGCCGTTGTGCGACGCGCAGGCGATCGCGAGCTCCTCGTCGTCGAGGCTCGAGGCGGTCGGCGGCGCCGCTCTCGACCAGCGGGATCGCCTGCAGCACCTTGACCGCCGAGCGCGGAAAGACCGGCCGCTCGACGTCGCCGAGCGCCGACCAGCCGCTTGCCGTCGGCGTCGAGCGACGACGATGGCGCTGCGATGCGCCGACTCGCGCGTGTCGCCCGCGTCGCCTCGACCAGGACCGGGTTCATGCGATCTCCCGTGAGCATCGGGACTGTAGCGCTCACGATCGCTGCGCACCGGGTCAGGCGGTAATCTCGTCGACGCGCTGCGCGACTACCGTGGCCTTCGCGCCTCGCCCGATCACCTGGGCCACACGGGAGGAGACGCATCATGCAACGCACGACCCTGCTCGTGCTCGTATGGCGCTGTCGTCGACCGCGGCGATCGCCAGCGAGCGGACGATCGCCGCGCCTCGACGACTGGCTGCAGATGTCGTGGGAGTTCGTCACGCCTGGACGGGCGCGCGCCTGCGGCCGCACCTCGGCGTCGGCTTCTGGCAGCGCAGCCAGCGGCGCCAAGCCGGGCGTCGGCGCGAACTACGTCTCGGCGCTCGGAATACCAGGCTGCCGGAGGCGGCGCCGGCGCGCGTTCGCTCGGCGAGCTTCCAGTTCAGCGGCAGCCCGTCGCAATGCGTCGGCGCCGAGCCGGTCGTGATCGACGTGTCGCGCGTATGCGGCCGACGGCATCGCGCCGATGTCGGCCGACGCCCACGCCGGCAGCCGCGTCGCCCAGCTCAGCGCCAGCTGCAGCGACAACGCGGCGTTCGCGCGGCCGATCGACGTGACGGCGATCGTTCGCCAGCTGTCGGTCCCGGCCGGCGTTCGATACGTCGGCTTCAACATCCGCAAGGCCAACAACCGGCAGGGCACCGGGCTGTTCGAGCTGAGCCGGCGGCAAGCTGACCGATCGTCCTCGCCGACGAGGCGATGGCGCAGCCGGGTCGCGCAGGCTACCGCGGCGCTCGCCAGGCGCGCGGCGCCGAGCGCCGCGCCAGCGCCGATCGCATCCACGACCAGCGACTGTCGCCGCGAAGCGCACCGGCCAAGGCGACGCCGATGAAGCGCCGCTGATTCACGGGAGGCACGGAATGAAGCAGCAGCCGACCTCGGCCTGCGCTCAGCGCGCTGGCGTGCGGCAGCGCGCTCGCGATGACCGGCGACCACGTCGCCGGTCGCCTTCCGCGGCGACTGGGTGCCGGCGAAGGCGGCGTGCACGTCGCCGTTGAAGCTCGTGATCGATGCCAACGTCGTCACTTTCGTGAACGGCACCGCAGCGCGCCGAGTTCCGCAAGCTCGAGCAGTGCTTCTCGTGCATGGGCCAGGGCGTGCGAGGACGTCACCCTGCTCGCGACCGAGGCGATGGGCGACGGCCCGTTCATGATCACGCTCGACGGCTCGAAGAAGTCGCGCCCGTCGTGAGCGTCGATCTGAGCAACGACAAGAAGCTCGCCGCCGCGCTATCCGCTCGGCAGCGGCGCGTTGAAGAAGTGCGTCCTGACTCGCACGCGCCAGGTGAGACCGCGCGATCGACGCTGGTCGGCGCGAAACCCCGACGCCTTGACGATCGGCGCCCAGCGCGCCGTGTCCTGCGCCATGCGTGCCGCGAGATCGGCGGGCGCTACCGCCGGTCGGCTCGAGGCCGAGCTTGGTGAAGCGCTCGCGCAGCTCGGGCGCGGCGAGCGCCTTGTTGATCGCCGCGTTGAGCTGGCGCACGGTCGCCTCGGGCGTCTTCGCCGGCGCGTAGACCGCGAACCAGCGCGGTGCCCTCGACGCCGGCGAGGCCGCGCCTCGGCGAGCGTCGGCACCTCGGGCAGCAGCGGGCTGCGCGTCGCGCCCGAGGTCGCGAGGATGCGGATGCGTGCCGGTGCGATGCAGCTCGACCTGCTCGACCAGTCGTGTCGATGCGCGGCCGTGATCTGCTCGCCCATGAGCGCGTTCATCATCGGCCCGCCGCCGTTGTAGGGCACGTGGATCAGCTCGACGCCGGCGCCCTTCGCCGATCATCACGCCGAAGAAGTGCGGCAGGCTGCCCGGCGCCGGGCTGCCGAAGTTGGCCTTGGCCGGGTTGGCCTTGTACCAGGCGACGAGCTCCTTGCATGTTCTTCGCCGGATGGCTGGCGTTGACCGAGAGCGCGAACTGGAAGTTGGCGACCTGCGCGACCGGCGCGAAGTCGGCGACCGGGTCGTACGGCAGCTTCGCAGAACACCAGCGGCGCGAGCACCGGTGACGACGATCGGCGTCAGCATCAGCACGCTGCCGTCGGCGGGCGCGTTCTTCGACCGCCTCGGCGACGATCCGGCCGCCGCGCGCCGGGGCGGTTCTCGACCACGCACCGGCTGCTTCAGCTCGTCCTTCATGCGATCGGCGATCAGCGCGCGCCGCGATGTCGGCCGAGCCGCCGGGGCGAAGCCGACCAGCAGCCTGACCGGCTTGTCGACCTGCGCCGAGGCTGGCGCGCCGCGCGAGCGCAAGCACGGCGAGCAGGCGAGGGCTGGCGAGCTTCGCAACGCGCTGCATGATGTCTCCTCCGAGGTGCAAGGCTGCACTGTACGGCGCGCGCCGCGGCACGCTCTGCTAAGGTGTTTCGCTGCCCTTCGCGGAATCTTCTCGTCGCATGGAAATCGCCTCGTGGTCGGCCGTCGTCGGCCTGCTTGCTGCATCGTCATGGCGCTCAGCGATTCGCTGCTCTGCGCGGCTGCCGCTCAGCACGTCGATGCTCTACCTCGCGGTCGGCGCCGCCGTCAGCCCGCTCTGGCTCGACTGGACTGCACGTCGCGCCGACGTCGCACGCGCAAGGCGCTCGAGCGCATCGCCGAGGTCGTCGCTCCTGCTGTCGCTGTTCGGCTCGGGGCTGAAGATGAGCCTCGGCCTGAGCGACGGCCGCTGGCTGCTGCCGCTGCGCCTGGCGATCGTCTCGATGCTCGTCACCGTCGCGCTGATCGCCGGCGCCGGCGTCGCCTGGCTCGGCCTGCCGCTGGGCGCGGCGATCCTGCTCGGCGGCATCCTCGCGCCGACCGATCCGGTGCTCGCCTCCGACGTGCAGGTCGCCGAGCCCGGCGACCGCGACCGGCTGCGCTTCGCGCTGACCGGCGAGGCCGGCCTCAACGACGGCACCGCGTTTCCGTTCGTCCTGCTCGGCCTCGGCCTGCTCGGCCTGCACGACCTCGGCGACTCGCTGCTGGCGCTGGCTCGCGGTCGACGTGCTCTGGGCCGTCGCCGCCGGCATCGCCATCGGCGCGGCGCTCGGCACCGCTCGTCGGCCGGCTCGTCCTCTACCTGCGCCGCACGCACAAGGAGGCGGTCGGCCTCGACAACTTCCTCGCCCTCGGCCTGATCGGCCTCGCCTACGGCGTCGCGCGAGCCTCGCCGCACGGCTACGGCTTCCTCGCCGTGTTCGCGGCCGGCGTCGCGCTGCGTCGCATCGAGCAGCAGCGCCAGTCGCGCGGCGCAGCGGCAGGCGCGGCGCCGACCGCGCGGCGAGAAGGCCGCGGCGCGCGCGACGCAGCGCTCGGCCGAGATCGCCGCCGAAGCGCACGCCGATCCCGACGCTCGCACGCCGAGCAGGTCGCGACCGATCCGAAGCACGCGCCGGCCTTCATGGCGCACGCGGTGCTGAGCTTCAACGAGCAGATCGAGCGCATCGGCGAGGTCGTCGCGGTCGATCGCCGTCGGCATGCTGCTCTGGGCGGTCGAGTGGCAGTCGCGCGCTCGTGGCCGTTCGTCGCCGCTGCTGCTGCTCGTGATCCGGCCGGTCGTCGGTGCGCGGTCGGCCTGGTCGCGCTCGCAGACCTCGCCGTCGCAGCGCGGCGCTGATCGGCTGGTTCGGCATCCGCGGCATCGGCTCGCTCTTCTACCTGGCGTATGCGATCAACCACGGCCTCGCGCCCGACGATCGCGGCCGACGATGGTCGCGCTCGTGCTTTCGGTCGGTCGTCGTCTCGATCGTCGTGCACGGCATCTCGGTGACGCCGCTGATGAGCTTCTACGAGCGGCGCAAGCCGAGCAGGCGCGTCAAGGCGTGACGCGGCGCAGGTCGATCGCCAGCAGCTCGCGCGCTGTCGAAGCGACGCACGACCAGCGTCGAATCGCCGGCCGAAGCCTGGTTCGCGGCGCGCGGCTGGCAGCCCGTTCGCGTTCCAGCGCGAGGTCTGGGCGGCGATGGCCGCGGGCGCAGAGCGGCCTGCTGCACGCGACCACCGGCTCCGGCAAGACCTACGCCGTCTGGTTCGGCGCGCTCGCCCGCGCCGCGGCGCTCGGCGTGCGCCGGCTGGCGCGGCGCGCCGGCGCAGCGCGCCGCCGCTCGGCGTCCTCTGGCTGACGCCGATGCGCGCGCTCGCCGCCGACTCGGCGCGGGCGATGCAGGCGCCGCTCGACGAGCTCGGCCTCGGCGTGGTCGATCGGCATCCGCACCGGCGACACCACGCCGGCCGAGCGCGCCAAGCAGGACCGGCGCTTTCCGACCGCGCTGGTCACGACGCCCGAGTCGCTGAGCCTGATGCTGACGCGCGAGCGCGCGCACGACGAGCTCGGCGGCGTGCACACCGTGATCGTCGACGAGTGGCACGAGCTGATGGGCAGCAAGCGCGGCGTGCAGGTGCAGCTCGCGCTCGCGCGCCTGCAGCGCTGGAATCCGCGGCTCGTCGTCTGGGGCCTGTCGGCGACGCTCGGCAACCTCGACGAGGCGATGCAGGTGCTGCTCGGCCACGACCGACGGCGTGATGGTGCGCGGCCGGATCGAGAAGAACCTCGTCATCGACACGCTGCTGCCGGTCGAACCCGGGCCGCTTCTCGTGGGGCGGCCACCTCGGCAAGCAGATGCAGCAGCCGGTGGTCGAGGAGATCGAGCGCGTCGGCGACGACGCTGGTCTTCGTCAACATGCGCTCGCAGGCCGAGGCCTGGTACCAGCTGCATCCTCGACGCGCGGCCCGACTGGGCCGGTGCTCGTCGCGCTGCACCACGGCTCGCTCGACAAGGAGGTGCGCGACTGGGTCGAGCTCGGCCTGAAGGAAGGTCGGCTGAAGGCGGTGGTCGCGACCTCGTCGCTCGACCTCGGCGTCGACTTCCTGCCGGTCGAGCGCGTGCTGCAGATCGGCTCGGCCAAGGGCGTCGCGCGGCTGCTGCAGCGCGCCGGCCGCAGCGGCCACGCGCCGGGCCGCGCGAGCCGGATCACGCTGGTGCCGACCAACACGCTCGAGCTGGTCGAGGCGGCGGCGGCGCGGCGCGCGGCGCTCGCCGGGCAGCATCGAGAAGCGCGCGACGCCCGACAAGCCGCTTCGACGTGCTGGTGCAGCACCTCGTGACGGTCGCCCTCGGCGGCGGCTTCACGCCGACGACGACTGTTCGACGAAGTGCAGGGCGCGTGGGCCTACCGCGAGCTGACGCGCGCCGAGTTCCAGTGGGCGCTCGACTTCGTCGTCCAGGGCGGCGCGAGCCTGCACGCGTATCCCGAGTACCACCGCGTCGTCGCCGACGCCGAGGGCGTCTACCGCGTGCCCGAACCGCGCGCATCGCGCGGCGCCACAAGCTCAACGTCGGCACGATCGTCAGCGACTGCGTCGATGCAGGTGAAGTACCTCGTGCGGCGGCGCGGATCGGCGCGGTCGAGGAGGGCTTCGTCGCGCGCCTGAAGCAAGGGCGACTGCTTCGTCTTCGCCGGCCGCACGCTCGAGTTCGTGCGCGCCGAGGAGATGACCGCGTACGTGCAGGCGCGCCGACGGCAGAGAAGGCGTTCGATGATCAGCTGGGCCGGCGCCAAGATGCCGCTCTCGAGCGAGCTCGCCGATTCGGTGCTGGAGGTGCTCGCCGACGCCGCGCAGGGCGACTTCTTCGAGCCCGAGATGGAGGCGGCGCGGCCGATGCTCGAGACCCAGGCGCAGCTCTCGCGCATCCCGACGCCGCAGACGCTGCTGATCGAGCAGCTCGAGTCCGCGCGAGGGCCAGCACCTCTTCCTCTATCCGTTCGCCGGCAGCAACGCGCACATCGGCCTCGGCAGCCTGCTCGCCTGGCGGCTCTCGAAGGAGCAGCCGAACACGCTTCAGCATCGTCATCAACGACTACGGCCTCGAGCTGCTCTCAGCGCCAGCCGGTCGACCCGACGCCGCTGCGTCGACCAGAGCCTGTTCGAGCGACGGCGACCTGCTGCACGACGTGCTCGCCGAGCCTGAACTCGAGCGAGCTCGCGCGCCGGCGCTTCCGCGAGATCGCGCGCGTCTCCGGGCTGATCAGCCAGGGCTTTCCGGGCCAGCCGAAGAGCGACGCGCCAGCTGCAGGCGTCGAGCTCGCTGTTCTACGAGGTCTTTCGCAAGTACGACGGCGGCAACATGCTGCTCGGCCAGGCCGAGAGCGAGGTGCTGAGCCAGGAGCTCGACATCCAGCGGCTGCGCGAGGTGCTGCAGGCGAATGCGCGAGCAGCGGGTCGCGTTCGTCGAGCTCGCGGTGCCGAGCCCGTTCGCGCTGCCGCTGATGGTCGAGCGCTTCCGCGAGAAGCTGACGACCGAAAAGCTGAAGGACCGGCTCGAGCGGATGCTGAAGGAGATGCGAACGCCGAAGCTGACGCCGTCGATGAGCCGCGCGGTCGACGCTGACCTGCCGGAGCGCGGCGGGGGACCGAGCTGCTTCACCTTGTCCTGCGCGACGTCCATGATCATGCCGCGCCGCGAGATAAGAGCCGCGGCACGATCGATGCCGATCTCGACGTATTCGGCATCGTTCGAGTGGGCGCCGATAGCCGCTCAGGCCGAAGCCCTCGATGACCGCGGCGCGTGGTCTGCAGCGCAGCGAACGCGGCGTCGGTGCCGCCGCCGGTGGCGACGTCGTGACACCTTCATCGGCAAGCCGATCTCGTCGTAGATCGCCTGGCCCGTGTGCGGCGAGGCGGCGCGATGCGGGAGTGGCTTCCAGCGGCGGCCGACGCACCTCGAACGTGAGCTGCACCTTGGCGTCGGTGACGAGCTGGCGTCTGCACGCGCTCCTGCAGCGCGGCCTGCAGCTGGTCGAAATCGGCGACGCGCAGCGCCCGCGCGTCGGCCTGCGCGGTCGCCCGCGCCGGGATGACGTTGCGGTTGGTCCCGGCCTGCGCGACCGTCCAGTTGAGCTTCAGGCCCTTGTCGTTCTGCGACAGGTCGCTTCAGCTGCAGGATCTGGTGCGCGAGCTCGTAGAGCGCGTTGATGCCGCCTTCCGGTCGCGCGCCGGCGTGCGACGAGCTTGCCTTCGACGGTGAGATACGCCGAGCCGATGCCGCTGGTCGCCAGGCGCAGGCCGCCGTCGCTGCCGCTGCCCTCGAACGAGAACACGGCGTCCTGCGTCGACGCCGACGCGGTGATCGTGCTGCGCGAGCCGGGCGAGCTGATCTCCTCGTCGCCGTTGATCGAGCACGGTCAGCGTGCCGTAGTCCTTGAAGCCGCAGCTTGTTGAGCATCGCCACCGTGTGCAGGATGAGCGCGACGCCCTGCTTGTCGTCGGCGATGCCGAGCCCGTAGGCGCGATCGCCGTCGACGCGAAACGGCTGGTCCTTCAGCATCCCGCGCAGGTAGACGGTGTCCATGTGGGCGATCAGCGAGGATCTTCTTCGTGCCCGGTGCCCTTGCCACTCGGCGTGCACCATCGCGCCGGTCTTCGCCGGCGTGTCGTCCATCCGGTAGACGTCGGTCGGCTGCAGCACGACTCGACCTTGCCACCGAGCTGGCGCAGGCGATCGGCGATCAGCGCGGCGATCTGCGCCAGGCCTTCGCCGTCGCCTGCTGCCGGACTCGATCGACACCAGGTCGCGCAGCGTGTCGAGCAGCGGCTGCTGCCCTGGCGTGCGAGCTGCGCTTGGACCGCGGCGACTGGCGCCGCGCCCGCTGCGTTGCCGGCGAGGAGGCGAGGGGCGGCAGCCGCAAGCGCGAACTGCCGGCAAAGGGGATGGAGGCGGATGTCTTCATGGTGGTCACTCGCGGATGTTCGCCGCTTTGACGATGCGCGCGTAGCGCTCTTCCTCGCGCGCGACGAATGCCGCGAACGCAGCCGGCGAGCCGCTGCCGGGAACCGCGCCCTGCTCGGCGAGCTTGTCGCGCACCTCGTCGGAGCGCAGCACGGCGTCGAGCTCGCGGCTCAGCCGCTCGACGATCGCCGGCGGCGTCTGCGCCGGCGCGAACAGGCCGGTCCAGTGCGACGACGTTGTAGCCTTTGAACGCAGGGTTCTCGGCGACGGTGGCGACGTCGGGCAGCGAGGTCAGGCGCTTGTCGCTGGTGACGGCGATCGCCTTGAGGCGCTTGCTCTGCACCTGCGACACCGCCGAGATGCTGACGAGCACGGCGAGGTCGAGCTGGTTGCCGATGACGTCGCTGACGATCTGCGCCCCCGCCGCGATAGGGGAACTGGACGATGTCGAACCTGGCCTGCTCCTTGATCATCTCCATCGCCAGCTGCAGCACCGTGCCGATCCTGGACGTGCCGTGGCTGAGCTTGCCGGGCTGGCGCGCGCGAGCTCGAGCAGCCCGGCCAGGCTGAGGCTGTCAGCCCCGGCCGCGCGACGATCACCATCGGCGCGCGTCGTCACCAGGGCGATCGGCGCCAGGTCCTGAGCGGGTCGTACTTCACCGACGCCGGCGTAAACCAGCCGCGCGATCGCGATCGGGCTGTCGGCGCCGAGGACGAGCGTGTAGCCGTCGGCACGGCCGCCACTCGCCTTGGCGACGCCGATGACGCCGCCGGCGCCGGCGACGTTCTCGACCACGCACCGCTCTGCTTCAGCCGCTCGGCCAGCTTTTGTCCGACCAGGCGCGCGCTGGCATCGACGCTGCCGCCGGCGCTGATACGGGACGATGATCGTGATCGGCTTAGCCGCCAGGCCACGCCGGCTGCGCCTGGGCCGAAAGAGCAGTCCGGACCGGCTGCGCCAACGAGGAGCAGGCGCACAGAAGCGGGTCGAGACATGGCAGGGGCTCTGGCGAAGGACGTCGTGGCGATCGGTCGGGTGACCTGCGCGGGCGAGCGGGGCTCGATCAGGCTCGCGGCAGGCCGGTCGAAGATGGCGCGCCGCCGTCGTCGCGCCAGCGCCGGCGCTGTGCCGTCGTCGATCCAGGCGCGCGTCGAGGCCGTTGACGCATGCAAGCCGCGCAGGTCGATCGAGGTCGAAGCCGAACTCGCGCACCATCATCGCCCAGGCGCCGGGTCGGCGTGACGTGGTGCAGGGTCGGGTCGTCGGTGTTCGGATGGATGCGCAGGCCGAGCGCCGGCCATGCGCCGGATCGGATGATCGAGCGCCCAGCGCTCGGGCGCGCAGCGTGCGCAGGTAGTACGAGTTGGTCGGCACGACGGTGAAGCACGACGCCGGCGCGCGGCGCAGTCGCGCCGCGAACGCGCGCGTCGTCGACCGTCGTGTAGCCGTGGTCGATGCGGTCGACGCGGCAGCAGGTCGAGCGCAGTCTGCACGTTGGTCCAGGGCATGCCGAACTCGCCCGCGTGGCGCGGTCGTCTTGCAGGCCGGCGCGGCGCGCCGCGCGCGTAGGCGCATCGGCGAACAGCTCGGGCGGCCGGTCGACCTCGCGGTAGTCGATGCCGATGCCGACGACCTCGTCGACGCGGTGGGCGACGCACCCAGCCGACCATCTCGAGCGCCGCCGCCGGGTCGGCCTCGCGGTCGATCGCCGGATCGAGCCGGCCGACGATGCCGAGCCGCGCTCTGGCGTCGCGGATCGCGCGCACGATGCGCCGCCAGCGCGTCGGCGTAGCGGATGCCGGACCTGCGCGCCGTGCCGGTCGGGTTCCAGAAGAACTCGCTGTAGCGCACATGGTGCGCGGCCGCGTCCTGCAGGTATTCGAAGGCGATGCGCGTCGAGGTCGTCGGGCGATCGCGATCAGCATCGCATCGAGCGCGCGCAGCACCCGCAGCACGCCGACCGGCTTGTCGCCGCGGGTGTAGAAGCGCCTCGATCTCCGGCCATCGCGAGCGGCGCGCCGGCGCGCCGGCCAGATCCTGCGAAGGTCGCGCGCCGCACCGTGCCGAGCAGGTGGCAGTGCAGCTCGACCTTCGGCATCTGGTGCAGGAAGGCGTCGAGCGTCACTTGCCCTTGGGCACCTGCGCCGAGCCGGTGCCGCACGGTCCCGGCGGATACTGTGGCGTGCATTGCCCTGCGTCCCCGCTTGCGTCGCACACGACGTCAGCAGGACCGCGAGCGAGACCGAAAGGATGATTTTGAGCACGTGCATTCGAGCCGGGGATCGCGATCCACGATGGTCGCACAGACCTGCGCCCGCACCGACAACGGCCTCTGCACCGAGGGGCCCATGGGCCCGCGAACCGGCCTCTGGCGCACTCCTTGCCTGCACCGTCGTCCCCACCCTCCCCGGCGAACGCGCGCATCCTTCTCCTTTCCGACCTTCACTACACGTTGCCGCAGCTCGACGTGGGTCGTCCGCCTCGGCGCCGGCGTTCGATCTCGTCGTCCTGGCGGGCGATCAGCTCGACATCAGCTCGACCGTCTCGCCTCGACGCGCAGTCGGTCGTGATCCTCGCGCTACCTGGCGTTGCCGCAGGCGCCGCCGGCCGGGTCGTCGATCGCCTCGGGCAACCACGACCTGACCGGCCCCGATGCGCAGGGCGAGCAGGCGGCGCTGGTGGCTGGAAGAGGCGCTCCGCCGCGGCGTGCCGACCGACGGCGATTCGCTCGTCCTCGGCGACACCCTGGTCACGATTTGCCCTGGTGGGACGGCCGCTCGGACTCGCAGGCGCTCGAGCGCCAGCTCGCCGGCCGATGGCGCGTCGGCCCAAGCGCTGGCTCTGGGTCTACCCACTGGCAGCCGCTCGGCTCGCCGACCTGCGTGGACCTGGCCAGCGCCACTACGCGCGAGCGCCACGGCGGCTGAATCGCTCAGCGCCCGGCATCGGCCATGATCTCGTCCTCTGCGGCCACGTGCACACGAGTCGCCGTTCAACCGCTAAGGCTCGCCGTGGGCCGACCGGATCGGACGCCGACCTGGGATCTTCAACGCCGGCCGGCAGATCGGCCCGGTGCCTGTGCCGCGTCGACGATCGATCTGGTCGCAGGGAACGGCATCATGGCGGTCGCTGCATGGGCAGCGAAAGCCTGGAGCTCGCGGCGGCACGAAGCGCCGGCACGGACGTGTTCTGAGCGCGGACCGGCTCGGCGCGTGCGCCGGTGCGAGTGCTAGTACTCCGGGGTCGGGTCGCGCGCCAGCTGGGCCTGGCGCGCCGGGACTCTGGCGCTCAGCGAGCCGGGCAAGGACGTCGCGCGACCATCGACAGTCCGGGCGCGTCGCCGTACTGCGCGCTTCAGGTCGGCGAGGTAGGTGGTGACGAGTTCAGCCGCTCGGCCCAGGCCGATGGCGCACCGAGCCGCGCGCTGATCGCCGGGTCGCGCGCCAGCAGCGCACGAGCCAACCGCCTCGGCGGCGATGGCGCAGACGGCCTTAGCTGGTGACGTGCACGGGTGGCGCTGATCGACGGTCCCGGGAGCATGGACTCGCGATCTCGCCGGCCAGGCGCACCGGGCCGGTGTGATGGTGCCAGACCAGCACCGAGGCCCTTCATCACCGGCATGGCGCCGATAACCCAGCGCACCTGGCTGGTGGCTGCCATCGCGGAGGCAGCCGCCCTCGCAGATCGACGATGTCGCCGGGCGCGAACTCATTTACTCGGGCAGTCGGGCCGGAGAGGGCCAGCGCATGTCGGACATCGGCCCATCGTACCGCGCTCGCCGACCGCCGCGATGCGAGCCGCGCGTCGATCAGAAGCGATCGGCGCTGCAGGTCTCCCGCAGCGCTTCGCGCGAGACTTGACGAAGGCGCCGTGTCAGGCTGCCGCTCGCCGCCGAAGCGCGCTTCTCGACTGGACAACCGGACGGCAGCGCCTGCTCAGCGCGACCTCTGGCAGGTTCCTTCTGCGCCACCGACGCCGCCAACGCCGAGGCGCTGCGCGGCGATCGGCGAGGGACGGCGCGCTGGTTGCGCCTGGCAACGGCTGAGCTTCAGGCGACGCAGCGGATCGTAAGGTCGGCCACCGGCGGGAGCCCAGGCTCTCGACCCAAAGCGCGCCAGACTGGCGGGATGGCCTGACGCAGAATCGCCTCCGCCTGCGATCGCGTCGCCAGCTCGGCGCGCTGGCCACGGGCGACCTCAGACGCCGCCGGAACATCGCGTCCGCGCTGATGTCTCGGGGTGGTGGTCCGGCACTTTGCGGATCAGGTGGCCGAGATGCCGTGTGCAACGGAGGCCGCAGGTGTGAAGCCCTCCGCGGCTGAAAGATCGTTGCTGGCGGGCGCTAGCGGAAGCTTTGCTGGCGCGCGGTATCCCGGGCGAACCGGCGCGTCGCGCCAGAACACGCTTCGAGGCTCGCAGATCCTCGGAATCTCCTCTGAACGGCGCCGCGACGCCGCAGTGCGACGATCCGGCCGGATGAGCGCCTGCAAGCTGATCGAGTGCCGTGGCGATGCGCCCAGCGTCGACTGGACGCCATCGAGCGCTGGCCGCCATGAAGAACGCCGAATTGGCGAGGCGCAGCACCCGCCCGGCGCGCGCTCAGGCACCCGGGTCCTGCGCCAGCGCCTCGCTGGATCTGGCGCGTGTTTCGACGGTCGGGGTCCTGGGCGCGTGGCGATCGTGGGCGCTGGACGACGCGGGATCGCTCACAGCACGCTCGGACCCTTTGCCGGGCAGCTGGATGGTCGGTTGTTGATGAAGTTGGGCCGCTTGACGACGTCGCCGACCGCCTCGCTCTGGCTCCGCCTCCTGCTTCGCTCGGCGTGGCGTAGAAGATGCGGATTGCGACGTAAGGTTGGTGCCGCTGAGCCCTTCCGGTCGGACGGTCGCCGGCGCGGTGTTGGCAGGTCGATCGCGGTTCTCGAATCGCATCGGCATCCCGGACATGCAGCACGGCTGGAAAATATGGCTGCAGCGCTTCAGAACGCACGCCCGCCGGTGCGCGTCGCCGTTGCGCTCGAACCAGCTTCGAGGCGCTGCAGCTGGCGCAGGTCGGCCGCCACCAGTCGCCTTCGAAGGCGACGCGCAGGAGTGCTTCCTGCTGCTGCGGCTGACGCGTCGCGATCAGCTGCAGCAGTCCGGTCGACGTCGTGCAGGCCGATGCCGTTGCCGGCGGCGAACTCGCGCGCGTCGTCGGTGAAGTCGGAGGTGGTCACGAACTGGCCGCGCACGATCGCCGTGCTGCGCCATCACCCCACGCAGCTCGCGCACTTCCTTGACGCCGACCTTCCAGCTCATCCACTGCTTGCACTGGACGATCTGAGACCGGCGCGTCGCCGTCGCCGTGGTTGAGCGAATAGAGCCAGATGTCGACCTCCGCCGTCGGCGCCGTGGCTGCTGAGCGCAGTCTCGAACCCGGCCTGCGCGAACAGCGCCTCGACCACGGCCTCGAAGCGGCGCCACTCGATCAGCTCGGAAGACCTCGCGCGACCAGCTCTCGGCGGTGGCGCGCGAGGCGTCGGCGAGTTCTCGTTGGCTCGCGCTCGATGAGGCGGCAGCGGCTGGAATCTCGGCCAGGCGAGCCGGCGCTCTTCAGGCGGCGCCGGCGATGGCGCGCGGAAGCCGCTCGGGTGCGGCCTCGCCGGCCGGGTGCCCGCGCGTGCGGGCCATTGCGCCAGGGCATTGGCGGGTCTCCAATCGGTGAGAACCGAATGGTAGGAACCGCCCGAGTGCCGTGCGCGTCTGCAGCGGCGACGTCGCCGTGAACATCCGCACGGCGCTCCGCTGTGCAGATCGATACATGGCGCCGGCGCAACGATCCGGCGGAGCGGAAGCGTGCCGCACCGCAGCGTCGCGATCGATCTCGGCGGCGGCGCGGTCGCCTGTAGACTGCTGCCCGCCCCTTCGTTCGAAGGGAGCTGGGTGATGTCGGCGCAGCACGAGCAGTCCATGCCTGGTCCGAAGAAGGCAAGCAGACGCGAAGACTGCGCAGCGGAAGCGCGCGCCGCGCCGGCGTGCTCCGCCCGGCCCGTCCGACTGGCCGCGCCGGCTGGTCGAGCAAGCCGCGTCGGCGTCGCGCGCGACGCGGCTGCTGCTGCTGCGCGAGGCGCCACCGGACCGTTCATCGTCGCCTGCAGCTGCCGCCCGGCGAAGACGGCGCAGCGCTGCACGGCGCGATCACGCCCTGGCTCGACGAAGCACGGCGCACGCGTCACGCACGCCCGCGCCATGGCCCAGTCGGCGCCGCGGCTGCGGCGCAGCGTTCGTGCATCGTCGCGCCGCTGGTCGGCGACGGCGTGCTCGGCTTCCTCTATGCCGACATCGACGGCGCAGCCGGACGCTTCGGCCGCGCCGACTGCGACCTGCTCGCGGCGCTCGCCGACTCGGCGCGATCGCGCTCGACCGCGTGAAGCCGCTGGCGAGGCGCTGGCGCGCGAGCTCGCCGAGCGCGAGCGCCGAGCTCGAGCAGCGCAGCGGCCGAGCTGGCCGTCATCAGCAGCGTCCAGCAGGGGATAGCCGCGGAGCTCGACTTTCAGGCCATCGTCGACCTCGTCGGCGACAAGCTGCGCGAGGTGTTTCGTACCGGCGACATCGGCATCAGCTGGCGCGACGCGGTGGCAGGCGCGCGCGCATACCCTTTACAGCTACGAGCACGGCGTTCGGCTCGTCCGCTGCCGCCGGTGCCGGACCCGCTCGATCGCGCCGGTCGACAGCTGCTGCCGCAGCGCCGAGCCGGTGCTGATCGCGCAATCCGCCGAGGCTGCGAGCGCTCGGCCTGTTCCAGTTCGCGGGCACCGACCACGAGCCGATCGTCGGTGTGCGTGCCGATGTTCGCCGGCGACCGCTTGCTCGGCACCATCATCCTCGAGAACTACGAACGCGACGACGCGTTCAGCGCCGGCGACGTGCGACCTGCTGCGCGACCGTCGCCGCGAGCATGGGCGTCGCGCTCGAGAACGCGCGCCTGTTCGACGAGACGCAGCGCCTGCTCAAGGAGACCGAGCAGCGCAACGCCGAGCTGGCGGTGATCAACAGCATCCAGCAGGGCATCGCCGCGGACGCTCGACTTCCAGGCGCATCGTCGACCTGGTCGGCGACAAGCTGCGCGAGGTGCTCGCGCACCGACGACCATCGGCATCCGCTGGTACGACCACGCCACGCGCACCGCGCACTTCCTCTACGAGATCGAGCACGGCACGCGCCTGACGATGGCGCCGTTGACCGCGTCGGAGGCGCGCTGGGATGAGGTCACCTCGGACCGCAGCGTCATCGTCCGCAACACGGCGGCCGAGGTCGCGGCGGCTGGCGTGCGCGGCGGGCACCGAATGCTCGCTGTCGACGCCTGACGGTGCAGATCGTCGCCGCCGACCGCGTCGTCGGCGTCGTCATCGTCGAGAGCTTCGAGCGCGAGTACGCGTTCGGAGACAGCCGAGGTCCGGCTGCTGCAGACGATCGTCGCCAGCATGGGCGTGGCGCTCGAGAACGCGCGCCTGTTCGACGAGACGCAGCGCCTGCTGAAGGAGACCGAGCAGCGCAACGCCGAGCTGGCGGTGATCAACAGCATCCAGCAGGGCATGGCGCGCGAGCTCGACTTCCAGGCGCATCGTCGATCTGGTCGGCGACAAGCTGCGCGAGGTGCTCGCGCACCGACGACATCGGCATCCGCTGGTTCGACCCGGAATCGGACCAGATCCACTACCTCTACGAATACGAGCACGGCGAGCGCCTCCAGGTCGAGCCGATGGCGCGCGTTCACCGGCGGGCCGAGCGTGGTGATGGAGCCGCACCCGCCGGCCGGTGGTGCTGAACACGCCCGAACGAGCGCGCCACCGTCGGCATCCGCGATACCCGGCACCGATCCGTCGCTGTCGGTCGCCGTTCATGCCTGATCCTCGGTCCCGATCGCCTGCTGGGAACGATCGTCCTCGAGAGACCACCAGCGCGAGCATGCCTACGGCGAGGCCGAGGTGCGGCTGCTCAGCACCGTCGCCGCGAGCATGGGCGTGGCGCTCGAGAACGCGCGCCTGTTCGACGAGACGCAGCGCCTGCTGAAGGAGACCGAGCGGCGCGGCGCGAGTCGTCGGCGCTTGTCCGAGGTCGGCCGCGACCTGTCGTCGTCGCTCGACCTCGCCGACGGTGATGGACCGGATCGCCGCGCCACGCGAAGGACCTGCTGCAGGCGACCGACAGCGCCATCTTCCTGCCCGCACCTGACGGGGCGACGCATCCGCGCGATCGTGGCCGCTGGGCGACGACGCCGAAGCGATCAGATCGGCGGTGATCGAAGCCGGCGTCGGCATCATCGGCAGCGCTGCTGCAAAGCGGCCGAGCCCGAGCTGATCAACGACAGCGTCGCCGATCCGCGCGGGATCCAGGTTCGCCGGCACGGCCGCGCCAGGCGAACGAGCGGCTGATGGTCGTGCCGCTGCTGCGCCGGCCAGAAGGTGCACGGCGCGATGGCGCGTGTGGCGCAACGGCGGCCGGCCGTTCGAGCCGCGCGAGCTCGAGTTCCTGGTCGGCCTGTCGCGCCAGGCGACGCTGGCGCTGCAGAACGCGCGCCTGTTCAACGAGACCGCGGCAGCGCTGAGTTGGGTCGAGCAGCAGGCGCGCGACCTGACCGAGTCGCTCCGACTCACCAGGCCGCGATCAGCGACGTGCTGCGCGTGATCAGCCAGTCGCCGACCGACGTCGCGCCGGTGTTCGAGGCGATCCTCGGCTGCGCGACGCGCCTCTCGGCAGCGCCGTGGCGGCGATCTATCGCTACGACGGGCGCGTCGTCGAGCTGGTGGCGACGCGCCACTGGCGGCGCCGGCGCTCGAGCTCGCGCGTACTGTCTATCCCGCGCCGCCCGACCGCGCCCTGCTCGCCGGCCGCGTCATCCTCTCGCGCCAGGCCCAAAGCATCGACGACGCGCAGACCGACCCGAACTACAACCATGCCTTCGCCGCCGCCGGCTCGTGGCGGCGCACGATGGGCGCGCCGATGCTCAAGGACGGCGTCGCGGTCGGCGCGATCCTGGTCGGCTGGCCCGACGCCGGCCACACGCCGGCGCGCCAGGTCGAGCTGATCAAGACCTTCGCCGACCAGGCCGTGATCGCGGTCGAGAACGTGCGCTTGCTCAACGAGACCAAGGAGTCGCTCGAGCGCCAGACCGCGACCGCCGAGATCCTCAAGGTCATCGCCTCTTCGCCCCGGCGACGTGCAGCCGGTGTTCGACGCGATCGCCGCGCAGCTCGAACCGTCTCCTCGGCGGGCACTCGACCGCGGTCTGGCGCGTTTCGCGACCAAGCGATGCACCTGGTCGGATTCACCCCGACCACGCGGGAAGGTGACGCAGCGCTGCGGCAGCTGTCCGGCACTGCGCTGGTCAGCTTCGAGCTCGGGCAGCGGGTCGGTTCGCATGGCGAAACGGCGTCTGCGTCACCGATACCGAGGACGAAGCCCAGTCGGGGGCAACTCGCGCGCGAGGTCGCGAGGCGCGCGGCTGTCGCAGCATGGTGCTCGCCCCGCTGATGCGCGACAAGGTCTCGATCGGCATGCTCAGCGTGACCCGGCGCGAGCCCGGACAGTTCACGCCGCATCAGGTCGAGCTGCTGCGAGACGTTCGCGGACCAGGCCGTGATCGCGATCGAGAACGTGCGCCTGTTCAACGAGACCAAGGAGGCGCTCGAGCAGCAGACGGCGACGGCCGAGATGCTGCAGGTGATCACGCAGATCGCCGACCGATGTCCAGCCGGTGTTCGACGCGATCGTCGAGCGCGCGCTGGCGCTCGTCGCGACGCGCGCATCGGCGGCGTCGCGCGCTACGACGGCGAGCTGGTGCACATGGTCGCCTTCCACGGCGCTCGCCCGAGGCGACGGCAATGATGCGCGCCGCCTTTCCGATGCCGGCCGGGCCCGGCTCGGTCCTCGCCCGCGCTGTCTTCGAGCGCGCGCCGGTGCAGATCCCCGACGTCCTGGCGCGATCCGGACTATGCCGGCTGAAGGAAGCCACCCGCCTGGTCGGCTACCGCGGCAACCTGGGCGTGCCGATGATCCGCGACGGCGAGGTCATCGGCTCGATCGGCGTCTGCCGCGAGGAGCCGGGCCTGTTCGCCGAGAAGCACGTGCGGCTGCTGCAGATTTTCGCCGACCAGGCGGTGATCGCGATCGAGAACGTTCGCCTGTTCAACGAGACCAAGGAGGCGCTCGAGCGGCAGACCGCGACCGCCGAGATCCTGCGCGTCATCAGCGGCTCGCCGACCGACGTGCAGCCGGTCTTCGACGCGATCGCCGAGCGCGCCGCGCGTGCTGTGCGGCGCACGACTGGGGGCGACGACCCGATTCGACGGCGAGCTGCTGCACATGGTTGGCTACCACGGCGTTTCGGCCGAGGCGGAGGCGAGCATGCGCGCTGCCTTCCCGATGAAACGGGGCCTGGCGTCGATCAACGCACGCGCCGTCCTGAGCCAAGGCGCCGGTGCAGATCGACCGACGTCCAGCTCGACCCGGAATACTCGCTCAAGCGTCCGCTGCCGAGCGCGGCGGCTGGCGCAGCTCGGTCGGCGGTGCCGATGCTGCTCCATGGCGCAGGTCATCGGCGCCGTCGCCGTCGCGCGCGCGACGAGGCCGGGCCGTTCTCCGACAAGCAGATCGCGCTGCTGCAGACGTTCGCCGACCAGGCGGTGATCGCGATCGAGAACGCGCGCCTGTTCAACGAGACCAAGGAGGCGCTCGAGCGGCAGACCGCGACCGCCGAGATCCTGCGCGTCATCAGCGGCTCGGTCACCGACACGCAGCCGGTGTTCGAGGCGATCGTGCAGAGCTGCCGGCGCCTGTTCGGCGGCAAGGCGGTGCACCTGGCGATGCCACGCGGCGACATGATCGAGGACGTCGCGTTTGCTTCCGACGCGCCGTCACCGAAGGTGTCGGCTTCCTCAAGCCGTGGCCGCTCGACCGCGGCAGCGGCGCCGGGACCTGCATCCTCGAGGGACGCGTCATCGCCGTCGCCGACACGGTCGAGGGGTCGAAGCAGTTTTCGCGGATGCCCGACCTCGCGATCGCGCTCGGCTACCGCTCCTGCCTCTTCGTTCCGCTGCTGAAGGACGGCAAGGCGCTCGGCTCGCTGACGATCCTGCGCGAAACCACCGGCGACTTCGACGCCCAGGAAGTCGCCCTGGCGCAGACCTTCGCCGACCAGGCGGTGATCGCGATCGAGAACGTGCGACTCTTCAACGAGACGAAGGAAGCGCTCGAGCGGCAGACCGCCACGGCGGACATCCTGCAGGTGATCAGCCAGCTCGCCTGCCGACGTGCAGCCGGTCCTCGACGGCGATCGCCGAACAGCTCGAACCGGCTGATCGATGGCTTGTCGACCGCCGTCTTTCTGATCGTCGACGACATCATCCACCTGAAGGCCTTCACGCGGGTCAGCGACGAGTCCGACGCGATGCTGAGGTCGTCGTATCCGCTGCCGCTGGACGTCTATCGCGCCGTGCGCGCGGATACGCGAGCGGCGCCGTCGCCCAGATGACCGACGTCGAGGTCGATTGGGCTTCGACTCCCAGACATCTCGCGATGGCGCGCAGCGCGGCTTTCGCAGCGGTGCTGGACCGTGCCGCTGATGCGCGAGGGCGAGGTCGATCGGACATGATCAGCGTGACGCGGGTGGAGCCCGGCTCCTTTGCGCGACACGCAGATCGCCCTGCTGCAGACGTTCGCCGACCAGGCGGTGATCGCGATCGAGAACGTGCGCCTGTTCAACGAGACGCAAGGAGGCGCTCGAGCGCCAGACCGCCACCACCGAGGTGCTGCGTGTGATCAGCGGCCTCGATCGACCGACACGCAGCCGGTGTTCGACGTCATCGCCGAGCGCGCCGGCGCGATTGACCGGTGCGACGATCGGCTGGGTGCTTCCGCTTCGACGGTGAATTGATCCACATCGGCGGCGTCCACGCCGTGAACGAGCAGGGCATCGACGCGTGCGCAGGCTCTCTCCGATGCGCACCGACGGCGGATCGGGCGGTGCGCGCGCGCGGTGCGCGAACAGGTCGTGGTCAACATCGCCGACGTGCTGAGCGTCGCGACTCCGACTATTCGGTCAAGAACCTGCGCCAGGCTGGTCGGCTTTCGCGCGCGTGCTGGCCGTGCCGATGCTGCGCGAGCGCGAGGTCGTCGGCGCGATCTCGGTGACCGGCGCGAGCCGGGCCTGTTCGCCGACAAGCGAGGTCGCCCTGCTGCAGACCTTCGCCAGCCAGGCGGTGATCGCGATCGAGAACGTGCGCCTGTTCAACGAGACCAAGGAGGCGCTCGAGCGGCAGACGGCGACCGCCGAGGTGCTGAAGCGTCATCAGCGCGCTCGCCGTCGGACGTGCAGCCGGTGCTTGACGTCGTCGCCGAGCGCGCCGGCCTGCTCTGCCGGGCGCGAAGGCAGCCGGGTCTGGCTGCCGTCCGGCGGCAAGCTGCGCGCAACGCGATGACGGCTACGGCACCACCTACGGGCGCGATGTCGCTCGGCATCGAGCTGACGCTGCGTCGCACGTCGGTCGTCGGGCCGAGCGTTCCTCGAGCGTCGCACGCTCCACTTCGAGACGTCGTCCCGCTGATCGAGACCGAGTATCCCGACGTGCGCGAGCTGCAGGCGCGCACGGCTTTCGCACCGTGCTGGCGGTGCCGATGCTCCGCGAGGGCGAGTCGATCGGCGTGATCGCCTTGCTGCGCAACCAGGTGCGGCCGTTCTCGCCGGCCGAGATCGCGCTGGTCCAGACCTTCGCCGACCAGGCGGTGATCGCGATCGAGAACGTGCGCCTGTTCAACGAGACCAGGGAAGCGCTCGAGCGGCAGACGGCGACGGCCGAGGTGCTGCAAGCGTCATTGCGGCCTCGCCGACCGACGTGCAGCCGGTGTTCGACGCGCATCGCCGAGCGCGCCAGCGCGCTGTGCGCCGCCAAGATCGGCACTGCTGGCGCGGTTCGACGGCGAGCTCATCCATGTCGTCGCCTATCCACGGCGCGACGCCCGAGCGCGATGACGATGATCAATTCGGTCTACCCGCTGCCGCCCGGTGACCGCACCGTCATCGCCAGCGCGGTTCGAGATCGGGTGCCGGTGCTGATCCCGGACGTCGGGGCCGACCGCGACTACGGATCGCGCGACGGCGCGCAACAGGCGCGGGATACCGCAGCGCTGCTCGGCGTTCCGATGCTGCGCGACGGCCAGGTCATCGGCGCCATCGGCGTCATGCGCGCGCCGAGGTCGGCGCTGTTCCGCGGACAAGCAGGTCACCCTGCTGCAGACCTTCGCCGACCAGGCGGTGATCGCGATCGAGAACGTGCGCCTGTTCAACGAGACGCAAGGAGGCGCTCGCGCACCAGACCGCCACCGCCGAGATCCTGCGGGTCATCAGCGAACTCGCCGACCGACGTGCAGCCGGTGTTCGAGGCCATCGTCGGCAGCGGCGTGCGCCTCTTTCCGGGCGCTGCCGTCGCGGTCAGCCGTCCCCGTCGACGGCGAGGTGCGGTGCGTCGCCATCGCCGAGGACGACCCCGAGCGCGCTGCGCGCTGGCGCGAGCGTCTTCCCAGGTTCCCCTGTCGCGCGACTACATCCACGGCGCGGCGCTCCTCGACTGCCGCGTCGTCGACATCGCCGACGTGCTGGAAGAGGGCGGGCAGTTCGGCGCCGGCAAGCGCAATCTCGCGCCGGCCGGCTACCGCGCGATGACCGTCGTGCCGATGGTGCGCGGCGCAGTCGCGATCGGCGCGATCGCGGTCGTCCGCACCGCGCCGCGGCCTGCTCGCCGACAAGCAGCTCGCGCTGCTCCAGACCTTCGCCGACCAGGCGGTCATCGCGATCGAGAATGTGCGCCTGTTCAACGAGACCAAGGAAGCGCTCGAGCAGCTGAGCGCATCGGCCGAGGTACTGAGCGTGATCAGCAGCTCGGTGTCGGACTCGGCGCCGGTGTTCGAGAAGATCCTCGACAGCGGCGAGCAGCTGTTCGCCACCAACCAGCTGTGCATCTTCGTCGTCGACGACGACGAGATGGTCCGCTGCGGGTCGCCTGGCGCGGCCCGTTCGCGAGCGACGCCGGCCGCAACGAGGTGTCGCTCGCCGAAAGCATCACCGGCCGCGTCATCCGCGACCGGCGCTCGCGCACATTGCCGATGTCGCTCGCCATGCCCCGACACTGACACCGGGGTTGCGGGCGCGGGATCGGGCGAAGCTCGGCAACATTTCCGCGGTGCTATGCGCCGATGCTCTGGGAAGACCGCGGCATCGGCGTCGATCGTCGTCATGCGCCAGGCCGCCGAAGCCGTTCAGCGACGAAGAGCTGGCGCTGCTGCAGACCTTCGCCGACCAGGCGGTGATCGCGATCCAGAACGCGCGCCTGTTCAAGCGAGGCCCAGGAAGCGCGCGCCGCGGCCGAGGCGGCGAACGAGGCGAAGAGCTCGTTCCTCGCGACCATGAGCCACGAGATCCGCACGCCGATGAACGCCGTGATCGGCATGAGCGGGCTGCTGCTCGACACGCGCGCTCAACGACGAGCAGCGCGACTTCGCCGCCACCATCCGCGACTCGGGCGATGCGCTGCTGACGATCATCAACGACATCCTCGACTTCTCGAAGATCGAGGCCGGCCGGATGGACATCGAGTCGCATCCGTTCGACCTGCGCGAGTGCGTCGAGTCGGCGCTCGACCTGGTCAGCACGCGCGCGACCGAGAAGCACCTCGACATCGCCTACGTGTTCGAGGGCGACGTGCCGGCCGGCGATCAGCGGCGACCTGACGCGGCTGCGCCAGATCCTCCTCAACCTGCTCGCCAACGCGGTGAAGTTCACCGAGGCGGCGAGGTCGTGCTGACCGTGCGCAGCGAGCCGCGTCCGGCGACGGCGCGCGTTGCGCTGACCTTCGCGGTGCGCGACACCGGCATCGGCCTCAGCGCCGAGGGCATGGGCGCGGCTGTTCCAGTCGTTCTCGCAGGCCGACTCGAGCACGACGCGCAAGTACGGCGGCACCGGCCTCGGCCTGGCGATCAGCAAGCGCCTCGCCGAGCTGATGGGCGGCCGCATGTGGGTCGAGAGCGACGGGCCCGGGCAAGGGCTCGACCTTCTTCGTTCACGATCGAGGCGCCGGTCGCCGAGCTGCCGGCGAGCCGGCGCCGCGACTTCGTCGGCGTGCAGCCCGAGCTGCAGGGCAAGCGCATGCTGATCGTCGACGACAACGCGACCAACCGCCGCGTGCTCGCGCTGCAGACCGCCAAGTGGGGCATGGCCGTCGCGCGACACCGAGTCGCCGCTCGAAGCGCTGCGCTGGCTCGACGGCAGCGGCGAGCGCTTCGACCTCGCGATCCTCGACATGCACATGCCGGAGATGGACGGCCTCGACGCTGGCGCGGCCGCATCCGCGCCAGCGCACCGGCGCTGCCGCTGGTGCTGTTCAGCTCGCTCGGCCGGCGCGAGGCCGGCGACACCGAGGCGCTGTTCAACGCCTACCTCGCCAAGCCGATCCGCCAGTCGCACCTGTTCGACACGCTGGTCGAGCCTGCTCGCGCACGACGAGCGCCGCCGCGGCCGGCGCGCCGCGCCGGCGCGAGCCGCAGATCGACCCGGCGATGGCGGCGCGCCATCCGCTGCGCATCCTGCTCGCCGAGGACAACGTCGTGAACCAGAAGCTCGCGCTGCGCCTGCTGCAGCAGATGGGCTACCGCGCCGACCTGGCGTCGCAACGGCATCGAGGCGGTCGAGTCGGTCGCAGCGCCAGACCTACGACGTGGTGCTGATGGACGTGCAGATGCCCGAGCTCGACGGCCTCGATGCGACGCGGCGGATCTGCGCGCGCTGGCCGCCGGCCGAGCGCCCGCGCGATCGTCGCGATGACCGCCAACGCGATGCAGGGCGACCGCGAGATGTGCCTGGAGGCCGGCATGGACGACTACCTGACCAAGCCGATCCGCGTCGACCGGCTGGTCGAAGCGCTGAACGGCGTGCCCGCGCGCACGGGCCGACTGACATGGCGACAGACGACGATCGACCGCACGACCTTCGCGGAGCTGCAGGACGGCTGCCGGCGCCGAGTTCGTCGCGAGCTGATCGACACCTTCCTCGAGGAGGCGCCGCCGATGCTCGCCGAGCTGCGGCGATGCGCTCGCCGCCGGCGCGCGCCGAGGCGTTCCGCCGCGCCGCCCATTCGCTCAAGTCGAACGCGCAACACCTTCGGCGCGCTGACGCTCGCGGCGAGCTGGCGCGCGACCTCGAGCTGCGAGCGGCATCGACGCGGGCGGCTGCGCCGGACGCGCTCGCCGCGCTGGCGCGCGAGTACGCGGCGTGTCGCCGCGCGAGCTGAAGGCGCTGCGCGATGCATGAGCTGCGCATGCGCGCCAGGCGCGGCTGCTCGTCGCCGACGACAACAAGGTCAACCGCCTGCTGCTGACGCGCAGCCTCGAGCTGCAGGGCCACAGCGTCGCGCTGCGCGCGCGAACGGCCGGGTCGCGCTCGAGATGCTGCGCCGACGGCGGCCTTCGACCTGCTGCTGCTCGACATCGAGATGCCGGAGATGGACGGCTTCCAGGTGCTCGAGCAGCTCGCTCGCCGACCGCGCAGCTGCGCGACCTGCCGGTGATCGTGACCTCGTCGCTCGAGGGCCTCGACAACATCGTGCGCTGCATCGAGCTCGGCGCCGAGGACTACCTGCGCCAAGCCGGTCAACGCCGGTGCTGCTCAAGGCGCGCATCGGCGCCAGCCTCGAGAAGAAGCGCCTGCGCGACCAGCAGAAGGAGCTGGTGCGGCGCTTCGCGACCTCCGAGGTCGCGCAGGACCTGCAGCAGTCGGGCTTCGCGCTCGGCGGCCGGCGCGTGCGCGGCTCGGTGATGTTCTGCCGACATCCGCGGCTTCACCGCGCTGGTCGAGTCGCAGCCGCCGGAAGAGACGATCGAGCTGCTCAACACCTACTACACGCTGATGTTCGACGCGATCAGCGGCCACGGCGGCGTCGTCAACCAGATGATCGGCGACGGCCTGATGGCGATCTTCGGCGCGCCGCTGCCGCTCGCCGACCACGCCGGCGGCGGCGGTGCGCGCCGCGCTCGAGATGATCGAGCTGATCGAGCTGCTCGGCAACGCGCGAGCGCAGCGCGGCCGCGAAGCCGGCGATCCGCGATCGGCATCGGCATCGCCACCGGCGAGATGGTCGCCGGCTACACCGGCACGCAGCAGCGCGCCACCTACACCTGCATCGGCGACACCGTCAATCTGGCGGCGCGCCTCGAGGCGCAACACCAAGGTGGCGCTGCGGGCGATCCTGGTCGATGCCCAGACCTGTGCAACGCGCTCGACGACCGGATCGCCACCGAGCGGCTCGGCCCGGTCGCGTTTCGCGCAAGGCGCTGCCGGTCGAGGTGTTCGCGGTGGCTCACTTCGCCGGCGGCGGTGTCAGGTTGATGAACGGAATCGGCGCGCTGGCGTAGATCGTTCACCGGCAGGGCGCGCCGTTCCATGCCTCGGCCTTGGTCATCGCGACCTCGATCCGGCGCAGCTCCAGCACATCCTTGTTCTGTGCCAGCGCCGCGTTCTGCACTCGCAGCGCTTCGGCCTGCGCCTGTCGCGACCGTGAGGTTGGCGTAGGCCTCGCCGTCGGCCTGGCGCGCTTGCGCGCGCTCGCCTCGGCCTCGGCGACGGCGACCTTCTGCTTCTGCTCGGCCTCGACCGGTCTTCAGCTTGTTCTCGGCGCCGAGGCGCAACTGCTCCTGCGTCACCTTCGTCGTTGATCGCGTGCATGTACGAATCGGAGAAGGCGAAGTTGCGCATGTCGATGTTGATCACCTGGCGCGCCGTAGAGCGTGAGCTTCTCGCGCAGCGCCGCGTTGATGTCGTTCGACACCTTGGCGCGCTGGGCGATCAGGTCGGGCGCGGTGTACTTGCGCGGTCACCGCCTTGAAGATCTCCTGCGTCGCCGTCTGCACGTACGACGACAGGTTGCCGTCGTGCGAGTACTTCTCGAACACCTCGGCCACGCGGTCGGTGGCGATGCTGTAGCGCACCGTCATGCTCACCTTCACCGGCTGCGTGTCGCTGGTGCTGCCCTCGGCGTTCTCGATGTCGGCGCGTCTCGGCGCGGATGCTGAAGTTGGAGAGCTTCTGCCACGGCGGCAGGACGGCCAGCCCTCGCCTTCGATGCCGACGATCTTGCCGAACTGCGTGACGACGCCGCGGCTGCCGGTCGGCACCGAGTAAGCAGAACGGCCAGATCAGCACCACGGACCAGGACCAGCTGCGACCGCGCCGACGCGGCCCAGCGGATCGGGCGGGCGCCGGAAGTCGGGGCGTCGTCGCCGTCGGGCGCGCGTCATCAGGTTGCGCAGCGGGTCGCTCATGGCCGCGCCCCGGCGCCGCGCGCCGCTCATGCGGCCAGCGCGAACTAGGCGCAGCGTGGAATCTGGCGCTGGCCGGCGTTGCCGCCTCACCTTGCCGTTGGCGAAGTTGACCAGCCAGGCGTTGAGGTCGTCGTCGCTGCCCGGGCGCATGGCCCAGAACGGCCTGCGAAGGCGTCTGCGGGAACGCCTTGACGTCGATGCGCGGCTTCTTCTTCGCGGTCTTGTCGACCAGGCCGACAAGCTCGTCCTGGTGGAATCCGCCAAGCCTTGGCGTCGCCTTTGCGGCGCCGGCGCCGCGTCCTTAGCCTCCGGGTACTTGAACGTCTTCAGCTTGCCGCTGCACGCCTTGCCGTCCCAGCGCAAGCCTTCGGCGCAGCGGCGCCAGACGAGTTTGGTGGTCGTGTCGGTGACCTCCTGACCGTCGCTCGAGGTCGTGAAGCGACTCCTGCGCCCGGCTCGCGGTCGGCGAAGCAGGCGAGCAAAAGCGAGCGCGCGCGATCCGCGGGCCGGACGCGGCCAGGCGCGACAGTGTCATGAAGTCTCCCTCGTCACTAGCACGGCTCGTGGCGAGGGCACGGCCTGGTCGATTATAGAAATGAACCTCGGCTGATCGGTCGCATGCGCCGAGATCGCGTCGCGCAGATTCGCAGCGTTGCCCAAGGCTGCGACGCGCCGCGCGCTATCCTCGCGCGCAGGAGCGAGGCGAATGCATGGACACGGAGATCCTCGTCATCGGCGCTGGCCCGGCAGGGCTCGCGGTGGCGGCCGACGCTGATCGATCGCGGCCGCCGTCCGCTCGTGATCGAGAAGGCGGCGCACGTCGCCGCGTCCTGGCGCGCTCACTACGAGCGGCTGCACTCTGCACACGGTCAAGGCGCCGTCGGCGCTGCCGTGGATTGCCGTTTCCGGACCGCCGACCCACGCTACTTGCCGCGCCAGCGCGTCGTCGACTACCTGAGCGCCTACGCCGCCGCGCGCCGGCATCGCGCCGCGCTTCGGTGAGGAGGCGACGCGCGATCGTCCGGTCGACGGCGGCAGGCGCTGGCAGACGACGACGCGCTCGGCGGCGGCGCGATCCGCCTCGACGCGGTCGTCGTTGTCGGCACCGGCGCCAACAGCATCCTGCGTTCGTACCGACGGTCGACGGACGAGGCCAGGTTCGCCGGCGACCATCCGTGCACAGCCGCGGCTACCGCAGCGCCGCGCCGTTCGCGGCGGTGCGCGTCCTCGTCGTCGGCATGGGCAACACCGGCGCCGAGATCGCCCTCGACCTCGCCGAGCAAGGCGTGCGCGTGTCGGCCGCCTCGGTGCGCTCGCCGGTCGAACGTCGTCTACCGCGACGTCCTCGGCCGGCCGACGCAGCAGACGTACGATCACGCTTCTGCGCGCCCGCCGACTGCGTTGTGGCGACGCGGTCGCGAGCGCTGGCTGTGCGACGTCACGGTCGGCGACCTCGGCCGCTAGCGGCCTGCGTCGCTCGCGCGATCTCGCCGCTGCAGCGAGCTGCGCGAGCACGGTGCATACGCCGGTGATCGACGTCGGCACGCTGGCCCGGCATCAAGGCCGGCGAGATCGCGCGTCCACCCCGGATCTGCGCCGTCTCGACGGCGACTGGCGCCGAGTTCGTCGACGGCCGTGCCGCGCAGTCCGACGCGGTCGTCCTCGCGACCGGCTACCGCTCGGGCGTCGCGGCGCTGTTTCCGCCAGCGCAGGTGCCGCTCGATGACGAGCGGCCTGCCGAGCGAGCCGATCGGACGCGACGCCCTCGCTGGCGCGTACTTCGTCGGCTTCGACATGCGCCAGCCAGGCGGCACGCTGCGAACGATCGCCGCAGGCAGCGCGGGATCGTCGCTGCGGCGATCTGCACTGCCGAGGACGGCGGACGCGAGCGCTGCGAGATAGTGGTTCGCGCCATGTCCGGCGGCCGGATTCGCCGACTAACATCGGCGGTCACCAGGCCGAGGCCATTCGCCCGGCGACCGATGTCACGATGCCGGAGAAGCACCGATGAGGGCCCCTGCCGCCGCGATCCCCGCGCGCCTGCCACGGCGTCGACCGCCGGGCCGAGGACTCGTTCGCCATCATCGTCACTGACGCGCAGTCGCCGGGGCCGCGTTGAATCCGAACGAGATCGCGATCTACGCCGTCGAGACGAAGGCGATCATCCAGATCCTCTGGGGCCTGCGCTGCTGATCATGGCGATCACGCTGGTCGCCCTGTCGATCATGTACGTGCTGCTGCGCCTGAAGCTGCGCTCGAACCGCAGCCGCGAGGCGCAGCTGGCGCGCAACGTCGCCGCCAAGTCGGAGGAGATCGCCCGGCTCGAGGCGCGCCTGGCCGTAGTACGCCGAGATGGAAGAGGGCGTCGAGGAGCTCAAGACCGAGGTGCGGCGCGCCGACGCGATCCGCACCAAGAGCGAAAAGCGCCTGCAGCCAGCAGAACACCGAGCTCGACGAGCTGCGCACGGTGGCCGCGCAGCGGATGGCCGAGCTCGAACGGCTGAGGAAGATCGTCGAGCATCGTCGATGGGCCCGTGACGGCCGGCGCCGCAAGCCGCCGCGTGGACGCGCTGGCCGGAGCGCAGCGCAAAAATCGCGCCGATGAAAGCACCTCGCGCGGCTCGTGCCGCTGATCGACGAAGGCCTCGATCGACAGCGTCGTGCGCCAGCTGATGAGCGGCAAGGAGGCGATGGTCTACGTCGTGCGCTGCGGCGACGAGACGCGCTGCGCCAAGGTCTACAAGGAAGCGACGCAGCGCAGCTTTCGCCAGGCGGTCGACTACACCGAGAACCGCAAGGTCAAGAACACCCGCCAGGCGCGCGCCATGGCCAAGGGCACGCGCTTCGGCCGGCAGGCGCAGGAAGCGGCGTGGCAGAGCGCCGAGGTCGATGCGCTCCATCGCCTCGCCGCCGCCGGCGTGCGCGTGCCGAAGCCGCTACAACTTCCACGACGGCGTGCTGCTGATGGAGCTGGTGGTCGACGCGAACGGCGCCGCGGCGCCGCGCCTCAACGACGTCGACGTTCACGCGCCGAGCGAGGCGCGCGCGCACCACGCCACGCTGCTGATCGCGAGGTGGTGCGCATGCTGTGCGCCGGCGTCGTCCACGGCGATCTGTCGGAGTTCAACATCCTGCTCGCCGCCGACGGCCCGGTGATCATCGACCTGCCGCAGGCGGTCGATGCGGCCGGCAACAACCACGCGCAAGCGCATGCTGCTGCGCGACGTCGGCAACCTGCGCGAGTTCTTCGGGCGTTTCGCGCCCGGAGCTGCTCGCGCACCGCAGCTACGGCGCCGAGATCTGGGCGCTCTACACGCGCGGCGTGCTGCAGCCGGCGACGCCGCCTCACGCGGGCGCTTCGAGGAGGCGGCGCGCCCGGTCGACGTCGCCGGCGGTGCTGCGCGAGGTCAACGATTCGCTCGCCGACGAAGCCGAGCGGGCCGCGCCGCGTCGCAGCTCTGCGGGGCTGACGCGGCACGATCGGGCGGCGAAAAAGGGCGCATGGTGTCGCCGCCGCACTTGCTGCCGACGACCGGCCCGGAGCGACCGTGGCTCTGTCCGAGCTGCGGCACGGCGGTGACGACGCCGTTCTTTGCCCTCGGATGCGGCGAGCGGCCGATCAGCCCGGTCGACCTGTCGTTGAAGCGGGCATCGCCGCGCAGCTGATGAGGACGGTCGGCGGCCTCGACAGCCGTGGGCCTGCGTGCAGCCTGCGCGGAGCTGCTGCTCAGGCCCGGCGCGCTCACGCTGGCCTACGTCGCCGGCTTCTCGGCGCAAGCCCTACATCGGCCCGTTCCAGCTGTTCCTGCTCGCCAACGATCGTCTTCTTCATCGTCCAGTCGCTGACCCACGCGCGTCTGCTCTCTCGCCGCTCGACTCGCAATCTGCACCAGCAGGACTGGAGCGCGCTCGCGGGCAGTTGGTGACGGCTGGCGCGGCTGCGCGCCGAGCACACGACGCTGACCGCGTTCGCGCCGCTCTTCTCGACCGCGCCGTTGCCCCAACGCCAAGGCGCTGGATCGTGCTCATGGTGGTGCCGCTCGCGCTGCTGTTGCCGCTGGTGTCCTCCCGCGCGCCGCGGCCAGCCGTGGTCGCTCCATGTCGTCTTCGCGCTCTCCACTTCTACGCCTTCTCGCGCTGCTGCTCTTCAGCGTCGGCTCCGGGCGTGGCGCTGTGTCGACCAGTTGCTCGGCGGCGGCGGGTTGGCGTCGGCGCAGCAGGTCGACAACGTGGTGACTCGGCGCGCTGCTGCTGGCGTCAGCGGTCTGGCTGCCCATCTCGCCGCAAGTCGGGCCCATCCCGGTCGCGCCGGGAACCGCGCCAGGTGCAGGCGATCGTCGTCGCCGCGATCGTCGGCGCGGTCATCCCCGGCTACCGCTTCGCGATCTTCCTGATCACGCCTCTACACAACCTGAGCGCGCGGGCAAGGCTCGCCGCAGCAGCGATGCGCGAGAGCCACGGCTGCCTTTCGACACGCGTGAAGCTATCTGGCACTGCACAGGCGTGAAAATTGGTCGCCCGACCTCGAAGTGACCCCGGCGTTGCCCGTTACGACTAACAAAATATTGCCGCTTCCGGGCGGGCCAGCGGCTGCGCCGGATGGGCACGTCATATCTGCGTGTGGGGTCCGGCACGGGCATTCGTATCAAGTCGTCGCCGGTCCCCTCCATCCCGAAGAAAGCGGCAGCAGCTGTGTTCCTCCGCCACCTCCCCCGCGGAAGATCGTGAGGCAAACGTGCTAGGCAGATTCGGCCGGGCCGCGTCCGCCGGCTGGCTGGCAAGCGCGAAGAAGCGATCATGGGCACGGCGATCCGCGTCGAGCTGTGGAGCGACGACGCGCCGCGGGCGAGGCTGCGATCGACCGCGGTGATGGCCGAGATGCACCGCATCGACCGCGCGATGAGCCCGCACAAGCCCGACTCCGAGCTGTCGCGCATCAACCGCGACGCCGGCGACGCAGCCGGCGGTCCGTGAGCGACGAGATGTTCGCGGCTGCTCGCGCGCGCGATCGAGTTCTCGCGCGCTGTCCGGACGGCGCCTTCGACATCACCTACGCCGCGCGTCGGCCACCTCTACGACTACCGCGCAGCGCATCGCGCCCGAGCGACGACGCGCTCGCCGCAGGCGCGCGCCGCCGATCGGCTGGCGCCACCTGGTCCTCGACACCGACGCGCGGCACGCGTGCGCTTCGCGCGCCACGGGCATGCGCATCGACCTCGGCGGCTTCGCCAAGGGCCACGCGGTCGACAACGCGGTCGCGATCCTGCGCGCCGCGGCATCGCCACGCCGATCGTCAGGCGCGGCGGCGACAGCCGCGTCATCGGCGACCGCGCGCGGCCGGCCCTGGACGATCGGCGTGCGCGATCCGCGCCGCGCCGAGCGAGGTGGTCGCGCGTGCTGCCGCTCGAGGACGTCGCGATCTCGACCTCCGGCGACTACGAGCGCTTCTTCGAAGCCGACGGCGTGCGCTGCCACCACCTCATCGATCCGGCGACCGGCAAGTCGCCGCACGCGACATCCACAGCGTGACGATCCTCGCCGACGACGGCCTGACCAGCGAGGCACTTTCGAAGAGCGTCTTCGTGCTCGGCGTCGAGCGCGGCATGCGCGCTCGTCGAGTCGCAGCCGCGGCGTCGACGCCGTCGTCGTCGACGCTGCAGGGCGCATTGCACTACTCGTCCGGATTGCTGGCCGCGCCGACGGCCCGACAATGCCAGCACAATGATGCATGCGCAGACGCCGAGACCATCGCCAGGAGGCAACCATGACACGACGGTCGATGACCGGATGCGTCATGGCCGCAGCAGCGCTGTCGCTGGCGGCGCTTCGTCGCGGCTGCGGCAGCGGCACGAGCAGCGAGCGACTCGACCACCGTCACGGTCAACGGCGACGTGCCGATCGCCTACGTCAAGCGCGTCGAACACGATCAGCATGAACCCGACCAACGGCGCGCCCGAGCGCGCCGGGCGGCGACCTGATGATCCGCGAGAAGTCGTCGGCCAGCGCGCCCGAGCACAACGTCACCGCCCAGTTCACGCAGGGCGTGGGCGACGTCGTCGGACCCCGAGGTCTCGTACGACGGCAAGAAGATCGTCTTCTCGATGCGCTGCCCGGCGGCAACACCGTCGACGATCGGCGACGGCCGCGGCCTGCACCGGCCGCTGGAACATCTGGGAATACGACATGACCGCAGCGGCGGCCTGACCGGCGGCACGTTCCGCCGCCTCACCGCCTCGACCGGCGACGACGACGTCGACCCGGCCTACCTGCCCGCCGGCCAGCGGCTTCGTCTTCACCTCGAACCGCCAGACCAAGTCGAGCGTCAACCAGGCGCTCGGCCGCAGCTACTACGCGCTCGACGAATACGAGCGCGAGACGCGTGCTTCAACCTGCACACGATGGACGCCGACGGCGGCAACGTGACGCAGATCTCGTTCAACCAGAGCCACGACCGCAACCCGGTCGGTGCGCCCGAACGGCGACATCATGTTCTCGCGCTGGGATCACGTCGGCCGGCCGCAACCACTTCAAGGTCTTCCGCGCCAAGCCGGACGGCACCGACATGTTCGTGCTCTACGGCGCGCACAGCCGCGGGCAACAGCTTCCTGCACCCGCGCGACATGGACCCGAACGGGCAAGTACGCAGGCTTGCTCGCGTCCGACCTGATGCCGCTGTCGCGCACGCACGAAGGCGGCGCGCTGATGTTCATCGACGCCGCCAACTACTCCGAGCAGAACACGCCGGCCGACGCCCGGGCGTGCCCGCAGCGGCGGCCAGCAGCCAGGTGACGCAGCAGGCGCTCAACCTCGGCCGCGGCCTGTCGCAGCTACGGTCGCGTCACCACGCCGTATCCCGCTGTGGGACGGCACCGACCGCGTGCTGCGTCTCGTACCGCCCTGCGAGGTCACGCGCGACGGCGTCGTCGTCTCGTGCGCGACGCTGACCGCCGACGAGCTCGACGCGCCTCGGCGACGACGAACCGCCTGACCGAGGACATCGCGGCCGACGCGCGTCCAGGACAACGTGCCGCCGTCGTACGCGATCTACATGTTCGACCCGACGGCAGCAGACCTGGCTCGATCGTCGCTGCGCCGCCGCCGGGCTTCATGTACACCGACCCGGTCGCGCTGCAGCCGCGCACCGAGCCGAACGCGACCGAGCCGACCAACGTCGACGCGACGCTCGCGGCGCAGAACCTGGGCCTGCTCGAAGTGCGCAGCGTCTACGACACCGACGGCCTCGGCCGCATGGGCGACGCCGATGCTCAGCGCCGGCCGACCTGCCGGCCGGCTGCACCGCGGCGATCGCGCAGACCGCGCCGACCGACCCGGCCGACACCGCGCTCGCAGGTCGCCGACCTGGTGCAAGATGAAGGACCCGGCCGACCCGGCCTACGGCTGCGCGCCGGCGCGCTTCGTCCGCGCCGTGCGCGCCGTCGCGCCGCCGGCCGAGCATGATGGGCATGCGCGAGCGCGATCGGCGAGACCGAGTTCGAGATGCAGCAGATCCTCGGCTACGCGCCGATCGAGCCCGACGGCTCGTTCAAGCTGACTGTGCCGGCCGACACGCCGATCGGCGCTGGCGGTCGATCGACGCGCAGGGCCGCGCCTTCCAGACCCACACCAACTGGATCCAGGTCCGGCCGGGCGAGCGCCGCACCTGCGACGGCTGCCACAGCCCGCGCCGCGGCGGCGCGCTCAACTCCGGCGCGGTCGTCAACACGTCGCCGACCGGCGCTGCAAGACCGCGCTGCCAGGCCGCGCACCAGTCCGGCGAGACGATGGCCGGCACGCGCACCCGCCTCGACCCGACGCGCTGAGCTCGTCAACGACATGGTCTTCACCGACGTCTGGGCCGACACGACCAAGCCCGGCGTCACTGCCGCGCCCGTCGATCGCGCTGCCAAGCTACGCCGGCAACGCCAGTCGCGGCCGACGACCTCGCCACCGCCGGTGCCGACCAACGGCATCGTCAACTACCCCGACGCACGTCGCAGCCGCTGTGGACGCGCAACCGCGGCGCCAACACCTGCACCGGCTGCCACAACGACCCCGACAAGCTCGACCTGAGCGCGACCGTCGGCGGCACCGGCCGGTCCACGCGTCCTACGAGGAGCTCATGCTCGGCGACCCGCAGCTCGACCCGGTCACTGGCCTGCCGGTGCACGCGCATCGAGGAAGGCGTGCTCGTGATCGTTCGCGGTCCGGCGCTCGTCGACACCATGGCCAGCGAAGGCGACGCCGCCGGCCTGGCGCGCAAGAGCCGGCTCACGGAGATCATGACCGGCCAGACGCTGCATGGCGGGCGCCGACGCGCGCGCCGCGCATCCGAATCCGCCGTCGACCGCGCCCGATCACTCGAAGATGCTGAACGCCGGCGGAGAAGCGCGTGCTCGCCGAATTCATCGACCTCGGCGGCAAGTACTTCAACGACCCGTTCGATCCGCTCGCCAACGTGCGCGACGACTCGACGGGCCTGAGCGATGATACTTTCGAGAAGGATGTCCTGCCGATCCTCACCACGACGTGCGCAGCTGTCTTGCCACCAGGCCATCGGCAGTAGCATGTCCGATACGCCGATCGGCACGAACTTCCGCAACAACCGCTTCGTGCTGACGGGCGACTGCGCGAAGGGGATTACGGAGTGACCTCTCCGATGATCTCAACGCATGCAATGCCGCGCGGCTTCGGAACCACCTGTTGTCCGGCGCCAGCCGACGGTTGCCGGCCCAATCCTGGCCTGCGCCCAACAAGACCGGAACGCCGGTCGCCGGTGCCGGTGCTGCCGGTCGGCAGCGCCAACTACAACACCATCGCAAGCTGGATAGCCACGGGCCGTTGACGCTGATGGACCGAACTGCGGAGGTCGATTCCGACTCGGTCGCGTTGCTCAGCACGCTGGCGGGTTTTCAGCGGTGGGGTTCATCGAACCCTCTCACCAACCCGCCGGTGGTGAGCAACCCGCTCAACGATCAGAGCAATACGTAAACCGAACGAAGTACAAT
>ERZ1370068.11331-contig-9954_pt1 | contig 49770 bp, 57 predicted proteins | sample MGYA00561227_ERZ1370068 | MGnify/ENA primary metagenome ERZ1370068 (study PRJEB38410, sample SAMEA6850437) | metagenome | study: Metagenomic assessment of the ecological functions of the soil: analysis of the soil microbiota associated with the... | reverse complement strand
CCATCACGCCCGGACGCTGCCGGTCGTCCGACGCTGCCCGTTAGTCCGGCCACGGCCCCGCCGCCCGGGGCGCGCGGCCGGTGGCCTGCGGGCGAGTGACGTGCCGCTACGACCGCGACGGTCAGGCAGGCCAGCACCCAGCGACGGCGTACCAGAACCAGCCGCCCCGTGCCGCGCGGGTCGACCGGAACCGGCGACGTGGCCCCCCGGCCCGGCCCCGAGGTGCATCATGGCCGCCCATCCCATGGCTCCGGCCCCCGCGTCGTGGCTCAGGCGGGCGAGCAGCGGTGAGCGCCGCGGCGCCGATGGTGCCAAAGCTGAAACCAACCCGGTCGTCGTACCCCCGCGGCCGCGGGTTCTGGGCGACTGGAGGTAGATCGCCTGGTTTACCAGAGCCGAAGCCGAGAGAGGCGCGGGTAGCGCGACCTTGATGAGGGCTGGCGATCGCCCGCCGTCAGCGCACGAGGCGGGGCCGGGTCCCGCTGACCAGCCGGTACTTCACTGCCCGTCCCGGCCCTGAGAGCTGGCATCCTGGACGCCGGGCGCGGCCACTTCTGCGTCCGACAGATTATCGCTGGAGAAACCGGCTGCTGACCCGGTCTGGGTGACCGCGCCCCACGCCGAGCACCCCGGGGTGGTCGGCGGGGAAGGAATACGGGGCCTGGCACGGCCTAAGCTGGGCACGGAGCGGTGCCCCCCGGGTCGCCCGTCGAGGCAATCACCACGACCCCACGGTCGAGGCGTTCCCGCAGCGCGCACCCGGACCGGGCGGTCAGGGGACGCCGTAGCCCAGGGACATGCTGATCACGCTCGCGCTACCACGCTGGGCCGCGATCGTGAGATGGCTCTCGCTCAGGGCGTGCTGGACCTCGGCATTCGATTCATGCTCTGTATTCTACACGAAATTTTGGGATCGCCCCGTCGGTCACGACCCGGATGGACAGCACGTGCGACGCGGGTGCCGCGCCGCACCGATTCCGCTGGATCCATCGCCATGACCATGGCTAGAAGCGATGAAGAGAGGCCCGCATCCAGGTCCCATGGACGCCCTAGGAGGTATCCGTTGCGGGGTCGTCAGCACTGACAGATCAAGAACGGGGCCTGATGACCGAGTTTGAGGGGTCGGACACGGATGGGAGACGCCGCTGGTGTCGATGACGGCTAACTATGCTGGCTCGCCGGGTGATCGGCCAGGCTCGGTGGGGCGTGCACCATGTCCAGGACCCGATTTGAGTCAGTGCACTGCATCCGCGCGGCCGGGCTGGCCGGGACTACCGTGACGGCGTAAAGTCTCCGGCGGCAGCAGCAGGCCCATCAGCCCGCCAACCATCCGCGCCCGCACGGCACGTCCCAGTGACCGCCAGGTGGCCCTGACATTGAGGTGACGGCGGGGCAGTTCGATGCGCGGCCACCGAGCCCCGACTCCGCTTTCCAGGCCCAGCATTTCCGCCGTCGCGGGTACAGATTGGCGGCCTCACGCGCGCCGTTTACCGTCGGCATAGCCCGAGCGGTGGCAGAACACTTCAGGGGCCGCTGGCCCGCTGCCATGACACAACAGCGGCGCTGCCGGTTGCCAAACCGGGCTACCAGGGTGCGGGAAGCGTGCTGGCCCGCATGCCCGGAGCGTAACCAGCCCGCCCAGCCTGGCAGCGCACGCAGCGTTGCCCATGGCCGCCGGGCAAGCAGGCACGCGGCGACACCAACGGTCACCGCCAGGCTCTGCGCTGCATCGTCATAGCTTCGCCCGGAGCACCGCGAGGCACCCGTGCTGGGACGAGATCCGGGCCACTGCGGGGTCGGTGGGCTCTCGGTGCTCAAAGCTCTGGCGGGCGATCCCGATCCGGTGCGCGACGAGGTCTCGAACCCGTTCCATCGAGGGTGGAACCTGAAAAGGTAGCCCCGCACGGTGCTGGGGAAGATTTTCGTCGGTGCGGCCCAGGTGCGCCAGCGCTTGCCCATCCTCCCAGGCGATGATCTGCCGTTTCTGAGCCGCGCCGCTGGAAGGTGCGCGCATGAGCTGAGCCACGTCCATCACCGCGGCTAACAGCCTGACGTTTGAGCCAGCGAGCGAGGGCGGCCGCATGAAGCCCTCGTGTTCTTTGGCGTGCCGCCCTCCGCCGAACGGTGGCTGCCCGCACCGGCGGATCACCCGCGCGCAGCGGACGGATGCCCCGGCGCATCGGCGGGCGGTACGTTTGGCTGTAGGCGTGTACTCCGGCGCATCGGCGGGCGTGTAATTCGCGACGTCGGCCGCGTACCCGCAGGCGCGCGGGGCTGGCGGGATCGTTCCGCTGAACGCCGTGGTCCCGGCACCGTCCTCGTAGCGCCAGACCTGTTGCGTCCGGCCCCGGGCCGCCGCCCTGCGGCTCTTTGGCCGCAATCCCACACCGGCAGCTGCGGCCTAACCGCACCGCCGCCCTTCGCCGCGTGACAGATGAAGCGCCATCGCCCGGCGCCTGGCAGCGCCTGCAGGGGCCGGAAGTGGTGGATCTCACCCGGTTTGATCCAGGGCCAGCACTGTGCCACCACCCACATGACCAGGTGTCCGGAGAAACCGGCGTCCTTGATCACCGCCGCCGGTACTGGCACTGCGCGCTCCGCTCTTGCAGTGCAGCACGGATTCGCGTCCTGCGGCAGGCGCTCTAGGGCAGCAACCCGAGAGGATCTCGCCCTTGGGAAATGAGAATCTGGTGCCTGGGATGGAGACGGATCTCGTACTCTGCCCGGCTCGCGCACGTCAACTGTGGGAGATGTCAGTCGTGACGGTCGAGCATGTCCTTGAGCTCGGTGGCCGTGGATGAGTCGACCCCGGCCGCCGCCTTCTGCGCATCCCCTCGACACGGTGCCGCAAGAACGCCTCGTAGTCGATCAACTCCGTGACCGTGCGGGTTCTTAAGCCGCACACCGGCGCACTCGGGGTCCTTGCCGACCGTGACCGTCGGTGGCACGGTCATCTCGAGGGTCGTCGCAGACCATCAGCGCGGCCGACCAGCGGCGCACGTGCTCGCCAGATCCCGCGATCGCCTCGATCTTGCGACCTGGATCGACCCGATGGACGCGCACAGCACGCCCGAGCACGCCGCCCTCGGCGCACGACGGCACCGATGCCCGGCGGCGGCGGCTCGGGGTACAGGCACCGGTAGCACGGACCATGCTCGGCTCCGAACACCGACGCCTGCCCGTCGAGAAGCGGTAGATCGAGCCCCAGACGGGTGCGGCCGGCCCGGGCAGCACAGCCGCTGCCGTTCATCGAGGTACCGCGTGGCGAAGTTGTCCAGGTGCCAGTCCACGGATCAGGTCGTACGGGCCCAGGATCTCGCATCGCGTTGGTCGGAGTCGAGCCGCTCCGCGCGTGCAGGACGACCACGGTGTCACGAGCGGTTGACTCGCGGACGTTCCACCGCGTCGACGCTCGCGGCCTTCGACCGGCCGACGTCGCACTGCCCGTGGATGATCTGGCGCTGCAGGTTGGATCGCAGAAATGAACTGGCGAATGAGCGCTTTTCTTCCGTGATAAATTCCCAGGGCGTCCCTGCGACGCCCGCGGCGGCTACTGTGGTACAAAGTGGTGGCGCTATGGGGGAGCCGCGCGAGTCCGCCTGGCACTGACAATGGTTGCGCACGCGGGCGTTCTCTGAGCCGCCGCTGCCCGGTCTTTGCCGACATCGGAATATCAACAGTGCGTGCCGTGGAGGTAGCGCCTGACCTCGCCATCCACGGTCAGGATCAGGTCAGCTGAAGACAGATGCTGCCTGAAGCGGGGCAATGACACGGAAGAACTCCCTCTCCTGGTCGCGAGGTCCGGGGTCCGTTCAATCGGCTCCAGCACCATCCGATCAGGGCCGGCGACATTCGCACCACGGCCCGCGCCTTCCGTACGCCGGCTGGTGGCAGCCGATGGCGTACGGCCGCCAGGCAATGGCGCGCTCAATCCTCGGCCCGAAGGCCCAGAAATGTCATTGGGCACGAGTACAACTCAGTGGTAGAGACGACAGCCCAGGTCCGCAGATCCGGTTTTGATTTGACGACTCCCTATCTCGCATTAATGTCTGAGGTGCGCCATGCTCCGCATTACCACCAGACAGTTATAACGCTCCCGCCGCTGCTTACCCGGCATGCCCCCGCGCGCCCCGGTCGATCCGGCCGCGCACTGAACCTCGGTCGTTGCCGGATCGTGGCGGCGGTCCGGCTGGTGCCTCATCCCCGAGTCCGCGCCGGCCCTTCCTTACGACACCGAAGTGATACGGCGGTCCGGCCTCGCCCGGCGCGCTCCCCAGCCGGGCAGCGCCCGGCTGCTGGCGATGGCGCAGTACCACGCCCATCGGGCTAATTGGTAAGGCGGCAGGTCACCAGATCAGCAGAGCTTGGATCGAACTTTGCCACAATGCCGGGTTCGCCGGAAGTCATCCTCCTCGGCGTACCTGGTCTGGGCCGACCATGCCCATCCGGCACTGGTTCCCGCCGGAACACCCCCGGCATGGCTGGCGCGACCGACCTATGTGTCACCTGACTGGTTTACGCGATTCGCCCAGGCGCTGGCGGAGGCGCTGGCCGGGTCCCGGTCACCGCGCCAGCTGGCGCCGTGGGACAACTGAGCGTGCCGTGAGCGATTCAACGGCTCGGTGTCATATCGGCCGGGCAGCAGCCACGTGTCGCCAGGTCGTGACCTTCCATCCAGCGCCGGACGCGATGGAGATGGCGGTGGTGGGGCTTCGGGCGCGATCCATTGCGTTGTCGTCCAGCGCCTGAACGAGCTGGCCAGGGTGCTTCCGCAGTCCGGCCGGGCAGACCAGTCAGGAAAGTGGCTGTGCACCACCGGTCAGAGGCCAGCGTGAAGCGCGCCGATGGATCCGGTCGACGAACCGTGCTCCGGGTCCGCCGAGCTGCCTGGATCCGGGACTCAGGTCGTTGAGCCAGGCGGACGGCTGCGCGTCGCCGTGGCACAGCTTGTACTTTGCGCCCCGAACCACAAGGGCATCGGGGCGTGCGCTGCGCTGACCTGCCAGGCTGAATTCTCGCTCCCGCCAGTCGGTGCGGCGCTCGACTCCGTCCCTCGCCGTCCATTATCGGCGCGCGCTAAAGCCGCGAGTGGCGGTCGGGCCGCCAATCGTTGAGGCCCGCGACCACGGAGGGCGTATCGGCAGCCAGACAGCGGTCTCGCCTCCATCCGCCGCGCCTGCCCGCCTGAGCCTTTGCCCGGCCAGGCGCCCGCCCGGGTCCGTTCTCCGTCCGCCTGCGGCCCCGTCCGCCACCTGCGCCGCCGCCCGCTTGCGGCGCCCCGCTTCTGCACCGCCCGGAGATAACCGCCGTCAGCAGCGGCGCCGTCCGACGCGACTGGTTTCGCGCTGGGCCAGCACCGTCCTGGGACCGATGGCGTCCTCAGGACCGATCCTGCCCCGACGGATGGCGTCCTGACCGATGGTGGCATCCAGGGGTAATCGATGGCATCCTGATGCCGACTCCGGCTCGGCCCGACGGTGGCGCCGACAGCGGGCATCCTCGCCGTTGGCCTCCCGACGCTGGGTTTCCTGGACCTCGACCTGGAGCTGGGAACAGGTAGGCGACGGACTCCTCCTTGATCCCTTCCATCATGGTGTTGAACATGTCGAAGCCCTCGCGCTGGTACTCCACCAGCGGGTCGCGCTGCGCCATCGCCCGCAGGCCGATGCCCTCGCGCAGGTAGTCCATCTCGTACAGGTGCTCGCGCCACTTGTGGTCCAGCACCGCCAGCACCACCCGGCGCTCGAGCTCGCGCATGACCTCGGCGGTGAGCTCGGCCTCGCGGCGGTCGTAGGCGTCCTGGGCGTCGGTCCTGACGACCTCGGTGATGAACTCCTGCGAGAGCGCCGACCGCTCGCCGTCGGCCTCCTCGACCAGGTCCGTGACGGTGAGCGTCGGGTGGTACAGGTCGCGGAACGCGGTCCACAGCTGGTCGAGGTCCCATTCCTCGGGGAAGCCCTCGCTGGTCGCCCCGGTCACGTAGGCGGTGACGACCTCGTCGATCATCTGGCGGATCTGCTCGTGCAGGTCCGCGCCCTCCAGCACGGTGCGGCGCTCCCCGTAGATGACCTGGCGCTGGCGGTTGAGCACGTCGTCGTACTTGAGGACGTCCTTGCGGATCTCGAAGTTCTGCTGCTCGACCTGGGTCTGCGCGGACCGGATCGACCGGGTGACCGCCTTCGACTCGATCGGCACATCCGGCGGCGTCTTGAGCCACTCCATGAAGTGCGCGCACCTTGTCGGCGTTGAACATCCGCATCAGGTCGTCTTCCAGCGACAGGTAGAAGCGGGACTCCCCGGGTCGCCCTGCCGACCGGACCGGCCGCGCAGCTGGTTGTCGATGCGGCGCGACTCGTGCCGTTCGGTGCCGAGCACGTACAGCCCGCCGACCGCCACGACCTCCTCGTGCTCGGCCGCCACCGCCCGCCGGGCCTTCTCCACCGCCTCCGGCCACGCCGCCTCGTAGTCCTCCGGCGTCTCGACCGGCGACAGGCCGCGCTGATGCAGCTCGGCGTCCGCGATGAACTCCGGGTTGCCGCCCAGCATGATGTCGGTGCCGCGGCCGGCCATGTTGGTGGCCACGGTGACCGCGCCCTTGCGCCCGGCCTGGGCGACGATCGCGGCCTCCCGCTCGTGGTACTTGGCGTTCAGCACCTCGTGCGGGACGCCGCTGCGCTTGAGCATGCTTCGACAGCAGTCTCCGACTTCTCGACGCTGGTCGGTGCCGACCAGCACCGGCTGGCCCGGCGTCGTGCCGCTCCACGATGTCGCTCGACGCAGCGCCTCGAACTTGGCCTCCGCGGTCTGGTAGACGACGTCGGGCTGGTCGGCCCGGATCATCGGCATGTTCGTGGGGATCGGGACCACGCCGAGCTTGTAGATCTGGTGAGAACTCGTTCGCCTCGGTCATGGCGGTGCCGGTCATCCCGGCCAGCTTGTCGTAGAGGCGGAAGTAGTTCTGCAGCGTGATCGTGGCCAGCGTCTGGTTCTCGTTCTGGATCTGCGCACCCTCCTTTGGCCTCGATGGCCTGGTGCATGCCCTCGTTGTAGCGGCGGCCGTGCAGGATCCGGCCGGTGAACTCGTCCACGATCAGGACCTCGCCGTTCATGACGACGTAGTCCTTGTCCCGCTTGTACAGCTCCTTCGCCTTGATCGCGTTGTTGAGGAAGCTGACCAGCGGCGTGTTGACCGGGTCGTAGAGGTTCTCGATGCCGAGGTAGTCCTCGACCTTCTCCACGCCGGACTCCGAGGATGCCGACGGTGCGCTTCTTCTCGTCGACCTCGTAGTCGCCCTCGCCGTCCTCGCCCCGGCGCAGCCGGGGCGATCTTGGCGAACTCGGTGTACCAGCGGGCGCTCTGCTCGGCCGGGCCGCTGATGATCAGCGGGGTCCGCGCCTCGTCGATGAGGATCGAGTCGACCTCGTCGACGATCGCGTAGTGGTGGCCGCGCTGGACGCAGTCCTCGAGGCTCCAGGCCATGTTGTCGCGCAGGTAGTCGAAGCCGAACTCGTTGTTGGTGCCGTAGGTGATGTCCGCGGCGTACGGCCTTGCGCCGCTCGTCCGGGCTCATCTGGGCGAGGATCACGCCGACCTCGAGGCCGAGGAAGCGGTGGATCCGCCCCATCCACTCCGAGTCACGCTTGGCCAGGTAGTCGTTGACCGTGACGACGTGCACGCCGTTGCTCAGCCAGCGCGTTCAGGTAGGACGGGCAGCACGGCGGCGAGCGTCTTGCCCTCACCGGTCTTCATCTCGGCGATGTTGCCGAGGTGCATGCGCGGCACCGCCCATGATCTGCACGTCGAAGGGGCGCTGGCCCAGCGTCCGCTTGGCCGCCTCGCGCACGGTGGCGAACGCCTCCGGGAGCAGGTCGTCGAGCGATCTCGCCGTCGGCGTAGCGCTGCCGGAACTCGTCGGTCATGGCGCGCAGCTCGGCGTCGCTGAGCTTCTCGAAGTCCTCTTCGATGGAGTTGACCTGCTCGGCGATCCGCTCCGAGCTTGCGCAGGAGCTTGCCCTCACCCGCTCGCATGACCTTGTCGATGATGGCTGGCACTTCTCGTCGCGCTCCTCGCGGATCTGGCTGTGAAAGGGATCGCCGCCACGGCCCGGACGGTGAGCAGCCTGCCGCCGCGGCGGCTTGCAGGCACAGCGCTCTCCACAGCCATCGTAGGCGAGTCACGGGTGAAAGCGAGCTCGCTGCGCGGCATCATGCCGCACGGGAGCCCCGGGCCGATACACGGGCCGCAAATGCGAGGGGCCGGTGGCGGTCTCCGCCAGTGGCCTCGCCACAATAATAGGATCGCGGCGGCCGCACAGGCGCGGGCCGCGCACCGAGGAGCAGAACGCATGGCAGACCAGGCGAGTCCGGGCCCGTGGCCAGCGTCAGCCAGGAAGGCGGCGCTCTCGCCAGCGCGTACCGGCAGCTACCAGGCGCCTGAGCGCGTATCACGGCCGGGCCGGTGTCGTGGGTGGCGGTCTCCATCATCATGGCTCGGCTTCCTGGTCGGCGGCCTGGGCCTGGTCTTCGGCCCACTCTGGTGGCTGTTCTGGGTGGGCGTCGGCGGCGGCGGTCGTCGGCGGGCTGCTGGCTCTGGGGACCCACATCTTCGACGACTGGTACTAGGACCCCGCGCCCGTGTCCGCGGCCCAGTCGTGCGCCGCAGGCGCGAGGAATGTCGCAGGCCGCCGCTAGGCTGGCGTAATGTCGTGGCCGCCCTCCCGTGTCAGGCACCGCGAATTAGTCCTGTCCGCCGACGACGTCCGGCTGATGACGCTGCGCGCGCAGGGGCTCATCGGCACGTGACGGGCCGCCGCGGGGGTGCCCGCGATGCTGCGCCGAGCTCGGCGCGGTCCAGCTCGACACCATCAGCGTGCTCGCCCGCTCTCACGAGCTCGTGGCCTACGCCCGGCTCGGCCCCGTCCCGCGGGAGCGGATCGAGCGGGCGTACTGGCACCCGCGCCAGCCTGACGGCCTTCGAGTACTGGTCGCATGCCGCCTGCGTGCTGCCGATCGAGGAATGGCCCTACTACGCGTTCCGCCGCCGTGCCCTGCGTGCCCGCGGCAAGCGCTGGCATCAGAGCCACCGGGGCACCTGCGCCGAGGTCCTGGCCCGGCTCCGGGCCGAAGGCCCGCTCACGGCCACCCAGCTCGGCGGGGCCAAGAACGGGAGCTCCTGGTGGGACTGGTCGGATACCAAGATCGCAGTCGAGTGGCTGCTGGACGTGGGCGACGTGATCTGCGTGCGCCGGGAAGGCTGGCGCCGGGTCTACGACCTCCCGGACCGGGTCCTCCCCGGCGACCTGCTCGCCGCACGAGCCCACCGACGCCGAGTGCCTGGCCCATCTCGCTGCGCTCAGCGGCCCGGAGCCTGGGCGTGGTGACCCGGGCCGACCTGATCGACTACCACCGGCTCAGGAGCTGACCAGCCCCGGTACCCGGCACGCCGATCTGGTGGACGAGGCCGCGGAGGCGGCCGGGCTGACGCCGGTTGCGGTCGATCCGCGCGCCGCGGCCGGGCGGCCCACCCGCCGCCCGGAGCGGCATAACGATGGCTGGGCCGATCCGGCCGCCCTGGCGCAGGCCAACGCGGGCGCCGGGGGCAGGCACCGGGTCACGCTGCTGTCCCCGTTCGACTCGCTGGTCTGGGACCGCAAGCGCACCCGCCGGATGTTCGGCTTCGACCACTCGCTGGAGGCCTACGTGCCGCGGGCCAAGCGGGTCCACGGCTACTACGCGATGCCGCTGCTGGTTAACGGCTAGCTCGTCGACCGGGTGGATCCGGTGCGGCAGGGGCAGACGCTCGTCGCCCGCCAGCTGTCACTGGACGTCGGCGGCCGCCACCGCGCCGATGGCACGGGCGCTGCGGGAGGCGGCGGGTGGGTCGGCTGCTCCGCGGTCGCGGCGGAGCGGTCGAGCCGCCGCATCTGGCGCCGCGGCTGCGCTCGGCACTCGCCTGACCGCGCTGGCCGCCATCCTCAGCCGAACTCGATCAGCTTCTCCCGCACCGCGATCATGACGGCTTCCATCCGGGAGTGGATCTGGAGCTTCTCCAGGATGTTCCGCACGTGGTTCTTGACCGTGTTCTCGGAGATGAACAGCTCCTTGGCGATGTCGCGGTTGTTCATCCCCTGGCCACCAGCCGGAGCACCTCCATCTCGCGGTCGGTGAGCTTGGGCGCGGGCACCTGCTGGGCGCGCTCCTCCCCGTCGCGCTTGGCGAGCGCCGCGAACTCGGTCAGGAGCTTGGCCGCCATCGAGGGTTGATGAGGGACTGCCCGCCGTGGACCGCCCGGACCACGTCGGCGACCTCGTCGTAGGGGATGTCCTTGAGCAGGTAGCCGCTGGCGCCCGCCCTGATCGCCTCGAAGAGGTCCTCCTCCTCGTCGCTGATCGTCAGCGATGACGATCTTCGCGCTGGGAGCGACCTCCTTCATCGCCCGGCAGGCCTCGATCCCGCTGCTCTTGGGCATCCGGATGTCCATCAGGACCACGTCCGGCAGCGCCTCGCCGGCCTTCTCGACCGCCTCCGCGCCGTCACTCGCCTCGCCGACCAGTTCGATGTCGGGCTCCTCGGCGAGGACCATCTCCAGCCCCGGCGGAACAGCGCATGATCATCGACGATCGAGCACGCGGATCGGATCGGGAACCCCCGGGCATCATCTGCCTCACCGATGGTTCCAGGATCTCCGCTCATGTCGCGCCTCCTGACCCTGACCGCTTTCCTGACCCTGCTCTGGCCCGCCTGGCGCTCGACCTCGCGGCCAGGCCCGGGACCTGCCGCCCGCGTCGCGCCGGCCTGGACCGCCCGGGTACGGCACCATTCACGGCGGCCTTGCGATCAAACTCTGGCCGACCAGGCCACACCATGCAAACCCGAGCTGCGGGCGCGGTGCCGCGCCACGGCGCTGGCGCCGCCCGGCCGGTCAGGCCGGGCCGGGCGCCGTTTCACGCCCTGCGCTGTGCTGCCGTGCCGCGTCAGCGCCAACCATCCTCGATCAGGCGGATGAGCCCCGTACTGATACCCGTGGCGGCGGTAGACGACGCTCGAGGTGGCCGCACGCATCGTCCCGGAACAGGTAGAAGTCGTGCCCGACCAGTTCCATCTCCAGCAGCGCCTGGTCGATGCTCATCGGCATGGCCGCGTGGAACTTCTCCCGCACCACCACCGGGCCGTCTCCCTCCATCTGGATGGGGATGACGTCATCCGCGCCCGCCGCGGCGGGTGGCTGCGGTTCCGGCGGCCGTTCAGGGCCGGCCCGGAGCCGGAAACGCGTCCCGTCCGCTGGCTGCCCCCGCCCCAGGTCCGGAACCCGGGCCCGCGCTCACCGGCTGGCCGTCGGCGGCGGACAGCTCGGCCGGAGCGCGGCGCCACGTTCGGCCGGGGAAGCTGAATGCCTGCCCTTGCGCCGGTCCCGGCGACCGCCGCAGCCGTGCCTCCAGTTTGGCAAGCGCGCGGTCGAGCGCCGCATACCGGTCGTCCGCCGCCGCTTCCGCCCGGATGACCGGGCCACGGGACCGGATCGTCAGCTCGACGCGCTCGCGCCGGTCGGACTGGCGCGGGTTGCGCTCGGTGGAGACCTCCACGTCGATTCTGCTCGCTCTGCTGTCCAGCCTCTCGATCTTGCCCAGCTTGGCTGAGGCATGCCTGCGGAAACGCTCCTGCACGTCGGTACGCCGACCCTTGAAGATGATGTCCACGGGGGACCCCCTTTCGGCCCGAAATACCATGCGGCACCCGCCCGGCCGACCTGGTCTTCGTCCCCACATCCGCCTGCTGAGGGCTCGCGGCAGCTGGTCGCCACTACTGCCCTTCTCCTGGCCCGGGAGACATCGGGTCGCCCGGTGGGGCAGGACTTACCTCTAAGCCGCACCGTGATCAGTCGACGAGAAGTCGCCTTACGTGGGCCGTTTCGCCTGCGGCTGGCATCGGCTTGCCACGCAGGCTGCCCGCGGACTGCGGGTAGCCCGGCCAGGCGCAACCACGGACCCGGGCGGGTGCCATGACACGAACGTAGCCTGACCCCGGCCGGATGTCAGGAGACGTAGGGCGAGGAATCACGTCACCAACGATCACCGGTAATGCCGCCGGGCCTGCCGGGCGCCGCTGCCGGAGACCGGGGCCGCTCAGCCGGGGTAGGTGGCGGCGCTGCCTGCGGTGATGTCGCGCCACGGCTCACCGAGACCGACCGAACTCTCCAGCTAAGCCGCCTGACACCCCACGTACGAGGGCGTTCTGCGGGTTAGGCGGCGGTGATCGACGCCATGCCCGGCTGGGGGCTCTTGGGGATCGGCAGGTCCCCGTTGACCGGCACCTCCCAGAGCCGGGTGCCGTTGGCCGACTGGGTGATCGCCAGCAGGTGATCTTCGTCGTACCAGGTCAGGGCGGTTGGCCCGAGGAGGCCGGGGGCGAGCGGCACGGCCTGGGTGATGAAGACGGCGCCGCCGCTGCGCGCGATCGCCCCGATCATCAGGTGAGCGCTGGCGCCCCGGCCGACGATCAGGGCGATCCGGACCCCGTCCGGGGCGACCTGAGCCCGGTGACCGGGCCCACGCCGACGGGCAGGCTGACCGGCACCGGCCTTGCCCCTGGAGGCTGCCGGTATCACCCAGACGCCCGGCTGGCCGCTGGACCCGGCCCGCGACCCACAGGTCGCCCGCACTGTCCCAGCTGGGCGTGGAGAACTCGCGTACCGGTGAGCCTGCTGTGCAGGTTCCCGCCCTGGCCGGTGCGTGCTCCTTCGCGGCTGCGGCCAGATCCTCGGTGTAAACCGTGGTCGCGGGCCCGCCGACGCTAAGCCAGGTAGTGGCCGTTCATCGAGACGGCGATCTTGCTCAGCTGCACCTCGCCCGTGCCTGCCTGGCCGGGCACCGCGACGCTGTGCGCCTGCTGGCCGAACATCCTGACGGCGCCGGTGGCGCTCACGTAGTACAGGTTCTGCGGGCGGGACACACGCGGTATGTAACGCGCCGTACTCGGCGAGGCTCTGGACGGTGTCGCCCGCGCCGGGCGCCCAGAGGCGCCCGTTGATCTTGAGCTTGACGGCCTGGATGAGCGCGGGGCTGTAGGCCGGGCTGGTCAGTGTCCACACGAGCTGAGCGGCCATCGCCTCGCACGGTGGACTGGGGTGTGCCGCGGGGCAGCCCGATATCGACGATCGCGGTCTTGTCCCCGGGCGGCCCGGGCAGGACCTGGATCCTGCCGCAGCCGCGAACCAGGTGGGAAGGCGGTGACCGCCCCGTTCTCCAGCCAGCCGCTGGGATCGTGCCGCAGGTCGTTCACCAGCGGTGGTGACAAGATCACTGGACTGAACGGGGACGAACACCGGGGCGGGCACGAGGAGCTGGCCGCCCGGCTGGCCGTAGAAATACAGGTTCCGTGGTGCGTAATCCAGCCGGAAAAGGGCGGCGGGCAGCAGCAGCTCGTGAGACACCTTCGTAGCCGCGGTGGAGGGCACGCCATCGATGCGCCATTGCCCGTTCACCTACTCCAGGGCGAAGGGCCTGCTGGCGGGTCCGCCCCGCCGCGGGCCGTGTACTGCCCGCTGGCGTCCAGGGTGGCGAGTTCCTGCCAGCTCACCTCGACGCTGGCCTGGTTGCCCTGGCCGGAAAGCCGTCCGGGCTGCTGGTACACGATGGGCGTGCTGGCCGGGATCGTCACCTGCGCGCCTGGCCGCCACAACCTGCTGGCGCTGGGGGTGAGGTACTCCCGCGCGGTCGCGTGGTGATGCGCGAAACTGGCGCTGGCCAGCAGAAAGCCGCTGACGACCTGCTCGGGGTTCCAGCCGGGCTGGGGACCTTCGACGATCAGCCCGCCGCCTGACACGCCGCCGCCGCGGGCGGCGCCGGGATCGGGGCCGACCCGACCGGGCCGGACGAGGGGATGGTCGCGCAGCCGGTGGCCAGCAGCGCGGCCAGGATCGCGCCGAGCAGCAGCGTGAACCGGATGCGGGCCGACGCTGGTATCCGTCCGGTGCTGGCCGTCAGCCATCGCCGCCACGTTTCGCCAGGCTCCCGTCCCCGGCGGCCCGGCCCTCGCCATCGGCCGGGCTCCCGTTGCCGGTGGCCAGCTGCCCATCATCGGCTAGGCGTCCCATTGCCGGTGGCCAGCTGCCCACCGGCGAGTCATGCCGGTGGTGCTGCCCGTCACCGGCCGGGCTCCCGTTGCCGACGGCCAGCTGCCCATTACCGGCCGGACGCCCGTCGATCACCGGCCAGGTGCGGCACGCCGGGCACGACCTCAGCCGCGCCGAACCACGTCAGCCAGGCCGAACCCGGCGACGGAGACGTCGGGCTGGCCGACGAGGTGCTCCACGACGGCTGCCACCTCCGCCTCGTCGGGACCGAGGGGCAGCGGCGAGCCGGCCAGCTCCTGGCCGAGCGTGCGCGGCAGGGTCAGCCGGAACACCGATCCCTTCCGCGCTCTCCCCAGGCCTGCAGCCAGCCCCCGTGCAGCCGGGCGTCCTCGAGCGCGATGGCCAGGCCGAGGCCGGTGCCGCCGGTGGTGCGCGCGCGGGCCGGGTCGGCGCGCCAGAACCGGTCGAAGACCAGGTGCTGTTCGCCCGGCCCGAAACCCACGCCGTGGTCGCGGACCGCGACCGCCACCGCATCCCGGTCCGTGGCGACCGTGACCACCACGTCGCGTCCCTCGCCGTGCTCGACCGCGTTGTCGAGCAGGTTGCGCAGGATCCGCTCCACCCGGCGCCGGTCCACCTCGGCGACGCAGGGCTCGGGTGGCAGCCGGAAGTCGATGCGGGTGCCCTTGCGGGCGGCCAGCTGCTCCGCATCGGCCGCCGCCCGCCGCACCAGGTCGCAGACATCCGCCGACTCGGCGTCCAGGGTCGCCACGTTGGCGTCGTGGCGGCTGATCTCCAGCAGGTCCGAGAGCAGCGCCTCGAACCGCTCCAGCTGGCTCTGCAGCAGTTCCGCGCTGCGCCCGGCGGCGGGATCGAGATGGCTCCTTGGCCTCGAACAGGACGTCGGCGGCGATCCTGATCGTGGTCAGCGGGGTCCGCAGTTCGTGCGAGACGTCGGACACGAACTGCCGCTGCACCCTGGACAGCTCCTCCAGCTCCTGAGCTTGTCCTGCAGGCTCCCGGCCATGTCGTTGAACGAGTTGGCCAGCGCGGCCAGGTCGTCGGTGCCCCGGGCGGGCATGCCGCTCGTCCAGGTCGCCCGCCGACAGCCAGTTCGCCGCCTGCGCCGCCTGCCGCAGCGGCACGACCACCCAGCGCGTGACCAGCGGAGACGATGCCCGCCAGCAGGACGATGAGCACCACGCCCGGCGCTGATGAGCGTGTTCTGGACGAGGCTCAGCGCCTGCTGCTGCTGGATGAGCGGGAAGAGGTAGTAGAGCTGGTCGTGGCTGGTGATCGGCACCCCACCGCGAGCGCGGGCCCCGCAGGCTGGCCATTGGCGCGCACCAGCTCGGTCGGTGCGTAGTACAGCCGGTCCGACCTGCCGCGGCGCTGCTCGGCCGTGACCAGCGGCGCTCAGCTTCCTCGGGGATGCTCGGCGCCAGCGCCTGGTTTCCCGACCACGCCGGCCAGGCCGGGGCTCGCGTGCTGCTGGAGGATCACGACGTCGTAGGTATTGCCGGGGCCGCTGCCCGCCTGCAGGTCGTCTGACGAGCGACTTCACCGCCGCGGCCCGCACACGTGCGATCCCAGCATGTCCGGCCTGGCCTGCGCGGATGGCCAGGCCGGACGAGGTCTGGGTGAGCGCCGCCTTCCGCTCGTTCGCCAGCAGGCCGCTGGCGATCTGCTGAACCAGGAAGAAGCCAGAGCGACGGCGACCACGACGGCCGATATCACCATGCGTGGTGACGACCACGCGCAGCTGGAGTGACCGGTGCCAGCGGCGGCGCAGCCAGCCGAGCCACCGCCCGCTCCCAGCAGGCGCACGGACCTGAGCACCCGGCGCGCGGGCAGCGGAAGCCTGCGCCGCAGGCCGTCGGCCACCCCGGCCAGCGGCCCGCCGCCGTCGACGACAGCGCGTCCCGGAAGGCGGTCAGGCTCAGCCCCAGGGCATGCCACCTGGGCGGTCGACCAGCGCTGCGCCGGCCGGGACCGCCTCGGCGGGGCTGACATGACGGGCACCTGGCGCCAGGTCACCCGCTCTTGCCTGCGCCTCGCCTCGAGTGGAGCCGTTGCTCGGTGCCCCCCTCATCACCCTTCTTCGCTGAACCGCACTTCGCCGCACCGCACTTCGGTGAAATGAGCTTCGTGAAATGCACTTCGCTGGACTGGATTATTCCTGGCTCCGGCCTTATCCGTAACCTGCTAGCTGCGATGATCCGTTCCCGGAGCACCTTCGGCGACGCGTGTAGCATCAGGCCGTACCCGCCTTGTATCCCACGCCCTGACCGTCACCACGATCTCCGGATGCTCGGGATCCTTCTCGATCTTGGCGCGCAGCCGCTGCACGTGCACGTTGACCAGCCGGGTATCCGCCGCGTGCCGGTAGCCCCACACCTGCTCCAGCAGCACCTCGCGGGTGAAGACCTGCCGCGGCTTGCGGGCCAGCGCCACCAGCAGGTCGAACTCCAGCGGGGTGAGGTTCATCGGCTCGCCGCCGCGTTTCACCGAGTGCCCGGCCACGTCGATGGTGACGTCGCCGATCTGCAGCATCTCCGGCGCCGGCTCGTCGGTCCGCCGCAGCCGGGCGCGGACACGCGCGATCAGTTCCTTCGACTTGAACGGCTTGACGATGTAGTCGTCGGCGCCGGATTCCAGCCCGAGCACCACGTCGACGGTGTCGCTCTTCGCGGTCAGCATGACGATCGGGACGCCGGACTCGGTGCGGATCTGGCGGCAGACGTCGATGCCGTCCACGCCGGGCAGCATCAGGTCAAGCAGCACCAGGTCGGGATGCGTCTCGCGGAACGCCTGCATGGCGTGATCCCCGTCGGCGACAAACGTGGGCTCGAAACCCTCACCGCGGAGCATGATGCCAAGCATCTCGGAGAGGGCGGCGTCGTCATCGACGACCAGCACGCGACCTTTCATGGACCTCATCGTTCCACGGAAACACCGGCGGGGGCAGTCTACTCGGGGTGCGTGCGGCACCCAGGAAGTGCAGCGTACCCGCACTGGGCCGGCGTGCGTAATCCGCCGTTCGGTCACCAGCGCGGTCACCAGCGCGGCGGGGGTGACGTCGAACGCGGGGTTGTAGGCGCCGCTGCTCGGCCGGTGCCACCACCGCTGCCAGGCGAACGACGTCACCTCCTCCGCCGGCCGGTGCTCGACCACGATCGCCGCGCCCGTCCGGCGCCGTGAAGTCGACCGTGGACAGCGGGGCGGCCACCACGAACGGCACGCCATGATGGCGGGCCAGCACGGCGAGGCCGTAGGTGCCGATCTTGTTGGCCACGCTGCCGTCGGCGGCGACCCGGTCGGCGCCGGTGAGCACCATGTCCACCTCCCCGGCCGCCAGCAGCGACGCCGCCGCCGCGTCGGCCAGCACCGCGTACGGCATCCCGGCGCGCCGGGCCTCGTAGCGCCGTCAGCCGGGCGCCCTGCAGCAGCGGCCGGGTCTCGTCCACCCAGAGCCGGGCCAGCGAGTGCCACCGGTGGGCGGCGAGGATGATCGCGAACGCGGTCCCTCCCCGCCGACACCAGGGCGCCGGTGTTGCAGTGGGTCAGGATCCGGGCCCGGTCCGGGACCAGAGCCGAGCCGTTCGCCGCGATGGCCGCGCTCGCGGCGGCATCCTCCGCGGCGATCGACCGGGCTTCGGCCAGGGCGGCCCGCTGCCGCAGGTCGTTCGGCATCCGGGACCGGTCGCGCCGCCCGCTGGGCGGCCTGATAGGCGGCGAGCGCACGGTCGGCGCCCCAGCCCAGGTTCACCGCGGTCGGGCGGGCCTGGGCCAGCGCGGCCGCCGCTTGCGCCACGTTCTCGCCCCGGTAGGCGGCCAGCGCCACGCCGAACGCGCCCGCCAGCCCCAGCAACGGCGCCCCGCGCACCACCAGCCGGCCGATCGCGTCCACCAGCGACGCGACATCCGTGCAGGTCAGGTACGTCTCCTCGGCTGGCAGCCGGGTCTGGTCGAGCAGCACGACGGCCGGGCCATCCGCCAGGTCGAGCCAGCGCAGGCCCCAGGTGTCCACCTCTTGAGTGTGCGTCACGGGGCGTGCGGCGGGTCGAGCCCGGGCTAGGCCCGGACCGGTTAAGCCGCCCGCCTTCATCTGCCTGGTCCTTCGTGCGAGTATGGGCGCCAACGGGGGAGCATCCTGGCGGGGAGCGAGCGCCGGACGGTAAGGAGAAACATGACAGACACCCGCCGCCGGGCGCGGGCGGAGCCGGGGACCAGGAGCAGAGGGCGGCCGGCCGCCTCAGCCATGGTTCCCCCGGGCAGCCAGCCCGGCGGGTACGGCCAGGCCCCCGCCGGGCAGCTTGGCGTCCCGCCGGGCACCGGCTACGGCCAGCCGGGCTACGACCAGCCCGGGTACGGCCAGCCCGGGCGGTACAGCGCCTGAACGGCCGGATGCGGCCGGAACGCCTGGATCCGCCTGCGGCCAGCCCGGGTACGGCCAGACCGGCGCCGACTGCGGCGCCCGCCCGGCGGGTGGGCACCGCCTCCCGCAGGCCCCAAGCCTGGCGTCATCCCGCTGCGGCCGATCGCGGTCGGCGAGATCCTCGACGGCGCGTTCACATCCATCCGGCGCAACCCGAAGGCCACCCTCGGCATCGCCGCCGTGGTGCTGACCATCTCCGCGGTCATCACCACCAGCCTGAGGTCCTCCTCCTGTCCCAGCTGGGGCTGAACACGAGCAGCGGACCAGACGCCGACCAGGCGCAGCTAGCCGGTAATGCATGCTCGTCGTGGTCGACACCAGCGGCCTCACCGCCCTGGTCCTGGCGTTCATCGTCCAGATCCTGCTGACCGGCCTGCTGACCGCCGTGGTCGGCCGCAGCGTGCTGGGCGACCGGATCACCGCCGGCGAGGCCTGGCGCATCGCGCTGCCCCGGCTGCCCGCCCTGCTGCGTCGCGGCGCTGCTCACCGGGCTCGCCTCATCGGCCCCTGGGCTGGGCTCGCCGCCGTGCTGATCCTGCTGGCCGGGTGGCGACGCGCCAGGGCGGTGCTCATCGTCGTCAGCGTCGTTCGCTTGGCCATCGCCTCGCTCGTGCTCGACGTCTGGTTCTGGACGATGTTCAGCATGTCGGCCGCCGCGGTGGTGCTGCGAGCGCCAGGGACCCGCCCAGGCGCTGGGGCGTTCCTGGCGGCTGGTCGCGCAAGCAGCTTCTGGCGGGTGTTCGGCATCCTGCTGCTCGCCGGGCTCATCGTGCTCGTCGCCTCGTCGGTCGCTGCGGCTGCCCCTTCACGGTCATCTCCGCGGCGTTCTCCGTCCGGGGCCGCTCTCCTCGCCCGAGGCGATCCAGCCGAGCGTGGCCAGCCTGGTGATCGGCGCCGTCGGCGGCATCATCGCGGGCGCCATCAGCCCAGCCCATCTCGGCGGGCGTCACCGTCCTGCTCTACGTGGACCTGCGGATGCGCCGGGAAGGCCTCGACCTGGCCCTGCAAACCGCCACCAGCGACAGCGCAGGCGCCCGGGGACGATTTCGCCACCGTGTGGCGCCCCGCCGGGCCGAGGAGTGCCAGGGCCGCGGGAGCGGCCGGGGCCGCGCAGACGGCCGCCGCAGCCAGGCCCGGCCGGAGAGTAAGCCCGCCACCACCGGCCACGGGCGCCCCACTGACGTGCGACCGCCGGCCGGGGCGCCGTGTGGTGACCGCCGCCCAGGGCACCGTCGTGGCCGTCCTCGCCGCGGCCGGTGGCGGGGCCCGGGCATCGGCTAGGAAGGCGGCGCAGCGAGCTCGCCCGCGCCGGAGCTGGCCAAGCCGCGAGTACCACCATCACGTCTCGCTGACTCGAGGCCGTGATCCTGCGGTCCTCCACTTCCTCGCCCGGATCGTGACACGCGGCCAGCGGCGCGGTTGCCCGGCGGGTGGTGGGCGCTGGTCGCCCTGGCCGCTCTCGCCGTGATCGTGACCGCTGGGGTGCTGAACTGGATCGGCCCGCTCGCCCGGGCCCACCGAGGTTCCGGCCCGCTGGCGGCGGAGGGGAACGCGCACCGCCCGCCATCACCGGCAGGAGGCGCGAGCGGCTCGCGGGCAGCTGGCGACTACACCGCCGCGATCATCGAGTGCGTACGGGCGATCGCGGCCGAGCTCGAGGAGCGGGGCATGCTCCCGCCGCGCATCGGGCGGACCGCCGACGAGTTCGCGGCCGAGGCCGGGCAGGCGCTGCCCGCGCACGCGGACGCGCCTGCGGGACGCGGCACGGCAGTTCGACGAGGATCCGCTACGGCCAGCGCCCGGGGAGCAGGGCCAGGCTACGAGCGGCTCAGCGAGCTCGACCGGCGGATCATGGCGACGCGCAGCCCAGGGCGAGCAGGCCCGGCGGGGCCAGCGCCGCCCCGGTCATGAGCCAGCGGCCCGCCGTCATCGACCGCGCTCGGCGAGTCCCGGCCAGGAGCTGGGCCGGACGGGCGCGGGACCGGGCGTCGGCGCCGGCTGGCGCCGGTGGCGGGCGCCGCGCCGGCGCTGGTGGCCATCATCCTGGTGGGCGGCGTGGTGATCGCGACTGCTCAGGCGGGGTAGCCGCCACCGGGCAGCTCGATCCGCGGGACGTGGGCCCGGCTAGGCGCGCACGCGCTCGCCGCGCTCCTCGCCGGGCAGGGCAAGCACGTGTCACGGGTCGACCACGCGTGGCAGCGGCGCTGGCGCAGGCGCGGAGGCCCGGGCACGGCCGTCGTCATCGCCGATCCCGGCCGGATCGGCCTCCTCATCGCTGCCAGCGCTGCGGCGGCACCGGCCGACCTGCTGATCATCGCGCCCAGCCGCGGCGCTCGCTGCCGTAAGCCTCGCGCCCGGCGTCACGCTGGCCGGCCGTGGCACGCGGTGGCGAGCTACCCGCCGCGATGCGTCTGGCCGGGTGCCCGGCTGGTAAGCCCCGCCGACATGGGCGGTCTGCTCCTCCGCTCGCCAGCCGGGCGCGCTGGCGCTGCTATCCGGCAGGCGGGCGGCGGCGCCGCCCGCGGGCTCAAGCCCGGCCACGCGCGCTGCCGCGCCGGTTACGCGTCTGGTCCGCTATCAGCGCGAGGGCCGACGTCATCACCGTGCTCGGCACCGGTACCCCGCTCACCAATCGTGACCTGGGCAACAACGGTAACGCCGCGCTGGCGCTCAACCTGCTGGCCAACGATTCGCGCATCGTCTGGCTGGTGCCCGGGCCCGTGGTCAGGCACCGGGCCGCGGGTCAGGCAGTCGGTCTGCGGCCTGATCCCGGGGCCCGTCTACCTGGTGATCGCCGAGATCGCCGTGCGCGCTGGTGCTGGCCGCCCTGTGGCGGATGCGGCGGTTCGGCCCGCTGGTCTTCGAGCCGCTGCCGGTCGCTGGTCCGGGCCAGCGAGACGGCCGAGGGGCACGGCAGGCTCTACCGCTCCCGGCGCGCCCGTGGCCGCGCGGCCGCCGCGCCCTGCGCGCCGCCTCGGTGGCGCGGATCACCACCCGGACCGGGCTGCCGCAGACGGCGTCGCCGGAGGCGATCTGCCAGGAGCTGGCCGACCGGACCGGGCGCTCGGCGAAGGAGATCCGCGCCATGCTGTTCAGGTAGGCTCCCGGCGACGACGCTGCGCTCGTGAAGCTCGCTGGTGATCTTGACGCCCTGGAGGGCACGGGTGCTCACCCATGTGACAGCCGAACTACCCGCCCGTCACCCGGGCTGGATCCCGCCGGGACCCGAGCGCGCGCCCGCGACGCCGCGTCCCGCGGGCAGCCGCACTCGGTCGTAAGCGACCCGGCCGGCGCCGATCCGCAGCGGACGCCGATCCGCGGGCCGCGCTCGAGGCGGTGCGGACGGAGGTCGGCAAGGCCGTCGTCGGCCAGGACTCCGTGGTCACCGGGCTGGTGATCTGCCTGCTCTGCCGCGGCCACGTCCTGCTGGAAGGCGTCCCCGGGGTGGCCAAGACGCTGCTGGTCCGCTCGCTCGCCGGCGCGCTGTCGCTGCGACACCACGCGGGTGCAGTTCACCGCCGACCTCGATGCCCGGCGACGTGACCGGCTCGCTGATCTACGACGCGAAGACGGCCCAGTTCCAGTTCCGGCGAGGGCCCGGTCTTCACCAACCTGCTGCTCGCGGACGAGATCAACCGCACCCCGCCCAAGACCCAGGCGGCGCTGCTGGAGGCGATGGAGGAGCGGCAGGTCTCGGTGGAGGGCGAGCCGCGCCCGCTGCCCGACCCGTTCCTGGTCGCGGCCACCCAGAACCCGATCGAGTACGAGGGCACCTACCCGCTGCCGGAGGCGCAGCTCGACCGGTTCCTGGTCAAGCTGACCGTGCCGGTGCCCAGCGCGCGACGAGGAGATCGCGCGTCCTCGCGCCGGCACGCCGACGGGTTCGATCCCGCGTGACCTGGCCGCGGCCGGGATCAGGCCGGTCGCCAGCGCGGCCGACCTCGCGGCCGGCCGGGCGGCCGTGCGCGGGGTCCGGATCGCGCCCGAGGTCGCTCGGCTACATCGTGGACCTGTGCCCGGGCCACCCGGCAGTCCCCGTCGCTGCGGCTCGGCGTGTCCCCGCGCGGCGCGACGGCGCTGCAGGCCGCCAGCCGGGCCTGGGCCTGGCTGGTCGGGCCGGGACTACGTGATCCCCGACGACGTCAAGGCGCTGGCCCGGCCGACGCTGCGGCACCGGGTGCAGCTGCGGCCGGAGGCCGAGCTGGAGGGCGCCACGGCCGACGGCGTGCTCGAGGCGGTGCTCGCCTCGGTCCCGGTGCCGCGGTGACGCCCGGCGCCGCTGCCGCCACCCGCTCCCCGGCGGGACCGGTGACCCCGACCGGCCGGCCGCGCTGCCGCCCTGACCGGGACCCTGGTGATCCTGGCCGTCCGCGACGTGGCCGCGCTGCTGGTGGTCAACGGCGCTGCTGCTGGCGGCCATCGCCGCCGACCTCGCCCTGGCCGCCCCGATCCGCCCGCTGCGGCTGTCGCCGCGGCCGGCGAGACCAGGTGCTGCTGCGGCAGAGCGCGCGCCGTCACGCTGACGGTCGCCAACCCCGGCCGCCGCATGCTGCGCGCCGACGTCCGCGACGCCTGGCAGCCCAGCGCCGGAGCGCGGACCCGCACCACGTGCGGGTCCGCGTCCCGCGGGCGGCCAGCGTCACGCCTGACCACCACTCACGCCCAGCCAAGCGGGGCGACAAGGCGGCGGCCCACCGTCACGATCCGCTCGCTGGGGCCGCTCGGGCTCGCCGCGCGGCAGGCCGGCAGGACGGCCCCGTGGACGGTGCGGGTGCTGCCGCCGTTCCGCAGCCGCCGCCACCTGCCGGAGAAACTGTCCCGCCTCCGCCAGCTCGACGGGCAGCACCGGGTCGCTGCTGCGCGGCCAGGGCAGCGAGTTCGACTCCCTGCGCGAGTACGTCATCGGCGACGACGTCGCGGTCCATCGACTGGCGGGCCACCGCGCGGCGCGGCGACGTGATGGTCCGCACCTGGCGGCCCGAGCGCGACCGGCGCATCCTCATCGTGCTCGACACCGGCCGCACGTCGGCGGGCCGGGTCGGCGGCACGCCCCGGCTGGACACCTCCATGGACGCGGCGCTCCTGCTCACCGCGCTGGCCTCGCGGGCAGGTGACCGGATCGACTTCCTGGCATTCGACCGGCGGATACGGGCGCGAGTCGTCGGGGCGCCGCGTTCAGCGCGGTCCTCTCCTCCGTCACCGACGCGATGGCGGCCATCGAGCCCGAGCTGGTGGAGACCGACGCCGCGGCGCTCGCCAGCGCCGCGCTCACCACCGCCCGTCACCGCAGCCTGGTCGTGCTGCTGACCGACCTCAACCCGGCCGCGGTGGACGAGGGGCCTGCTCCCCGCCTGCCGCTGCTGGCCGCGCGGAACCAGGTGCTCGTCGCGGCGGTGGCTGACCCCGCGCTGGCCGAGATGGCCGCCGGGCGGGGCGACGCCCAGCCAGGTGTACGACGCGGCCGCGGCGGAACAGGCCGGTCGGCCCGGCAGCGGGTCTCGGCCCTGCTCCAGCGGCGCGGCGCACAGGTGGTGGACGCGCCGCCGGGCTAGCTGCCGTCCGCGCTGGCCGACGCCTACCTGGAGCTGACGAAGGCCGCCGGGCGGCTGTGAGCGCGCACCCGGTCTCAGCCGGTGGCCGGTGCCACCTGCGGGCGCATCGGCGATATCGGCGGACAGCCCGGCCGCGCCGCTACGCGGCGGCCAGGACGATGACATAGGCGAGAAACGCGGCCTCGGCGGCCAGGCCGATCAGTGATCCGCGCCCAGGCCGGGAGCGGCGACGGGGTGACGAAGGCCTCGATCACGCCGGAGACGAGCAGCACGGCGATCAGCCCGAGCGCGACCGTGACAGCGGCGCGCCCTCCTCGGCGAGCGCCTGGCTCCGCGGCCGCGGGCCGGGGTCGATCACGGTCCACCCCAGCCGCAGGCCGGTGGCCGCCGCCAGGAACACGGCCGACAGCTCCAGGATCCCGTGCGGCAGGATGAGCGCGAAGAACAGCGCGCCCTTGCCGTGGGCGATCATCAGCGCCGCCGGCCACGCCGATGATTCGCCGGCGTTCTCGGTACAGGCACCAGCGGGCGTGGGCAGCCCCAGCAGGATCGAAGATCAGCGACTCCGGCCGCCACCACGGCGTTGTTGGTCCACACCTTGGCCGCGAACGAGGGGGCGGCGTACTGCGAGTAGTAGCCCTGGAACTGGTGGTTCACCAGCTTCCGGACCCGCCGACTGGGGCAGCAGGGCCGCCTGCACCTGCGGCGAGCGGGCGACCCACCAGCCGATGAGAAGGCGACCACCAGGCCAGCGGTGACGCCGGTAGCCAGCCACCACCAGCGGGCGCGGTAGGCCATCAGCGGGAACGAGACGAGGGCGAAACGCCACGACGATCCCCCACTCGGCCGCGTGCGCGCCGGTGACCGCGGCCCGGGCCCGGGCGACCCGGCTGGACAGCTGCGCCACCAGGACCGGGTCGTGCGCCGCCGAGCGCACCGCGGACAGGTGGGTGGTGGTCCGCTGGTAGAGCATGCACGAGCTCGTCGACCTCGTCGCCGGTCAGCCGGCGCCGCCGCTTGACCAGCGCGTCCAGCCGCCGCCACTCGGGCTCGTGCGCGGCCACGTAAGCGTCGACGTCCACGGCAGGAGACTACTGCCGGACACCGCTGACTGCCGCTGTCGTAGGGCTGACTTAGCCGCAGACGCGCATGGGCTGCGACCGGGAGCAAACGGTGGCCGAAGTCGTCACCGGGGAGGCCGTCGTCCTCGAGGTGCCGTGCGCCCGGTTTCCCAGCCGCATGCTCGCCTTCGCCATCGACCTGGCGCATCCAGCTGGCCATCATCGTTCGTCCTGCTCGCCGATCGTCGGCGCTGGGCGCGGCGGACCACGGCATGGAACGCGGCCGCGGCCGCCGCCATCGTGGTCACGATCACATCGTCCTGGTCATCGATCGGCTACCCGGTCGCCTGGGAGGCGGCGACCAGGGGCAGAACGCCGGGAAAGTTCGCGCTCGGCCTGCGGGTGGTCGGCGACGACGGCGGCCCGAGCGCTTCCGGCAGGCCCTGGTCCGGGGCCTCGCCACACGTGGTCGAACTTCTGGCTGCTGCCCTTCATCGGCGTCCCCGCCCTCATCTGCTCCCTGCTATCAGCGAAGGGCAAGCGGCTCGGCGACGTCTTCAGCAGGCACGTTCGTCATCCAGCATCGGCTGCCCGTCCGGCCGGGGGCGGCGACGCCGATCCCGTGATACCGCCGGAGCTCGCCGCCTGGGCGTCCGGCCTGGAGACTGTCCGGGCTGACCGACCAGACGGCGGCCATGGCCCGCCGGTACCTCGGCGCCGCCTGCCCGACCTCACCCCGGCGCCAGCGCCGAGCTGGGCGAGGCGGCATCTCCGCGGCCGTCCGGGCGCAGGTCAGCCCGCCTCCGCCGCCGGGGACGCCGGCGCCTCCCTACCTGGGCAGCGGTGCTGGCCGAGCGGCACCGGCGCGAGCACGCCCGGCTGGTGCGCCGGGCGCGCCGGCCGTGGGAGCACGGGCGCGCCGCCTGGCGCGCCGCACACCGGTGGGCACCGCCCGGCGCCCGGCCACCGCCGTGGGCACGGCCGGAGAGGCGCTCCAGTGCCGCCGGCGCCACCGCGCCTCCCGGTGGGCGCTCCGAGCCCGCACGGAGCCCGGCCCCCGGAATGGACCGGGGACGGCCGGGGAAGGGGAAGGAGCACGAACCCGCCAGCACGGCCAGCCCCACGATCACGGCCTGGCGGGCCAGCCGGTAAACCGGTCAGCCACGGCCAGCAGCCGCGCGGCACCGGGTTCGTCCCGCCGCAGTGGTAAGCGGACCCGGTGACCGCGGCTAACGGCAACCACCGACCTGCCGAGGACCCGATTCATGCGCGATGCAGCATCCCGCCGGCCCGGCGACGAGGCGAGCGCGAGACCGGGCGCCGCACCGGCCGGGCCCAGCGCGCCGGGCGGGTGCGCCGGCCCGGGATGGCGGCGCGTGGCCGCCGCATCGTGATCGGCCGTCCTCGCCGCGGCGCGGTGACCTGGCTGATCGTGGCCAACCGGCACACGCTGGCCGAGTCGCTCGCATCGCTGGGCAATCTCGACTTCCGCTGGTTCGCGCTCGCCATCGTCTGCGAGTGCCGTGTCGCTGACCGCGTTCGGGCTCGAGCCGCCGTGCGGCTGCTGCGCGCGCGACGGGCACCAGGCCGGCTTCGGCCTCGGTGATGGCGATCACCTACGCGGGCAACGCGCTGTCGATGTCCGTGCCGTTCATGCGGCGCCCAGCTGGCCGCCGTCTTCTCCTACCAGCAGTTCCGCCGCCGCGGCCTCGACCCCGGCCCTCACCGGCTGGGCGCTGGGGATCTCGGCGATCGCGTCCTCGTCGGCGCTGGCGCTCATCCTGATCGCGGGCGCGTTCAGCCGGCGGGGCGCCGCTCGCCACGCTGGCCGAGTTTCGCCGGGGCCGCGGTGTTCGCGCTTGCCCGCGCTGACCGTCCTGCTGGCGCTGCGGTACCCGCGGGCGCGGGCGGTCGCCAACAAGGCCCTGGCCGCCTGGTCCGGCTCGCCCGGCGGGTGCTGCGCAAGCCGGGGATCGACCCGGCCGCCCTGGATGAGTTCCTCACCCGGCTGGCCAGCATCAGGCTCAGGTGGCCGCAGTTACGCGGAGGTGTTCGGGCTGGCGGCGCTCAACTGGCTCGCCGACTGCGCCTGCCTCGCCTGCGCGATCCGCGCCACCGGCGCAGCCGATTCCCTGGCGCGGCCTGGTCCTCGCCTACGGCGCCAGGCGCCGCGGTCGGCAGCACCGGGGTCACGCCGGGCGGGTTCGGCCTGGTGGAGGTGACCCTCACGGCCGCCCTGGTGGCGGCGGGCATGACCACGGTCCAGGGCGCTGACCGCCGTGCTCGCCTACCGGCTGATCAACTTCTGGCTGATCCTGCTCGGCGGCGGCATGGCGATGATCGTCCTCAGCCGCGCCAGGACGGACCGGATCCGCCGTTACACCCGGCCAGAACGCGATCCCGGCGCGCCGGACGGGGCGGCTAGGGGCCGCTGCCGCCAGGAATTCAGGTACTCCCGCTGGGCCGGGGTAAGGGTATCGATCCGCGCCCCGGAGGACTCCAGGGTCAGCCGCGCGATCTGCTCGTCGATCTCGGCCGGGACGGCGTGCACGCCCGGGGCAGGCTGGCCGCGCCAGTGGCCAGCCAGGCCAGCACCAGCGCCTGCCCGGCGAACGACACGTCCATCACCTGCGGCGGGTTCCCTCCGCGGCGACCAGGTTCACCACCCGGCCCTCCGCCGAGCAGCAGCAGCCGTGCGGCCGTCCGCGAGCAGGTACTCGTCGGTGTGCGGCCGGACGTCGCGGGTGACCTTGACCGCCGCCTCCGCCAGCGCCTGGACGTCGATCTCCACGTCGAAATGCCCGGCGTTGGCCAGGATCGCGCCGTCCCGCAAGACCGGCAGGTGCCCGCCCGCGATCACGTCCCGCGACCCGGTGGCGGTGATGAACACCTCGCCCGCCGGGGCCGCGTCGGCCATCGGCAGCACCGGAACCCGGCCAGGACCGCCTCCAGCGCCCGCACCGGGTCCACCTCGGTGACGACGACCTGGGCGCCGAGCCCCGGGCGGCCGCCGGCGATGCCCCGGCCGCAGGCCCGTAGCTCAGCCACCACCACCACCCGGCTTAGGCCAGCAGGGTGTTGGTGGCCCGCAGCACGCCATCGATGACCGACTGCCCGGTGCCGCAGGTGTTGTCGAACATGCGCTTGGTGGTGGTGGCGTCGGCCGCCACCATCGGGAAGGCGAGCGCGCCCTCATCGGCCATCCGGCGCAGCCTGATCACCCCGGTGGCGGTGGACTCGCAGCCACCGCGCACCGCGGCGAGCAGGTCCGGGCGCTGCTCGTGGAGCGTGTTCACCAGGTCGCCGCCGTCGTCGATGACCAGGTCGGGACCGCCCGGCCTGCGGCGTCGAGCGCCCGGTGGATGTGCTCGTCGTAGCCGAGCCGGTCCACCCCGGCCCGGGCGAACACGGCCGCCGCACCGTCGGCGGCGAGCGCCGCCGCGACGTCGTCCTGGGTGGACAGCGGGTTGGAGGCGGCCAGGAAGACTCCGCGCCCCGCCCGCCCGCAGCGCGTTCACCAGGCCCGCGGTCTCGGCCGTGACGTGCAGGCAGGCCGCGATGGTGAGCCCGGCGAACGGCCGCTGCGCGGCGAACCTCCCGGCGATCAGGCGCAGCACCGGCATGCCCCGCTGCGCCCACTCGATCCGGGCCCGCCCGGCCTCGGCCAGGCCCGGATCGGTGATGTCGGAGAGCGGGAGGCCGCCGTCCCCGTCAGCGCTGGCGGGCACGGTCAGTAGCGGTAGTGCTCGGGCTTGTAGGGGCCTTCCACCGGGATCCCGAGGTAGCTGGCCTGCTCCTTGGTCAGCTCGGTGAGCCGGACGCCGAGGGCGTCCAGGTGCAGCCGCGCCACCTTCTCGTCGAGGTGCTTGGGCAGCGTGTACACGCCGACCGGGTAGTCCCCGGCCTGGTGTACAGCTCCACCTGCGCGATCACCTGGTTGGTGAACGAATTGGACATAACGAAACTCGGGTGGCCGGTCGCGTTCCCCAGGTTGAGCAGCCGTCCCTCGGAGAGCACGATCACGCAGTGCCCGTCGGCGAACTGCCACTCGTCGACCTGCGGCTTGATGTTCACCCTGCGGATGCCCGGCAGCCGGGCCAGACCGGCCATGTCGATCTCGTTGTCGAAGTGCCCGATGTTGCCGACGATCGCCTGGTGCTTCATCGCGCTCATGTGCTCGGCGGTGATGATGTCCTGGTTGCCGGTGGCGGTGATGAAGATGTCCGCGCTGCCGACGACGTCTTCCAGGGTGGCGACCTGGTAGCCGTCCATCGCCGCCTGCAGCGCGCAGATCGGGTCGATCTCGGTGATGATCACCCGCGCGCCCTGGCCGCGCAGCGACTCGGCGCAGCCCTTGCCCACGTCGCCGTAGCCCGCAGACGACCGTGACCTTGCCGCCGATCAGCACGTCGGTGGCCCGGTTGATGCCGTCGATGAGCGGAGTGGCGGCAGCCGTACTTGTTGTCGAACTTGGACTTGGTGACCGAGTCGTTCACGTTGATGGCCGGGAACAGCAGGCGTGCCCTCCCTGGCCATCTCGTAGAGCCGGTGCACGCCGGTGGTGGTCTCCTCGGTGACGCCGCGTGATCCCGGCGCCCATCCGGGTGAACCGGCCCGGGTCGGCGGCCAGGCTGTCGCGCAGCAGCGCCAGGACGACGCGCCAGCTCCTCCGGGTCCTCGTCCGACGGCCGACGGCACCGCGCCAGCCTGCTCGTACGCGGCGCCCTTGTGCACCAGCAGCGTGGCGTCCCCGCCGTCGTCCAGGATCATGTTCGGCCCGTCGCTGTCCGGGCCAGGTCAGCGCCTGGTCGGTGCACCACCAGTACTCCTGGAGCGTCTCGCCCTTCCAGGCGAAGACCGGGATGCCCCTGCGGGTCGTCGGGCGTCCCGTCCGGCCCGACCGCCGACCGCCGCCGCGGCGTGATCCTGGGTGGAGAAGATGTTGCAGCTGGCCCAGCGCACCTGCGCGCCGAGCGCGACCAGCGTCTCGATCAGGACCGCCGTCTGGATGGTCATGTGCAGCGAACCGGTGATCCTGGCGCCGCGCAGCGGCTGCGCCTGCGCGTACTCCGCGCGCACCGCCATCAGGCCAGGCATCTCGTGCTCGGCGAGCGTGATCTCCTTGCGGCCGAACTCGGCGAGCGAAAGGTCGGCGACCTTGAACGGAAGCGGTTCCGTGGGCATGTCCACTCCTGTCGTGGGGCTGGTGCTGCTGGCGGCGCCGCGCGGGCGCACCACCGACCGTACGGGACAGACGGCCGCGATCGCACGCCCGAGACGGCCGTTTCTGACACAAAAATGTTAGATTTGCTCTCATGCGCATCACGGAGGCCGCGCAGCGCCTCGACACCTCGCCGCGGATGCTCCGCTACCGCGACCTGCTCGGGCTGCTGCCGCCCGTCCGCGAGCCAGCGGCACGCCGCCGCGGCAGCATTCCGGCACGCGGCCCGGCCCAGGCCGGGGCTGATGGCGGCCCGCAGGGGGTCCGTGCCGCGGCGAGGCGCGGGCGACCGGCAGTTCGGCGAGGGACGACCTCGCGGCCGTCTCCCTGGCGCTGGAGATCGAGCAGCGCTACGACATCAGCCCGCCGCCGCTGGCGTTCGGCCTGCGGGTGCTGACCGAGCCCGGCGTCCGGGCGGAGGTCGCCGAGCTCGCGCGCCGGATCGGGCGGATCCGCCCGCTGCCCGCCCGGGCCCTGGAGTTCGAGAAGGAGCGGGCCCTGCGGCTGCTCAATCTCGCGCCGGGGCGGACGCTCTCCCACTCGCGCCGGAGGATCGCGTAGATCAGCTCATCCGTCCACTCGCCCTTGACGAACTCGTTCTCGATCAGGTGCGCCTCACGGCGCATGCCGTTGCGCTCCATGACCCCGGCGGACGCCGCGGTTGCGGCCGTCGCACCGGCCGATGATCCGGTGCAGGCCAAGGCCCTCGAACCCGAGCCGCAGCAGGGCCGCCGCCGCCTCCGGTGGCGAGCCCGCGGCCCTGGAAGGCGGGGTGGAAGATGAACCCGATCTCGCCCTGCTGGTGGGCCTGGCTCAGCCAGAACAGGGTGCAGTCGCCCACGAGCTGGCCGGTCTCGGCCAGCTCGGCGGCCAGGCAGAGCGCCTTGCCGTCGGCGGGAGGACGCTGGCCGCGATCTTCCCTGCAGCAGGACGCTCACCTCGGCCCGGTTCCTTGGCTCGTGATACAGGTAGCGGGTGACCTCGGGCAGCCGGTGGTAGTCATGCAGGGCGTCAAGGTCATCCGGCGTGAACGGCCGGAGCACCAGCCGCGGCGTGCGGACGGGGTAGTCGGGCTTGAGCACGGGTGCTGTCCCTCTTCGCGCCGGGCGCCCGGTCGGGGCCCGGCCGGATTGTGGCGTTCGGGTGTCATCGCCGCGGCCGGCGGCGGACCGCGCGGACGGCGGGATCGGCCGCGTCCGCGCGCGATGACTGGTACAGGTCGGGCTCAAGGTAGATCATCTCAGCGATCGGCACCGCGGCTCCGGACCCGCTGCTCGGCGGCGTCGATTCCAGCCGCGACCGCATCGGCCCGGTCCGAACCCGCGGACCGCGATCTTCGCCGCCACCAGCAGGCTCTCCGGGCCCATGTGGAGGGTCCGCAGGTGGATCACCCGCTCACCTCGTCGCCGGCCTCGAGCGCGGCGACGATCGCACGCTCCGCCTCGGCGCTGGCGGACTCGCCGATGAGCAGGCTTTTCGTCTCCACCGCCAGGATCGTCGCGACGACCGCCAGCAGCGCGCCGATCGCCAGCGACCCCGCCCCGTCCACACCCCGTTGCCGGTGATCACCGCCAGCGCCACGCCCACGGTGGCGAACATCAGCCCGGCCAGGGCGGCCATGTCCTCCAGCAGGACGGCGGGCAGCTCAGGCGCCTTGGCCCGGCGGATGAAGGCGAAGCCAGCCGCGCGAGCCCCGGACCTGGTTCGACTCCCGCACGGCGGTCCGCAGGAGAGGCTCTCAGGACGATCGCGATCGCCGAGCACGACGAACGCGACCACGGGCGACCGGACCGGCTCCGGGTGCGTGATCTTGTGGATCCCCTCGTAGACCGAGAAGGCGGCACCGCCCGTGAACAGGACAACCGCGACCACGAACGCGTAGAAGTAGCGTTCCCGGCCAAACCCGAACGGGTGCTCCTCGGTCTGGGCCCGCTCGCGCCCGGCTCCGCCCGAGCAGGAGCAGGGCCTGGTTGCCGCTGTCGGCGACGGAGTGCACGGATTCGGCCAGCATCGACGCCGACCCGGTGACGGCGAACGCCAGCGAACTTCGTGGCCGCGATGCCCAGGTTCGCGGCGAGGGCGGCCAGGACCGCCCGCAGTACCGGCCGACCCGTGAGCTGGAGTTGCTGGTGATGGGCGACCACTTCCTACGCGATGCGTGCCTTCAGTTCCTGGATGGCCGCGATCGGGCCCGGATCGATGCCCAGCGCGATGGCGAGGTACACCGTCGCGTAGTCGATCAGCTGGACCAGGCTGGCCAGCCGTTCCAGCGTGGCCGCCGTCGGCGGCAGCCAGCTCGGTGACGCGGATGCCCGCGCTCGTCCGCCAGCCGGGCGGACTCCTCGCGGCGGCGCGCCACCTGCGGATGCTCCACGGCTGTCCCGCAGCAGCACGAGCCGCAGCGGGACCGTAGTCCATCCTCGCCGGGCCGGTCCAGGCCGAGCACTCCGCCGATCCCGTCCGGGCCGCGGCGCGAACGGCCCGTCGAACGTGACCACCTGGTTGTGGTTGGCCTCGGGCAGGGTGCCGACCACCGCCGGGTATTTGGCGTTCTCGCTGAGCTGGGTGCCGAACCGGTAGGCGGCCACGCCCGCCAGCGGCGAGGCTGCCCCAGATCATCGGCAGCGTCCCGGCCAGCTCCAGCGCCAGCGATTTCGCCGGGTTGACGAACGACTCGCTGTCGGGGCGGCACAGGTGCGAGATCCGCTCCAGTTCGGCCGCGGCCGAGCTCGTGGTCATCCGCGCCCGCCTCCAGCAGGCCCAGCTTAGCTCGCGATCACCACCAGCGGCATCGACAGCCCCACAGGGTCGACCGTGGCATGCCCGCCGACGCGACACCGATGAACGGGGCCCGCGCCTGCTGGGCGATCATCGCCAGCGGCGACTCCTCGCCCCCGACCCCGATCAGGCGGCAGCCCCGCCGCACCGCCTCGGTCGCGGCGGCGATCGTCTCTCGGTGCCGCCGGAGCATGACACGGCGATCACCAGGTCGGCGGCGCCCACCCAGGCGGGCAGCTGGTAGTCATGCACCGGGAGGACCTGGACCGGGCAGCCCGGGCCGCAGACGGCGGCCAGCACGTCGCCGGCCACCCCGGAGCCGCCCATGCCGGTGACCACGATCGCGCGGGGCCTGGTCCGGCGTCGGTGATCTCCACCAGGTCCGCATCCTGGGTGGCCCGCACGGCGGACCTCACCTGCGCGGCCGACGAGGCGCACCTGGCGGAGCATGTCGGCGGGGTCAGCCGCCGCCAGCAGCGCCGTGGTGTCCAGGCGCTCCTCCGCGTCCGCGTCCATCGTCATCCCGCTTCCCGGGACGGCGGGCCTCATCCACCAGCAGCACCGGGATGTCGTCCCGCACCGGGTAGGCCAGACCGCAGGCCTCGCTCGTGCAGACCAGCTCGCTGGCCGCGTCGTCGGCGCGGAGCGGCGCGTGGCACGCCGGGCAGGCGAGGAGGTCAAGCAGCCATTCGTCGATGTTCACAGCATCTCCAGGTCTGGAGCGGGTACCCGGTAGGCGCCGGGTACCGGTAACGAGGGTACGTGGGTAGCACAGGCAGCCGACAGCACGGGCCGACTCTAGCCCGCCGGCCGTCGGACGATGCCCAGCACCTCGTCCCGCAGCGCGGCTAGGGTCGCCTCGTCGGCCGCCTCCGCATTGAGCCGGAGCAGCGGCTCGGTGTTGGACGGGCGGAGGTTGAACCACCATCCGCGCCGCTGACGGTGAGACCGTCCAGGTCGTCCAGGGTGACCCCGGGCGGCGCCGCGAAGGCCCGGCGGACCTCCCGTGTCGCCGCGCCGGCGTCGCCGACCTCGCTGTTGATCTCACCGGTGGCCATGTACCTGCGGTAGCGCCCAGCAGCTGCGACAGCGGCGCGGCCTGGGATCCGAGCGCGGCGAGCGCATGCAGGGCGGCCAGCATGCCCGAATCGGCGAACCAGAAATCGCGGAAGTAGAAGTGCCCAGAATGCTCGCCGCCGAAGACCGCCCCGTCTCCGCCATCCGGGCCTTGATGAACGAGTGGCCTACCCGGGTGCGCACGCGGCTCGCCGCCGTGCTCGGTGATGATCTCCGGGACCGCCCGTGAGGTGATCAGGTTATGGATGATCGCTGCGCCCGGCTCCCGGGCCAGCTCGCGGACGGCGATCAGCGCGGTCAGCGCCGACGGTGAGACGATTTCCGCGCTCGCTCGTCACCACGAAGCACCGGTCGGCGTCACCGTCGAAGGCCAGGCCGAGGTCGGCGCCCGACTCGATGCCGCCCGCCTGAATTCATGCACCTGGGTTAGAAATCGATGGTTCATGCCTCGCCAGTGGGGGCTTGTGCCACGTCCCAGCTCTCTTGGGGCTGAAGCGCTTTCGGCACGGCAGTGAGGAGCCACCTCCAGAGGAGCCACTCGGCTGATGTTGCTGTACTTCAATTCCCCCAGCTCCCAGCCTGACAGGCAGCTGGATTCGGACAAGCTGGACCAGTGGCAGCCTCAGTGGGCTGGCCATATAGCCAGGCCTGATCACTGTGTTCAACTTTGGCCTGCAAGGCCCTGGTAGGCAGGACCTTAGTGGCTGACTCTACCCGCAGTCTGTTGTCAGTTACCTGGCACGAAGACGCCCAAGCGACCTGCTTTGAATCTACATTGTGTATTTGAAGGAGGGTTGGCTCGCGCTGATCATCGGAGATCGCCACCGCCGGCGATCAAAACTCGATCGTTGGTTGAACTGACGCCCAGCGGCGCGGCGCGTCCGCGCCTCTTGCCGCTCTAACCCGACCTGAACTTTGCCTCCATGGCGGAAGGACGTGAAGAGATCGCACCATCATCATTGAGCCGGTGACCAGGCTGGGAAGCGCCGGTGAGCGGGCAAGTGCGAGCGCTTCGGCGACTGCGACCTACCGATCAGTTCGTCGGTTGTACCACCGGATTAACTTTGCGCCATGGGGTCACTGCGTACTAAAAACCAGCGCGCCAGCATCGGGCTGTGGTTCTTGGTTGTTAACGTGCGAGGTCTTCAAAAGTACCAACCTTCGCAGCTGAACTGGACGAAGGTCAAATGGAAAAAAATCAGCCGCATTGCCAGACTCTGGCACTCTGCCCATTATGGGACCTGTCCCCCCTGCCATGCGGCATTCGTGGGACGGCCACTAATCCGCGCTGCCGAATGGTTCCACGATCCATCACCGCCAGCGGCCGACTCGATCGAGGGCGTGATCACGCGACCACGGTAACTTTACCAGTACGACCGGGATCGACCATGCGCAAACTCCGGCCGATGGGAAGGATCAGACCACCAACTGACCGCGGGGAACGACCTTACCATGGTTGCCGGCGCAATTCGCGCGTTATAACCGGGACAACAATCCACGAGGTCCGCCGGTTCCGCTGTCGGATCAGCGCTCACCGACTGACGGATTGCGGGGATGGATTGGCCCAGACTTTGTTGCCGGATGTCTTTCGAAGAATTATCGCGCGTTCCCATGCTTCTGGGCTCGGGCTGGCGCGGTCCCCTATGCGAAAGGGCAGTCCGATCTGAGGCCGCCAGCCTGCGGGTTAAGCAGGCGATCAGTCGGGCTCGATCAAGCATTTCGACGGGACGATGGCCTTCGTGGATTGACGCGCGGAGATCTTGCCTTACTCATCGGCGCTGTTGCGTGATCCGCAGTGCCTGACTGCCGGGACCAAACAACAGTGATCATCATAACCTGATTTTCTTGCGGGCGTTCCCAGGATCATCCTGTTTGGCAGCGCGCCGCGCAGGCGTTGTTTGCACTCGTTCATCAGGCCCCGGATGGCGAAGGGCGGTCTTCTGGCGGCGGTTTATTCTGCGGGCATTTTCTCACTGTTCCTGGTTCGCCGATTTCCCGACATGCCAGCGACCTATGTATCGCCGCGCTCGATTCTCCTGGCGGCGCCGCTTCGCTCTGCCCAGCCGCTGAGCCACCACCGCCGTTGCCTTTGATCTTATGGCGGTCGAAGCGTTGTCGAAGCGGCGGCTACCAGGTCGCCGGGCCTTCATGACTGCCGAGTCACCTGGGCAAGGCCTGGACGATTCACCACGGTGTCAGCGGCGGGATGGTGGTTCAACCTCTGCCCCAGCTCCAGCGTTAGCTTTGCTCCATCGATCGCGGAGCTGTCGAGCAAGGCGTAGCCCTAGCCGCCCGCTGCCAGACGAAAAGTGCGATCGCAGCCGAACCGAAAGTCAGCCCAACTGCATCGCGCTTTGTGCTCCAGCACCCCGTGCGGACAGCGCCGGATCTGGGTCAGGGATGCGGGTTTCGTGGCGATGGCTGCTTGACCTCCTCGCCTGCCCGGCGTGCCACGCGCCGCTCCGCGCCGACGACGCGGCCAGCGAGCTGGTCTGCACGAGCGAGGCCTGCGGTCTGGCCTACCCGGTGCGGGACGACATCCCGGTGCTGCTGGTCGATGAGGCCCGCCGTCCCAGGGAAGCGGGATGACGATGGACGCGGACGCGGAGGAGCGCCTGGACACTACGGCGCTGCTGGCGGCGGCTGACCCCGCCGACATGCTCCGCCAGGTGGCCTCGTCGGCCGCGCAGGTGAGGTCCGCCGTGCGGGCCACCCAGGAAGCGGACCTGGTGGAGATCACCGACGCGGACCGGCCCCGGGCGATCGTGGTCACCGGCATGGGGGGCTCCGGGGTGGTAGGCGACGTGCTGGCCGCCGTCTGCAGGCCGGGCTGCCCGGCCCAGGTCCTCCCGGTGCATGATTACCAGCTGCCCGCCTGGGTGGGTGCCACTGACCTGGTGATCGCCGTATCGTGCTCCGGCGGCACCGAGGAGACGATCTCCGCCGCGAGCCGAGGCGGTGCGGCGAGGCTGCCGCCTGATCGGGGTCGGGGGCGAGGGGTCGCCGCTGGCGATGATCGCCCAGCAGGCGCGGGCCCCGTTCATCGGTGTTGCGTCGGCGGGCATGCCACGGTCCACCCTGTGGGGCTGTCGATGCCGCTGGTGGTGATCGCGAAGCTTAGGCTGGGCCTGCTGGAGGCGGGCGCGGATGACCACGAGTCGGCCGCGGCCGAACTGGAGCGGATCTCGCATCTGTGCCGCCCCGACAGCGAGTCGTTCGTCAACCCGGCGAAAATCGCTGGCGCTGGAGCTGGCCGGGACGCTGCCGATGATCTGGGGCAGCTCGCCGCTGGCGGGCGTGGCCGCCTACCGGTTCGGCACCCAGCTCAGCGAGAACGCCAAATACCCGGCGGTGGTCGGCACCCTGCCCGAGGCCAACCACAGCCAGGTGGTCACGTTCGACGGGCCGTTCGCGCCCGGCCCGGGCGGGATCGGGGAGTGCTCGGCCTGGACCAGCCCGGCGAGGATGGGCTAGGCGGTCCCGCTGCGGCTCGTGCTGCTGCGGGACAGCCGTGAGCATCCGCAGGTGGCACGCGCCGCGAGGAGTCCGCCCAGCTGGCGGCCGAGCGCGGCATCGGCGTCAGCGAGCTTGCTGCCGCCGACGGCGGCCACGCTGGAACGGCTGGCCAGCCTGGTCCAGCTGATCGACTACGCGACGGTGTACCTCGCCATCGCGCTGGGCATCGATCCGGGCCCGATCGCGGCCATCCAGGAACTGAAAGCACGCATCGCGTAGGAAGTGGTCGCCCATCGCTAGCAACTCCAGTCACGGGTCGAGTAGGCCTGCGGAGCGGTCCTGGCCGCTCTCGCCGCGAACCTGGGCATCGCGGCCACGAAGTTCCTGGCGTTCGTCGTCACCGGGTCGGCGTCGATGCTGGCCGAATCCGTGCACTCCGTCGCCGACAGCGGCAACCAGGCCCTGCTCCTGCTCGGGCGCAGCCGGGCGCAGCGGGCCCAGACCGAGGAGCACCCGTTCGGGTTCTGGCCGGGAACGCTACTTCTACGCGTTCGTAGGTCGCGGTTGTCCTGTTCACGGGCGGCGCCGCCTTCTCGGTCTCCGAGGGGATCCACAAGATCACGCACCCGGAGCCGGTCCGGTCGCCCGTGGTGGCGTTCGCCGTGTGCTGGCGATCGCGATCGTCCTGGAGAGCCTCTCCTGCGGACCGCCGGTGCGGGAGTCGAACCAGGTCCGCGGCTCCAGCGGCTGGCTCGCCTTCATCCGCCGGGCCAAGGCGCCCGAGCTGCCCGCCGTCCTGCTGGAGGACATGGCCGCCCTGGCCGGGCTGATCGTTCGCCACCGTGGGCGTGGGCGCTGGCGGTGATCACCGGCAACGGGGTGTGGGACGGGGTGGGGTCGCTGGCGATCGGCGCGCTGCTGGCGGGCGTCGCGACGATCCTGGCGATGGAGACGAAAAGCCTGCTCATCGGCGAGTCCGCCAGCGCCGAGGCGGAGCGTGCGATCGTCGCCGCGCTCGAGGCCGGCGACGAGGTGATGCGGGTGATCCACCTGCGGACGCTCCACATGGGCCCGGAGAGCCTGCTGGTGGCGGCGAAGATCGCGGTCCGCGGCTCGGACCGGGCCGATGCCGGTCGCGGCCGGAATCGACGCCGCCGAGCAGCGGGTCCGGAGCCGCGGTGCCGATCGCTGAGATGATCTACCTTGAGCCCGACCTGTACCAGTCGTCGCGCGCGGACGCGGCCGATCCCGCCGTCCGTGCGGTCCGTAGCGCGGCCGCGGCGATGACACCCGAACGCCACAATCCGCCGGGCCCGACCCGGGCCCGGCGCGAAGGGGGACAGCGCCCGTGCTCAAGCCCGACTACCCGTCCGCACGCCGCGGCTGGTGCTCCGGCCGTTCACGCCGGATGACCTTGACGCGCTGCATGACTACCACCGGCTGCCCGAGGTCACCCGCTACCTGTATCACGCGCCAAGGAACCGGGCCGAGGTGAGCGTCCTGCTGCAGGGCAAGATCGCGGCCAGCGTCCTCCCCGCGGAAGGCATGGCGCTCTGCCTGGCCGCCGAGCTGGCCGGGACCGGCCAGCTCGTGGGCGACTGCACCCTGTTCTGGCTGAGCCAGGCCCACCAGCAGGGCGAGATCGGGTTCGTCTTCCACCCCGCCTTCCAGGGCCGCGGGCTCGCCACCGAGGCGGCGGCGGCCCTGCTGCGGCTCGGGTTCGAGGGCCTTGGCCTGCACCGGATCATCGGCCGGTGCGACGGCCGCAACCGCGGCGTCCGCCATGGTCATGGAGCGCAACGGCATGCGCCGTGAGGCGCACCTGATCGAGAACGAGTTCGTCAAGGGCGAGTGGACGGATGAGCTGATCTCGACGCGATCCTCCGGCGCGAGTGGGAGAGGCCTGCCCCGGCGCGAGATTGAGCAGCCGCAGGGCCCGCTCCTTCTCGAACTCCAGGGCCCGGGCGGGCAGCGGGCGGATCCGCCCGGTCCGGCGGGCGAGCTCGGCGACCTCGGCCCGGACGGCGGGCTCGGTCAGCACCCGCAGGCCGAACGCCAGGGCGGCGGGGCTGATGTCGTACCGGCGCTCGATCTCAGGGCCAGGGAGACGGCCGCGAGGTCGTCCTCACCGAACTGACGGTTAGCCGTAGAAGCGGCGGCCTGCGGAGCGCGCGGACGGGCGGCAGCAGGCCGAGCAGGTCGCGGTAGCGGAGCATCCGCGGCGAGGTGTCGAAGCCGCTGCGCGGCCTCCGTGATGCGCATGAGGGTAAATCTAACATTTTTATGTCAGAAATGGCCGCTTGGGCGTGCGGTCCCGGCCGCTATCCCGTACGGTCGGTGATTGCGCCCGCGCGGCGCCGCCAGCCCGCACCAGCCCCACGACAGGAGTGGACATGCCCACCGAACCGCTGCCGTTCAAGGTCGCCGACCTTTCGCTCGCCGAGTTCGGCCGCAAGGAGATCACGCTCGCCGAGCACGAGATGCCTGGCCTGATGGCGGTGCGGGCCGAGTACGCGCAGGCGCAGCTGCGCGGCGCCAGGATCACCGGTTCGCTGCACATGACCATCCAGACGGCGGTCCTGATCGAGACGCTGGTCGCGCTCGGCGCGCAGGTGCGCTGGGCCAGCTGCAACATCTTCTCCACCCAGGATCACGCCGCGGCGGCGGTCGCGGTCGGGCCGGACGGGACGCCCGACGCCCCGCAGGGCATCCCGGTCTTCGCCTGGAAGGGCGAGACGCTCGAGGAGTACTGGTGGTGCACGGACCAGGCGCTGACCTGGCCCGGCCAGGACGGGCCGAACATGATCCTGGACGACGGCGGGGACGCCACGCTGCTGGTGCACAAGGGCGCCGCGTACGAGGCAGAGTCGGGCGCGGTGCCGTCCGCCGCGGACGGACGACCCGGAGGAGCTGGCCGTGGTGCTGGCGCTGCTGCGCGACAGCCTGGCCGCCGACCCGGGGCCGGTTCACCCGGATGGCGCGCCGGGATCACCGGCGTCACCGAGGAGACCACCACCGGCGTGCACCGGCTCTACGAGATGGCGCAGCGAGGGCACGCCTGCTGTTCCCGGCCATCAACGTGAACGACTCGGTCACCAAGTCCAAGTTCGACAACAAGTACGGCTGCCGCCACTCCGCTCATCGACGGCATCAAGCGGGCCACCGACGTGCTGATCGGCGGCAAGGTCACGGTCGTCTGCGGGTACGGCGACGTCGGCAAGGGCTGCGCCGAGTCGCTGCGCGGCCAGGGCGCGCGGGTGATCATCACCGAGATCGACCCGATCTGCGCGCTGCAGGCGGCGATGGACGGCTACCAGGTCGCCACCCTGGAAGACGTCGTCGGCAGCGCGGACATCTTCATCACCGCCACCGGCAACCGGGACATCATCACCGCCGAGCACATGAGCGCGATGAAGCACCAGGCGATCGTCGGCAACATCGGGCACTTCGACAACGAGATCGACATGGCCGGTCTGGCCCGGCTGCCGGGCGTCCGCAAGGGTGAACATCAAGCCCCAGGTCGACGAGTGGCAGTTCCCCGACGGGCACTGCGTGATCGTGCTCTCCGAGGGACGGCTGCTCAACCTGGGGAACGCGACCGGCCACCCGAGTTTCGTTATGTCCAATTCGTTCACCAACCAGGTGATCGCGCAGGTGGAGCTGTACACCAGGCCGGGGACTACCCGGTCGGCGTGTACACGCTGCCCAAGCACCTCGACGAGAAGGTGGCGCGGCTGCACCTGGACGCCCTCGGCGTCCGGCTCACCGAGCTGACCAAGGAGCAGGCCAGCTACCTCGGCGATCCCGGTGGAAGGCCCCTACAAGCCCGAGCACTACCGCTACTGACCGTGCCCGCCAGCGCCTGACGGGGACAGCCGGCCTCCCGCTCTCCGACATCACCGATCCGGGCCTGGCCGAGGCCGGGCGGGCCCGGATCGAGTGGGCGCAGCGGGGCATGCCGGTGCTGCGCCTGATCGCCGAGAGGTTCGCCGCGCAGCGGCCGTTCGCCGGGCTCACCATCGCGGCCTGCCTGCACGTGACGGCCGAGACCGCGGGACTGGTGAACGCGCTGCGGGCGGGCGGGGCGCGGGTGTCTTCCTGGCCGCCTCCAGCCCGCTGTCCACCCAGGACGATGTGGCGGCGGCGCTCGCCGCCGACGGTGCGGCAGACCGTGTTCGCCCGGGCCGGGGTGGACCGGCTCGGCTACGACGAGCACATCCACCGAGCGCTCGACGCCGCGGGCGCGAGGCCGGGCGGTCCCGACCTGGTCATCGACGACGGCGGCGACCTGGTGAACACGCTCCACGAGCAGCACCCGGACCTGCTCGCCGCCGTGCGCGGTGGCTGCGAGTCGACCGCGACCGGGGTGATCAGGCTGCGCCGGATGGCCGATGAGGGCGCGCTCGCCTTCCCGATGGTGGCGGCCGACGCCACCACCACCAAGCGCATGTTCGACAACACCTGCGGCACCGGGCAGTCGGTCATCGATGGCGTGCTCCGGGCCACCAACACCCTGCTGGTAAGCCGGGTGGTGGTGGTGGTAAGCTACGGGGCCTGCGGCCGGGGCATTGCCGGGGCCGCCCGGGGGCTCGGCGCCCAGGTCGTCGTCACCGAGGTGGACCCGGTGCGGGCGCTGGAGGCGGTCCTGGCCGGGTTCAGGTGCTGCCGATGGCCGACGCGGCCCCGGCGGGCGAGGTGTTCATCACCGCCACCGGGTCGCGGGACGTGATCGCGGGCGGGCACCTGCCGGTCTTGCGGGACGGCGCGATCCTGGCCAACGCCGGGCATTTCGACGTGGAGATCGACGTCCAGGCGCTGGCCGAGGCGGCGGTCAAGGTCACCCGCGACGTCCGGCCGCACACCGACGAGTACCTGCTCGCGGACGGCCATGCGGCTGCTGCTGCTGGCCGAGGGCCGGGTGGTGAACCTGGTCGCCGCGGAGGGCAACCCGCCGCAGGTCATGGACGTGTCGTTCGCCGGGCAGGCGCTCGGTGCTGGCCTGGCTGGCCGCTGATGCGGTAGGCCTGCCCCAGGCGTGCACGCCGTCCCGGCCGAGATCGACGAGCAGATCGCGCAGCTGACCACTGGAGTCCTCGGGGCGCGGATCCGATGCCCTCACCCCGGCCCAGCGGGACTACCTGAGTTCCTGGCGGCACGGCCCCTAGCCGCCCCATCCGGCGCGCCGGGATCTTGTCCCGGGCGGGTGTAACGGCGGATCCGGCCCGCCCGGGCGCGGCTGAGGACGGTCATCGCGTATGCCGCCGCCGAGCAGGATCAGCCAGAAGTTGATCAGCCGGTAGGCGAGCACGGCGGTCAGCGCCCTGGACGTGGTCGATGCCGGTCGCCACCAGGGCGGCCGTGAGGGCCAGCTCCACCAGGCCAAACCCGCCCGGCGTGACCCCGGTGCTGTCCGCCGCGGCACCGGCGCCGTAGGCCAGGACCGGGCCACGCCAGGGATCCGGCTCCCCGGTGGCGCGGATCGCACAGGCGAGGCAGGCGCAGTCGGCGAGCCAGTTGAGCGCGGCCAGCCCGAACACTTCCGCGTAACGGGGCCACCTGAGGCTGATGCTGGCCAGCCGGGTCAGGAACTCATCCAGCGCGGCCGGATCGATCCCCGGCTTGCGGAACACCCGCCCGGCGAGCCGGATCAGCGTAGGCCAGGACCTTGTTGGCGACCGCCCGCGCCCGCGGGTACCGCAGGAGCCAGCAGGACCGGTCACCGCGGGCAGCGCGAACACCGCGGCGTAAGCCAGAAGCCGGCCAGCGTGGCGAGCGGGCGCCCCGGTCAGTGCGCCCGCGATGAGGATGATCGCCAGCGCCGAGGAGGACGCGATGGCCGAGATCCCCAGCGCCCAGCCGGTGAGCGCCGGGTCGAGCCCCCGGCGGCGGAACTGCTGGTAGGAGAAGACGGCGGCCAGCTGGGCGCCGTAAGCGAACGGCACGGACATCGACAGCGCGTTGCCCGCGTAGGTGATCGCCATCACCGAGGCGAAGCCGGCCTGGTGCCCGTCCGCGCGCAGCAGCCGACGCGGCGGCTGAGCCCGAAGGCGGTCAGCGACACGCACTTCGCAGACGATGGCGAGCGCGAACCAGCGCAAGTCGAGCTGGCCCAGCGACGAGAGCGACTCGGCCAGCGTGTGCCGGTTGGCCACGATCACCCAGACCATCGCGCCTGCGGCTGGGACGGCCACGGCCACGCGCAGCCAGCGTCCAGCCGCGCCGGGCCGTGTGCGCCGGGGCCTGGCCGCGCTGGGGCCGTGTGCGCTGGGGCCGTGTGCGCTGGGCCGGTCGCGCTGGGGCCGACCCGCCGGGCGTGGGCGTCACCGGCCCGGCGCGGCGCGCGGCCGGCGCGGACCCGGTCTCGCGCCCCCTCCGCCGGGCCGTCGGCGGGATGCTCGTCGGCATGGGTGACAGTCCTCGGCAGGTCGGTTCGGGCGCCGCCGGCCACGGGGTCAGCCGGTCCCGGCGGCTCACTGGGGCGGGACAGACTCCGGTGCCCGCGAGCGGCCGAGGCTCGGCCAGCTCGCCTGGCTGGACGGACCGGCCGGACTGGCCAGCCTGGCCGTGACCGTCTGGCCGGTCGTGCTGGACGGGCCGTGCTCCTTCCCCTTCCCGGGCTGCCCCCATCCATGCCATGGTAGGCCTCCCGCCCGGGCCCGCGGGACGGGAGCCCGCCGGCGAGGCCCCGGGCTGGGGCGCCGGAGCGGCTGGCGGTGCCCGGATGTCCCCACCCCGTTGGCGCCCATACTCGCACGATGAGGCGCCAGGCGAGATGAAGGCGGGCGGACGCTGGCACGGGCCCTGGCCGGTAGCTCGACCGCGCCGCCGCCCCGTGACGCACACTCAAGGGGTGGACACCTGGGGCCTGCGCTGGCTCGACCAGGCGGACGGCCCGGCCGTCGTGCTGCTCGACCAGACCCGGCTGCCAGCCGAGGAGACGTACCTGACCTGCACCGGAGGTTGCATCGCTGGTGGACGCGATCCGGTAGGCCTGGTGGTGCGGGGCGCCGTTGCTGGGGCTGGCGGGCGCGTTCGGCGTGGCGCTGGCCGCCTGCCGGGCGAGGACGTGGCGCAGGCGGCCGCCGCGCTGGCCAGGCCCGCCCGACCGCGGTGAACCTGGCCTGGGGCGCCGGCCGTGCGCTGGCCGCGTATCAGGCCGCCCAGCGCGTGCGGCGCGACGGCCCCGGATGCCAGACACGACCTGCGGCACGGGCTGCCCTGGCCGAAGCCCGGTCGATTGCCGCGGAGGATGCCGCCGCGAGCGCCGCCATCGCGGCGGACGGACTCGGCCTGTCCCGGACCGGGCCCGGATCCTGACCGCTGCAGCACCGGCGCCCTGGTGCTCGGCCGGGAGGGACCGCGTTCGCGATCATTCTCGCCGCCCACCGGGTGAAGCCGCCTGGCCCAGCTCTGGGTGGACGAGACCCGGCCGCTGCTGCAGGGCGCACGGCTGACCGGCGTACGAGGCCCGGCGCGCCGGGATGCCGTACGCCGGTGCTGCCGACGCGGCGGCGGCGTCGCCTGCTGGCGGCGCGGGAGGTGGGACATGGTGATCACCGGTGCCGACCGGGTCGCCGCCGACGGCAGCGTGGCCAACAAGATCGGCACCTACTGGCCTCGCCGCGTGCTGGCCCGCCCATCATGGCGTGCCGTTCGTGGTGGCCGCTCCGCTGTCCACGGTCGACTTCACGGCGCCGGACGGGGCGGCGATCGTGGTCGAAGCACCGGCACGGCGGACGAGGTGACGCTCGTTCGCCTGGCGGTCGAGCGTGTCACCGGCCGGGAGCGGCGCCGACAACCCCGCGTTCGACGTCGCTCCGGCCGCGCTGGTGACCGCGCTGGTGACCGAACGGGGATCGCGCGACACCGCCCAATGGGGTACGCTGCACTTTCTGGGTGCTAGCACCACCCCATGCGAGTGACTGCCCCCGGCGCTGTTTCCATGGAACGATGAGGCCCATGAAAGGACGCGTGCTGGTCGTCGATGACGACGCCGCCCTCTCCGAGATGCTCGGCATCATGCTCCGGGGAGGGGTTCGAGGCCCACGTTTGTCGCCGACGGGGATCACGCCATGCAGGCGTTCCGCGAGACGCATCCCGACCTGGTGCTGCTCGACCTGATGCTGCCGGGCGTCGGACGGCATCGACGTCTGCCGCCAGATCCGCACCGAGTCCGGCGTGCCGATCGTCATGCTGACCGCGAAGAGCGACACCGTCGACGTCGTGCTCGGGCTGGAATCCGGCGCCGACGACTACATCGTCAAGCCGTTCAAGTCGAAGGAACTGATCGCCCGGGTCCGCGCCCGGCTGCGGCGGACGGACGACCCGGCGCCGGAGATGCTCCAGATCGGCGGACGTCACCATCGACGTGGCCGGCCACTCGGTGAAACGCGGCGGCGAGCAGGTGAATCTCACCCCGCTGGAGTTCGACCTGCTGGTGGCGCTGGCCCGCAAGCCGCGGCAGGTCTTCACCCGCGAGGTGCTGCTCGAGCAGGTGTGGGGCTACCGGCACGCGGCGGACACCCGGCTGGTCAACGTCCATGTCCAGCGGCTGCGCGCCAAGATCGAGAAGGACCCCGAGCATCCGGAGATCGTGGTGACGGTCAGGGGCGTGGGATACAGAGGCCGGGGTACAGGCCTGATCGTCAGAGCCGTGGCCGAGGTTGCGAGGGCGGATCATCGCGAGCAGGTTACGGATCGAGAGCCGGGCCAGGGATAATCAGTCCAACGAAGTGCAATTCACGAAGCTCATTTCACCGAGTGCGGTCAGTGAAGTGCGGTTCAGCGAAGAGGGTGATGAGGAGGGCACCGAGCAGCGGCTCTCACACGAGACGAGGCGCAGGCAAGAGCGGGTGACCTGGCGCCAGGTGCCCGTCGTCAGCCGGCGAGGCGGGCCCGGTCAGCGTGGCGCTGGTCAAGCCGCACCGGTGGCCTGCCCCCGGACTGAGCCTGACCGCATTCCGGGACCGCGCTGTCGGTGGACGGCGGCGGGCTGCTGGCAGGGCTGGCCGACGGCCTGCGGCGCGAGCTTCCGCTGCCCGCGCGCCGGGTGCTCAGGTCCGTCCGTGGCGGGGCGCGGGCGGTGCTGGGGCGGCTGCGCCGCCGCTGGCACCGGTCACTTCAGCTGCGCGGTGGTCGCCACCACGATGGTGATCTCGGCCCTCGTGGTCGCGTTGCTCGGCTTCTTCCTGATTCAGCGAGATCGCCAGCGGCCTGCTGGCCAACGAGCGGAACGCGGCGCTCACCCAGAGCCTCGTCCGGCCTGGCCATCGCGCAGGCCAAGCCGGACATGCTGGGATCGCACGTGCTCAGGCACGTCCGCAGCGGTGAAGTCGCTCGTCGACGAGCTGCAGGCAGGCAGTGGGCCCCGGCAACAGCTACGACGTCGTGATTCTCCAGCAGCACGCCAGCCCCGGCCTGGCCGGTGTGGTCGGAGAACCAGGCGCTGGCGCCGAGCATCCCCAGGAAGCTGAGCGCCGCGGTCACCGCCGAGCAGCGCAACGGCAGGTGGGACCGGCTGTACTACGCACCGACCGAGCTGGTGCGCGCAACTGGCTGAGCCCGCGGGGCCCGCGCTCGCGGTGGGTGTGCCGATCTCCAGTCACGACCAGCTCTACTACCTGTTCCCGTTCATCCAGCAGCAGCAGGCGCTGAGCCTGATCCAGACCACGATCATCCAGCGCCGGGGTGGTGCTCATCGTCCTGCTGGCGGGCATCGTCTCGCCTGGTCACGCGCTGGGTGGTGGTGCCGCTGCGGCAGGCGGCGCAGGCGGCGAGCTGGCTGTCGGCCGGCGAACCTGGACGAGCGCATGCCTGCCCGCGGCACCGACGACCTCGCCGCGCTGGCCAACTCGTTCAACGACATGGCCGGCGAGCCTGCAGGACAAGCTCAGGAGCTGGAGGAGCTTTCCAGCGTGCAACGGCAGTTCGTGTCCGACGTCTCGCACGAACTGCGGACCCGCTGACCACGATCAGGATCGCCGCCGGACGTCCTGTTCGAGGCCAAGGACCATCTCGATCCGGCCGCCGGGCGCAGCGCGGAACTGCTGCAGAGCCAGCTCGAGCGGTTCGAGGCGCTGCTCTCGGACCTGCTGGAGATCAGCCGCCACGACGCCAACGTGGCGACCCTGGACGCCGAGTCGGCGGATGTCTGCGACCTGGTGCGGCGGGCGGCGGCCGATGCCGAGCAGCTGGCCGCCCGCAGGGGCACCCGGATCGACTTCCGGCTGCCACCCGAGCCCGTGCGTCGCCGAGGTGGACCGGCGCCGGGTGGAGCGGATCCTGCGCAACCTGCTCGACAACGCGGTCGAGCATGGCGAGGGACGCGACGTGGTGGTCACGGTCGGCCACGGACCGGGACGCGGTGGCGGTCGCGGTCCGCGACCACGGCGTGGGTTTCGGGCCGGGCGAAGAGCACCTGGTCTTCGACCGGTTCTGGCGCGCCGACCCGGCCCGCGCGCGCACCACCGGCGGCACCGGCCTCGGCCTGGCCATCGCGCTGGAGGATGCCCGGCTGCACGGGGGCTGGCTGCAGGCCTGGGGAGAGCGCGGGAGGGATCGGTGTTCCGGCTGACCCTGCCGCGCACACTCGGCCAGGAACTGGCTAGCTCGCCGCTGCCCCTCGGTCCCGACGAGGCGGAGGTGGCCGCCGTCGTGGAGCACCTCGTACGGCCGGTCCGACGTCTCCGTGGCCGGGCTCGGCCTGGCTGATGTGGTGGCTGGCGAGTGGCTGCCCGGCGACGCGCACCTGGCCGGTGGCGACGAGCGCGCCGGCCGGTAACGGGCACCTGGCCGCTCAAGCCACGGGAGCCCGGCGGTAACTGGCCGCGACAACGGGCACCTGACCGCGGTAAGCCCAGACGGTGAGCGCCTGGCCGCCGGTGACGGGAGCCCGGCGAAGCGTGGCGGCGATGGCTGACGGCGCGCACCGGGCGGATACCAGCGTGGCCCGCATCCGGTTCACACTGCTGTTCGGCGCGGTCCTGGCCGCGCTGCTGGCCACCGGCCGTGCGACCATCCCCTCGTCCGGCCCGGTCGGGTCGGCCCCGATCCCGGCGCCGCCCGGCGGCGGCGGCGCGGCTGGTGGCGGGCTGATCGTCGAAGGTCCCCAGCCCGGCTGGAACCCCGAGCAGGTCGTCAGCGGCTTTCTGCTGGCCAGCGCCAGTTTCGCGCATGACCACGCGACCGCGCGGGAGTACCTCACCCCCAGCGCCAGCCGGTCTGTGGCGGCCGGGCGCGCAGGTGACGATCCTGGCCAGCACGCCCAGCGTGTTCCAGCAGCCCGGACGGCTTTCCGGCCAGGACAACCGGGCCAGGGTCATGGTGACGCTGGCAGGAACTCGCCACGCTGGACGCCAGCGGGCAGTACACGGCCCGCGGCGGGGCGGCCCGCGCCAGTTCTTCGCCCTCGAATCGGTGAACGGGCAATGGCGCATCGTCGGCGTGCCCCTCCAACGACGGCTCGAAGGTGTCTCACGAGCTGCTGCTGCCCGCCGCCCTGTTCCGGCTGGATTACGCGCCGCGGAACCTGTATTTCTACGGCCAGCCGGGCGGCCTGCTGCCCGCGGCGCAGTCGGACCAGTTCCTCGTGCCCGCCCCGGTGTTCGTCCCCATTCAGTCCAGTGATCTTGTCGCCACGCTGGTGAACGACCTGCGGCACGATCCCAGCGGCTGGCTGGAGAACGGGGCGGTCACCGCCTTCCCGCCTGGTTCGCGGCTGCGGAAGGTCCAGGTCCTCCCGGGCCGCCCGGGGACAAGACCGCGATCGTCGATATCGGGCTGCCCCGCGGCACACCCAGCTCCACCGTGCAGGCGATGGCCGCTCAGCTCGTGTGGACGCTGACCAGCCCGGCCTACAGTCCCGCGCTCATCCAGGCCGTCAAGCTCAAGATCAACGGGCGCCTCTGGGCGCCCGCTCGGCGCAGCGCCGTCCAGAGCCTCGCCGAGTACGTGCGCGTTACATACCGCATGAGACCGCGACCGCAGAACCTGTACTACGTGAGCCGCCAACGGCGCCGTCAAGAATGTTCGGCCAGCAGGCGCACAGCGTCGCGGTGCCCGGCCAGGCGGGCACGGAGGCGATGTGCCGCTGAGCAAGATCGAGCAATACGTAACC
>ERZ1370068.9597-contig-8363_pt1 | contig 49781 bp, 91 predicted proteins | sample MGYA00561227_ERZ1370068 | MGnify/ENA primary metagenome ERZ1370068 (study PRJEB38410, sample SAMEA6850437) | metagenome | study: Metagenomic assessment of the ecological functions of the soil: analysis of the soil microbiota associated with the... | reverse complement strand
GTGCTTCGCGAATTCGGTTTACGTATTGACGCTCGATTGGGATCGGCGCGGATCACCGCTTCGTCCACCAATTCCTCGACCACCACGATGACGTGCTTCGAGGCAAAGGCGATTTCCTTTGCATGCCGAGCAGGCCCCACAACTGCGTGTTTCCTTTGCATCGGCTCGCTGCGCGTGGAGAATGGCGACATCGGGATTGAGCGGCGGCACCACCGCGATTTTGCCCGGTGCCGTAGGGATCGTCAATCAGTTTGATCAATGGATTCGCCGCGAGCATGTCGGAACCGATGTAGCTCCGTAGGGCAAAGAAAGGCAACCGGGAGCGCACCGGCCGCAAAACGCCCGACCAGGCCGTAGTGTGAATACTCTTCCAGCTCCAGCGGGCGAGGAGTACTTTTCTCGACGGCGCGCCGGATGCAGTAAAGCGAGCCGACACCGGGATTGCCCATGTAGCTAAAATCAGTTTGCTCGCGGTGCCCGCGGCGATCATCTGGTCATAGATCAAGTCCGGCGTCATGCGGATCAAGGTCAGGTTACTGGCGCCGCTGGCGGATGATCTCGTGGCCTGCGGCAAAGCAGATAAAGCCGGTGAAACCTTCAATGGCCACAGAGGAGTTGTCGCTTACATAAGTAGCGACGGCTTCTTGCATGGACACGAGCTTGTTGGCTTTCGCTGGGCTCTTCATAATGTCACAGGCAAATCCCTATTTCAGCCGAAATGGCTATTGGCGCTTTTGAGCACCCGGTCGATGATTTTTTCCGTTTCTCCTAAGTAGTTCTCCGGCGCTGACAACGCCCGCCAATCTACCGCATCTCCGGATATTATGCTTGCGGTGAGATTTCTCACGACTTCGATCAACGGCTTTCCTTCCGCCACGGCGATGGCGCACGCCTTTTGACGAGCTCATCCGCTTTGGAACGCGGCATCGTCTTCGCCAGCGCAGAACACCGCGGCTTCGGCAAGAATGACATCATCCGCGCGCGTAATATTCTCGCGCATCTTTCCTTGGTCAACCTGAAGGTTCTTAGCCAGATAGCCGGCGTGCTTGAGAGCGCCGCCGGTGAGCATAATCATCTGCGGCAAGGTCAACCATTCCACCTGCCAGCCATGGGTGGCCGCGCTCATGTTCTTGAATTTGCGCCTGGTGTAACGCCGACAGATAAGGACGCGTTCGTGCGCGCCGCAGCCAGGATCAGCTCACTGGTGATCGGATTGCTCTTCTGCGGCATCGTGCTGCTGCCGCCCCGCCCCTCTTCCGCCGATTCCGAGACTTCGCCGACCTCGGTCTGCGCCAGTAAGATAATATCCTGCGCCATTTTTCCCAGGCTGCCCGTCAATAGACTAAGCCAACCGGCGAATTCAACCAGATTGTCACGCTGCGCATGCCACGGCATCACCGGCGCGCCCAATCCCAACTCTTCCGCAAGTCCGTGCATCACCACAAGACCCTTATCACCGAGCGCGGCGAGAGTGCCCGCCGCGCCGCCAAACTGTACCACCAAGAGCCGTGGCGAGATTTCATCGAGACGCTCGGCGTGGCGAATCAACGGCGCAAGCCAGCCGGCGACTTTCAAGCCAAAGCTCACCGGCAGTGCCTGCTGCCCGTGGGTACGCCCTGCCAAGAACAGTGCCGCGATGCCGATTTGAAAGTGCGCTCAGATGTCGGGCGAGTTCGACAAGCCTTTCCTTATAGAGTTTGATGGCGGCCCGGAGCTGGAGAACGCAGCCGGTGTCCATAATATCTTGCGTCGTCGCGCCCCAGTGCACATAAGCGAGCCGCCTCTGTGCCAACGGCTTTGGCGTAATTGCTGGACCAAAGCGATGATGGGCACCCCGGAGCGAGCCGTTCCTTTGGCGAAGCGCCGCGAGATCGATTTTGTTCCACTGCGCTCCGCTAGAGATCCGTTCCGCCGCGTTTGAGGGAATAACCCCTAGACGCGCCTCGGCACGGGCCAGCGCGGTTTCGACTTCCACGAGCGCTCGAACATAGGCTTCATCAGTCAATAGCTCGTTAATTTCTGAGTCGCCAAAGAGCGGCCCAAAGATTTTGGAATCGAGCGTAGTGGTCATGGTTTGGTTGCTTTGCGAGTATCGGCGCTGATCAGCATTCCCCTCTTTGGAAAAGAGCGGCCAGAAGATTTCCGCAGTCACCGATGATGCAAAAATCCCCTCAATCCCCCTTTGCCAAGGGAAACCTACTTTGTGACACTGCCTCTCTCTAGGATGAATGGTTTCATAAAATCGATGATTGGAGCGTTTGCGTCCACGCAATCTTGCATCATCACATGTCGAAGAACAGCGTTTCATTGCTCTCCTTGAAGCCGGATGTCGAAACGGTAGACGGGCTTGCCATTCTTTTCTTCGCGCGCTGCGATTAACGTCTCACGGCGGCCCTTGTCATCGATCGAAGACAGCACCGGGTCCGTCTCATTTGCCGGCTCGTCACCAAAATAGATTCGCGTATAGGCGTGCACGAGCATGCCACGCGCAAAGACCGTGACATTGATATGCGGAGCCTGTACGGATCCATCAGATCCCGGCACCGGCCCAGGCTTTACCGTCTCGAATGAGAAACCGCCCGTCTTGTCGGTGCCGGAGCGACCCCAACCGAGAAAACTCGGATCCAGTGGTTTCTCCTGCTTGTCATCCGGATGGTTGTAGCGCCCGTAGGCGTTGGCCTGCCAGATTTCCACCATGGCGTCAGGCACGGATTTACCGTCGCCGTCGAAGACGTAACCCTCGATGCGAATCTTCTCTCCTATGAGTTGTATCGGACGCAAGCAGGTTTGTGGTTCTTTCCGTGAGTCCTAACGAATAAAATGGTCCGACGGTTTGGGACGGCGTTTGTTTCATCGTCCATTGCCCTCAAAGGGGTCTGCTGCCGCCCTCTCAAGACGACATCAAACCGATAGCCCAGCGCCCACTCGGATTCAGTCACGTCATGAGCATAGGAGGCGATGAGCCGTTGCCGTCCACTCTTGGTTGGAACCGAATTCAAGATCGGATCCATCGGGATCAGCGGGTCGCCGGGAAAGAAAAACTGCGTCACCAGAGCGTGTCACAAAGCTCGGACCGAATAAAGATAGATGAATATGCGACGGTCGCCAGGCGTTGGGATGGTTCAGCCACGGATAGGGCCGGGCTTAACCGTGAGGAATCTGTATTCGCCTTGCTCGTTGGTCATGCAGCGCCCGGCTCCGATAAAGTTGGGATCCAACGGCGCGCGGTGCTGATCCACCTCGTGATGGTAACGACCGGCGGCGTTGGCCTGCCAGATCTCGATCAACGTGTTGGGCACGGGCCGCTGGTCTTCGTCCAAAACCCGACCGACGATAATCACACGCTCTGCCCATTGCCTCCCCGTCGGTGCCGGCGTTGCGGGTCAGATCAGTGTCTCCCGGCTGCACCGCCTCAGGACCGAATAGTGGTCCGGTGATCTCAGACAGAGTTTGCTTCATTTTCACCAGCCGTTGGAGCGGGGCGCGCTTCATCGACGATGCATAGCCTTCGAAACGATAAGGCGGATGGGATTTCCAATCACGCGGATTGTAAGGTTTGATTTCCATCGTGATCATTCCTCCCGGATCTATTCACCTTCGCTCTCCAGCTCTTTGTATACTCGTTTTGCAATTCCAAAAGCGCTGTTTGCCGCCGGCGCCCCGGCATAAGCCAAAACTTGCAGAAAAACCTCCCTGACCTCTTCTTGAGTGACGCCGGTATTGCGCGTCGCGCGGATGTGCATGGCGAGCTCATCGTGTTTTCCCAGCGCCGCAATTATGGCCAAGGTCAGCATGTGCCGGGTTTTCTTATCGATCCCCGGCCGTGTCCAAATAGTCCCCCATGCACCCTCCGTTATGATGCGCTGGAAATCAGTGTCGAAATCGGTCTTGTTGGCCTCTGCCCGCGCAACGTGCTCGGCGCCTAAGACGGATTTGCGCATCGCCATACCCTTTCAAATAGATCGTCAGACAAGTTACACCTCCACGTTCCAATTCAATTTCGTTGGGTCATTCTCGCAGCTCGCTGACAACATCTTGTCGAAGCAAAGTTTAGGCAAGATGTGCGAGAAGATATCGATTTTCGTCAAAATTATCTCCTGGTTATCGTCGGCGAAAAATTTGCGGCCTCAGAGGTTTCTCATTGCCTACCGTCAGGCAATGTTCTGCCTGCCGGAAAACTCCATCATCTGGTGCGCCATGGATTCCGGCTGCTCTATACACGCTAAATGCCCCGCCTCATTGATGAGAGAAAAGCGGGCGCCTGGGATCGCCCGGGCAAGCTCACGCCCGAGATCCGGCGTGCGTCGCAATGTCCTGATCACCGCATAGGACGAGTGTTCGGTTTATTAATTTTCGGCGTCGCTCGCGTCAGATCCGCGTCTCGCAACGCATAGCACGCCCCTAAGTATCCATCCGCAGGAATGCGCAGAAGCATGTTGGCGTAGCCCTGCATTTCGACGCTTCGATGCTCCCGGAAGGCTGCGCTAAACCACCGCTCCATCGATGGACCGACGAGCTTAGACAATCCAGACTCTTTGACCGTTGCTGATTCGCTCCTCCCAACTGGCGAAGGAACCAATCCTCATGCCAGTGTCACAGAGCACAAGCCCGCGCACACGATCGGGCCAGGTGATCGCCAAGCCCTGGGCAATGACTCCACCCACCGAAAGTCCACAAATCGTCGCCTCTTTGATTTCCAGAGCATCTAATAGTCCCACCAAATCGAGGACAAAATCATCCAGAGAATATGGCGGCGCGGGCACGTCACTTAGTCCATGTCCCCTCTTGTCATAACGTATGATCCTGGAAATCCTCGACCAGATGACTAACGACGCCGTCCCAGATCCTGAGATCACTACCGAGAGAGTTAGCAAACACTAGGACGGGTTTATCCTTCGATCCCTCTGACAAGTAGTGGTGAACGATCCCGTGGGCATTTGAAAACATGATTACCTCAAGCCCGTTTTTCACCATATTTCGCTTTGGAGTATCTCTAAAGCCAAACTCGACTTCTCGAGGAACCCGATTAGCACTGTCTGACTGCCTTTTAGGCACGCCGATGGCGAAAGTTAATCAACTGCCTCATTCAAACGCAAAAACGATTCGCCGAACCGTTAGAGCCGAGTGGCATATTCATTGCGATAAAGTTGACAGAATAATTTAGTCGGCACTGGAGAGAAACCTATTAGCTTGAATAGAACTACACCTTAGCGCTATAAAGTCGTGTGATTAGTCAGGTCCGACCCTAAGCCATTTAACATCCGCGCGTCAAGAAGGGCCTAGATGTTTAAGGCTCCACTAGCAGCTAGGTTGTATTGAGGCCGGCGCATGAATTTTGCCTCCTACGACACTGCCGAATTCTTCGACGAGATGTTTCTGCCCGACGGCTGTGCCCGTTTCGGCGCGCGCTTGCTCAAAGAGCGGATTGAGTCCTTGCCAAACGGCGAACTCTTGCTTCGTCAGGAGGCCGCCGAGCGTTTGTTGCTGCAGAGCGGGATCACGTTTAACGTTTACGGCGACAGCGCGCGCCACCGAGAAAATCTTCCCGTTTGACGTCATTCCGCGCATTGTCGAAGCTTCAGAGTGGGATTGGATCGAAAAGGGGCTCAAGCAGCGGGTCTACGCCCTCAATCTTTTCATCGACGACATCTATCACGAGCAAAAAATCGTTAAAGATAACGTCGTTCCCGGAGTATCTGATTCGCTCCGCTCGTTCTTTCAGACAAGCTTGCATCGGTCTCAATCCCCCTCAGGGCATCTGGTGCCACATCACGGGCACCGACCTGGTCCGCGACCGGGACGGGCAGATTTATGTCTTGGAAGACAATCTGCGCTGCCCGTCGGGAGTTTCCTACGTCCTGGAAAACCGGCGGGTTATGAAAAGGACCTTTCCTCAAGTTTTCGAGGCCTCGACGAGTCCGCCCGGTGGATGAATATCCCAGCCGTTTGCTCTTCATGTTGCAGTCGCTTTTTCCGACCGGCTCTGGAGTCGCCTAAAGTCGCCGTGCTCTCACCGGGAATCTATAATTCAGCCTATTTCGAGCACGCTTTCCTGGCCCAGCAGATGGGCGTGGAACTGGTGGAAGGACGGGATTTAGTCGTCGTTAACGGACTGAGTCATGATGCGCACCACGAAGGGTTTCGAGCGGGTCGATGTCTTGTATCGGCGCATCGATGACGATTTTCTCGACCCCAAGTTTTCCGCTCCGATTCGTTATTGGGCGTGCCCGGTCTGATGGACGTCTACAAGAAAGGCGGCGTGGCGTTAGCGAATGCGCCGGGCACCGGCATCGCGGACGACAAGGTCCATCTATGCCTATGTGCCAAAGATCATCGAGTACTACATGGGCGAGAAAATAATCATTCCCAATGTGCCGACCTATATTTGCGCCGTGGAAGAAGACCGTTCTGTACGTCGTTTCGCATTTGGATCGAGCTGGTCGTGAAAGCGGTCAACGAATCCGGGGGCTACGGCATGTTGGTCGGTCCGCACACGCACGGAAGATGAGCGCGGAGAATTCGCGCGCCGGATCGAGGCTAATCCGCGCAACTACATCGCGCAGCCCACCCTTGGGCTTTCCCGCGCGCCGATCATTGTCGATAGCCAGTTTGCCGGTCGGCATGTCGATCTGCGCCCTACATTCTCTATGGCAAGGATATCTATGTTCTTCCCGGAGGATTGACCCGAGTCGCGCTCAAGAAAGGCTCTCTGGTAGTCAACTCCTCCCAGGGCGGCGGCAGTAAGGATACGTGGGTTCTGCTGCCGTAGAGATTGGAGTACTGGAGTGATGGAGTAATGGAATATTGGACCGAACCCAACGCTCCAGTACTCCAATACTCCAAGACCCCATTTTCCATTTATGCTGAGCCGAGTCGCTAATTCCATCTACTGGATGAGCCGCTATACGGAACGGGCCGAAAATGTTGCTCGCTTCATCGACGTCAACCTGCAAATGATCCTGGACCTCCCCAGCGGTTCCACGGAGCAATGGGCACCGTTGGTCATCATCACCGGCGATGACGCCGCTTTTGCCGAACACTTTAGCGGGCCGAGCCGGGAAAATGTTATTCGCTTTCTTACTTTTGACAGCAACAATCCCAACTCGATTATTTCCTGTTTGCGGGCGGCCCGGGAAAACGCCCGTACTATACGGGAAGCGATTTCTCCTGAGATGTGGGAACAGATCAATACTTGCTATTTGATGGTCACCGCGGCAGCATCCGATTTTCGAATTATGGATTCGCCTTATAGCTTTTTTAACGAAGTAAAGAAGGCGAGTCATCTCTTCGACGGCATCACGGAAGCGACCATGCTGCACGACGAGGGCTGGCATTTTTACCGCGTGGGACGTCTTTTGGAACGAGCGGACAAGACGTCTCGGCTGCTGGACGTGAAATATTTTATTTTGCTTCCGTCTGTCACGGACGTGGGAACTCCGCTGGACGACATTCAGTGGGCGGCCGTGTTACGATCGGCCAGCGCCCTGGAGATGTATCGTAAACGACATGGCCCATCATACCGGACCAGATTATCCAGTTTCTTGTGCTCGACCGCGAGTTTCCCCGTTCGGTCCACTACTGCCTCACCACCGCCAACGATTCCGTCCATTCGATCTCCGGTACTCCCGTCGGCATGTACCGTAATCCGGCCGAACAGCACCTGGGCCGGCTGCGCGCCGAGCTCGCTCTACACGGACACTCGACAGATCGTTGCCATAGGGCTACACGAATTTCTGGACGGGCTACAAAGAAACTCAATCTGGTGGACCAATCTATTTTTCGATACCTTCTTTCGCCCTGCGCCCCATCGGCGGTCGGCGCTACTTTCGATCTAGGACGGAATCAATGACCTTTTGTTTGGGAATCAAACTATCGGATGGCCTGGTCGGCATCGCCGACACGCGAGTCCTGTCCGGCAACGAGATGGTTGTGGCCCGAAAGGTGTCGGTCTACCAGGAGGAACATCAAGCGCTGTTCTTGATGACCGCGGGTCTACGATCATTGAGAGACAAAGCGGTGACTTACTTCGAAGAATCCTTGGCGCAGCATGAGGAACCACTCGACCACCTGTTCAAAGCGGTCAATCTTTTGCCGCGCAGGTTCGCCGGGTGGCCCAGGAAGACAGGGGCTCGCTGCAAGAAAGCGGATTGACCTTTGATTTTTCTGCGCTCATCGGCGGACAGTTCGAGCACGATAAGGAACACAAACTCTTTCTTGTTTACCCGCAAGGAATTGGACTGAGGTCGGCCAGGGCACGCCCTATCAAATCATCGGCGCGTCGGGTTACGGCAAACCCATTCTCGACCGCACCCTCAAATACCAGGACCCCATGCGTTTCGCTCTCAAAGTGGGCTGCTTGGCTTTCGATTCCACCCGAGTAAGCGCTGCGGGCGTGAATTTTCCCATCGATGTGATTCTTTACAAGGGTGGCAGCTATCGGATCATCGAGCATCGCTATGAAAAAAGATCTGGAGCATGCCTCTAACTGGTGGCAGGAACGCTTGCGCGCCTCAGTGAACGAGCTGCCGGATGAATGGCTTGAACCGGCATTTGCCCAATCTAAAAGCTTGAAGGGATGCGCTTTTCTCTTTACAGCGCGATCGTTTCAATCCGCTGGATTTCTTCGGTGGAGAGTGCGAGCTGTTCGGCTTGGAGGTCTTCTTTCATATGTTGTTGGCTCGTGGTTCCGGTCAACGGCAGCATCCCGATTTGCATCGCAAACCGAAAGATGACCTGTGCGGTACTAGCGCTCAACCGTCGGGCGATGGCCCGAATTTCCGGATCAGCAAGCACTCCTCTATTGGCGGTTAACAGCGAAAAGCCTTGATAGATAATGCCGTGGGCTTGGCAAATCTCCCTAACTTCTTTGTCCCACCCGAGCGCGGCAAAACACCGGTTCTGCACCACCATGGGTTTGACGATTCGCCTGTTCACAAAGCTCTGACTGAGCTGAGCGGCCGTGACGTTGCTGATGCCAATCATTTTGGTTTTCCCCGATTGATAGAGATCCTTCCATGGCCGCCCACACCTCCCAATCCGCCTTCCCCAAGCCCCGCCTCTGATGCGGTCCGTGTAAGACATAGAGAGTCCACATACTCGAGTGCAGAGGTGAGTCAACGAGCTCTCAAAGGACTGTCTGACTTGGGTGGTGAGATCGGCCGAGGCATCGTAAGGGGTTCGATGGTCTTGGCCGTCCGCCGAAGTAAACTTGGTTTGGAGAAACAGCGTGTCTCGCTCGATCCCCTCCTTCCGGAGTGTCTGCAAGGCTTCACCTACCAGAACTTCCTGGTAATGGATCAGTTGATTGGCCGTGTCGATGGCCCTGAAGCCTGACGCCACCGCTAGTTGCACCAAGTGTGCAGTCGCCTCTTCTTTCCAGGCCGTGCCATACATAAAAGAAGGAATGGGAGCGTGGTTATAGGCCATCAACGTCATGACATTTCCTCCAAAACCCTTTAAGCTACGCGTTCTCCCCACAAGCTTAACTGAGCCCTGATAGTTGGCCGGGGCCAGCGGGCGGGCGAAATCAGGAGACCCGGCCGCGATCTGCCCGATTAGATAGCTGTAGTAATGGTATTTCTCGATTCGTCCGTTGCTGATAGACGCCGAAGTTAGGGTACATCTTTACCAATCGTGGCCAGATAAGTTTTTCTCTTCAGGCGAAACCCTGTATGCGAAGCCGCCGGCGCTCGCCGTTTACCATGACTTCGGCTTCCGGACAACACTCAAGATTAAGGTACCACGCCGGATGCATGTCGTTGCCGCCAAAGGACGCAACCACGATAAGATCGGCTCCATCTTGGAGATAAAGCACCGGCGTTGTTCTCTGCCGCCCTGTTTTGCGGCCCTTCGTGGTAAGCATCATGAAGGGCGCTGTTCCGAATCCATTCCCTAGTTTTTCCGCCGGTTAGCTTCCATAACCATGCGTGAAGTCGGCCAATCAGGCGAATAGTTCTCGGCTTTAGATGCGCCATAGAAGTTGCGCGCGATGCCGACGAGGGACACGATGCAGCGCGATTAGATTGCTAGAGCCTACGATACGTTGCTTCGGACAGAGCGTCGCCGAGTGTTCGCTTCAGCGAAAGGCTGGCATAATCTCTTTGGCGAAAGGCACATGGATTGTTTGATTTCATCGTGGGGGATGCCGCCGAAATTGAAAGTCGTGGTTAACGTATCGAAGTAATAGTGGCGCATGGCATTGTGAACAATCTCAATGCGACGGTCGGGATTGCCGTAGAGATTACGGCCCGTCGCCAACATCCCATCCCAATCGTAATTGTCTGTTTCGACCATAGCTGATTTGCGCCCGATTCTGGAGATGGCGTCGTAACGGGTGACTGCGGCCATGGCTACTCTTCCCGCGCACGCTCAACATTTTCATTAACGTGAGTTCTGACGTGAAACTGACAACGGCGCTCCGTTGGATCTATGCCGTTCTCGATTAAAGCTTTCTTCCACGCCTCGACACCCGGGCCCACTTTTTCTGGTGGATGCGGATGGCCCACTGTCATAATGTTATAGCCCCTGCGGCCCGCCCATTCTAGAGTTCGCGCCGATGTACCGGCCACCCAAACCGGCGGATGCGGTTGCTGCACTGGCCGTGGGTACAAGGTTATCTCCTGAAAGCTCCAGAACTTTCCCTCGTGCTTGCAACGCTCGCTGCGCCAAGCCTTGAGAATGATTTCCAGCGTTTCCTCCATTCTCTCCTGCCGCTTCCTCCCGCGCGATATCGAACACTTGATAGTCAAAGGGGTATTGCCGGACCCGATGCCGAACTCCAGTCTACCGCCGGACACGGCATCGACCATAGCGTAATCCTCGGCGCTCTGTAGCGGGTGGCGCAGTGGCAGAATGGCGATGCACGGCCCAAGGCGAATTCGCGAAGTACGCGCCGCCGCGGCCGCCAAAAGCACTGCCGGGTTGGGGACGAGTCCGCCGTAACCCAGGAAGTGATGCTCGTTGAACATGAAACATTCCCACCCCAGCTCTTCGGCCAATTCAATCTGCTCGAGGATCTGCTGATAGTAGACGTCGTAGGAAGGATCGAGATCGGGATAATAAGTGGTCAGAATGTTGATGTAGAAACGCACAATGATTGATCTTTATAACGGTTAGCAAAGTTTCGCTGGCTTTGACAGGCTCAGCATGAACGGATATTTAGTGTGATTTGAAGTTTAGTAACGTTCGCTCTAAGCGCTGTCGAAGGGTGAACGCATAAACCAATCGAAGTGCTATATCTTCGCAATCACTTCTTTCGCCATCCACTCCATGCGCTCGAGGGTTTCTGTAGAGCTGGCGCGCCGGACGTCGAAGATCATGGTATCGACACCCGCTTCGCGATAGTCACGGATGTCGGAGGCGATCTCCTCGGCGCTGCCATGAAATCTCCTGCGCTGGCCCGGAGAAATTTGTTTTTCGCGATCAAAGAGCGATCCTTTGAGAGCCACGCGGATCTCTCTCGGGTCTCTTCCAGCAGCATGAGCGTATTCCTCAAGCATTCGAAGATCTTTGCGAACGTCGTCCGGCTCTAACGGAATGGTTGGAACGCCGCCGATGGGATGCCAGCCGTCGCCCAATTCACCGGCGCGGCGCAATGCTTGTTCGCTATGGCCGCCGATCCAAATCGGGATCGCCGGCTTCTGGACGGGCTTGGGAAGAAATATGATGTTGGAGAAGGTGCAATACTTGCCGTTGAAGGACGGTTTCTCGCTCGTCCACAGTTCTCGAAAGGCCTTAATGTACTCATCGGTCACCCGCCCGCGCTCTTGGTAGGCAGGAGCTTTTAAGTTTTCGAACTCTTCTTTCATCCAACCCACTCCCAACCCAACGATCACCCTCCCCTGTGAGAGGACATCGAGGCTGGCGAGCATCTTGGCCGTGATGACGGGGTTCCGATACGGCGCGATCATGACGCTGGTGAGGAACCGAATGCGCTGCGTTGCGCCGGCGAGGAATGACATCGTCGTCAGCGTTTCGAGGTGATAACCGGTACCGGGGTATTTGCCGTCCACGGTGTAGGGATAGGGGACCGAGATATTTCTGGGCACAATGACGTGATCGGCGACAGTAATGCAGTAAAAGCCCAGCGCTTCGGCTTGGCGCGAAAAACGAATGAGATCTTCTGAGGCGACAGTCGGAACTGGAGGCCGGAAGATGGAGACCGAACTCCATGGACGTTACGCGCCGGGAGCGACGACTGCGACTTGCATCTCTGATCGAAGCGAAATTGGATCGCCCACACGGATAACGCCGTCATTCAGGATTGCCGCCTTTAGACCGCTTCGGTGTTCCAGGGCGCGAAAAATTCCGGAGATTTTCGAAACCTTTTCCAAGTGGCCGCAGGGTTCAAAGAGACGGAGCCCGCGCATAGTCACGCCGCCGATTACGAACTCGCGATGCAGCAAGTCGATCAGCGGCACACCGCGGGTGACGATGTTGCGGCGCGTTTTGTCGGCGAACATCTCGATGCCGAGTTCAGCCGCGGCGATCTCGAGGGTTTCCTCTTCGATGAGGGTTACAGCCTTATCCGGCCTATTCGCTTTGTTCCAGGAATCGCGAAGAAACGGTCGCCTTCAGGCCTCGATCCGCATAGGCGCCAACCTCGGGCACTGAGATCATCGAACCCGAGGGTTTCGCGGCAATGTAAAGGAGACGATCTTGCCTTGCCAACGTGGAGTAGAGATTTTGAAGCCGCGCCACAGTTCTGGCGGCGTTTCCCACGTGTATGCTTGTTCGCTTTCAGGACATGGCGGTGACAAAGAGACCGGAGACAAGGAAGACACAGAGATTGCGTCTGTCTCTCCTTGTCTCCCTGTCTCCTGTGTCCTTGTCTGTTATCTGCTTATCCGGCCGAGTCAGCGAAATATCGCGTATCCTCGATCGGCGGCACCGTCTTATTCTCCTCCGAGGAAGCGACTAATGGCTTCCGTCGGGCCGCACCCGCATATCCTCGCCGCCTTGCTTTTTGCCTTTGATGCCGGCGCCCACACGGATTACCACCAAATTCTCCGGGCCGGTATTAAGATAACGATAGTAGGCGCCCCTGGGAATCATGACGCCCTGATATTTGCCAACTTTCAATTCGTTGCCCTTTTCATCGAAAACGCTCATCTGACCTTCGAGCACGATGAAAGAATGATCTTCATCGAGATGGGTGTGGATCTCATTCTCACCGCCCTCGTAGTTGATCTTGGTGTGAATCCACATATTTTCCGTCTCCGCCACCAGTTGGGTGATGCGGCCTTGCTTCATATACGGTGTCCTCAGAGAGAAAGCTTTGTCTGTGGCTTCTCGTCCTTGTCGATTCTTGCTGCCGTTGCGCTCGCTTGCATCGGGATTCTCCTTTTCTAATTATCTTTTCCGACTTAGTTGTTGATTCCGTCGATCTTAAGATCGTAGAGTTTGATCACGTTATCGCGCACGACTTTTTCAAAATGTCTTTAGGCAGATGGCCTAACTCCCTGGCAATAACGTCGCGGGAGTGCGGCCACGTCGATGCCGCATGCGGATAGTCATTGGACCACATAAAGGTATCTTGGCCGAAATCCTCCATTAGACGCCCGCCCGCAGGATCGCTGAAAAAGGTTGCGTATACCTGCTCCGCAACATACTCGCCGGGCAACTTCTTCATGTATGGCAAAGGCATTTTTGGGCTATGGCGTACATAATATTTGTCCCATTCATGCACGAAGAACGGAATCCAGCCGACTTCGTTCTCCACGTATACGAACTTGAGTTTCGGGAATCGCGCCATAACGCCGCTGAAAACGAGATCGAAGAGTGTGTCAGCAGCATCGGCAAGCTTGGTGTTGACGGTGGCTTTAAAGATGTCGAGCCCCTTGCGCTCAAAACGGCTGTAGTTGAACCCCGTCAGAATATGCAGGTTCACCGGCATATTCAAATCCTGAGAGGCTTCCCAGAACGGATCATAATAGTTACTCGTGAACGGTAAATTCGCCGGTGGAACTTGCCAAATCAAACTCCCGACCAACCCCGCCTTCTTGCACCGTTCGAGCTCCTTGATGGCGTTTGGGATATTATAAAGTGAGATCATCGGAATCCCGACCAAACGCCCCGGCGCCACTTTGCAATACTCGATCAGCCAGTCGTTGGCGATCTGAAAACAGGCTTCCTGCACTGGGGCATCTTCCAGAGCGAAAAGACGAAGACCAAAGGTGGGATAAAGCACCTCGGCCGACACTCCGTCGACTTCCATCTCGCCCAGGCGCGCTTTGGGATCCCAGCCGCCGGGCTTTTCCCCGGGGAGTTACGCGGGGGAACTTGGGAAATTTTTCTCTTAGACCCGGCGTCAAATTCTTTTCCCAAAGATCCACCGGCTCCATGATATGTGAATCCGCCGAGACAATCCGTTCATCGGCGAGGACTGATTGCGCGGTTCGCGCTGTAGCAGCTGTACTCATCAGGTATGTCCTCCTCTCTCAATAGATATTTTCTAAGATTTATTCCTTTTTGCTCGGTTTGTCTAGTGATAGTCGCATGGCGGAGCGGAGGCCAGGGGCACGAAGTGGAGCATTCCCGACGCCATAAGTTAAACATTTTGATAGCATGAGAGTGCAATTAGGAATATTGTGGATCTCTGTCGTTGTCTTTATCGGAACAGCTAATCTACTCTTTGCCGGCGAAGCACAAGATGCCTTCAACGAGGGGTAAAATTCTATCGCGCCGGAAAGTTTAAGGAAGCGATCGCTGCATACGATAAAGCCATCAAGGCGGCGCCCAAGGCCGCTGAAGCTTATCTCGGCAGGGTTCCGCCTATGCCAAACTTGGACAGGCGGATCGTGCCGTCAAAGACTACGACGATGCGATCCAGTTAAACCTGACCTGGCAGATGCCTACTATAAGCGCGGCGATGCTCATAATGAATCTAAACAATACCAAGCTGCGATTAAAGATTATGACGAAGCCCTGCGCCGAGATCCGAAGCTCACGGAGGTCTACAACAACCGTGGTTTGGTCTACTATAAGCTCGGGCAATACGATAACGCGATTAAGAGCTTTGACGAAGCGTTGCGCCAGGATCCTAAACTCACCGATGCTTTCTTCAGCCGCGGCAATGCGCACTTCGCTCAAAAGCAGTACCAGGCGGCCATTAAGGATTACGACGAGGTCATCAAGGAAACACCAAAATCAACCAAAGCCTATTACCACCGCGGTGAAGCCTACACGAGCCTGGGTCAGTTCGAAAAAGCGATCCAGGATTTCAATCAGGCCCAGAAACTCAACCCTAAAGGGCCGGAGATTTATTCTAGCCGCGGGCTCGCACAGCGCCGGCTGGGCAATCATGATCTCGCGGTGAAAGATTATTCCGAGGCCATCAAACTCAACTCGAAGGATGCCGAGGCTTACAACAATCGCGGCAACGCTTACTCGCTACTCGGCAAGTACGATCAGGCGTTGAAAGATTACGACGAAGCCGTGAAACTCGACCCTAAAAACGCGCGCATTTACGGCAACCGGGGAGTGGCGAAGCTGCGCCAAGGAAAAACGAAGAAGCGCAACAGGACTTTAAAAAAGCCGTCGAGTTAGAGCCTAGTTTGAAAGGAAAACTTGAGCCGCTGATGAATGACCCAAAAACACTCGCCGCCACAGCGCTGAGGACACCATGCCGCACTTAAAAGGTATTGTTCTGCTTGCGGCGCTTTGGGTTTCCCCAATGGCCTCCCCGAGTTGGGTCCGGCCAGGCGGAGGAGGCGCTGAATGAAGGCTTGAAACTGCATGAGGCTGAGCAAACCCAAAGAGGCGATCCGTGAAGTACGATCGCGCACTGAAGGCCAATCCGAAACTTGCCGACGCCTACTTCAATCGCGGTAACGCGTACTATGATCTGGGCCAGAACGATCAGGCCATCAAGGACTGCGCGAAGCGAAGTTATCCGTTTGAATCCCGCAGGACGCGGAGGCGTACTAACAACCGTGGTAATGCCTATCGCCGGCTCAAAAGAGACGAGGTCGCCCTATGAAGATTATACGGCGGCCATCAAACTCCAGCCCGGAGGAGCGCTAAAAACTATGTCTCAATCGGGGCAGCATCCACTTTGATGCACGACACTATGACTCCGCCGTGAAGGACTTCAGCGAAGCGATTCGCATTAGCCCGAAAGATGCGGACAACTACTATAATCGAGGCAACAGCTACCTGGCCTTAGGCAAAAACGAAGAAGCGACAAAAGACTACGATCAAGCCCTAAGCCTGGATTCCAAACTTGCCGCGGCTTATTCACAATCGCGGCATTGCCTGCGCTTCTCTCGGAGAGCGAGAAAAAAGCTATTCGCGATTTCAGCCGAAACCATTGAGCAGCAACCGGAAAACGCCGATGCCTATTACAATCGGGGACTGGCAAACGCTGAGCTGGGCAAAACGGAAGCGGCCATCGAAGATTACAGCGAGTCCATTCGGCTTGAACCAAAAGATGCAGAAGCACCGTACAACCGCGGGCTGGCCTATCTCCGCACCGAAAAATACGAGTATGCCGTCCGGGACTTTAGCGAAGTGATACGTATCCAGCCACGTAACGCGGAAGCCCATGTCTATCGAGGAATCGGCCGCCTCTACCAAGGCAAGGAAAAGAGGCAGACGCAGATTTTCAAAAAGCCTTCCAACTCAACCCGGGCCTAAAGAAGAAAATTCAAACCGATCATCGATGAGGCGAAAGCGAAGACCAAGAAGAGTTCCAAGGAATAACTTTCTCATCGAACATCGAACGGTCATGACTGAGCCGAATACCCTTGGCGGTTTAATCGGCGGCGCGCTGATTGGTCTCGCCGCAGTATTGCTGCTTGCGACTCAACGGCCGTATCGCCGGCATCTCCGGGATTTTGGGCGGGCTTATCACCTCGACCGGTTGGGGCGACCGTTTCTGGCGTTGTGCGTTTTTATCTTCGGCCTGCTTGCGGGTGCGGGCTTATACGCTTTTACGTGCGGCGGCTTGCCGCTGGAACTTCACGCACGCGGCCCGACGCTGTTGGCTGCCGGTTTGCTCGTCGGCGTAGGAACACGACTGGGCTCCGGTTGCACTTCGGGCCACGGCGTTTGGCGGTCTAGCGCGCCGTTCGCCGCGTTCGCTGCTGGCAACTATGATTTTTATGGTCGCCGCAGCGCCTCACCGTCTTCTTGACGCGTCACATATTCTGATGGCCCAGATTGCTGTTGCATTTGCCGTAGGGATCATTTTTGCTCTCGGCTTGGCCGTTTCTGAAATGATCAATCCCGCCCGGGTCATTGGCTTTCTCGATGTCGCGGGTCGCTGGGATCCTACTCTGCTGCTCGTCATGGCTGGCGCGCTTGCGGTAACGGCGCCAATCTTTCCGGTGATTCTGAGCCGGTCAAAACCAATTCTTGCTGCGCAATTTAGTTTGCCGACTAAGACCCGGGTGGATCCGCTCCTAATAATCGGCGCCGTGATTTTCCGGCGGCGGGTTGGGGACTGGCGGGTTTCTGTCCAGGACCGGCATTGGCGGCTCTAGCCTCGGGATCACCAAGTGTGATTCTATTTGTGATAGCGATGCTTGTGGGGCAATGGTTGGCATCGCGCTTCGAAACGCGATAACAGGAGTTCTTCAGAATTGATTGTCAATTGCCTATGACTAGAAACCCTGCTGACCTGCTGTCAACGATCCGATTGTCTGCTCTGCGCAGCTGCGCCTCACGTCCCTCGCGTAGCTCCCTGAAGCGCTGCAGGTCTTGACCTGCTAGGCGATCATTTTTGGGATCCGAAGACTGAGGAAGTTGATCTTTTCGCCGCCGCGCAAAAAATTCGAAATGCAGATGGGGACCGGTCGCATGTCCGGTCTGTCCCACATAACCCAGAACATCTCCGGCGTCTACTGCTCTGCCCGTCCTTATACCTTCCGCGAAGCGCGAAAAATGCGCGTAGCGCGACATGTACCCTCCTGAATGGACAATGTCGACCACGTTACCGTAGCCATTGCGCCAGCCGACAAAGTCCACTTGCCCCCTCCCTATAGCGACTACTGGAGTTCCTGCCGGCGCTGCGTAGTCGATGGCCATGTGCGGGCGCACGGTGCGGGAGATTGGATTCTGCCGGTTCAAGCTAAAGGGTGAGGAAACTCACATAACTCAGAGGCGCGCGCAGAAAGGATCGGCGAACGGCCCGTCCTTCGCTATCATAGTAGGCGCCGCGCCCGTCCTTAACCACGTAGTAAAGGTGCTGAACCTCTCATCCCCAGACTCCAGCTCGGCGGCCAAAATCCGCCCCAATACCCGGCGGCCATCAACGTACCGTCAATTGCTCCACTGCGAAATAAAAGCCATCACCCCGATGAAAATCAGAAAAAAAGTCGATGTCGTATTCGAAGATTTTCGCGAGCGCTAGAATGTGCTGCGGCGTCAGTCCCGCCGCGACACCGCTCTGGTAAAGGCTGTCGCTTTATCCTGCCCTTAATGACCCGGGTTTCTCGAACAAAGGAATCTCTTCGCGCTCGAGCAGCCACCCATCCGCCGTCGCCTTTACACGGAGCAGGTTGTTTTCGACAACCAGCTCCACTCCTTGCACCGTTTTGTCTTCAGGGTGCAAAACGACCTGAATATCGTGGCCCGGACGAATTTGTCTCGGATTTAAGAAAGGCCGAACTTTGTCGATGATCGCATGGGCCGACGGCGGCTTGCACACCAAAGCGCGCGAGCACGGTAGCGAGCGTGTCGCCCTGCCGTAACTCGACACCCACACGCGGCGGTTCCTCGGCAGCAACCGGCGGCGGAGGTTTAGGTTCATGGTCCTTTTGCGGGTGGGGTCACAAGCGGCGCGCACAACACCAGAACAAGAGTAGCAAAGGCAAGGCCGGTGAAACGCGCCGCCGACGCGCGCCAACGATTCAAAAGCGACGCATCAAAATATTTTTCGCTGCTTTATCACGATGAACAAAAACTGTTCCAACCCCTTCTACAGCATTATTCGCCCACGGTCAAAGAAAAACGGAAAAAAATAGGAAAATCTTGTTTGACATCGATCTGTTGTATCAATAACTTCGCTTCATGTATTTCAATCGCTTTGCCATTGACGCAATCGCCTTCATCTGCGCGCTTTCTATTTGCGTCGTGACATTTCCTGATAGCCTTGGGGCGCAGGCCGGTTGGAAGAGGACTGGGAAAAAACGCTGCGCGGTGCCGAAGCGGAAGGCCAGTTGACCCTGTATGGCTGCTGCTATGAATACGATCGCATTCTCGAAAGGTTTAAAAGAAATATCCGAAAATCAAAGTGACCACCGTTCTCGGAGCGGGAGGGCAATTGGGCACGCGGGTTCTAGCGGAAAGACGGGGTGAAAATATCTACCGGACGTCTTCAGCGCGGGCGCCAATACGATTCACGATGTGCTCTACAAAGCCCAGGCCCTGGAACCTGTTAAATCTACGCTGACTCTTCCGGAAGTCATAGATGCTTCCAAATGGTATGAGGGCGAACATCGCTACATTGATCCGGAGAAACGGTGCATCTTCGCTTTCGTCGCCAACTCTCAGTCCGGACAGGTACAATACAATCGCGCCCAGCAGGTGAACCCGGCGGAGTTCAATTCGTTTTGGGATCTGCTGAATCCGAAGTGGAAGGGCAAGATCGCCTCACTCGATCCCACGACTTTCGGGATGGGAGCGGCGCTACAGTTCTTCTACTACCACCCGGAGCTGGGCCCTGCCTTCCTAAGAAAACTCTACGGCGAGATGCAAGTGACCGTGAGCCGGGATGCCCGTCAGATGACCGACTGGCTGGCGTCGGGAAAGTTTCTCCCTTTGCATTCGTTGCAACGCAGGAAGCGAGGTGGGAAAAGCCAAAGAACAAGGATTGCCGATAGGATCCCTTGACACCGAAAGCTGGAAAGAAGGCGGTAGCTCCAGCGCTGCTGGCGGAACCTTAGGCATTCCGAGTCGCGCCCCTCATCCCAATGCGGCGAAAGTGTTCGTCAACTGGTTTCTTTCGCGCGAGGGACAAATCGCGCTTGCAAAGTTCGGCCGCCCCGACGCCCACAACTCTCGCCGGATCGACATTCCGAAAGACGACGTCGATCCCTACAATCGGCTGGAGCCGGGAAAAAATATTTTGATCTGGCGAAACCCGAGTATCAGGATCTAACGCCGATCTTCAAACTTGTAAAAGAGTGCCTGCCGCAGAAATAAACTCGGACGCCATACGTTTCAGCGCGGTGCATTTTGATTATGGTGCGGCGTCAAAAGCGGCGCTCAAAGAAATGCCGAGCAGGGCTGGAACCCATGGTTCCCGCACCGCGAAGAGCGGACTTCCGCACCAGGGACAGGAAGCCCTGTACTCTGACTAGTTTTCTTTGCTCCGAATCGCTTGGACTTAGGTCGGCGGGTCCGCAGGACGGTGGTCTCGTCGAGACAACGAGATTTGCGGACACGGCAAGGCTAGTGACGTTGCACTCAGAGTATTTTATATGGGTAAATCCGTCGGCTTTACCCGATGTATCGCATCAAGCGTCTCGTCAAAGAGATCCGAACTGCTCGCTTCTCGTCGCTTTACTTCGATTTTGCCCTCGCGCGCGAGCCATCCGACAGCCATCGAGACTGTTGCTCTTGGAGCTTTGACTCCTTTTCCACTGCGCTCAGGCTGGATTCTCCGTTGGAGCGCAAAAATTCCACACCAAGCCGGCGGTTTCGCCAATCGTTCTGATTTCCACAATCAAGACCTCCCTGGCGATAGTTTGGCATTTTTAACGCCGGTTTTCAAATATAACGCGTAAAAAAATTTTCCAAACTACACTCAGCTTCGGGAACGCATCGTCGCGCACCAGAAATATTACGCTAGGGACCGACCGGCCGGTCGCTCCCCTATTCCAATTTCATCACGCCCGACACCGGCCGAAGCTTCTTTTGAACGAACTGCTCGAGGCCCGGCCGCCCGCCGTGCTCGCGTATCGTGCGCTGCGAAATCAAATTCGAGCTCGTAAGCAACGTCGGGTGAGGCATACGAACTGTAGTACCATGCCTCTTTCACCGCCTTTAGCGCCATCGGGCTTTTTTCAGCGAGACATTTGGCAACCCTGGCAACTTCTTTGTCCAGATCTATCGCGCGGAACGACCTTTGAGATGAGACCGATCCGTTCCGCCTCTTTGGCGCGTCATCATCTCTCCTGTCAGCGCATAGTAAAGTCCGTGCTTGGCCTGAAGATTTTCAGTAAGAACGGGGGTGGTATCGCCGGCGGGGAAATGACCGAAGTTGACTTCAGGGAGACCAAAGAGCGCATCCTCCGCCGCGATCGCGATGTCACAGCCCGCCACCACGGTGAGGGCTCCGCCGAGACACCAGCCGGTGATTCGCGCGATAACCGGCTGCGGCAAAGTTCGCAGCATCTCGTTGCGCCAAAGCCGAACCTTCTCACGCACCTCGTCGCGCACCCGCTCCGGTTGGCTTTCCATTTCGAGCGAGTACTGCTTTAGATCCTGGCCGGCGCAAAACTCTCGCCGGCGTCCGGTCAGCACGATCACCCGCGTCTCTTTGTCGTAGCGCAGCTCAGTGAGCAGCTCGAACATCTCCCGGTGTAACTGCGGACTCATCGCATTGCGCTTCTTCCGGACGGTTGAACGCAATCGTCGTTTTGCCGCCCTCGCTTAGTCAAAAGCAGGGTCTCATAATTTGTCGCCATTGGCTTGTCTCCTTTTCTTATTAGTTTTCAGGACATCCTCGAAAGTTATCATACTTGAATCGCAGCTCATAAAATAAATTGCACTCAACTTGACGGGAACCGAAGCGCAGATATAGTCTCGGTTCAAATTTAAGCTGGGGCTCCTATGATGCCGAAGATGATCTCTAACCTCGAGGAGGTCTAACATGAGCCAGGACGATGGGAAAGCAGAAGCGCTGCATTTGGCAACTTACTCTGGTTGGTATCGGTTTGAACAACACGATCAACAATGGAGGCAGACCGACAGGGCGCACTGACTTTCTGGAAGATGAGCTCTCTCCAAGTGGATCCGGAGAACCCGCGCCACGTCTATATAGCGACGGAACATTCCGGGCTTTTCATTACCGACAGTGGCGGCGCGGATTGGAAGCGCGCTAAACCCAACGTGCCCCGCTTAACAACCACCTCACTGCTGGCGCTGCCTGGAACCATACTCGCGGGCACTGTGCCGGCGGCGCTTTACAGCGCGAGCAATGGCAGCGGTTGGCAGGAGCTGGACGGCGTACGCCTTGGTGCTACGGGAGGCAGCTTCCCTCCGAGTCCCGAGCTGGGTGCGCGCACCCGCTTTCTCGCCGCGGACAATCAGACGCCCCGCCGTCTTTACGCTGCCATCGAGGTCGGAGGCCTGCTCTTTAGCGACGACGCGGGTCGACGGTGGACTGCAGCAACTACGGGGCTGGATGATCCCGACGTCCACCAGATTCTCCCCAGCGCAAAAACCAAAGGACTGGTTGTCGCCGCCTGTGGCGAAGGCGCCTATCAGCAGCACAGATCGCGGCGAGCATTGGGAAAATGTGACGCCGCCAGGAACTCGCACCTTCGGTTCGTCCGTCACGGAAGACAACAGTGGAACACTTTACCTCGCGATGGCTCTCGGCCGCCCCAACACCTGGCTCCGTAAAGAGCGCGCCGACGCCGCGCTTTTTATTAGCAACGATGGCGGAGCGCATTGGAAGATCGCCATCGAAAAGCTGCCGGGCGGTATCATGGCGATGTGCCCCGCTTTGGGCGCGCGCGGTGTGTTCGCCTCGACATCTGAAGGTGATGTTGTACACGTCGATGCATCCGGATCGCGCACAATCATTAGCGGGCTCCCGTCCATTACGGCCATCGCTTTAGCTGCGTGAAATATTCATTTGCGGGAGATTTCCAAAAGAATCCTGTTCCATCGCTCGATGGTCTCCGCGTAATCATAGGTCGACAAACCCTGCTCCGGGTACCATCGTTTGAATCCGGAATTCTTGCGCGGGGTGCCATAGCCGAGCTTGTCCGAGAACAGCTTCTGGCCCTCCGGGCCGATGAGAAAAGTCGATGAAGAGCAGCGCTGCGTGGGGGTGCTGGCTGTGCGCGAAGACAGCGACGCTCCCGAATTCACTGGGACTAAATCCGGCGCCAACCATGCCACCGGGGCACCTCTCGCAGCGGCCAATCTAATATTGCTATCCACCGCCGTAAACGTGAGCGGTACTTCTCCTGAGACGATCAACTCATTCAGACCCAGGGCGGGAAGTCCATAAAACTTGACGTCCTGCGTCGCTAATTTCTTGATAAATCCCTTCGCCTTTGGCTTTTAACATCGCGCCGATAACTCGATTGCCGATTTCTTCTGCGCTGATGCCGATCTTGCCTTTGAGCGCGGGCTTCAACAGGTCGTCGAAACTCTTGGCCACGTCGGCTTCGCGGATAGCGTTCTTGTTGTACCCGATGCCAGGATACGATTCACGGTCCACCACAGTAAAAAACAAACCGCCCGGGGCGATTTTCTTTTGAGCCTTCGGGATAATCCGCTAGATGTGGCGAGGTGTAGGGCAACAGAAGCTTGTTGTCGCGCAACAACATGAGCGCGCCTTGGGTCGTTTCGAAGGTGTCGACAATGTAACGCCGCGCTTGGGCCTCGCCTAATGTCCGCGTGGCCAGGGTGGCAGCAGGAGCGCGATAGGGCTCTACAGTTACCCCTGGGTACCTGGATTCAAAGATCTTGGCGATTTCCTTGTACGGCGTGAGCGATGTGTACCACACAAGCTTGCCTTCTTTTTGCGCCTTCGTACAGCAAGCGCTCACGGTCGGCACCTAAATATTTCCCCAGATCAGCAGCCGTCTGAGGCCGGGGGCTCTGGCCCCATGCGCTTCCTCCAAGGCTGACAGAAACCAGGATGGCAGCAATCCAAGTTTTCATTTTTCGTCTCCTGAGGATCAGTTGCGCGTAAAATAGGGCAAGCGGAAACGGAGAGTCAAGCGCAAAAAGACCAGGGGTGGAATTTGACGACGGTTCGTCCAGCCGATACATTCTAACGCCGACATACCGCAACAGAAAAGCGCTGCCGAGGAGAACAATGCATAAGAAGACTGATATGGCCTGGCTGGTTCTTTTAACTTTACTCTGTTGGGCTTCCTCGGCTTCAGCGCAGGCGACTAAACTTGCCGTAGGGTATAGCGGCATCAGCGCCGACCAATTGGTGATCTGGGTGGCCAAGGATACCGGTATCTTCGCCAAAAATAATATTGACGCGCAGACCATCTACTTCTCCGGCGGCACCCTCTCCGTGACGGCCATGATTTCCGGCGATACACCAGTCATACAAGCTTCCGGACCAGGGATTGTGAGCGCCGGCCTCGCGGGCGCCGAACCCGTCTATGTAGTCGGTGGCATCGTGTCGTTGGATTACTGGTTGATGACCCAGCCGGAAATCAAACGGCGGAGCAACTCAAAGGCGGCACCATCGCCGTGGCTCGCTTCGGCGGCGCTGCGGATTTTGTCGCGCGCTACGCGCTTGCCAGACTCGGTCTCAACCCAGGTAAAGACGTCACCATCGTGCAAACCGGCAGCACACCTGAACGCATGGCCGCCATGGAAACGCGGCGTGTTTCGGGGAGCGCCCTGGTTCCCCCTTCGACCTTCGCGGCGCAGAAAAGGGCTTTTACGTGTTGGCCGACGTTGCGGCTCTCGGCTTGGCCTATCAGCATCAAGGCGGGGTTACGACCCGCAAGTTTCTACGCGAGCGCCCCGACGTGGTGCGGAACTTTGTCAAGTCCTATATCGAGGCGGTACACCGGCTGAAGACCGATCGCGCCGTGGGGATGAAAATCGCCGCCAAATATCTGCGGCTGGACGACAAAGAACTGCTGCAGAAAACTTACGAAAGCTCCATCGACGAGAACAAGCTTCCTGCCAAACAGTATCCTACTCTCGATGGGTTAAAGACGATCCTGGACCAGCTCGCCCTTAAGGACCCCAAAGCAAAAGCCGCCAAGCCACAAGACTTCGTCGACGCGCGCTTCGTTGAAGAGTTCGACAAGAGCGGCTATATCGACAGCCTGTACGGCCGGAAAAATGATCGTGACGCAGCTCTTAGGCACAAGTACTAAGACTGTTCTCGCGCCAAGCCCGTCTTGAGCGAATGAGGACGCCATGAACGCTAAGTGAAAAATTCTGGTTTTCTTTGGCGTCCATTGCTCCCTCTGGGGGCTAAATCATCAACCGCGAAGAGCGCCTTGGGGTTGTCGTAGGTGATCTTCGCGTACTGGCTTGCTGTGATAGTCCCCATCTCTCTCAGATTGCGGAGGGCTTCGACCTCGGTGGATTGGTCGTTGTGGCCGTAGTCGGTGCCGATGGTGATGTTATCTTCCCCGAGTACCGCAGGATGTAATCCACATCATCGTCCGTCTGGCAGGAAACATATTGCCGATATTCCTTCAGCGGATTTTCCGGTAGTTTCTTTCCCTGGGTTGCCCAGCGCCGCTGCAAGTCCTTCACTACATAGGGTATCCACTGGGCGGCGGCCTCGGCCCAGTGAAACCGAAGCTAGGGAACAAGGCTGGCACTTCGCTCATAATCACCGAATGAAATGCGCCGATGACGGGAATACGAAACTTCCAGAAGCTGCCGCCGCCGTTGTATTGCGACACCAGATCGATGACCTGCGGGTTACCGTTACCAACGTGCACCCCCACCGCCAGGTTGAGCCGGCTGATCTCTTCGTAAAGCGGATAAAAATAGGGATCGGTGATCAGCCTGTATCCTTCGATGCCGCGCATGAATACACCGCACGCGCCGTGCTGCTCGCAAAACTTAAGTTCCTCTATCGATGCGCTCATATCGAGCAGCGGCAAAACGCAAATCCATCTGAGCCTCCCCTGCCCTTGCCGGTAAATGTCGGCGAGCCAGCGGTTATAGCCCTTGGAAATGGCGATTTCCCACTCAGTGCTTGTCGGTTATCTGCTCGATAAAAATCGTCGGATAGAGCACCTGCACGTCGATGCCCAGCTCGTCCATGTGACTGAGACGGGCTGGTACGTTCTCCATCTCTCGGGTTTCGCGCGGCGTTTGCATGTCGCGGCCCGTACGCTCCGAGACTTCGGCAAGCTCGCGAGCGGTCATCACAATCCGGACCAAGCCGCGGATTTTTCCGTCGATGAACCAGTATTCTCCGCCGCCCTCACCGCGCGGGCGGACAATCAGGGGGCGATATTTCTGATCCGCCCGCTCCATGAAATCCCACGTGTGTTCCGTCTCGACAACATGAGCATCAGAATCAATGGTCGGCATTTGTGACCATCCCTTCTTTCAAAGACGTTACTGACAATTTGATATAGCACATTCCCTGCTCTATCCGCGAATAAACGGAACTGTGAAAGTTTCTTGACAAGACAGACCAAGGGTGGTCGTATGCTGTCCACGACGAAGGGTTTACCGATGAAATGGAAAAACCTCTTGTACGGACTGGCGCTGACTCTGTTCCTGGTTCCTGCTTCAAGCGCTTCTCTCTATTCCCAGTCATCCTTTTATCAAGGCAAGACGATCACTGTCATTGTGAGTAGCGACGCCGGCGGTACGGTGGACATGCGGGTGAAGGCCCTCGCACCGGTACTCCGCAAATATATTCCGGGAAATCCAATCATTGTCACCGAGTACATGCCAGGCGGCGGCGGGCGCCAAAGCCGCCAACCACCTCTACAGATCGGTCCGGCCCGACGGTTTAACCATTGGAAGCATGAGCACCACACTCGTTGCAGCAGGGGTGCTGGGCGAGTCGGGAGTCCTGTACAATATCGACAGGTTCATCTATCTGGGAGCGCCTGATGGCTCTACACAGCACGTTTTCTTGACTCGAAAGGAGCTTGGACTGTCGACTCTCGACAAGCTAAGGGCAGCGCCAGGTCTCAGAATCGGCGCGCAATCCATAGGGCACCAAATCTATATCGCCGGCCGGGTTTTGCGTTTTTCATCGGCCTCAAGGAGCCGAAATTCGTAGTCGGTTATACCGGTCCCGAGATCGATCTCGCACTCAATCGCGGCGAAGTCGATGCCAGAGCACATCTGGTGGGCACTGTCATGCAGCGGACCCCGGAATTGGTAGAAAAAGGGCTGGCGGATTTTCACGCCGTGCTGGAAACTCCCAAAGGAAATCGTCACCCTCGCTTCGCGCACCTCCCGGAGCTCGAGTCGTTTGCCAAGTCGGATAAGGAACGTAGATTGCTGAGCCTGCAGCGCACGCTTCGTTTAACCGGTTCTACTTTGATTCTTCCTCCCGGAACAGCCAAAGAACCGGCAGAGGTTCTGCAGGAAGGGATGCGCAAGGCATTCAAAGATCCGGCGTTTCTTGAAGCTTACCGGAAAGCGACAGGCGAAGACGCCACGCCGGTAATGCCCGAAGACCTTCAGCGGATAGTTAAAGAAGTACCGCGCGATCCTGAGATTGTAAGCCTCTTTAACCGGATCGCCGGCCCGGAATCGCTGCCGGACCGCTGAGCTAATGCGCAATGATTCGGAATATTCGGATCAGAGAATTTGTGGATGATCGCACCGGACGTTGCCTCACACGTTTTCGAGGGCGGCGGCGAGATCGGCGATCAGATCCTCCGCGTCTTCGATGCCCACCGAGTAACGGATCAAGTTGTCCTTGATCCCGACTTGCAGACGCTCTTCCGTGGTGAGCTCGTAGAAACTCATCAGCGCGGGCTGCTCGATCAGGCTCTCGACACCTCCCAGCGAGGGCGCGATCTGAGGGATGCGGCAAGCATCCACGACCCGGGAAGTAGCCTCGAGGTCGCCGGCAACCTCGAACAGAAACAACGCCGCCAAATCCGCGCATCTGGCGCCTGCGCAATCTGATGCTGCGGATGCGTTGGCAAACCGGCATAGTGCACTGCGCTGACCCGTCGGGTGGGCCGCCAGAAACTCGGCGAGCGCTTGCGCGTTGGCATTCTGCCGCGCGATGCGAAGGGCGAAAGTCTTGAGGCCACGGACAAGCAGGTAGGCGACAAACGGGTCAACGATGGCTCCAGTTACGGCCTGCAAACTCCGAATCCCATCCACAAGTTCGGCTGATCCGAGCACCGCGCCCGCGAGCAGATCGTTGTGCCCGCCGAGATATTTTGTCGCGGAATGGAGAACCAGATCGATGCCGAACTCCAGTGGCCGTTGGTTAAAAGGTGTTGCGAAGGTGGCGTCGATGAGCGTCTTCACGCGGTGCCGCCGGCCAATATCGGCGAAGCGTTCCAGGTCAACGATGTAGTTATATGGGTTGGTCGGCGACTCGCTGATAAGCACCCGCGTGGTGGGACGAATCGCCTCTGCCATCGCTTGATAATCACCCGCCGGCACTACCGATACCTCGACGCCGTAGCGATGCAGCACTTGGGTGAGAAACTGCCGGGTCCGGCGATAAGAATCATCAGTTACGACGACATGAGAATTGTGCGAAAGCACGGCGTACAAGGTCGTCGTGACGGCGGCCATGCCGCTGGCGAAGAGCAAGCAATCCCCGGCGCCTTCAAGGGCGGCGAGCTTTGCTCGGCGATGTGCTGTGTCGGGTTGCCGTAACGCCCGTACTCCTCGCGCTCGATGCGTCGCTCAAAGTGGTCGCGCAGCTCTTGGGTGTCGAGAAATGTGTAGGTTGCGGTCTGAATAATCGGTGTGGCGAGCGCATTACCGAACTTTGGCCGCGGCTCGCCGGCGTGCACGGCGAGGGTGCTGATGCCGCTCGTCTTTTGGTCGGCTCCTCTATGAGTTGCCGCAACGGCGCTCTCGCCGTTGCTTTTGCTCTGGCGGTCGCCATCCATCAGTGGTCCAGGAGGCGCATGCGCTCGACGTAGCGCGAGATCGCATCGCTGATCTTTTTTGGCTCGGCGCTCAACTCCACGGGACGATTATATTGAGTCCCCTTTCCTTGGACGCCTTCGAGGGTGCCGGTGTGATAAGCTATCTTCTGGTCCGCAAACTTGAGGCCATGCGCCGTAGAGATCACGACTACCCGCTCGTGGCCGTGGATCACCTTACGTTCGACCAGCTTGCGCAGTGCGGCCAGCGCCACCCCGTGTGCGGGCAATTGAACATCCCCGTGCGGTCAGCGCGCGCCACTTCTTCGGCAAGCTCCAGCTCCGAAGCCTGCTCGACTAACGCCGTTGAAGCGCTGGATCGTCGCGATCGCTTTGCGAATGCTCACGGGATTGCCGATCTGAATCGCGCTCGCCAAGGTTTTGCGCGCGGTCATCGGTTCGAAATGCTCGAAGTTCTGCAAATAAGAAAGATAGAAGGGATTGGCGTTCTCCGCCTGCGCTACGCAAATGCGCGGCAGCTTTGAGATCAAGCCTAGTTCCTGCATCATCAGGAAGCCTTTGCCGATGGCGCTCACGTTGCCAAGATTTCCGCCCGGCAAGATTATCCAGTCGGGAACTTCCCAGTCAAACTGCTGTACGATTTCGATGGAAATGGTTTTTGCCCTTCGATGCGCAAACTATTCATCGAGTTCGCCAGGTAAATGTGTTTGTGTTTCGTCACTTCTTGAACCGCGGCCATGCAACCATCGAAGTCGGTGTCCAGGGAGAGCACCAGGGCGCCGTTGGCGAGCGGTTGCACGAGCTGGGCCGGCGACTACCTTATCCTGGGGCAGGAACACGACTGTCGGAATGCCTGCGGCAGCGCCATAAGCCGCCAGTGCCGCGGAGGTGTCGCCAGTGGAAGCGCAAGCCACCGCATCGATGGGCTCGCCGTTCGCGATCATTTGATTGACCACCGACACCAAAACAGTCATGCCGAGATCCTTAAAAGATCCCGTATGCGAGTTGCCGCATTGCTTGACCCACAGATCCTCGATGTGAAGCTGCTTGCCGTAGCGATTGGCCCAGAAGAGATTGGTGTTCCCTTCGAAAGTCGAAACGATGTTCTCGTTGTCGATAAACGGAACGACCCACTCCTTCTTCGCCCATACGCCCGAGCCATAGGGATACGCGTTTTGACGCAAGCGCTCATCGAACAACTTGATCCAAGCTGATGCCGCTCTGGTCTTGAGGGCTTCAGTGTCGTGATGGACCTCCAGCAGGTCGCCACAGGACGGGCAGCGGTAGATAATTTCGAGAAGGCTGAATTGGCCCGGACAGCCCCGAATGCACTGAAACCATGCGTTGTAGTTCATCGCTAAAAAGCTTTCGCTTCGAGAGTCTCAAACAGCGGTTAGTGAGGCCAAGCGGTTAACGATCCCGCGATTGGAGTAAACAGTATCCGATACCATTGAATGGTGTCAACAATTCGACCAAGGATTATTCAGTTCTGTATTCGAGCGTCAGTTGCACCGCGCCAAGGCATTGCCGATCGCTATGGATGGTTCAAGGCCGGGCCTTATGGCACAATAGCCGGAGTGACAGCATCGGAGCCGGGAGGTAAGGGATGAAGAGAGTTGAGCTGACAGTCGGGGATAAAACCATCGGTGGGACCCTCGTCGATTTCGAGACCGTGCGTGAAGAATATAACTCACTACAAACTTTCGGACGGCTCGATGATCAGAATGAAAGCGGTAGTGACAAATATCATACGAACCGACGAGTTTACCCCCAACGGCGAACCCATCTATGTAGTCAATTCGCAGAACGTACTTGTCGCTGACGTCCCCGACGATCTTAAGAAATCGACAAAGATTCAGTAGGTGATAATTCCGCGACCGAGTATTCGCCCGTGCTCCAAGTCCTCAACCGCGGAGTTGATCTGGTCCAGGGTGTAGCGGCGCGTCACGAGATCATTTAGCTTCAATTTCCCATCGCGGTACCAGCGCACGAACAATGGAAAGTCCCGGTCCGGGCGACAATCGCCGCCGCTGGTGCGGGTGAAAGTCCGGCTTCCGATGAACAAATTGGTATCCAATATCGCTTTCGCGCCCGGCGGCGTAATGCCGATCAGCAACGCCGTTCCGCCGCGATTGAGGCCGGAATAACCCATCCTGGCTGCGCGGAGGATTTGTTCTTGGGTTTCCGGCAGTCCGACCGCATCGATGGCGTAATCAACCCCGCCGCCACTTAGATCCTGAATAGTTTTGACGGCGTCGACGTTCCGGGCGTCAACCGTGTGGGTCGCACCGAAGCGCCGCGCAAAAGCGAGCTTTCTTCACTCACGTCTACGGCGACGATCGGATAGGCATCGACGATGGCCGCCGCCGCAATGGCGCAGAGCCCGATGCCGCCGGCGCCGAATACGGCCACCGATTGCCCTGGCCTTACTTGAAGCGTGTTAATGATCGCGCCGGCCCCGGTCATGACCGCGCAGCCGATGATAGCCGTCACATCCGTGGGGAACATCCTTGGGCATCGGCAGCACGACGCGCTCGGACGCCAAGGCGTACTCGGCCCATGTCGCGGCGGAGTGCAAGACTTCTTTTCCCTGCCAAATGGCTATCGACTGCGCTCGATCGTTTAGAGTGTGTGCCACAAGCGGCTGCGTGGTAGTGGAATTATCCCGATCCACCCACGTCGTGATGACATGGTCGCCTTCTCTGACATGTATTACGTCACGTCCTTTGGCCACCACAATTCCCGTCGATTCATGACCCAGCAATGCAGGAAGACGGTGACCAGGCCGTGGCGGCCGGCGCATGGTGTGGAGCTGCGAGTGACAGACGCCGCTGGAAAAGAGCTTCACCAAAACCTGGTCCGGCGCGGGATCAGGGATATCGACTGTATCTACCACTAGAGGTTTGTTCGGTTCGACCAGGATCGCCGCTCGGCTCTTAATGCTCATTGTTCTTGTCTCCGCCGCGTATTAGCCGGGGCGATGAACGAAATGGCTGTTGGAGATTATGCTGTGCTTGCCTACTGAGCCGTCGCTCTGGGCGCGACTGGAAACTCCTCCAACGCCGGCTTTTTCGATCGCTTCAGCAACCAGCCCGGAAGCTTTTACCTCTTCGATGAATTCCCGCAGATACCTGGCTCCAGCGGTGCGACCTTTGACAATACCGAGGGCTTGTTGAATTGCCATAAACCTGCCGTCGAGCACCCGTGATCCGGGAAGCTTCTTCGCGTTGGCAACGAGATGTTGTCTCACGCCGGCGAGGACGTCCACTTTACCGGAGAGGATCAGTTCGAACGCTCCGTTAGGATCCGGTGCGCGGATCAATTCAGCATGTTGAATGCTGCGACTCAAAAACAAATCGTAAGCGCTGCCCGAAGAGATACCCATCCGCACTCCCTCCCGGTCGACGTCCCCGATGGCGTGAAGCGGCGATCCGGCCGGCACGAGGTAGGTACCTTCGATCTCTATATAGGGGGCGGTGAAGTCGATCTGGTTTGCCCGGCCCGGATCGATCGCCAAGAATGCCATGTCCCAAGCGCCGTCCTTCACGGCGTCGAACATTTTTCCAGCCGAGTCGAAGGCGACAAGCTCTACCGGCACATTGACACGCTTACCGAGCTCACGCGCCAGATCAACTGCCACGCCGCGGAGATCTCCGCTGGTCGGATCCCTGGTCGCCAGCACCGGGTTTCCATAGTTGATTCCAACGCGCAGTTTGCCGGTCGGCGCGAGATCAGAAAGCACAGAAGGCGAGATGGTTTCCGTCATTGGTGAATACCTGACACTGAGTGGAAGCTATTACTTAGTATAGCCCAACCTGAGTCGTCAAGGTGCGTAACCGCTTCTCTTAACCCCTTTCGCGTTTTCCCAGCAGGCTGACAAGGACCGCCAGAGCAGCCAGCGGCAGCAGCGTCCAGAAAGCAAATTGCTGGTCATAGGCAAATCCCGCGGCATCACCGCTTATTCGACTTCTCTTTGCGATCTCGGCTAGCGCTACCGCTACAGTTGTTCCCAGCGCGCCGGAACCCGTGCCAAACGTGGTCAGCATGGCTGCAAGCATTCCGTAATCTCGACTCGGCACCGTCGAGAAGGCCGCTTTGTCATTGGCGGGAACAAAGAGCCCGATGCCCGCCCCTAAAATGGACAGGACAAAAACGATCCAAATAAGAGTCGAGTCCTGACCGAGTCTGGCGTAAAAGAACACACCCAAAGAATGATGCACAAACCGAGTACAGCCACCCATCTGGGATTAAATCGATCCGCCAGCCGGCCGCTTAGAGGAGAGAGCAATGTCGTGCAGAGAGGCAGCGTCGCCATCGCTGAGACCAGCCGCCAGTGGAGCAGTCCCGATAACGTTGAGCAAGTAAATGGGGCCGAAGATGGCAACCGGGTAGAACGCCAAGGTCGCAAGAACTAGCGACAGCATGGACCTTACGAAGGGAATGCTCCTGAAATAGCGGAGATTCATCAGCGGCGCTTCGGCATGCAGCTCTCGCCATACGAAACTGACGATTCCCGTCGCCGCCAAGGCAAGCCAGAGAACGATGTCGAGGCATCCCACCCAAGGCGCGTCCCGGCGGTCAGGGCAATCAGAAACGAAGGAAAGCCGACCACCAGGAAAGCACACCTAAATAATCGACCGAAACCTTGCGGCGTTCTTCCTTGCCTTTAAAGATCAAGAACATAGTCACACAGGTGGCGACTCAAAAATGCAATTGGCAAGAAACACCGCTCTCCAGCCCCAAAGCTGAAGAATGGCCCCGCCGATTGTCGGTCCAGTCGTCCTGCCCAATGCGATGGAGGCCGCCAGCAGACCGGAGCGCGCCCTCGGTGATCGTGCCCATGCACGGAGGCTATGATAGCCGCAGCCATAGGTGCCGCCATGGCCAAGCCGAGCGCCATGACACACCGAGACGCGAGCAATTGCGCAAAGGTTCCGGAGAACGCCGCCAAGCCCGCTCCCGCCGTGTACAGAGTGAGCCCTGTCTTGAAAATTGTTCTTCGCCCGATGAGATCGCCGGCCCGTCCAAAGCCAAGCGAAAGGCTGGAGAGCATAATCGACCCCATCAAGCCGATCCATTGGACGGCCGCCAAGGTCGCGTCAATTCCTTTTGGATAGCCGAAAGCGAAACGCCGATGCTACCGACGCTCTGCATGTGGAAAAACGTTCCGAGGCAAACGACTAAGAGAACGGCGTGATTCTTCCCTAGGCAAGATTGAACCCGTTGAATCAAAATTAGTTGCGCAGCTCAACGGTTAGGGAACAGCGACTTGATAAAACCGCTCTGATCCAACTCTCGCACGAAGCGGCTGTCAGCGAAGTCCTCTGGTTTGCGCTCTTGGCTTTCGGAAACGGCTTTTCCTCGTAATAATTTGCCCTCCTTAGCCAGCCAAAGGGACATTTGCATTGCCGATGTCGAACCGCCGCCGACACGGAGCTTTTCGAGCTTCTTCTCCTGGGCAAACAGGAACGAAGAATAGCAAATAATCACGAGGAGTATGCAGCGAATAATGAGTCGGCGATTAATCATGGCTTGTCCTCTCTTATCATCGGATGAACGTTCATTTACGCAAGCTACTTGCCCTTGCGCAACTCTTCGAGGAGGTTTTGGATCGGCGTAAAGTCCATCCACTCGGGTCGGTTGATCCAGAGGTATTCTTTATCTTTTCTCCTTTTTGCGAGCGGCGGCAAGACTTCCTGCGGCAGATCCTCCCTTAGCGATCCGACTCTCAGCTCGTCTGTATTGGCCTGACGGAAGGCGATTTGTCCTTCCAACGAGAGATACCAGTTGATGAAAACTCTTGCGCCATTGGGGTGAGGGTACCGGTTCAGCAATACCAACGCTCCGGAGCCTGTGCCAATCCCGGGTTTCTCCTCTATCTGGTAGGGGTTTAACTCGGCGACCGGCAGGCCTTGCATGGCAGCCCGGTCGATTCTTCTACAGAGAAAGCAGAGAGCAAACTTTCCCTGTGATAACCAGTCGGTACCCTGGCGGATGTCGCGGAAGAACGTTGGCTCCATATCGCGGTAGATACGTTCGATGAATTTCGGTCCGAGCTGAGGATGATAGTAAACGTAGGTCAAGGCGTGTGGAGCCCTGGGTCGGACCTACTTGGAGTGCCTGATACTTTCCCTTCCATTGGGGTTGGACGAGGTCCCACGCCGATTTGATCTCTTTCTCGTTGATAAGGTTCGTATTGAACGCTATCGGCGGTCCGTACAAAGCACTCTCGTACATAAAGACGTACTGACCCTCGGGATCGATATAATGGTGCTTTCCCATCCACCATTTGGACAGATCGGTCACGCTGGGTTGGATTAGAATCGGAGGAATCGGCTCGACAATTTTCGCCCGATAAAGATTGAGATAGATCGCTGACGGCGCGCCGAGAAAGACATCCGCGAGAAACTTGCCGGCTCTGCGTTCGCCAAATAGCTTTGGAAACAAATCGCTTCCGCGTCCCAGCGTTGTGCCGATAAGCTTGATTTTCGGGTAACGTTTTTGAAAAGCGGCCCAGATCATCTGCGCGTTGCCAATCGAGTCGGTCGCATAGACAGCGACCTGCCCTTCCTCCTCGGCTCTTTTCACAATCGCATCCCATTCTTGAGACAAGGATGGTCGGACATCAGCCGCCGACGCGATCGCGGCGACCAGCGAGATCAGGATGGAAATGGCTGGAAAATGTCGTCGGCAAAACCTGCTCGTCATAATGCCTTTCCTCCGTACCGGGACCATTCTAGTTTTTTGCAACACAGGAGAAGGGGTAAGCCTGACCTATAATGAATTGACTTGCCTAATATATGGAGATTCTTCGGTGCGCGAAAAAAATCTCTCCGAAAAAAGCACTACGCCTTTGATTCTTGACGATCGGGTATGTGATCGAGGCGGAAAAACTTGATGGCATTACCAGCCACCATGCTCCACCGCTCCTCCTGAGGGACACCTGCCATTTGTGACTCCAAAGCTTGTAAAGATTTGGGCCAGCGGGTCACCACGTGCGGAAAGTCGGTGGACCACATCATCCGCTCGACTCCGACTTCGTGCCCCGGAGTGGTGCGCCCGGGTGAAGTTGAAACTGGCACGATCTTTGAGCCTCGGTCCCCTACGCCGAACAAATGATGTTGATCACCGCCTGGCGTTTCTCCACGTTGACTCGCCCTGAGACCGCGCTCGAGTGCCGAGCATCACCTCGGCCGGATCGGTGACTTTCTCGCCGTAGCCATCGGCAACCTCTACGGCCTTTTGGTAATTCGAAATGCTATCCAGGAATGTGATGGGCTGGTGCTGACTCTTGGCTGCGAATCCCTCGCGACTTGAGTCCTACCGTCGCCCGGCGCACCGCCTGCCAGCGCTGGTTGTTGAAGAGCACCGTCAACACCGGCAGCTCCTGCTCAGCGCCGACATAGTGCGCCGAGATCGGGTTGCCGAACATGTAAGAGCCGTCGCCGTGAGTGCCGATCACCAGCTTGTCGCGTGCGGCCAGCTTCGCGCCCAGGGCGCAACCCAAACCATGACCCAGACCGGATGCGGCGCCGGCGTTGAACATCGTGGCAGGTTTGGAGAAATCGATATGCTCGGGGCTCAGCGGCGATTCTTTGATCACGATGGTGTCTTCGCCTTTGATCTCGTTGATGCAATGGGTGATCCACGCCGGGTGGATCGGCGTCTCAGCTTTAACGGACTCGAGTTTTTCCGCCAACCGTCGCGCAGCGCTCTTCCAGCTCTCCGCGAGCGACGCGCGGCGCTTGTCGATGCGCAGCTTTGCCCTGCCCTCGTGCTCTGCCAGGGTTTCGTTCAGCACCCGCAATCCTTCTGCGGTAGCGCAAGCTAACTGCGATGTCGCAAGGATGACCGCGAACCGGCACGTATCCATGCAGCGGGTCGGGACCCATGTGGATGACTTTGGCGTCGTCGCGCACCTTGTCATAGGCCGGCAGCCATGGCACCGGGACATCGACCGCCAGAATGACGTCGGCCTTTTCCAGCAGCGGCGAAAGCTCATAGCCCAAATTCATCGGATGGTTGCTGGGAATCGACATGTAACGGTTGCGATATTGAATCACCGGGATCGCATAGCGCTCGGCGAAGTCGCCAAGCGCCGACCAGGCTTTCGGATCTCTACCGGCCGAGCTGGTTTTGAAAGTTCCTATAGAACGGGTTATAGGAGTTGCCAAAACATTGCATCGCTACTGTCACCTGTTCACCTGCTTTGTATCTGCGGGGTTGTCTGAATGGGACTGTGATGTGAATTGAGATGGACCTAGCTCAAAAGTTTCCAAAAGACACACAAGAGTAACGCAGGTGTACGCCGAAGCAGTCAAGACCATTGCTCGTTTTACAAGCAACGCGTGCCGGTTGTCTCAGTGCGAAAATCACGAGCAGCAGAAAAACAAGCCAGAAGTTTTCTTGTATAACAAGCCGTAAATCACGCCCCAGGTCGATATTGCAGCGGCCACGATTGGATTGGCCTCTTGCGCACCGAGTGAAAAGACTTGATATGAAAAAGGCCGTCAAAAACCTGTAGAGTCAAATTGAGAATCAGTAGATCCCGAAGAGCATTCATGGAGCTTGGGAAGAGATGGTGTTTGGATGCGAGTTGAAATGTTCCCCGACAGCCGCAGTATATTCCTCGATGGTCTCCTTTAACGTCTGAGGCGAGACCGGTTTTATCAAGTAGGTTGCAATACCCACTTTCGAAGCTTTTTCCTCCCATAGTGCTGATATCCATGCCGTAACCGCCACGACGGGAATGTGAGAGGTTTTCGGATTCTTTTTAAGTATCGCGGTTGTCTTGATTCCGTCGGCATCCGGCAGATCCAAATCCATGAAAATTAGGTCAGGGCACTTCTGCTTCCGCGTATGTGATGGCTTCTTGGCTGTTGCTAGGCCTTTATAGCCTGATGTCCAAACTTAGTTACAAACAGACCCAGGATCTCACGAGAGTCTTTGTTATCTTCCACAATAAGAACTTTTCTTCATTCATTGACTCAACCCGTTTTCAGTTATTTTGTCCCGCCGCCCTTTTGCGCAAGTACTCTGCGATTCCGTTCCAGACGGCGGCTCTTTCGACGCCGGCCAATCCTGGCTCATAACGATCCGGATGAGCAAAAACCGGTGATGACGGACAGAATAATGAGCAAATAAAAGATCTTCTTCAGGCATTGTCCCTGCCTTTCAGTAAGAGAGATAGAGCAATGCCGGAACCGTCTACGAGATCAGGGCAATGAAGTGCGCAGGATTGGCAGATGGCTTCCTGAAAAGTCTCTCAAGATAGGCAGCGCTCAGGATGCCCCAGTTCTAAAAGTGAGATATGGCAACGGGCGAATTAGCCCAGGTGACGAGGTGCACACTAGGTCATCAAGAGCGAGAAAAGAGCAAAGAAAGTCCAGCTACAACAGTTTGGCGGTAAGGCGTTTCTAAGACGAATAATTCCGCCCGTGGGTTCGCTTTAGAAACTCAAGTCTGGCAACTTTGACCGATTCATTTTCTAGTGCTCTGAGCAAGGGTCAGGACCTGCCCTACCCCCCATTCAGGATAGTTTTGAAAAATGCGGACATCGGACGCCTGCCAATGAAAGCCTTGTATGGCATACGTTCTGCTCCCCGATAGAACACATTCATGCAATAAACTGATCGGTACTCCACCGGCGTCCTCCGACACGTCTAACGCTGTGACTGAGGTACTAAAGAATAGGAGGAGATTAATGAAAACAAATGAAACGGAACTAGAGAAACCGAGTTTTTGGCAGCTGGTCTTCACACAAAGTAAAGTGAATGGAGCGCATTATATCGGAGAACAACTGCCGGGGAGTAATTGGGACTGGCCGAAAGACACTTATCTGCAGCGTCGCCTGCGGCAAGTGAAGTGGTACCAAACAGCGGAAAAGTCTGATCGTACAAATTACTCGGTGCTCTGATCGAGCCGAAATATTTTCCGTCGGGGCATTGCACCGCGAGACCTATGATGGACGTGCCCCACAGATTCAGATCAACAAGCACGCCGTCCGCAACAGGTGCGTTGGCATCCATAGTGCCGAGAGGCGTTGACCAACGCGCGGACCATTCTGTGATGTCTTTGATCTTCATGCGTCGTCTACAAGCCTTGAGATTTTGGCACAGGAACTTCCCTCAGACTGTGGGGCAGAGTTGTTGCGCCTGGTCATATCTTGCCTTTGAGTCATGTTCCGCGTCGATGTTATAGCCTCGCTTTAGACCCCTGGCAAAGTTATCAACCCAGAGCTTGCACGACCAACCAAGGCGCTTGAAGTACTCTATTCCTTTCGCGTCGGCTTCCAATTCGTTCCTTGCTGCCTGGCTGTTGTAGTGAACCGATGACCAGACATCAGCGTGACCGATTTCGTGCGCAATTGTTCTGCGTAAGGCCCACAGAGCCGCTTCATTCGTCATGGCCGTTTGGACCAGACCTGTCTCGATGCGGATGTCCCATGGACCGTAAGTCGCCCCGACCAACCTCGACCTATGTGCTCCAAAGTAACAGTGGGCCGCCATGCCGGCGACTCTGTCACGGCAATGATCTGAAGAAACTCCCGCTCGACAAACGTCCGTACTTGTGGGTCCGTATCACGGGGAAAGACATTGATGCGGTCGGGCTGGTCGGTGGCAACCGTAGAACATCCAATGAGGGCAGAAGATAACAATCAGGGGTGGTAAATAATTCACTCTGCACCCTCTGGCAGGCCACCGGCCCGTCCCGGCATCGCCGCCTGGGGAATGAAATGGCGCACGTATAACGCTACCTAGTTTGCGTGGAGTCAAGGCTCGAAAGGTGAATCAATAGAAACTATACTCTGCGAACTTGACAGATCATAGCGGGTGGTGAAATAAGCAGAGCACCTATGCTCACAACCAGACCGGTTTTAAGCCTGACCAGTTTCGGAGGAGCCTATGAAGGCACAAAATCCTTGTCTATGCGCTCCCGGCTCTTGTTCTAACTGCCATTCATCTTGCCGATGCGCAGCAGCCGAGGAGATCTGCCGTATCGGCGTTCTTCTTCCGGCAGCCCATTGTACGGAGGGTAATCGACAGGCTGCGGGAATGGGTTGAGAGCTGCAGGTTTGAGAGGAGAAGCAATACACCCTGGCGATACGGGATACAAAGGGCGATGCAAAGAGACCGCGGAGGAGGCCAACGCGGAGTTTGAAAGGAAATTTGACCTGATGTAGTGTGCCTTCCACTCCCTGTCGTTACGCCGGCTAAGGCAGCGACCACAAATATACCGGTAGTCGTTTACGTTTTTCTGCGTCAGGACCGATCCACGGTTGCAATGGGACTCACGTGGAAGCACGAGGCCCGGAGGAGAACTCACGGGTGTCACTACCCAGGTCGCAGATCTTGCGGCCAGCGTCTTGGGGATCCTAAAAGTTCTCCACGAGCTCAGTCGAGTCTTAACATTCTAACAATCCGGGCGACCATGCCCCGGAGAGCGGCGCAATCGGCAGGGATGAAAACAAACGCCTGGGGCTCCAAGTTCATCCAGGCACGGCATTCGCCCCGGCAGGGAGCTGGAAGGCGCTGCGGGGACTGAAGGCCGGAGAGGCGGACGCTTGTTTTATACCTGACGCCATGGTGGTCGGCGGCGAGGCTCAACTGGTCATTGATACAGCAAGGCCAAAAGCTACCGACGATGTTCAGGAGCAAGTCTCGTCGGCAAGGGGGCCCTGGCTAGCTACGGCCAGAACTATCATATAGTCGGCCACGTATCAGTATGTCCAGCCAGTTCTGAACGGCATCACCTCGTGATCTCCCGGTAGAGACGATTTGAGAAAATCGAACTGGCTATCAATCTCCAGACTGCAAAGGGCTGGGGCTAACGATTCCGCAGTGGAGTGCTGGTAAGGCGGATCGAGTCATCAAGTAATTTTAGTCTGCCTCACCCAACGGGGACAACTGCCAGCGCTGCACGCCTCTCGTCTCTGAAACAGCCAGGATGCATTCCAGCCCATCGTACCTCGCTGAGTTGACGATTGGTGATACGTCGTGAGCATCCATCAGCTCTGCGGGACGGAGTTTCAACTTGGTGACCGGGCTTTAGCGAAGACGTTCAAGGAAGCGTCAGCCACATAGTTCCTCGCTCGTCTTCCAGTCGGACAATCACGGGCATGGATGTGAACAGGCCGCAGCAGCTCATTACAAAGGTTAAAAACAGCAAAGATCTTTTAGAGGACTTAAATGCTGGTCGTACAAGAACTTTAAGATTCTATCTTTCTGACATGGACAGATGGAGCCAATAAGGCATGTTGCTGCGATGAATTAACCAGCGCAAAATGACCCATGACCTATAGCGCTCAGGGCGGTACGTCTCGTCGGTGAACTCGAAACATTCGATTGCCGGGATCCAATATCTGAGATTAGGCCGTCGTATGGGAGTCTCGGGTGATTTAAGAAGGCTGATACGGCCACACGTAATGAAGGCACCTATAAGGCCGGTTGTGGGCGCGTCGGAGCCGTTTATCAATCAGGCAGCTCTCACTGCCCGAAGGAGTAGAAGTCGCAATTCCCGTTCAATTTGCCTAAAACAGCTGTCGGCAGGTTTCGCCCCCCTTAAATTAGGTGGATGAATACAATTGGGTTACGGCACGGTCGCCAGTGCCAGCCACCGAAACCATCGAGAGAATAGCCACACCGGAAGACCTGGCCCGGAGCATTCTCATCCGTTTCTCTATCCGCCATGCGCAATAGCAGCCAACGTGGCGGCGAGAAAAACCAAGATCCCCACTGTTGAAGTCAACCAGAGCATCCATTTCTCGACCTGCAGTCTCTTTTTACCTGCTCTAGCGTGAGTTCTGCATCCCCCAGCGCACGATAGAAAAGTAGCGCGGTTTTTCTTCCCCGATGACTCCGACGGCCATGGGATCGTCTGCGCGGCTCAGATCTCTATGCGGTCAAATAGACCCGGTGCCCTTTTTGCTCTTCTCTATCTCCGTAATCACAGGGCCAGGAATAGTCTCCCTATTGAGCCGTGAGTCGAGATTTCGTATCTGTCTCCTCATCGGCAAGTATTTTCGCCACACCGTCCAGTTCCTCCCCAGACAATTCGGGGTAGGGAATCATCTGGCTCGCTTGTGCTGCCGGGAACCGCAGCCCTTTCATCATAATAAGTCTCTATAAACATAAAGCCTCCTTCCTATGCTAAAAGTTCTGCATCTGATGGGTGGCCTCTGAAATAGAAAAGCCAGTACACTCTTGCGGCACAACCGCAAAAGCGACCGGCTTTGATGACTCATCTATCTTCCTCCGAGGAACACTTTCGTTCCTCTCGAAGACCACTAACTAAGCTAGCCCTATCGAAGATGAGGAAGTTCTGTCCAAGATGGAAAGTCTATCAAGGTGTATGGGCTGTGACGCTTTGACAGAATGCCTTTAGCACTGGGCAAAGTGGCTGTCAACATCAAGAATGAGAATGAGATGAGTAACTTCTGATCATCTGGTTTCCTGATGCGGCCATACATAATCCAGGCACCTATAGCGCCGTGATGGTGAAGGGTCAAGGCCGCTTATCAATCCACTCCTTGCACAATTCGAGTCCGTATTTTTTCGGCCTGTTTCTTGGTCTTGAACGTTCGAGCGGTGGATTCGAGTCGTTTAATTTCTATTGTCTGATTCAGGTTGCGATCAAAAACCAGTCCCCGTGAGTACCACCGATTCTCCGGTGCTGGAACTGCCACCCCCATAAATCGGATGCCTTATATAGGCTCGCGGCCGGCCCTCGATCGGTGGCGGACGGTATAACGGTGTAGTCAGTGCACCGAGTCGAAGACTGGGTCCGGGAGAACGTAATGGCAATTGAATGCATGGCATAACTCCCAACCGAGGTTATCGGGGCCGCGAGGCGGAGCGGGCCGCAGGCTCAACATTTGCGCTCTGTATTCGTCGCCCCATCGACCCAACCTGAGATACTGCAGTAGTAAACTCCGTGCACTCCGCACATGTGTGGTGATGTAGCTCCGGCTCCGCTCTCACGGCATCAGCCCCTAGTACTTAATTCGTGCCCCTACGCTCGCGCCATTCGGGATGTCCTCCGGGTGTCTTCGTGGCTGCGCAATAGCGATTGCCCGTCAGCCAGCCAAGTCCCTCGCATATTGCCAAGGCCGCCATCGAATCGGGTTACATTGCCGACGCCGATCGGGACTGGCACGCGGGTTGAAGACCTGATTCTTGCTCGCCAGATTAAGCGCCCCGGCCGCCCCGTTCGCATAGTCGTCGTGCTCGCCGTTCGGATGGTCGATCTTTCCGCCGCGCCAGACCAGCCCGAGAAATTGGACTCTCAAGGTTCGCATGATCCAGCAAGACGATCCGCCCGCCGTTCAGCAAGCGGCTCGATCTCTTCGTAAATTTCCGACTTCGTTGAATTCCGAGACCCGATAGGCAATGCCTTTGCCCTGAAAGTCAGCCCTGAACGTCTCACCCGCGTACTTATCACCAACAACCGACCTCAAGCCGTACTCCTTCAGCACGTTCCGCGAACCTCTCGACGGCCTTTCGCGGGTCGAACGGCGGCCGCTGACCCTGATCCGATAATGCGCATCAAGAATCGCACAGCCGTCTTTGTCCCGGTGCGCGATGCCGAGCGTTGCGTCATCGATCGAGCCGCCGCTCATGTCCACAAAGCCGTGATAGGTGATGCCCGGCTCGGGCAGCCGGACCGAAACGCCGCGAGCAATCGAATCCATGATTCTTTCCGCATCGTAGGCGCTGAACCCCTCAGGAGAGCCGGGCAAGTTCAAATGCAGGCGCCGGTATTTACGTGCGACGGCAATCGCGTCTGCTGCTGGATCAAATAACCCGGCATCTTCCCAGCTCCCCGCGCTCGGGATTCGCCTTGCCCTTCGGGCGAGAGGTTCTCGCGCTGCGGATCGGTCACATAATCGGCCGCATACCACGAGAAGAGCATTCGCGGGTCGGCGCCTCTCTTGCCCGTAGCCATCAAGTCGAAGAAGGGAACGCCCGGGTCGGTGGAAGATCGAGGCGTAAGACGTGATCCACTGCAGGGCGTCCGGTGCGGGTGGGATCGAGTTGCAAGGCCTCGATGAATGTCCCAAGTCTTGTAGCCGTGGATCTCATCGAAGCCTGCGAACAGATAAGTCTTGCCGTGCGTTCCCTACAACGTCACCAGCCGGGCAGGATCTCAAAAACCCTTTGCTGTCCTTGCGCTCTGATCAGCTTTCTGCCTGACGTCGACCGCGATCATCGAGAACTGGATTAACGGCGATCAGCTTCTTCGCCAGCTCCAGATTATCCTTCGCCTGCTTGGTCCTCATCATTCGCCAATAAGTAGCATTGATTTCCCGGCAGATTTCCAAGCGAGCAGGCGATAAAGAGCGGCGAGAATCAAATCAGCGACTCTTCAGTTCTTCTTTGCCCGCCCGGTGAGAATCAGGTTGAATTGCGGCACGCCCGTTGTCCAGCCGTGTAGAGCGCCGCGGTGAATATCCTTTGCGCGGTAAGGCTCGATCACGTCCATGAGCGGACGCTCATCGATCCACCCGAGCCGCTTGAAACGCCAACGGGTTAACCTGCTTCATCACTTCTCGCCTTACGACAACCCCACACTTGGCCGAAAAGCGCCATCCCGCCAGTAAATTTCCGGCATGGTGGCGTCTATCCGAGCAGCTGTATAAGATCACCGCGAATGTTGCGGGTCGCAAGTCCATCCCGCTTGTTGAGCGCTGATATGTCTCAACCGGAACCGACAGCTCCACGGGACAAATCTTCCGATCACCGCGCATCGTATAATCCTCAACACTTCATCGTCGGGAAGATCTTCGAGTAACTTCGCAGCCCCGCTTGATCGCCCACACGTCCATCCGGCACTCATCGCAACAATACCTCTTCGGCTTTATGTCCAGAGCCGCTCGGCCCGAAGCGAACCTCACAAACCGGACTGGCAGCATTTCTGGACGATCTCGGACATCACATCAACCTCAGACATACCCCACTCTTCCATTGTTAACGATGCCCAAACGTCGCAAGAACGCACGATCTCCCCCAAACCCTACCCTTATACCCCCCTTTGCCCTGACGGTTTCGGCGTGTGGTTTGTGGCTCATCTTCCCTCGAAGTATTCCGGAAAGCGCTTTCCGAGTATTTTTGATGGCCTTGCGCCTCTCTTCCTTGCGCTGGCGTTTTCTTCTGCGCCTTCAGCTTGCGCTGCATCGCTTTGACCTTTCGGTCCTGGTTCGCTGGCTTCACCTCGTCTTGCTCTTCAAGGATTTTGCTCCAGTGTCTTGACCTTCACCCCCTTGCGCTCCAGCCCGCATGCCTGGAAAGATAACGCGCCAAACCATCGGCTAATTGCTGGCGCTGCAGCACGGCTTGGGCATGAGAGCTTTCTTGGCGCTTGATAGCTGATGAGGGTCGGCTCGTTGAGTATCCACGCATCCACGCTGTCGATCACCCAAGAGCTTCGGACTTCGACGGCCAGATCTATGATCGCCGACTGTTGAGTGCTCACGTCACCGCCTAAGTCCTGAATAATACCGGTGCGCCACTTGGCGAGCGCCACGCCCTACTCTGTAGCGCTTGTCTATCGCCCGACCATGCCGTAAACCGCATGAGCGCACGTTTCGCAACGCTAAGCCCCGTGTTTCTGGCTGCCCATTCACCCGGAGTTCTGTCCAACAACCTGTAGCTGGTCATTTCCTAACCTCAGTTTGCCCCCAAGGGTTGCCCCCAATACCAAAAACTTCATTGTATTCAATCGCTTTCATCGTCGGTCCACGCTGCGCGGGGCCACGTGCCGGTTCTGTTCACACACACGGCGGGCCGAACGCCGACCAACGAGAGACGGACTGGCGGGTCATGTCGTAGCCTGGATATTCACTGGACGCAGGAGATGTTCGATCAGGCGGGAATGCCGCGCGCCCAGTCGGTAAAATGGGACTAAGGAGCTGCGGAACGGCCAGCGGCTCGAAACCGTCGTCGACTGGGCGCTGACCATCGCCAAGAGCTGTGCGCCATGGGCCCGGCCCATCTTTCTCTGCCGCGGGAAGTGTGCTGTCGCAGACGATGGCTGGATCCACTTTTGCCACCTCACCCGTCGCGTCAACGCTGCGGCCGCTCAGCCGTTTCCCACCGGCGACGCAGTCGAAGAGTTGGCGGCGTTACTGGCCGACGCGGAGAATCCGTTAATCATTCGTCACCTAGTGTCACCCGTCACCTTGGGGCTAATTCGCCCGTTGGCCATATCTCACCTTTAACACTGAGGCATCCTGGGACCTGCTCGTAACAGGGACTTTTCAGGAAACCTCTGTCGATTTCTGCACTTCTTGTCTTAAATCGTAGCGGTATCGGCATTGCTCTATCTCTTCTTGGATTTTCTCCATCCCAATGGTGAATACCCGAGAGATGAAGCCGGAAGATTTTCTGGACTGTATTTCTAATCGTGTTAGCCGCCGCGTTTGCTCTGGATCGTAGTTTAACGTTTTTGGGGTCACAATGAACATCGGCGAAATATTGATTTGGGAATCGACCAACGCGCTCCTGTTGATTTCCATCGTGATCGGGACTTGTGATGCTGATACGTGGTGGATATTACGAGGGAAAGCCCGTTTTCACCGGAACGGGAGTTGGCTCTTTTTCTGGTCGGCCGTCCACGGGAGAAAATTCTCTCCGGTTCATCTCTGGCTAAGATTCGTGGCACTCTGGTTTGGCCGTTGTGCTCATAGAGCTTTGTTGAGGGTTACGTTCTCTTGCCGTTTGGTCTCGTGGCGTTCCTTGGCGCAGTTTTTCTCATCGCGTTTTTGGTTTGCCGTGTTGCGCCAAAGGGGCTACCGCTAAGTGTCGCTATTGCCGAGAGCCAGATAGACCATGCCCTCTTGCTCTCTCCCCGGCTTTCCGCTATTTTCCGCCCGCCGTGGCCGGTGTCTACGTCGCGTAAGTTTTCGCACCATGACGGAAGCCGCCGGCCATCAGGTTTATCTGCTTGGCCGACCGGCATGAAGAATCTGCCTTTCAATGTGACCCGCGAACATGCAGTCGCGGACTTTGTCATGATTCGACAAATCAATCGCAGAAGCTATAACACTCCAGACAGTCGCACATCAGAAGACATAAAAACCAATGATCGCCATTAGGAAAAAGTATTGGACAGTCGCTCATTGGATTATACAAGAAGTTGAAGCATTTCTAAACTTGGAGGACAAAAACCGATGAAAGCCATTTTTGCCAAGGAACGACATGGCAGCCACAGATAAGAGCCAGTAGGCGCGTGGGTTACAAGATTGCGTTCATGCTGGTGTTCGTTTTCACGGCTCTGGTATCCACCGTAGTTGCCCAGGTGACGGATTGTACGCTGCTGGCCTTTACCGAGCAGTTGGGTACTCTTCCGGATGGCACGCCTTACAGTGCGCAAGCCCAGCGCTTGACTGGAACGGCGTGCTCATCGCCAACGATCTCGACTATCTTCCCAATCGCGATAGCCGGCTGGCTGCTACTGGCTCGGTCAAGGATGATACGCGCTCTCGGGCGCACCAACGCCATCCGCTGCGCACCTTCCGGTACGACCCGGCGCAAGGATCAAAAATCTCCCCAGCGGTTATCGGCTGTTTAAAACGGAAACCATGGAAAACCGACTCGCATCATCAGTATGGCAATTCGGAGGCGGCTTCGTTGGCTTGCAGGATTGCCGAGCTCCACCCGATCGCGTCGATGGCGTTGTCGCCAGTTGCGCGCACGAGCAGGTACCGCTCTGAACATGATGTTTGACGGTTGGTTTGTGCTGCAAGCGCTCCCTTGCCTGATCTTCAGATCGCAAACTACACCGATCTGGCTCAGGTTACGGCTGCGCGACGAAATGGGGTGAGGTGATCAGGGCTGCACAGGACACGCCGCCAGCCGTGCGCGCTGTCGCCCTTGCAGTGACCATCGGGCGGTGGCCAGCGTGGAGCAGTATAACGAAACCACGCCGCCCGATCCACACGGCGTGAATGCGCTTCAGGTACCGTGTTCGATACCGTGTTTGCCAACGCGGGTCAGCCGGGTGGAGCAGTCCCGGGTTCATGTCAGAGCACGCAGGCGGCTCGCCTCTGGATACTCACCCCGGCGAAAAGCTCTCTCCCTGGAATATGAGGATCGACTACCAGAAGTTCTTCGGCACCTGGTAATGAGACTACAAACAGGCGGTGCGTGAACTCTATCGCTCGCGAGGCTGGGCCGACCTGAAATCCGATCTGGCATTCACGTGAACACCACGCCACGCGGATCTTTCCCAGGATCCGGCTTCCGCCGTGAGTTCTGGTCCGCATCCGGGACGCACCGTGAATGGGATGCCGCGGGTTCCGTGCTTCGGTTTATGCCATCGGAGACAATCCACGTGCCTCCCGAGATCACTGGTAGTTACGGCCACAGAAAGATGCGCGGGAACGACGAAACGGCAGCTCTATCGCACAGCGGTCATGAGCGCAGCAGTCACTGTAACTTTAGCGGTACGGAAAATGCGGCAGCCGTAAAGACACTCTTGGAACGTATCGAGACAGGTCTGCGATGGCAAGTACCGAACCGGAACGGCTGAACGCACTCGCTCTGGCTCAGTTCCCAGCTTTCCGATGTTACGCTTTCATCGTGACTATAACCCCGGTCCGATTCAATCGACCGGAAAATGCACCCCGTTATGATAGAAGCGGAATTATTAAAACAGATCGATGCGACCACAGACATCGTAGCGAAGCCGCGCCGCATTCATTCGTAAGGCCTGCGAGCAGCGTTTGAGCTTTGCATGGCAAGGAACTCGACCAGCTGATATTGGAACTGGGTTCGGGGTTGGCTATGTCTCAGCAATCTTAGCATTTCATTCCAAAAGACCGTGTTTTTCCGACCTTAGCGCCTCACTTTCATCGGTAAATATCAACGGTAAGGTGGAAAAACCACTGAAGCACCGGTACCCTTCATTCTGGATCGCTCTCATTCTTCACTGTCGTTCATTCTCAACCATGCGACAGTCCACCAGGATGTTTAATGTCTCTGGTTCTCTGGTTTGCACGCTTGGTGGTTGTCCATCGGCTTGAAGGTGTAGTGCCATGTGCACGGTGCTGCTGCTTGTCGTTGCTACGGATCATCAGCCCACCTTGCTGCCTGCATAAGCTGCAGAGTCACGCTCAGCAACGGAAACATCTTAGAAGCCTTGCCTGCCATTGGTTCGCGTACCATGGATGTTTCTCCAACACTGCCTTTACCTTCTCGATGGTCAGCGGGTTTTCCTGCTGAAGGATTTCGTAGGCGGTGATCCCCGAGAGCATACTGGCCGGGTATGTTCAAGCCGAGAAAGCGGGGAACAGGGCAATACGGCGAAGCGTGACAAGTACAGGGGATGCACGACTAGGGACCGCGGTTGCCAGCTATGCCATATCCGATGAGCAACGTGGGCAAGAAAAAGGTTCTGGACAACCGGCAACGAACCGCATTAAACACGCCGGTATGGGAAAGCCGTCACGTCGTTTTACTGGTTAGTTTAGCTTTCCCTTCACTTCGTCTCGCTCAGGCGCAACGGCAAGCAAAGATACACAAGATTGGGGTGCTCAGGCCCAGCCCGCTGATCCTGCCCCTCAATGGGTTATTTCTGCGAGCGTTCCGTGAGCTCGGCTACGTTCCAGGGCAAGAACACCCAGCTTTCGAGACTCGATCTGCGGTAGCGTAGACTTCGACCGGCTGCCCGCCCTGGCTGACGAGCTGGTCCGACCTCAAAAGTCGACGTCCCCGTCGCGCCTTCGACGTCCAGCCGCCCTGGCTGCTAAGAAACGCTGCCAGGACGATCCCCATCGTTTTTTGAACGTCAGTGATCCCGTTGCGTCGTCCGGGCTGGTCGACAGGCTATGCTGCGCGCTCCGGCGGAAACATCACGCGGATCGCTCAGCATTGATTCGGTGTTGGCTGGCAAGCGATTGGAGCTTGCTCAAGGAAACCATTCCCCAAACCTCTCCCGGCGTGGCGGTGCTGTGGAATCCACCAGGATGCGAGGCTCTACGCAGCAATGGAACGAAAGCCAACTCTCCCGCACGAGAACTGGGCCTGCAACTTCACTCTATGAGAGGTAAGCAGC
>ERZ1370068.2037-contig-12001_pt1 | contig 49783 bp, 75 predicted proteins | sample MGYA00561227_ERZ1370068 | MGnify/ENA primary metagenome ERZ1370068 (study PRJEB38410, sample SAMEA6850437) | metagenome | study: Metagenomic assessment of the ecological functions of the soil: analysis of the soil microbiota associated with the... | reverse complement strand
TGTACTTCGTTCAGTTACGTATTGCTCACAACTCTGTCGGCGTATCGTTCAGCGATTTCGCATGTCCGGTCGGTGCTGCCGTCGTCCGTGACGATGAGTTCGTAGTCGATGTTGGAAAGATGATGTCGAATGGCCCCAAGTGTTTTCGCTAGGATCCGCTCTTCATTGAATGTCGGGACAATGATCGAGAAGGTCATGGCGTAACTGTCCCCGGCGTCACCGAGCAGGTGACAAAGATGACGCCCACGATGATCAGGACAATTCCGAACCAGCGTGTGGCGTTCACCGGCTCGCCGAGCATCCATTTCGCCCATGATCGCCGTGCCCACATAACACAGGCCCATGATCGGGATCAGCACGCTCGCGTCCCAGGCCCACTTGAAGAGTAGCACCGTTCCGATGAATTGCGCGGGAGCCAAGGCAACAGTAGCCTCCTCCGGCCGCAGCCTCCTGCCCGCGCGTGTCCATTGCCTCGACTGTTCGTCAGTGATGACCGGCGTCTGGCGTTAGGCTGAGGGTTGGGCGATTCCTGGAAGCATTGCCTATCTGCCCATCGGTACAGTAGACAGCGTGGGACGGTCTGGTCTGGCCCAGAGGACTGGGGCGGCACTACCGGCAACCGCGCGCCCCGCATCCGCGCGCCCCGTCGAACGCCGGTTTCGGGACGATCGCCAGGGCCGCACGCGCGGCGCGGCAGGGCATGGTAGGCCAGCAGCCGCCGGCGCGGCGGTGGGCACGATCGCGGGGGCGTAGGCGACATAGAAGCCGCTATCGGGGCGGCGCCACGGTGCGCGGGGCGAGCGCCGGTTCATCTCGAGCTTACGTAGGTTATGGCCTGTCGGACACCGGTCAACCGAGCCCGGCGTTGGCCGACGGTAGCGGCGAAGCTCGGAGATGGCGAGCACCGTTCACCAATCCGAACGGCCCGATTTGACGTTTTACTGGGTAGGCGCCTTGGGATGAAGACTGCGCGCGGCTACTGCTCGTTGAAGATAACCAAGACAACCTCGAAGTTCTTACCGTGATACTCGCCGAGAAATATCAAGTCGTGGGCTACGCGTGTGCCCAGGAGGCGCTCGCCGCCCTTGAAGCGACCAAGCCGGATCTGGTGGCGCTGGATATTGGCATGACTCCTGTCGACGGCGTGGAGTGCCTCAGGGCGATCCGAGCTATGCCGGGGTACGGCAGTATTCCCGCCATCGCGTTGACCGCGTACGCCCGGGACGCCGGACGGGAGGCTTTCTCGGCCGCCGGGTTCCAAGCGGTTGTCACGAAGCCCATAGTTGATCACGATAAGTTTTTCGCGGAGATAGCCAAATCCTGACCGCGGTCCCAGCACCCAGCCACGACCGGCCAGTCGAGGAACCCCGGTATGGACCCATTCGGCTGGCGGACATTGACGCGGTCTACCGAGCAGCGCATGATTGGCATCTTGGGTTCGGCAACCCCGCCACGCCAAGGCCGGGAGGATGAACCGAGCGGGACTCTCGGCGATTTGCTGTATGCCGAGAGGGCGAAGCCTCTCGTCTCCGAAAGAATGGCTCGCGCGCTCGTCCAATCCATCGCCGCGGGTGATCAGTCTGCCCTGCATGTGCTCTACGATCGCACGCATCGAATCGTGTTTACGTTGATCATGCGGATCACCAACAATCGGGAAACGGCCGAAGAACTGACGCTCGACGTGTTTCACGACGTATGGAGACGAGCATCGACGTACGATGCTGCGGGCGGATCCGTCGTCGGATGGATGATGAACCAAGCGCGATCCAGAGCGCTTGATCGGCCGCGATTCGAACAACGTAAGAAACGGGTCAACCAGCACGGGGACGATCCGCTTCCAGCGGCGGCGACGAGTGATCCGCATGAGATGAGCGATCTCAAGGAGCAGGGCTACCTGCTACGACAGGCCCTCGCGATCCTGACACCGGAGCAGCGACAGGCCATTGAGAGCGGCATTCTTTTTCCGAGTTGACGTATGACGAGGTGGCGACACGGCTGAATCAGCCGCTCGGAACCGTCAAGACCCGCATCCGCTCTGGACTGATCAAACTCCGCCAGGCGCTCGCGAAGACAGTGAAGGAGCCATGAGTCGGGCGTCGAACGGGCACGGTCAGGACCATGCGGAGCGGGTGTTCCTGTACGCCCTGCAGGCCCCTCCCCTCCAGCGAAGCCGTCCTCGTCGGGGCGCATATCGCCGGGTGTGCGGAATGCCGGCACGAGATGGAGACGCTGCGCCCTGTCGTAGAGTCCTTCGTCGCCTGGCCTATTGACGTGCTTCGTCCACCGGTACCGCTATGGGAACGCCTCGCGCGGCGTATCGCGGCAGAGACGGGCGGGGGAGCCGGTGTTGGCCGCGCCTCAGCGATCGTCGGAACCAGAATGGAAAGAGGCGGCGCCTGGGATCTCCTGCCAGCTGCTTGCGACTGATACAGGACAGAACTCGTCAGCATGTTGAGTACGCCTCGCGCCGGGAACCGAGTATCCGCCGCACCGCCATGGTGGCGTTGAAGCTGCATCTGCTTCACGGTGAACTGATGATCGGCGACCGGAAGCTGTATCCGGCGACTACAACCGGGCCGAGGCTGGCGAGCATGCGATCGTCGTGTCTGGAGCGAGACCGGTTGCACCTGCGTTCTAATCACGTCGTATAACGACGCCTCTGCTCCTGACTCTCTTGTGCCAGCTGGCATTCCTCTGCGCTAACTGCGCCGTAAGGGCGTGTTGAAGGCGAGGACTTCCTCGGCGCTCGTGCTCTGTCGAGGCCTATCACAGCCTGCCAAAGTAGCTCTTGCAGTCGAAGCAGACGCCCGGTCAAGCGTCGGATTCTGCTCGAAGCGTCGAAAGGCCTGCGGGATGACATGGTCGACATTGAATGCAGCCGCCTCACGATCTTCGGTGCAGTAGATACAGATCGGAGTCGTTGTCTCCCCCGATGGGAACATCGTTTCGCAATGTTCGCCATAAATGGTGTTACATGATGAGCGTCATCAAACAGGCTATCTTGTTCGGCGGCACACGGTGGAGCGAGGCTCTGCTGTGTCTCTCCGCGAAGAGAGATCACGATGAGAGTTCAGACAGCTCGCAGGAATCGTATCCGTCAGCGGCGTTGCCGATTCGGTCTTGGGGAGTCTCTATGGTAGCCATGTCTGAACGAGTCAGCCCGGCGACTAGTCGCGTGATTCTGGTGGCTCAGTCCATAGAGGCTGCGGTGGACGGGTCGACCGGATGGCAGGCAGGCGTCTACAAGGCTATCAGGGTGTTCACCTCCCAAGACGATCAGTTTTGGACTAACTCCGTCATGATCGAGGGAGTACACGAGGTGATGTTGGTCGATGCGCAGTTAACAAAAACCAATGCTGAAAGAGTGTTACAGGAAATCAAAGAGACTCACAAGCCACTCTCTCTTATCTACATTACCCATGAGCACGCCGATCATTTTCTTGGTCTGGAGGTGTTTAGGGAGGCATACCCGAGAGTGAGAATTATTGCGACTTCTGCGGTCGTAGCCCGAATCCACAAGGTGTATCAAGAGAAAATAGATAAATGGAAACAGCTCTTGGGCTCAGGTGCAACCACTCACGTTGTTCCTATCGAGCCATTCGACGGCAACACGATTACATTTGAGAGCTCCCACATAGAGGTCCTCAAGCACATCAAGGCGACACCGATGAAAACACGATGCTGTGGATTCCTGGACAGAGAATTCTCGTTGGTGGCGATGTCGTGTTCAACGACATGCACGTGTACACCGCAGAAACGGACAGTCAGGCTAGAGGAAATGGTTGAACTCATTAAATACAATCAGAGCATTGCAGCCGTCGGTTGTTATCCCTGGACATAGCAAGGTTGGCGCTCCCCTTGACGCGAGTACCGCCGTAGCTTTTACGGAAACATATTTATTAGTGTTTGAAGAAGAACTCACAAAAGCCAAAGATCCGGACAGCCTTATCGAGGCCATGAAGGAACGATTCCCATCCGCAGACCTTCTCTTGGCAATCGAACGGGGCGCGCACGGCCAACGTTAAACCCTGACAAACGACGACGACTTGGTCGACCCTTCGTCGCGGGATGCGAATGGCCGCATCACTCACCGTGGGATGAACGTCGTCAATGCCGAATTGTGGAAGGGGTTTGAAAGGATGTCGTGACCCGACTGCTCCGTCCCCCTCATCGAGCGCGTCGACGAACGTGCGCCGGCTCTCGTCGGCAGCCAGTGCGCGTACCACTGGAGCGTTGTGGTGGGCTTGCGCGTTGCCCGAGCTGCGCCGCCACGTATGTGATTGGCGCCCCCTGGGTGAGCAACAGCGAGGCGAAGGTGTGTCGTAGGTCGTAGAGGCGCGCGCGTTCGACATCGACGTGCTGCGTGTCCGCGCTGCGGCGGGCGCCTGCGGCGATGCGCCACTGTTGAGGATTCACGGGGCTGCGATCAGCGCCTGAGCGCCACCCGGGCGCCGCGGACGCCGAGGTCTGTTCGCTCCCGCCTGAGCGTTTCTGCATCCCGGTCGAGTGGCTCCTGGCGCATCCGGGAATCCCTTGACAGCCCGGGGATGCTGGAGTCTGACGAGTCGGGGATTGACTATGCTGTTGAAGTCGTGGCTGAAGCTCAAGCTCAAAGGAAGGCATGGCAAGCGAGCTAAGCATTGGCGTGTATACTGATGGGCGATGCATGGGGCGGCGTCAGAAATCTACGCGGCGCAGCTGACTCGGGTGTGCTGAAGCCGGTCACCGACGTGCGCTCGGCATCGAACGAGGTTCGTACGCCAGGCGAGGGGCGGAATTAATGCGGGTCCTGTTCGTGTCCGCTCAATTCCCGCGTGATTTCGCCAGGAGTGTCTTGGCGGATTCCAGCGAATGCGGATGTGGCTCGACGCGATCCAGTCCCTAGGGGCGGATCTTGAGATCCTGTTCTTTCGGGATACCGGGGAGGCGGGCGACGCAGGCGACCGCCGCTGGGTGGCGCAGCAGCTTCACGAGGCGTGGGGATCCGCTCCCGCGTCGTCCTCAGCGGAGCGCGAAGATCTCCCGCACCGCCCGGGGCTGGCCCGGAGTACATCGACGCATACCTCAAACCCGCCTTTGGACCGTCGCAGCATCCGCACTTTCGCGCGTTCCGGGAAGCCCGGCAGCGCGGGGCTTTTGCCGGCTGCCTGGCGCGATCTCCTGACCTCGTCTTCGCTTCCAGCGCACCTGTGTGACGGCTCCGGCCATCGGGGTGTCGCTTGGCGGAGCGCGGATACTGTTCGACATCGACGATATCGAGCACCGGAGATTCGCACGCGGAGTGGCCCAGCCTCACGCTGGCGGCTGAAGCCGCTCCTGTATCTTCAAGTTCCCGCCCTGTGGTGGGGTGAGCGTCAGGCCATCGCGCGGGCAGACTGCGCGTTCGTCTGCTCGGAAATCGATCGCCGCTACCTGTGGCGTGCGATGCGGGTGCGGAACCTCGAAGTCATTCCGAACGCCGTGGGGCACGTCGAAGAGCGTCCGCTTCCGGCCGAGCCCACCGTCCTGTTCCTGGGAGCCTACGGCTATCCGCCGAACGCGGTGGCCGCCGACTACCTGATCCGTGGTGTGGCCGCGCCTGGTGCGAACCTGCCCCCGGGCTCGGCTGCTCATCGCGGGGCCGAACTCGGAGGTGCTCGCGAGCTTTCGCCATCCTCCGGCCGGGGGTCGAGTTCCTCGGGTTCGTGCCGGACCTCGACGTCCCTGTATCAGGGGACCCGCATTGTGGCGCTGTCGATCCAAGCCGGAACTGGGACCCGCTTCAAGATCCTCGAGGCCGCCAGCTACGGGGTGCCGGTGGTCTCCACCGCGTGGGGGCCGAAGGGATCGATTTCGCGGCCGACCGTGAAATCATGATCCGGGATTCCGCGCCAGCGCTGGCCGGGCGAGTGCCACGCTCCTGGCCGACGATGGACTCGCGCGGCGAATCGGCGCCGCGGGGCGTGCGCGCGTGCGGGCCCTACTACTGGCCGGGACGCGATAGTGGAGCGCATGGTGGCGATCCGTGGGACAAAGCGGCCGGCACGGGTCAGGGGAGCGATACCGGATGCGGGACGCGACGCCAGGCCAATCCTCGCGAAGATCCTGCTGTTCCATTACTCGGGCTCCGGCTTTCTCGGCGGCCTCGAAGTCGCGGTTGCGCTGCCTGGCTGACGAGTTCACGCAGCAGGGGGCACCCACCGGCGTGATCGAGATGGGAGACTCCTGGAGACCCCGACGATCGCTCCCGAGCGGCACTCCGGTCTGGACGATTGCCCGGCTCATCGGAGCCCAGCGCCTTCCGTCCGCGCTCGTGGGCCTCGTTTGCCCGAGCGAGCTGGCAGTTCGCCCGTGTGGTCCGGGAGTTCGACGCCGATGTCGTCAACGTTCATTTTCCCCTCGGCCAGGCGTTGCCCGTGGTGGGCGCGCACGTTCTGCCGCATCGTTGGCAGCTCGTCGTCACTGTGCACAATAGCGACATCCGGGTGTCGCCGGTCAACGACCCGGCCACTCGGGTGTGGCAGGCATCGTCTCTTGGCCCGCGCCGCTGCGGTGACCGCGGTGAGTCCCTCCATGCTCGAAGATACGGTGCGCCTCTATCCCGACGTGCTGTCCAAGGGGCGGGTGATCGAAAACGGTGTCGGACCAGTGTGGTTCCGGGACGACGTAGACACCCCCGGACCCGGCCGCGAGCGGTATGTCCTGTTCGTCGGGCGTCTGGCCCCCGCCAAGGGCGTCGACATTCTGCTGCGGGCGTGGCAACGCGTGGTCCCCAGCAGCCCGGAGACCTCGCCTGTGGATCGTCGGATCGGGCCCGAATCCGAAAAGCTCGCGGTCATGGCGAAGGAGCTCGGCATTCTGGAATCGGTGAGGTTCCTCGGACGCAAGTCCCAGGAGGAGCTGCTCCATCTCTATCGCCACGCCGAGGTGGTGGCGTTGCCCTCACGCAATGAGGGGATGCCCTTCGCCGTGCTCGAGGCGCTCGCCTCCGGCGCGGTGACCATCTCGACACGGATCCCCGGGGTCGCCGAGCTGATCGAGGATGGCGTCAGCGGCTATCTGATCGAAACCGACTCTCCGGACGGTCTCGCCGCCCGCCTCATGAGCGCTCTGAAGATGTGCGAGAACGAGAAGCGGCGCATGCGCGATGCCGCGCGGGCGATGACCCGCGCCCGGTTCTCAATGGACAAGATGATCTGCGCGTATCTCGACCTGTTCGCGTCGATTGTCGGCGGCCGGGCACGTGACCGTAGGGTACCGGCGATCCCATGACGGTCCTGATCACGGCCGGCGCGGGGTATGTGGGCTCGCACGCCCTCCAGGTGCTGCAGGCGTCCGGAACGCCGTGTGTGGTGCTCGACAATCTCTCGCGTGGACAGGGGAGCCAACTTCGTCAGCTGCTTCTGAGACGCCCCCGGTCTCGACAGGCTCTTGCGCTAAATCTTTGGTGGGCTCGGTGCTGGTGAGGCCCTCAGGCGGCTAACCGCTGCCCGGAGGTGCTCGGGGCAAGGTGGGCGTACCGCATCGTCATGGAGAGGGGAGGAATGGCCAAGTAGCTGGGGCCGCCTCGACGGCGTTGTTGTAGGGGTCTTGAGGTCGCGAGTCTTGAGGACCCGGCCGCGGTCCTGAGGGGCGTGCGCTTCTGCCTGAGCCGAGCCCGCATGGAGGCCTTGCCGCAAGCGGGTAGATCCGTGGGATTCAGAACGTGGTGGGGCATGGCGTGGACGAGCCAGCGCGGATCGTGGAGCCGCAGGGAAGCCCGGCAGCGTTCCGGCACACGTCATCAGTTGCCGGGTTGACGGCATTTCCACCACGAACACTCCGCTCTCAGCAGCATGTACATCAAAGGCCGAGCCGTGCTTCAGGTCAAGTCGACAAGGCGGGCACGGAGAGTGGCCATGGGACCAAGGTCCCATTGATGAGGACGCCCGCCTGTCCTACACGAAACGGAGGGGACTCATGCGAACAAGGACTCCGGTGGTTCTTCTCCTGGCCGCCGCGGCTCGGGGCAGTGGCCTATCGTCGTGCGCTCGCACGGAAGGCGTCGTCAGCATTCGCCGGAGGCCTCGCGCTGGCCGGCTATGGTCCCTTTTCAAAACGCGAGCCCGTTGTCCAGCAGGATCTCCTGAAACTGCGTCGCGAAGAGGCGGAACGGAATACGACCGCGCGCGGCAGAGTGCTTGTCCGGCTGCTCGAACGCACCAAGGCCGAGTACGACCGGTACACCACGGGAGTACAGAAGCAACCGCCCGTGCTCGACGTCCTGATCGTCTCGGGCGGCGGGGACTGGGGAGCGTTCGGGGCGGGGTTTCTCAAAGGGTGGCATAAGGTTCCTGCCCAGCACCCGCTTGCCAAGCCGGAGTTCGACATTGTGACCGGGGTGAGCACCGGCACCCTGATCGCGCCGTTCGCCTTTCTGGGGGACGAGCCGGCGATCGACCAGATCGTAACCCTCTACCGCAACCCCGGGGCGGACTGGGTGAAGCAGCGCGGGATGCTCTATTTCCTCCCGGACAACATCTCGTTCGCGGAGGTGCCCGGGCTGGAGCGCGAGATGCGCCAGCACATCACCATGGACATGGTTCGCCGCATTGCGAAGGCGGGCGCCGACGGTCGAATGCTGGCGGTCAACACGACGAACCTCGACGACGCCGCGCCGCGTGTGTTCGACCTGGTCGAGGAAGCGCAGCGCGCCGCCGCCTCGGGTGAGCTCGAGCGTATTCACAACATCATGCTCGCCTCGGCGGGCATCCCCGGCGCGTTCCCGTTCCGGATCATCGACCAGGAGCTCTATGTGGACGGCGGCGTGACGGGGAACATTCTGTATGGCGGGCGCGCCGACGAAGAGGATGCCCTGCCGGCCCTCTGGCAGCGGACCTATCCAGACGTTCCGATACCCAAGATCCGCTTCTGGATCATTTTCAACAATCAGTTCCGCCCGGTGCCGCACGTGACGCCGCCGAAGTGGCTCGCGGTCGTTCAACGAAGCCTGGAGACGGCAACGCGCGCCTCCACGGCCACCGCGGTGAAGCATCTCGTCGCGCTGGCGGAGATCGCCCGGCTCAAGCGCAATGCCGACGTGGAAATTCGTATCGTGTCGATTCCAGGCGATTGGTTCCCGCCAGTACCCGGGGTGTTCGTCAAGGAGACCATGAACAATCTGGTCGATTTGGGCGAGCGCATGGGCGCGGACCCGGCAAGCTGGGGCGACCTACTCACCCGTCACTTCGAGGCTTGAGTCCGCACGCTCTCGTTCGCGCCAGAACCGGCTCAGGCGCCCGTGGAGCAAGGCCACGAGCGCGGCTCGGCAACGCAAGCCCTCGCACGCGCGTAGCCGCCCCTCAGAGTTCAGTTCGAGTTCGGGGTCTCATTCCGTCTTTGCCGGTACAGCTCCGTAGCGAAGCTGAGGCGGACAGGGTTCCGGGTAGGTGCCCGAGTCAACGACGCTGGTATGGGATGGATGCAGACGGACGGCGCTGACGAAACGGAGGGCCAGCCCCATTTCAAGTCCACTGCCTTGAGCACGCCAAGACAGTCTCGGGGAGAGTGGCGCCACGATGCCCTGAGCATCCGCAGATACCCGCCGAGAAGACACCGGCGACGGGTGCGCAGCCCGAACGCCGGGAAGACACGCGCATCTCGTTTCGTGAACAGATACCCCAGCCCTCGTTCGATCACCGATCCGCCATCGGGAAGTGGCTCGCGCGCGGCGAGTCCGTGGACGACCACACCCCAGGTGCGGTCGCGACGCATCCCTGGTGGAAGGTCATCTGGCTGACGGGCGTGGACTACTTTTCGACCCTCGGCTATCAGCCGGGCATCGCGCTGCTCGCGGCGGGCGCGGTGGCGCCGATCGCCACGGTGATCCTTGTCCTCGTCACACTGTTCGGCGCCCTGCCGGTCTACGCGCAGGTGGCCAGGCGCAGCTACGCCGGGCAGGGCTCCATCGCCATGCTCGAGAATCTGCTCAGCGGCTGGAAGGGCAAGGTGCTCGTCCTGACGCTGCTCGGCTTTGCGGCCACCGACTTCGTGATCACGATGACGCTGTCGGCCGCCGACGCCGCCAAGCACGCCATCGAGAACCCGTTCTTTCATCCCGTCCTGGGCGAGCACCAGATTCTCGTCACGCTGGCGATCCTCACCGTGCTCGCGGCGGTCTTCTTGAAGGGATTCAACGAGGCGATCGGTCTGGCCGCCGTCGCCGCCGTGCCCTACCTCGCGCTCAACCTCGTCGTCCTCGGCCGCGGCATCCTCGAGGTGATCGCGCACCCGGACCTGCTGACCGGCTGGCGATCTGCGCTCGCCGCGCAGGGCAACTTCCCGCTGCTGATCGCGGGAGCCTTGCTGGTATTCCGAAGCTCGCCCTGGGCTTGAGCGGATTCGAGACAGGGGTCTCCGTCATGCCGCTGATCGATGGCGGAGCAGCCGATCAGGGGTACAGCGCGCGGACGGGCGGCGCGCCGATGGGGCGCGTGACCAACACCCGGAAGCTCCTGTTCACGGCCGCGGCCATCATGAGCGGCATGCTGATTCTCTCGAGCGTCGTCACCACGCTGCTCATCGATCCCGCGGACTACGCGGAGGGCGGCAAAGCGAGCGGGCGCGCCATCGCGTTCCTGGCCCACCGCCACCTCGGCGCCGTGTTCGGTACCGTGTACGACGTCTCGACGATCCTCATCCTCGGCCTGGCCGGCGCATCGGCGATGGCCGGCCTGCTCCACCTGATCCCCCGCTACCTGCCGCGCTTCGGGATGGCCCCCGGTGGGCCGCGCTCTCCCGGCCGCTCGTGCTGGTGCTCTTCGCCATCGATGTCATCATCACGCTGATCTTCCGTGCCGAGGTGGAGGCGCAGAGCGGCGCCTACGCCACCGGGGTCCTGGTGCTGATCCTGTCGGCCGCCGTCGCGGCCACGCTGGCGCTGCGGCGCGAGCGCCGCTGGGGGCTGGCCGCCTACACGGCAATTCTCTGCCTGGTGTTCGCCTACACCTTGGCGGACAACTGCTGGGAGCGTCCGGACGGCTTGATCATCGGCATCATCTTCACTGGCGCTGCTGATGCTGGCGTCTGCCCTGAGCCGCTCCATTCGCTCGGTGGAGTTCCGCATTCCGCATGGATACTTCGCCGATGCCGAGAGCTGGCGCCTCGGGCCGGAGACGCAGGGCAAGAAGGTCCACCTGGTCCCGATCCCGAGCTCTTCGGCGGACGCCCGCCGCAAACTGAGGACCGAGATCGTGAAGCACTACAACGTGCGCGGACCGTTCCTCTTCCTTCACGTGAATCTGCTCGACAACCGCAGCGAGTTCTCCGCGCCGCTCGAGGTCAGCCTCCGGAAGGACGGTGACGACTACGTGGCGGAAGTGTTCGGTGCGATCGCCATCGCGAACACCATCGCCTACCTCAGCGAGTCCATCGACCCCAAATCGATCTTCATTGGCCTGACCCGGCGTGGCCTGATGTCGCAGGCTGTCCGCTACCTGCTGTTCGGTGAGGGCGAGACCGGGCTGATGGTCTACACGATCCTCCTGCGCTACTGGGACTGGACGCCGGAGGATGATGTGCGGCCGCTCATCTTCCTGATGTCCGACTAGCGTGGCGTGCCCGACTGGTGACGAGCGAAGACCGAGGCACGCGCCGGTCGGTGCCGGCACGGCCTCGGTTCCACGCCGTCTTGATCAGGCGGCCTTGACTTCGATCATTCTCGGCGTCGCAGCGCGCGGCGCGGGACCCTCACCTGGAGCATGCCGTTCGCGTACTTCGCTTCCACGTGGGCGGCGTCGACGCCCTCGGGAAGGGCGAAATCTCGCTGGAAGGTGCCGTACGCGACTTCGCGGACGAAATAGTCCTTGCCCGCGGTGTCGTGATCGGGCTTGCGCTCCCCTTGATGGTGAGGACGTTGTCCATCACGGACACTCCAACATCCTTCGGATCCACGCCCGGCAGGGCGAGCTGGATGACGTACGTGCCGTCCTCCACCCGTCCCTCCGCGGGGGAAGCCACGACGAACGCTGAGCGGCCTCATCCGTGGTGCCGCCAACGAACCTCTCGAACAGATTCTCGGGGGCCTGGTGGAAGTGGAACTGCCTGGTCGGGGACCAGCGAAGCATGGTGTTCATGGTGCGCTCCTCTCAACGATCGTCGTGTTTCTCAGTCCGGGTCGATACGACACCGGACGTGTCTGCGTTCGTACCGCCAGGGCCTCCGCGCTCTGGACGACGGTTTCCTGTCCTGCTCACCGCGCCGCACCCAGGTACATGGACATGAAGTGCTCGCGCTCCGATTCCAAGGTCCTTCGCCTGTCGCGTTCGAGGGTTGTCTTCACCCCGTGTCCCGGACCAGTCAGACACGCCTCGTAGTACCGCCGGAGCCCTTCGGCGCCCACTGCGACAAGCGCGTTCTCCGCGCCCTCCTTCAGCTTCCAGCCCGGAATCAAATCCTTGCCGCCTTCGTATACATCGAGAACGACCGCGAGCATCGCTATCCCTCTGTCCACGCCCACTCTCCTAGTCTCCGCTCACGGGCCCGGCGCCTCTGCGGTCAGTTGTGCCCTCGGTCTCGCTCGACCCGCCACGCTCCGTTGATGGCGAACCGCCTTGGCCTGACCCTCAACCGTGACGAGGAACGCCGGGTGATTGTCACGCTTGAGTCCGACCTCGATGAGGGCCCGGAGGACGATCTGGAGGCTTACCGTGGAGCTTGAGCGAGGTCGTCGCCTTCCCCGCTAACACTCGCGCCCGGTCCAGGACGTCCTGCGTGAGAATCAGGGAGGACCTTCGTCTTGTTCGTGGGCATCAGGACTCTCTTGAGCCCAGCCCCTGAATCGGACGCGCTCACCCGCGAGAGGGGATATAACATGTATATCTTATATAGTAATAGAACCAACAAAGCAAGCCGAGACCCGAAGAGGAACACGGTGCGAAAGTGCTGCGGCGCCGGCTCAGCGGAGGCGCGCGGCGGGTACCGCGAACAACGCGCGGAGGTAGGCGTTGGCCCCGACGACGGCGCGGCTGTGTTCATCGGCGGCCACGACCCTGGGATCCCGCCACATGACGGTGGTGTAGGCGGGAAGATTCTCGAGGCCGGCGATCGGCCGTCCACCGACGAAGCACTTCGGACACCACGTGGGGACCGGCCGAGGCGTGGACGAGCTGGATCGGCATTCCGTAAATTCTTGAGCTGTGAGTGTGGCGACAGTAGCCCGTGTTCCATGAGTGGGTTGTCGTCGGTGACGGGCCGGTATGGGCGTACAAGGGGATCGAGCGCGTCGGCCGACGCGACGAATGTCCCGACGAGCTCCATGAGGTGCCCAGGCTCACCACGGTCGAGATCGGCCTGGACCTCAGGGGCGGCGGCCAGGCGTCGGCTGATGGCGTCGGGGTCGATCTCCGGGCCGCGCCTCCTTGGCGCCCAGCAGAACGAGCTCCCTGCCCGCTTCCCGAGAGGAGCACGCGCGTCGGGAAAGACGTCGAGGAACGCGTGGACCATCGACATCGCCACGTCAGCGGGCACCTGGTACACGTGGGACGCCACTGCGTCACGTATCCACCGGGCTGCAGGCGGCTCCGCGCCAGCTGCGGCCAGAACTCCCGCGAATAGAGGGAGGCCACGCCGGCGTGCGAGATCGGCGGCAGCTCCAGCGTGATGAGGTCATACGTGGACGAGCGCTGCATGCGCAGGTGATGGCGTCCGTCGTTGACGTGGACGGTCACCTGGGATCGGCGAGGACGTGGCGATTGGCGTGGGCGAAGTACGGCGCGAGCCGCAACACCTCCGATGACGTGTCGACGACATCGATACGCCGGACGGTGGGTGCAGTGACGCCGCGTGCGCGGTGTTGCCGACGCCGAACGCGATGACGAGCACGCGCCGGGGCCGCCCATCGCGAGCAGAGGGAGGTGGGCGAACGCGCGCATGTACCGCCGACCGAGCCAGCTCGTGCTCCGACATCGGGTGCCCGTTCGTGATGAGCGCGCGGCGCGAGTCGTAGTCGACGACGACGAAGGTTCCGTGCACGCCTTCGACCATGGTCACGATGCGGTCGCTGGGCCGTTCCGCGGGATCGTGCTGCGTCGACGAGGTGGACCGCCGGGAGGCGTAGCCACAACACGACCGCGCACCCGGCCCGGCCAGCGATCCCGCCAATGCGGCCGCCGTTCCCCACTTCACCGGCTGCGGCCGCGAGCGGCGGTAGGGCCTCGGCGTACACCGGCGAGCAGTGCCAGCAACGCGATGACGGCCAGCCATGAGATGCCGCGCTGCATGCCGAGCGTCGGTGGCAGCACGAAGCCGGCGGCCAGTGGGCCGAGCACGGCGCCCGCGGTATTCGCGGTGCGCGCCCCCGCCCGCCGGCCCACCGTGACGTCGGCGTCCTGGATCATCGCGTTGCCCATCGGGTACGTGAAGCCCATCATCAGCGCCGGGACCCCGAGCTCGAGGGCCACGTACTTCAGCACGATCCACAGCTGTACCGTCTCGCTTTGCCACGCCGAGGTCTGGGCGAAGGCGGCGTGAAAGGTCTCAGGCGTTCACCGGCGACCGTCTCCAGCGTGACCGTGGCCAGGCCGAGCGAGGCTGAAGACGACGAGCAGAGCTTGAGCCCCATGAAGAGCCGATAGGGCTGCCCCGGGCGACGGTGCAGCCACGCCCCCGAACAGCGATCCCAGCCAGATGCCGACCAGAATGACCGTGAGGATGGCGGACAGGATCGTACGGAAGCTCCCGAACACGCGCTCGGTGCGGAACCACACGATCTCCAGGGCCATGGCGACGAAGCCCGAGAGGGAAGACGGCGACCCCGACCAGGAGCACGCGCGCATCCCTGAGTCGGCGGCGCTCTCCGCCGCGCTCGGGGCTCGCGTCGAAGCCGGCGACTCCTGCGGCGGCGGGGACAGCCGAAGGGCGCCGAGCCCGGAGAGCACGTTGAAGAGGACGGCGATCATCTGCGTGCCTTGAAGGCCGAGATTCAGGATGAAGGCGTGGTCGGTGGGAACTCGCGCCCAGCGCCGCGCCGGCCGTGTTCACGCCGTACAGCAGGCCGATGCGCCAGCCCGCGACCTCGACGTCGTGGCGCACTCGGTGGCGGATCAGGAGCGTCAATGTGCTAGCCCATCAGCAGCGTGATCGGCAAAGCAAAGGCGGCCGCGACGGCATACCGGGCCAGATAGGAGGGTGGAAGAGGACGTACCAGCGCGTGGCCATCGCGCGTATAGGAGGGAAATGACGGCGGCGACGTCCCCAGCCGGGGCAGAACGAGGGGCGACGAGCAGGCCGAGCGCACCGATGACCAGCTCGACGCTTCCGTACGCGACGACGAGGGAGCCGGGGCGATCCGCATGGCGATGATCCGGCCCATCGGCCGCCGAGGTAGGAGCCGATGCCGGGGCCGGCCATGAAGACGGCGATGACAAGGGCGGCCGAGTGGATCGTGTTGCCGAAGACGTTGCCGAACTCGCGGACCCAGACGACTTGATAGATGAGACCGCTCGCTCCGGACAGGAAGAACAGGAGATGCAGAAGACGATCCCGCATCCCGACCAGCCTAGCAGCGCGGCCCGGAGGCACCGACGGAATTTCTGTCGGGTGAAAGCCCTGGCCACGACCCTTGACCAGGCCTCGTACTTCGATATAAATCGAAATATGAAAGCGATGGCACCACTTCCGCTGGGGCGACTCGAGGCGACCGAAGAGCACGTCGAGGCCTTCAAGGCTCTGGCGCCATCTGTCGCGGCTGCAGATCTTCTTCCTCCTCGGTCGGGCCAAGACCGAGATGTCCGTGGGCGAGATCCAGGCGGAGGTCGAGATCCCGGGCCGACGCTGTCGCATCACCTGCGACGCCCTGCGGCGCGCGGGGCTGCGTCGAGAGCCGGAAGGAAGAGCGGTACATCTACTATTCGGTGCAGCGGGAGACGGTGACCGACGCTGATGCGTCTGCTCACCGCCTGCTGCTAGAGGAGGAACGCCATGAGCGCCAAGGTTCATCTCCACATGCACGTGTCCGATCTCGCCAAGAGCCGGGAGTTCTACGAGAAGTTCCTCGGCGGAGACCCGGTCAAGGTGAAGCACGGGCTACGTGAAGTTCCTGCCCGAGTGGGCGCCGGTCAACCTGGCGCTGTCGCACGGGCGGGCACGTCGGCCACGGGCACGATCGACCACGTCGGCGTCCAGGTGGATTCGCGTCGAGACCGTGATGGCGCAGCTGGCCCGGGTCAAGGCCGCCGGGCTTGCCGTGCGCGAGGAGATGGGGGTCAACTGCTGCCACGCCAACCAGGACAAGTTCTGGGTGAAGGATCCCGACGGTGTCGAGTGGGAGGTGTACCACCTGAACTACGACCTCGAAGACGACGGTGCTATGTTCCCGCGCGGCACCGCCAGAGCCGGATTGCCGTTGGCCAAAGGTAACGCCTGCTGCAGCTCGTAGGCGGCGGCCGCACTCCGGAGCGGCGTCGGGTGTTGTACCGTACTGACCGCCATGCACGGCGCCCGGCGCCCGCTCCCTGCCCAACTCCGAGAGTTCAGCGCCGCCCGTGATGTCGACGGCGTCCCGCCCGCGGACGCGGGCGAGACGGGAGCAGGACCGGTGACCCGCGTCGATCGCCGGGGCAGCATCACGCTGGAGCGGGTGACTCAGCGGTTTGCGCTGCCGCGCGAGGGCCGGGAGTTCACCGCCGTCCAGGACGTCTCCTTCGAGGTCGGGGGCGGCGAGTTCGTCTCGATCGTGGGCCCCTCGGGCTGCGGAAAGTCGACGCTGCTCAGTCTCGTGGCCGGGCTCGTTCCCGTCACCGAGGGCCGGATCAGTCTGGACGGGCAGCCGGTCGACGGCGTGCAACCCGCGGCTCGGCTTCGTCTTCCAGCGCGACGCCATCTTTCCGTGGAAGACCGTGGCCCAGAACGTCGGCCTCCTCTCCTGTTCCGCGGGGTCGACGCGGACTCGGCGCGCCCGCGCGTGGCCGAGCTGGATCGCGCGGATCGGCCTCGACCGGCTTCGAGGGCTATCATCCGCATCAGCTCTCGGGCGGCATGCGCAAGCGCGTGGCACTGGCCATGACGATGGTCTACGACCCGGAGATCGTCCTGATGGACGAGCCGTTCGGCGCGCTCGACGTGCAGACGCGCAATCTCATGGAGAACGACCTGCTCGAGATCTGGGCCCAGTCCGGCGCACGGTGGTGTCTCGTGACCCACGACCTTGAGGAGGCCATCGCGCTGTCGGATCGCATCGTGGTGATGAGCGCCTCGCCCGGGCGCGTCAAGGCCGTCTACCCGATCACCCTGCCGCGGCCGCGCTCGGTCACCGAGATTCGCTTCCATCCCGATTTCGGCCGCCTGTACGAGACGATCTGGAAGGACCTCAAGGACGAGGTGCGTATTGGCTACGAGCGGACCCGCAAAGGTCTCGTGGGCTAAGATCCGCCTCTGGCGCGCCGTCCTCCTCGGGGCGTTCCTGCTCCTGTGGGAGATGGCCGACGCGCCGGGGCTGGGTCGATCCGTTCTTCGTCAGCCAGCCCACGGTGCTGGCCGCGCAGATCTTCGACTGGATCCGGAGCGGGTTCATCCTCCGTCACCTGTTCGTGACGATGCAGGAGACCATCCTCGGCTTCCTGCTGGGGACGCTGCTCGGCGTGGCGGTCGGCTTCACCTTTGCGCGCTGGCAGACGCTGGCCCACATCTTCGATCCGCTCATGGTGGCGCTCGAACGCCATGCCGCGCGTCGTGCTCGCGCCGCTTCTTCATTCTCTGGTTCGGCCTCGGGCTGCTCTCCAAGAGTGGTGATGGTCGTCTCCGCTGGTCTTCTTCGTCGTGTTCTTCAGCACCTACACCGGCATCCGCGAGGTGGATCGCGACCTCGTCAACAACGCGCGCATCCTGGGGCGAATCCGCGTCACATGATCCGCCACGTGCTGCTGCCCTCGGCTCTCACCTGGATCTTCTCGAGCCTGCGCACCAGCGTCGGCTTCGCGCTGCATCGGCGCCGTGGTCGGTGAATACCTCGGCTCCCACGAGGGCATGGGCTACGTCATCTCCTACGCGGAGTCGATGTTCAACGCCACCGGCGTGCTGGCCGGGCTCTGCTCGTCCTGATGGCGGCGGTCATCGCCATCGACGTCGCCCTGAAGCGGCTGGACGCGCGGTTCTCGTACTGGAAGCCGGTTCCCAAATGAGACGCTCGACGAGCTCAGGAGGACGTGATGCCCATGCTGCTGCGTCGCATCGTGGCGATGGTGATCCTGCTGGCCGTTGTCGTTCTCGGCGCGCCGCCCGCGGAGCTGGGCGGCCGAGAAGGTCACCGTCGGGCATCGGCGGAGTTGGCCTGCATGGTGTATCTGCCGACCGTCGCTGGCCAAGTCGAAGGGCTATTTCGCCGAGGAAGGGCTCGACGTCGAGATCCTCGACATCAAGGGCGGCGGCTCGCAGGCGGCCTCGGCCCTCATCGGCGGCTCCGTCGACTTCAGCGCCAACGCCATCGATCACGCCATCAAGGCCAAGGTGCAGAAGAAGAGACCTGGTCGCCGTCCACTCGCACGTCCGGCTGCCCGATGATGGGCGCTGGTGGTGGCCAACAAGTACAAGGGCGAGATCAAGTCGCTCGCCGATCTCAAGGGCCGCCCGGTCGGGTGTCACGTCGCCGGGCTCGCAGACGCACATGGTGCTGGGCTACCTGCTGGCCAAGAACGGCGTGAAGCCCGACGAGGTGAAGATCATCGGCGCCGGGGGCAACACGCCATGCCGCTGGCCATCGAGAAGGACTCGGTCCACGCCGGCATGATGGTCGACCCGTTCTTCACGGCGCTTCACGAAGCAGGGGAAGGGCTACGTCCTCGTCGACATGTTCACGCGCCAGGGCGCGCTCGAGCGCCATGGGCGGCGAGGTGCACAGGGGACGACGCTGCTGACGCGCCCCGACGTGATCGCCAAGCGACCGGCCACGGTTCAGAAGATGGTGAACGCGCCTGGTCAGGGCCAACAAGCTCATCACGTCGTCGTCCGGCGAGGAGATGGCCAAGGTCGCTGCCCGCGGAGCTGGCCGGCGATCCGAAGCTCTACGCCGAGTCGTTCGAGCACGCGCCGCGAGGCGTTTCCACCCGACTCGCTCGTCGGCCGGGAAGGCGTCGCCCGCGTCATCGAGACGATGCGCGCGTTCGAGGCCGTCGCCGGCCGGCATGAAGATCGAGCCCGAGAGCGTCTTCGACAACCGCTACGTGCTGAAGGCCCTGGGGCGCTAGAAACGCGACGCACGTCCAATGTGGCTGATCAGGGATCTCATTACACCTGGCCGTTGGCGGGCTGCTCCTCTTCGGAGCTCATCGAGGGAAGCTGCCAGCGCAGGGCCATCCGGATGTCGCCAGGCTACTCCGTGTCGAGTGGGAACCAGGAACCGACAAGTGGGGCCCTCCACGCCTGGTCGGCCACATCTATAACGACTCGACATACTAAGGTCGGGAGTGTACGGTTGCGGCGTCGAGACTCTGGACGAGCTCCGGACAGCGTGGTAGTCGCGAGAGACGTTGGCGTGGATCTACGTCAGCGTCCCTCGCCAGGAGCCGCGCGTATTTTCAGTGCGGCGCCCGACAGGCAGTGACGCATTTCGTCTTACCGTCGAGTCCTTCGTCCTCATCTCCCGGGAATCGATCGAGGAAACGCCGTAGGTAGGCTCAGCGTCCGGTCCAGCGGCCGTGTCGCGTGGCCGTGCGCCACACGAGGCGCGCCTTGGCCACCAGCCGGAACGGCAGCGGCCGCCGCAGGTCCGAACTCCAGCGACCACGCCAGCCGCGGCACCCCGGTGAGATTTGGCCCGGTGTAGTGCAGCGTCCGCGGGAAATGTACGGTGACGTCGCCCGCCCGCAACGGGCAGGCGACCGCGCGGCTGACGTCCACGTCACAGGTCTCCAACGCGTGAGCGTGCCGCAGGCGCTCCAGCCGCTGGTGGGGCCGGATCCGCTCGCGATGACTGCCCGGGATGAACTGCATGCAGCCCATCTCGACGCTGACGTCCTGCATGGGCACCCAGAAGTGGGCGGTGACCAGGGTCTGGATCGAGCGTGTGATGGCTTCGTCCTGGTGCCACGCGGTCGCCCGGCCGTTGTACGCCGGCTTGTAGATCGCGTGGTCGAAGCGGTACTGGACCGGCCGGTCCAGCAGAGCCTCGGCCAGGGCGTGGCACCGCGAGAAGGTCAACGTCTCACGCAGCTCCGGCTCCAGAGCGACCGTCTGGTTGATTTCCAGAATCTCCGGCGTCTGGCCGACGCCGGCCAACCCCCAGATCCCAGGCGTAGCGCTCGCGCGCGAGATGTCGATAGCGCCCGTACGGGCGGGCCATGATCCGGGCGATTCGATCGAGATCCTCGGGCGTCGTAACCCGCTCGATGACCGCAAAGTCCTCACGGTGGAACTCGCTGATCAGCGCCGTCGAAACGACTGCGGGCGGCAGTGTGGGCGGCGCTGTGGGCGTCAACGATGTCAACCGCTACGGCCATCGTGCAAGCGACGCGCCGCGCCTGGCGGCCACTGTATCCGGGGGCCTCGTCTCGGCTTACGCTGCCCGTGCGGATGGGGTGCGCAACTGATTGCATACTCTAGGCAGCGCCGGCCAAGCATTTGTCAGAATTCCCCGGGCCGTGTCCTGCCGAGTCGCTCTAAGATCGAGGCGTCGCCCGCTGGGCCGACCCGGCCAGGCATCGGCCTGGTAGACTATCGTCCGTACGCAGCGCCGTCCAAGGACCTACGTCTGAAGCCCTAGCTCTGAGAGGCGCCCACGATGCGTTCGAGATGAGTCAACGAACGGTGGTCAATGTTCCGGGAATGTTATTGGCGCTGCTGATCACGGTCGGGGCGGTTGGCTGTACCAACTGGTTCTTCTCTGACAAGGGCCGACGAGTGCAGACCGAACCGCTCGGCCGGTCAACGTCCGATCGTCTGCGCAGCGATGTCCCTCCAGGATCTCCTCCCGCACCCGTTGCGGACTCAGCGCGCCCACTTGAGGCCAGCCCGGACGCCAGAAGCGGCACCGCCTCAAGAGTCGGCAGCACCGTCTGCCGTGGCGCCCGTCCAGGGCACCGTCGAGCCCGACCCGCGGGCGGTCATCGACTGGCTCCTACAAGATAGGAAATAGCTCACCCCTTCAACCCGGTGAGCCCGAAGCCCTTCTTCAACAGCCGCTGCAGCAAGAGGAACAGCACGAACACCGGGATCGTCGCCATCACCGCGACCGCCATCTGCTCCGTCTGCGGGTTGCCGTAGTCTTCCGCGAACCGGACCAACCCCAGGGGATACGGTGCGGTACTCATCGCGCGAGACCACGGCCAGCGGCCACAGGAACTGGTCCCAGCTGTCGCGGAAGGCGAAGAGGGCCAGCACGGCCAGCGCCGGCTTGCACTGAGGCAGCACGATCTTCCAGAGGATTCGCACCTCGCCCGCTCCGTCGATGCGGGCGGCTTCCAGGTAGTCGCTGGGCACGCCGAGGACGAACTGGCGCATGAGGAAGATGCCGAAGGCGTCGACCAGGAGCGGGGCGAAGATCCCCTGGTAGGTGTTGAGCCAGCCCAGCGAGTGGACGATCAAGAAGGTGGGAACCAGCGTGACCTCGAGCGGCAGCATGAGCGTGCTCAGGATGGCCAGCAGCGCGAAGCGGTCGCCCCGGAACCGGAACTTGGCCAGGCCGTAGCCGGCCAGCGTGCAGAATACGACGTTGCCGACCATGACCACGGTGGAGACGATCAAGCTGTTCGTGAAGAACAGTGGAAACGGGGCACGGTGGAGCGCGTTCGGGTAGTTCTCCGGGTGCCAGGCCGAGGGAATCCACTCCATGGCGAGCTGGAACATCTTCTCGCTGGCCTGGAACGACGTGCTGAGCATCCAGAGCACGGGCAACAGCACGAGGACCGTCAGGCCGGCCAGCGGCACCAGGCCCAGCCACCGCAGGGAGGCGGCGCGCCACCTCAGGCCTCCTCGTTGCGCATGAACAGCTTCATCTGGGCCAGCGTGAGAGCCAGCACGATGGCAAACAGCACGACGGAGATGGCGGCGGCCCGGCCCATCTTGAGGTACGAGAACCCCGTCTCGTAGATCAGCATCGACAGCACGCGGGTCGCCCCGCCCGGACCGCCGCCGGTGATGATGTACGGCATCAGGAAGAGCCGCGCGGAGAGCAGGGCGGCCACCACGATCACGAAGAAGAGCTGCGGCAGCAGCAGCGGCAGGGTGATGTACCGGAAGCGGTTCAGCCCGCGCGTGCCGTCGATGGCGGCGGCCTCGTAGTACTCCGCGGGGATGGCGGCCAGCGCCGCGACGAACACGACCATGAAGTAGGGCGCGAAGCGCCAGACCGTCACCAGGATGATCGCTGGCATCGCGGTGGCGTTGCTGGTGAGCCAATCGATCCGGCCGGCGCCGAACGGCGCCAGGAGCTGGTTGACGAGGCCGTGGGGTGGAGCAGGAAGCGCCACACCAGGCACACGGCGATGATGGGCATGACGTTGGTCAGGAAGATCCCGCTCATGCACACGCGGGCGCCGGGCACCCGCGTGCTCACGGCCAGGGCCAGCAGCAGGGCCACCACCGTCACGAGGACCGTCGAGGCGACGACGTAGACCAGCGTGTTCTCGAGCGCCTGGAGAAACACGGGGTCCCCGGCCAGGCCGGCGAAGTTGGCGAAGCCCACGAAGCGCGGGGGCGCCAGCATGTCGTACGAGGTGAAGCTCAGCCAGAACGCCCAGCCCATCGGGCCGTACTTGAAGAAGACGAAGAACAGGAGGGCCGGCAGGACGAAGGCCACGCCCCAGAGCTGCAGGCGCACGCGATAGCGCAGAAGCGCGCTAGCCCTTCTTCAGGTCGGCGGTGGCACGGTCGACCTCGGCCGCGGCCTCGTTCAGCGCCGTCTTGATGTCGCCGTTCGCCAGCGTGACCTTCTGAACCGCGCGGTGCATGGCGTCGGCGAGCTCGCTCCACACCGGCGTACGCGGCAGGAAGACGCCGGTGTCCTTGGCGCGCAGAATGGCCTGGATGTTCGGGGTGCTCTTGACCTCGGGATAGTCCGTCCAGCCGCTCTTGCGGGCCAGCGTGAGCGGCGCGGTGGCCTTCCAGCAGTCGAGCAGGTCGCTCATGATGAAGCGGTACATGTGGTGCAGGACGTCCTGCTTGTCCTTCGACGCGTGCACGTTGATCACACAGTTGAAGCCGTAGCAGGTCGAGTATCGCTTGTCGTCGCTGACCCCCGGCATCAGGTAGGCCTTGTAGTAGCCCTCCGCCTCCATGGCCGGGTTGATCGGCTTGATGGCCTGCGGGCCGATGGGCGGCGCGCTGAACATCGCGGCCCGCTCCTTCAGCCAGTCCATCCACGGCACCGGCGCGGTCGCCAGCGAATCGGCGGGATCCTCGGCGCCGTACTGCTTGGCCATCGCGGCGCGGATGGTCATCGCGCGTACGCCGGCCTCGTTGTTGACCGTGCACTTGCCGTCCTTGTCGAACCACTGGCCGCCGGCCTGCAGGAGAATGAGGGTTGAACTGGAAGGCCGTCCACTGCGAGGCGTGCATCGCCCACTTGAACCCCTGGCGAGTGAACTTCGAGCCATCCTTGACCGTCAGCCGCTTGGCGACCTCGCCGAGCTGCTCCCACGTCCTGGGCTCGTCCTTGACGGGGTCGAGGCCGACCTCCTTGAACTGCTTGGTGTTGACGTGGTTGAGCACGCCGTAGAACCAGAGCGGATAACCGTACGCCTTGCCCTCGTGGATGGCGCCGGCCACGAACGCCGGCGCGTGGTCATCCGCGGAACGCATCGAGCGAGGCGTAGCCGAGCTGCTGCACGTCGAGCGGCACGATGAGCTTGCGCGTCAGCCACGTGGGCATGAGCCAGTCGCCGGTCGTGTAGCCGTCGGGCGCGGTGCCGGTGGCGTAGCCGACGCTGACCTTCTTGCCCAGGTCGCTGAAGGCGAAGTACTGGAACTCCACGGAGACGTTCGGGTACTGCTGCGTGTACTGGTCGATCCGCTTCTTGAGCCACGGGCGCTGCTGCGGGTTCTCCCACGTCCAGAAGGTCAGCTTGACCGGGGCCCGGGTGGGGCCCCCTGGGCGGCGCCGAAGGCGGGAACACCGAGCACACCGACCGCCGCAGCGCCAACGGTGGTCCTGCGAAGGAAATCGCGTCTCGTCGTCATGATCCGCCTCCTGGGCGGCGCGAGGATATCATAGGCGAACGATGCCACCGCTCCCGGTCGACACTGGCGCGCGAACTCGCCGCCGAGATCCGCTCCTGCGCCGCAACCATCGAAGCCAACCGGGAGCTGCCCGCTCCGCTCTTCGAGTCCCTCGCCGACGCCGGGCTCTTTCATCTGCTCCTGCCGCGATCGCTGGGTTGCGCGGAGCTGGACCTGCCGACCTACGTGAGGGTCATCGGCGAGCTCGGCCTCGGCGACGCGAGCACCGCCTGGATCGTCAGCCAGTGCTCGGTGTTCGCGACGTACGCCGCGCGCATGCCGCGCGACGCCGCGCGCGCCATCTGGATCGACCCTCCGCGCTCTATCGTCGCCAACACGCCGCTGCCGACGGCGACGGCCACGGCGGTCCCCGGCGGATATCGCGTGACGGGCCGACAAGGATTCAGCACGGGCTGCCGGCACGCCACGTGGCTGGCGGCGCAGGCCCCCATCACCGAGAACGGAACGGCCCGCCTGCTGGAGAGCGGCGAGCCGGACACTCGGTATTTCTTCGTGCCGGCCGCCGAGGCTGCACCCTGCTCGACACCTGGCAGGTCCGCGGCATGCGGGGCACGGGGACCCATCACTTCGCGGTGGACGACGTGTTCGTGCCCGAGGAGCGCACCGTCCTCGTCGCCACGCCGCCGCTGCTCGAGCCCGGACCGCTCTACCAGTTCCCCCGGACGCTGCTGTTCGGAAGCGGAGACGCCGCGGTGGCGCTCGGCGTCGCCCGCGCCGGGCTCGACGCGTTCATCGCGCTGGCGTCGGCCAAGAGTCCCCGGCAGATGACCGGGCTGCTGCGCGACCAGGTCCTGGCCCAGACGGACGTGGGTCGCGCGGAATCCGAGCTGCGCGCGGACGGGCGATGCTTCACGAGACCGTCCGCGAGGTCTGGGCCGCGGTGAGCGCGCGCGGCACCATCACGCTCGAGGAGCGCGTGGCCATGTGCGGATGGCGATCACGCACCCGATCCGGCTCGCCATCCAGATCATCGACGCGCTCTACAACACCGCCGGCGCCACCGCGATCTACGAGCCACCCGCTGCAGCGTTGCTTCCAGGACGTCCACGTCCTGAGCCAGCACCTGCAGGGGCGACTCGGGCACTACACGCTGATCGGACGGCACTGGCTGGGGTTGGGCGTCGACGACGACACGAGCTTCTGACGGGGGCACCGTGCTTCGAGCGCGCCGATCGATGACACGAGCGCTGTTCTCGATGGCCGCGACGGCGGTGGTGACCGTGCTGGCCACGGCGGGGTCCGTCTGGGCCTGGGGTGACGTCGGCCACAAGGTCGTCTGCGAGATCGCGTTTCACGAGCTGACCGACAAGGCCCGCGCCGAGGTCATCCGGCTCGTGAGGAAGGATACGGAGTTCAAGGCCTTCTCGGACTCCTGCGCGTGGCCGGATCATCCCAAGCAGCGGGAGACCGAGCACTACATCAACGTGCCCAGAGACTTCGGCGCATTCGCTGGCCGATCAGTGCCCCGGACGCGGCCGGTGCCTCTTCTCGGCGATCCGCGCAGACCTCAAGGTCCTGACGACGCCCGGCAGCTCGGATCGAAACCCGGCTCCGATCGTTGAAATTCCTCGGTCACTGGATCGGCGATCTGCACCAGCCGCTTCACGTCTCCTTCGCGGACGATCGCGGGGGCACCAGGATCGTGGAGAACGACGGCGCGTGTGCCGGAGACCTTCACGGCGTGTGGGACTGGTGCATCATCGAGCAGACCATGGGCCGCAACGCCCGCACCATCGCGCGACATCTGCGGGAGACGATCACGGATGCCGATCGCACGGCCGGGCAATCGGGGCAAGCTCATGACTGGAGCCACGGAATCGCTGGCGGTGGCCCGGAAGGCCGTCCGGTCCTCTACTGCATCCAGAACGGCAACGTGCGACTACGCCGCCGGCCGGCCGACCTATCGACCCGGATCGCGCGAGCGGGTGGTCAAGGTGGACGCCGCGTACCTCAACGCCCATCGGGCGGCCGTGGCCGAGCAACTGAAGCGGGGCGGCGTCCGGCTGGCGTCCCTGCTCAACAAGGCCTTCGGACAGTAGCGCGGGCGGCGCCGACCGTGGCCGGCCGGCGCCGCCGCCGAGGGCAGGGCTACGTGGGAAGCGCTACTTGGCGATGCACGTCCCCACGTTGTCCTGCGTGCACTCGTCCAGGCCCGTGTAGATCACCGGACTCGACCTTCTTGCCGTTGATCAGATCGATCATCACCGATCGGCGCGCGATAGCCCATCTCGAACGGGCGCTGACCGACCTGCACGTGGCTGCGGCCGGCCTTGAGCGCCTCGATCTGGGGCGGCAGGGTGTCGCCGGCCACGATCACCAGCGACTTGCTCTTCAGCTTCTCCATCACCTGGCCGGTGACCTGCGCGTAGGCCTGGGGCGCGAACTGGGCCCAGCCGCCCTCCAGCACGAACGCATCGAGCTTGGGATTGGCGGTGAACACGTCGGCCATCTGCCGGTTGGCGAGGTCGGCCTGATCGTTGGTGAACACCGGGCAGCCGTCGATTTCCTTCCAGCCGTTCTGCCCGGTCAGCTTCTTGGTGCCCTTGGCGCCGGCCAGCGTGTCGCGGGTGCCGGCGGCGCGCGCGTTGATGTTGTCGGCGGCCACGTTGCCGAGCTGCAGGCAGATGGTGCCGCCCTTCAGGCTTGAACTTCTTGAGGTACTCGGCGAACTTCACGCCCATCAGGTAGTTGTCGGTCCCGAGGTAGGTCTTCCGCAGGCCGGCGTCTTCCTTGGACAGGTCGGCATCGATCGTCATGACCGGAATCTTCGGCGCCTTCTTCTTCAGCAGATTGGCCATGAGCGGCGCGTTGGACGGCGAGATGGCGATGGCGGCCACGCCCTTGGTCAGCAGGTCGTCGACGATCTGCACCTCACCGGCCTCGTCGGCGCTGGAGGCCGGCCCGGTGTAGAGACAGGTGTAGCCCTTCCCCTTGTTCTCGGCGTTCCACTTCTGGCAGCCGAGGTTGATCTGCTCGAAGAACGGGTTGTCGAGGCCCCTTGACCACGATGGCCAGCGTCTTGTCCTGGCGCCAGGGCGGGTTGCGCGGCGAGCATCACGGAGCGTTGCGCGACAGCCAGTCCAATGAGCTTGTTCATGTCTCACTCCGTTGTGAGTCGAACCGGTTGAGCGCTCGATGACGTCCGCGATCGCCGCTCCGTTGGCGGCGCAGTGTAGCGAAGCGTGCCGTTCGACGGTCAAGGTGACTCGCCGGCCAATTCCGCTATCATCGGACCGCCGCGAGGGAGGCGGACCATGCCGATCTTGGAATGTCAGGCCATATCGAAGCACTTCGGCGCCATTCACGCGCTCGATGATGTCTCGCTGGCGATCTCGGCCGGCGAGGTGGTCGGGCTGATGGGGGACAACGGCGCCGGCAAGTCGACCCTGGTCGAAGATCGTGGCCGGCAACTTCCCGCCCACTGCCGGCAGGCTGTTCGTCGACGGCCGCCCGACCGTGTTCGCGCGGCCATCCGCGGCCCGCCGGAGCGGCATCGAGATCGTCTATCAGGATCTGGCGCTCTGCGACAACCTGCCGGCCTCCATCAACATCTTCATGGGCCGGGAGCTCACGCGCTGGATCGGGCCGCTGCGCGTGCTCGACTTCAAGGCGATGAGCCGGCGCGCCGCCGAGCTGTTCACCGAGCTGAAATCGGAGACGCGCCCGCGCGATGTCGTGCGCGACATGTCCGGCGGCCAGCGCCAGGCGGTGGCGATCGCCCGCACCCGGCTGTCCAATCCGAGGATCGTGCTGATGGACGAGCCGACCGCGGCGATATCGGTGCGCCAGGTGCGCCGAGGTGCTGAACCTCGTGCGCCGGCTGCGCGACCAGGGCATCGCCGTCGTGCTGATCAGCCACCGCATGCCCGACGTGTTCGCGGTGGCCGATCGAATCATCGTGTTGCGCCGGGGCACCAAGGTCGCCGACAAGGCGATCTCCGCCACCAGCCCCGAAGAGGTGACCGGGCCTCATCACCGGCGCGATCACCACCGCCTGACCAGCGACGGATGGACGACTCGACGTCGGCGTCTGGAGCGCGCCATCGAAGCCCGCAGCCACGGGCTGGTCGCGCGCGCTGGGTCTGCAGGCGTTCTGGGTGCTCGCCGCCGCCCTGCTCGCCGCCGTCGATCGCTGTCGTTCGCGACCGACGCGTTTGCCACGCCCCAGAATCTGTTCAACGTGACCCGCAATTTCGCCTTCGTGGCCATCGTCGCGATCGGGATGACGGCGGTGATCATCAGCGGCGGCATCGATCTGTCGGTCGGCTCGATCCTCTGTCTGTCGGCGATGGTCACCGGCGGTCGTGCTGCATGACGGGCACTCGGTCTGGGCTCGGCATTGCCGCCGGAGCTCGCCGCCTCGCTGGCGGTCGGACTGGTCAACGGCGTCCTGATCGCCTATGTCCGGATCCCGCCGTTCGTCGCCACCCTGGGGATGCTGTCGATCGCTCGCAGCCTGGCCATGGTGGCCTCGCAGAACAAGATGGTCTACCAGTTCGGCCCCGACCACGATCTCTTCCTGTGGCTGGGCGGCGGATCGACGCTGGGCATTCCGAATCCGGTGGTGGTGCTGGGCGCCTCCTGTCTGGTCGCCGGATTTGCGCTGCGCTGGACACGCTGGGGCGCGCGGATCATGGCCGTGGGCGGCAACGAGAAGGCGGCGATCCTGACCGGCCTGCCGGTCAAGCGGATCAAGGTCGGCATCTACATGCTGTCCGGGTTCATGGCGGGCCTGGCCGGTGTTCTGGAGGCGAGCTGGCTCGGCGGCGTGACGACCAATCTGGGCCAGTCGATGGAGCTCAGCGTGATCGCGGCCGCGGTCATCGGTGGGGCCAATCTGCTGGGCGGCAGCGGCACGATCCTGGGCGCGGTGGTCGGCGCCGCGCTGATCGAGATCATCCGCAACAGCCTGACCCTGCTCGGCATCAGCACCTTCTGGCAGGGCGCGTTCGTCGGCACCTTCATCGTGGTGGCGGTGGCGTTCGACAGCATCCGCCGGGGACGATGCCGCAACGCGGGCGGCGCTCAGCGGCTGGCGCGTACGTCCCGACGGCGGATTGCGCTAGAGTCGAATCAGCCATGTGGGATCGACGTCGGCAGTGGGCTCCGTGATGCTATGCCTCGCTGGGGCTCAGGGCCCTCGTCGCGTTCTCCGCGGCTCCCGTCGCTGCGCAGACGACGCCGGCGCCGCCGTCTTCCCTTCAGCGCGCTCGCGAGCTGAACCATCAGGCGCTCCAGGGCCTACGCAAGGGCGACTACGCCGAGGCCATTCCCAAGGCCCGCGAGGCACTCTGCGCCTGCGCGAGAAGGGCCTTTCCCCACCCATGCCCTCGCGTGGGCGAGAGCCTGCAGACGCTCGCCGATCTCCTTCGCGACAACGGCGAGTACGCGGAGGCGCGACCGCTGTACGAGCGCGCGCTGGCGATCCGCGAGCGCGCGCTCGGCCCGAGCACCACCGCCGTCGCCTGGAACCTCCGCGAGCTTGGAGTGCTCCTGCTCCGTACCGGCGACTACGCGGCGCGCGTCCGCTGCTGGAGCGTGGGCTCGCCATCCGAGAGAAGTACTACGGGTCCCGACCACGTCAGCGTGGCTCACCGAGCCGGCAAGACCTTGGGATTCTCTTCTATCTCACCGGGGATTTCGCCGCGTCGCAGCCGCTGCTCGAGCGCGCACCCTGCGCATCCGGGAGCAGGCGCTGGGTCCCAGCCATCCTCGCCCGAGGGCTGACTACTGCATCATCTTGGACGGGTGCGGCGGGATCTCGGGACTACGCCGCGGCGCGCGTGTGGCTCGCGAGCGCTCCCTGGACATCAGGGAGCGGGCTCAGCCCGCCTCGGAGCCGTGCGTTGCCACGGAGTCTGTCGCACCTCGGGATTCCTGTACGTGCTGCTGGGAGTACGCCAAGGCCTGGCCGGTGCTCGAGCGAGCCCTGGCGATCCGTGAGCGCGTGCTGGGGCGGATCACCTCGACGTCGCGGTCAGCCTCAACGACTTGGCCTTCCTGCTGCTTCGTACCGCCGGCACGCCGGAGCGCAGGCGCGCAACGAGCGGGCGCTCCAGATCCAGGAGCGCCGGCTCGACCCGAATCATCCCGTTCTGGCCCAGACGCTGATCAATCTGGCCGGCGCCTACCGCGACGCCGGAGACTTTGCCCGAGCCCGCCCGCTGGTCGAACGGGCTCATGGTCATCCGCGAGCAGGCGCTGTGGCCCGAAGCACCCCGCCGTGGCCGGTGCCCTCAACTCGAAGGCCTATCTGCTCTACATGGGGGCGAGCTACGCCGCGGCCCGACCCCTCTACGAGCGTGCCCTGGCAATCCGGGAAGCGCGCGCAGGGGCCCGATCATCCCGACGTCGCCACGCTTGCTGAACGACTACGGCATGCTGCTGGTCGTCCACCGGCGACCTGGCGGGTGCGCGGCGAGTCTACGAGCGGGCGATCCAGATCTCCGAGCGGGCGCTCGGCCCCGACAACCTCAGGCTGGCGGGCCTGCTCAGCAGCCTCGGCGCGCTCCTGCGCCAGATGGGTGACTACGCGGCCGCCCGCACGTGCCATCGAGCGCTCGCTCGCGATTCGCGAGCGTGCCCTCGGTCCCGATCACCCCGAGGTCGCGCGCAGCCTGGTCGAGTTGGGTGGCGTGCTGCAGAAGACGAGGCAAATGGGACGAGGTCGCGCCTCGTCTACGAGCGTGCCATCCTGATCCGCGAGCGGGCGTTCGGTCCCAACAGTCTGCCGGTCGCGGGCGCGCTCCAGCGCGCTCGCGCCTGCTCGATCTCGCGCGAGCAGCCGCTCACCTCGAGGCGCGCCCAGCTCTACGAGCGCACGCTCAAGATCCGCGAGGCGGCGCTGACCACCCGATCACATCGAGGTGATCTGGAGCCTCAACAACCTCGCGGCCCTGCTGCGTGGTGATGGGCGACTACGACGCCGCGCAGCCGCTCTACGAGCGGGCGGTGCCGGTCGCCCGCCGGCTCGCCGTGCCCGAGCTGCGCTGGCGTGCTGCCTTCGGCCTCCGCGCGCACGTACCGAGCAGCGCGCAGCAGACTCCCGGAGTCCTGGCGCTCTATCGAGACTCCGTCGCCACGCTCGAGGAGCCTGGCCGGCCAGTTCCAGGGGACGACGCGCTGCGCGAGCAGTACCTGGCGGCCGACAACCGGCTGCTGGCGTACGACGGGCTCACGCGCGTGCTCTGGAGCTGCACGGACGCGATTCGAGCAAGGGCTACGATCGCGACGCCTGGGGCCGTGCTCGAGGCCCGGAAGGGCCGCGTCGTCGCTGGACGCCGCTGGCCTCGCCGCGTCCCTCGCTACGCGATCCGGCTGCCCGGCAGGCGGCCGAGCAGAGTCCGCACCAGGGCAGCAGACGCGCGCGCTCGAGGCGGCCCTGCGCGAGGAGCAGGAGACGAGCGCCGCAGGCGGGCACGCAAGCGCCTCGAGGCCTCACGACCCTGCTGGCCCAGACGAAAGGCCGAGTACCTCGCCCAGGTGCAGGCCTTCCTGGCGCGCTATCCGCAGTACAAGGCCCAGTTCGTCGATCAGCAGACCGTGGACCCCAAGGCGCTGGCGCAAGTTCGCCGACCGGCTGCCATCCGGGACGCTGGCCATCCAGTACTTCACGCCGCCGCCCGACACGCTCTACCTCTTCGTCGTCGCGCCCGGCGGCAGCTTCCAGGTGCGCAGCCGGGCGATCGCGCAGGAAGACCTCTACACAGCTGGTGAAGGAGTACCGGCAGCTGCTCGAGCAGCGCCACGACCGAGGCCGCTGCCGTGGATCGACGACGGCTTCAGCCGGTCTACCGCGAGAAGGTGGCGCCACTCCGCGAGGTCAGCCGCAAGCTCTCGGCGCTGCTGCCGGAGCCGGTGGCGCCGAAGCTGGCCACCCATCGCAACCTCGTTGCTGATTCCCAACGACATGCTGCTCTACCTGCCCATCCACGCCCTCACCCTGGCCGATCGTGACGGCTCCGTGCGCTTCCTCGTCGAGACGCACGTGGTGAGCTACGTCCACGCCAGCTCGAGCTGGTCGATCTGCTCACGCCGTCGATGCCCGGAGACCAACGTCCCGCTGCTGGCCGTGGGAAATCCCGACGGCAGCCTGCCGGCGGCCGGTCGCGAGGTCCGCGGTCTGGCGCGGCTCCGGTCAGGGGGCCACCGCGCTGGAAGGCGCCAGGCGACCAGGAGCGGTTCGTCAGCCTGGCCGCACGCAGTTTCCCGACGTCCACCTCGCGACCCACGGCGTGCTCGACGCCGAGCGGCCCGAGCGCTCCTACCTGCTCATGGCCGGCGCCGACGAGGCCAGCCAGCGCTTGAGTGTGGCCGAGATCGCCAGCCTGAGCCTGGGGCGCAACGGCCTGGCCGTGCTGTCGGCGTGCGAGACGGCGCTGGGGCGAGCAGGTGCCGGGCGCCGCGATTGACGACCGCTGGCGGCGGCCTTCAGCCAGGCGGGCGCGCAGTCGGTGGTGGCCTCCAGCTCTGGAAGGTCAACGACGCAAGACCACGCGGCACTTCATGGTCGCGTTTCACAGGGCGCTGGCGACGTCGGGCCGGGCGGCGCGCGCTGCAGCAGGCGCCAGCTGACGATTTTACGGACGCAGGCGACGGCGCGTCCAGTTTTACTGGGCGCCGTTCATTCTCATCAGCGCTCGTTCAGCCGGCTAGCGATCGAGCCAGGCGGCCAGCAGGCGGCCGCCGTAATCGTAGCCGAGATTCGGCCCGTAGTTCTTCAGTGCTCCGTCCCAGACCGCGATGTTCACGACCGATCCGCAACTGGATGTAGTACTCGCTGCCGGGCGAGATGGCGCTGCAGCTCGGCGAGGAGCTCGCGGCGGCGCGGGACGTCGGCCGATCGGCGCTGGCGCAGAAGCAGGTCACGTCACGACTGGATCGTTGACGTGGCTCTGGTTCTTCAGCTCCTCCGGGATAGTGCGGGCCGTAAAGGAAGTTGTCGGGGTCGAGGAAAGGCGTCTGGCTGGCCCGAACGCCAGCGACGTCGAACTTACCGAGGATAGCAGCTGGCGATGAAGGCCCCGTACTCTCTTTCTGGTCGGCTCTCGCGTCGATGCCGACGTCCTTCAGATATCGCAGGACGAGCTGCGCCGAGTCGACGACGGCCCGGCGAGCCGTAGCTGGTGAAGCACAGGCTGGCGGAAAAGCCACTGGGATACCCGGCAGCGGCCAGCGAGGCGCCGCGCCTCCGCCGGGTCGTACCTGAAGTAACGCGCGCCTCGCCGAGCTTGGGCCACGGGAGTGCCCAGTCCTTGAACGCCGCCGGCACCGAAGAGTTGAAGACGCCCACACCCTCCGCGAGTCGCATCGAGGATGGCCTGGCGATCGATGGCCAGCGACATCGCCTGGCGGACCCGGACGTCGCTGAAGGGTTTCTGGTCCGTGCGCATCGAGACGTGCGTCCAGGTGTTCGACGACGAACTCCGCCGTCTGCAGCGTCGGGCGTCGGCGCTTGAGGGTGTCCTTGATCTGCACCCAGTCGGTGCGGGGATCGCGGCCGGGAAGTCCCAGCCGAGATCGTACTTGCCAGCCAGGAACGCGGCCAGTGCGCGAGGCGGCATCCTCGTCTGACGACGATCTCGCACGCGATCGATGTAGGGCAGCTCCGCCCGGAAGTAGCTGAGGGATGTCGCACCAGGCTGAGCCCGACGTTGGGCCGGTAGCTCTCCAGCATCAGGGACCCGGTGCCGACAACTGGATTCCGCGCGCCGGAGATCGCCCGAACTTCTCGACAGCTTCGCGATGCCACGATGGCGGCCGTCATTGGATTGGCCAGCATGTCGACGGAACCAAACGTTCGGCTCCTTCAGGACCACGGCGACCGTGGCGCTATCGGGCGTCTCCACGCGCTCGATCGCCCGCAGCATGTACGCGCGCTGGGGTTGCCCGCTGAGCGTGAGAAATCGCTCCAGCGAGTCACTTCACGTCGGCGGCGGTCAGCTCGCGGCCGTTCACGGGGGGCTTGAGTGCCAGCGGACCCCGGGCGCAGCTTGAAGACGTAGGTCGTCGTCGTTGGGCTGCGTCCACGACTCCGGCAGAGATCGCCCTCGATCGGAAGAGTGCCCCGGCGTCACCGCGGGTTCGGCCTTGTGCTTCACCAGCCGGCTGTATGTAAGCTGAGCGCCACGTGCACGCGGTAGGCCGTGGTGAGCATGGGATCGAAGAGGGCGGAGTCCCATCCCCGCAGGGTCAACGATACCCGCCGCGTCGTGGCGTCCTACGCCGAGCCAGGGACGGGCCTAGCATGACTCCGACGAGGGCGAGGACCCCAGAAGCAAGAAGGATACTGGCGACGGGTCCAGGCCATGAGGTCCTCCTGTCGCCAGCGCGCGTTGAACGATCTACGAAACTCCGTGGGCCCGCCTCGCTGAAGGCGGCGACGAAAGCCGCGTCCATGCGGCGCAGATCCTCGTGGGACATCTTCCCGGTCCGGCGGAAGTAGCTGTAGGCGAAGGCCAGCGGGTCGAGGTGGAAGATCTCCGCGACGTTTTCGTACCTGAGGGAGGCTTCGGATCGCCGACTCACTGGAAGTCGATCCGAGCCCGGTCGCCGGGCGGCGGTGAACGCCTGAAGGCCGGCCTGGACATCGTCTGCCGCTGCGGTGGAGAGCCTCAGCCAGTGCGATGCAGCGTCCTGCAGGGGCCATGCGGGTTCCCGAGCCGATCGAGAAGTGTACGGTACGTAGCGCGTCGCCCAGCAACACGACGTTGCCGTGGCTCCAGTGGCGGTTGCGAATGATCGTGGCGTTGAACCACGACGAGGCTTGTTCGACAGGAGCGGCTTGCCACCCAGGTCCTCACCGAACAGCGCGGCGCGGCTAGCGCACGCTGTCCTCGTCGCTCATGTGATCGAGGCCGGCCCGGGACCAGAGCCTGAGGATCGCACTCCACCAGGAAGGTGCTGTGGGTCGGGCTGTACTGGTAGCAGTGGGCGATGAAGATCCCGTGCGCGCTCTGGCGAAAGATGAGCGAGAGCGCCGGGATCAGCGCGGTGGTGCCGTACCGAGGCGAACTTGTTCCGGTAGCGCTCGAAGGAGGGCTCAACCAGTCGGCGTGCTTCGCGCGGATCGCTGCTGGCCACGCCGTCGGCCACGACGATGAGGTCGAAGCCGGCGAAGACGTCGACGTCATCGGCGCGCTGCCTGGAACTCGATCTTGACGCCACGCTGCGTGCAGTGGCGCTGCCAGCGTGCCTGAGCATGGCGATGCGCGAGACGCGCGCCCACCGATTGCACCTTCACCGGTACTCCGCACCCCACGGTGTCCGATCTCCATCGTGTCCAGCTCGGCGCAGTCCTTCCGGAGGTCGGCGGTGGAGCTCAGGATCGCTCTCGGCGAGCAGGGGCGGAGGGTGGGCGCCGCGAAGACGAGGCCCCAGCCATACGGTGGCGTCGGGCGGGTTCTGCTCCATCACGTGAATCTCGTGGCGTGCGTCACGACGCCTTCATGAGCAAGGCGAAGTACAGACCGGCCGGCCCGCCGCCGATCACGCCGATGCGCATGCCTCAGCGTCCCTCGACCCGTTCGGCGGCCAGCCGCTCGGCGATCTGCTGGCGGAGCGCGCCACTTGTCGACCTTGCCGACCGCGGGTCAGCGGAAGAAGCCGTCGATGGCCTCGACGCGCTCGGGCAGCTTGAACTTGGCCAGACCGAGCGCGGTCAGGTAGTCACGCGATCTCCTGCACCGTCAGCGGCGCGCTGGCCGGGGCGCATGATCAGGTAAGCGCACGCCTTCTCGCCGTACACCCGATCCGGGCACTGGCCACGACCTTACATCGGCCACGTGGGGGTGCCGGCCGATCAGGTTCTCGACCTCCTCCGCGCCGAACTTCTCACCACCGCGGTCGATGTTGTCCTTCATCCGGCCCTCGAACGAATAGCAGGCGCGACCGCCAGTGCGCTGAGACGCGGATGAGGTCGCCGGTCCGGAAGAAGCCGTCGGCGGTGAAGCTGGTTGCGGTTGACGTCCGGCATGCGGAAGTACCCACGGGTGGTCGACGGCCCTCGAAAGCACAGCTCGCCCGGCGTGCCGAAACGGCACCTCGTGCTCCGTGCCCGGCTCCAGGAGGCGGATCTCGTCGAGATCCGAGACCGGAGAGCCGACCGTCTGATGACGAGCCTCGAGGGAGCGTCGGGCCCGGACACCATCAGCACGCCCTCGGTGATCGCCGAACAGGTTCGCGCAGGGAACTCTCAGGTGCCGCTCCAGCAGATCGCAGCGGTTGAAGCTCGTCAGCAGGGTGACCGAGGAGAGGTCGTGGCGGGGGTGCGTCGGCGTAGTCGAGCATCTGGGGCAGCGCGGGACCGATGTTCATCGAGTGCGTCACGCTCCCGCTCGACCCACTCGCGGAAGACCCTGGGGTCCATGCGCGGCATGAGCACGGTCGTGCCCCCCATCACCAGCGCGGGGAAGAGGCTCGCGATCTGCCCGGCGTTGTGGATGAGGGAGCGCGTAGAGCTGGACCACGTGCTCGTTCATGTGCTGCCGGCGCGCCCAGTCGCGCGCGGAGCCCACTGTATTCCGCGTGAAAGCGCGGAATGATCTTGGGCACGCCGGTGGTGCCGCCCGAGAGCTGGAAGGTGAGCACGTCCTCGGTGCCGATCGTGACGCCGGCCAGCCGCGTACGGGCCTGGGCCAGGCTCACCGACTCGATGAGCGCGTCGAAGCCGCGCGCGCGGGAGCCGGCCACGCCGCGCGCCACGATGATCTCCCGGATGCTCGGATGGTCCGAGGCCAGCCGGGCGGCAAAGCCGGGGAGATCGAACGCGCTGAAATCCGCCTGGACGAAGTAGGCCGTCGCCTCCGAGCGTCGAGCGAGCTCCCCCATCTCGATCTCGCGATGCTGCGGCAGTGTGCACACCGGGACCAGGCCGGCCTTGAAGCAGCCGAACGGCGCGATCGCGGTGTCGATGACCGTGCCCATCTGGAACGGGGCCCGATCGCCGGGCGCCAGACCGAGGCTCGAGAAGCGCGGCGCCGAGGCGCTCGGTCGCCTCGTCGAGGTCCGCATAGGTGAGGCGACGCTCCTGCGCGATGAGCGCCCACCGGGCAGGCGTGCGCCGCGCCGCCGATCGCAGCATGTCACCGGCCGAGCCGTCGACCCAGGCGCCGCCCGCGCGGTAGCGCGCGGAATCGCGGTCGGACAGGTGCGCGACACCGGGATGGGAATCTCGCGTCGGGCATGTTCCGTGACTCTCCGGCGCGATTATAGGGGTGACGACGGGGGAGACGTCGTGTAGCTTGAGGAGCCTCGTGCGGCCCGGAAATCCGGGACCACGCAATCCCGAAGGAGGCACGCCATGTCAGCCTACGTCATCGTCGACATCGACGTTCACGACGAGCCCGGTCTGGCGGAGTACCGCAAGCTGGTGCCGGCCACCGTCGAGAAGTACGGCGGGCGCTTTGCCGTGCGCGGCGGGAAGTTCGAGACTCGGAGGGCAGCTGGCGGCCGAAGCGGATCGTGCTCCTGGAGTTCCCGAGCATGGACGCCGCGCGGCGCTGGTCACGACTCGCCCGAATACGCGCGCACTGCTGGCCCATGCGCCTCAAGGCCTCGAAGGCCAACCTGGTGATCGTCGAGGGCGCGTAGTGACCGGCGCGCTACTTCTTCTCGAACATCCGCTTGATCTCCGTCTCCTGCCCAGACGATCGCCTCCTTGGGCTTGGAGGCGTTGGTGACGACCTTGGCGACCATGTTGGGAATGATGTAGCTGTTGGTGACGAGCTGGATGCGCTCGTCGGCCGGGGCCGGCCAGCCGTACAGGTGCGAGTACTGGATGACGGCCCGGAGCGGCTTGTACTTCGGGTCGATGTCCCACACCGGATGGTTCTCCATGTCGCGCCACACCGGATGGTTGTAGTTGTCGCCCGACATGACCCACTCGTGGTATTGGGCCGGCTCGTAGAACCAGCGGAGAAACTCGCGGGCCACGTCGACGTTCTTGCTGAACTTCCAGATCCCGAGGCTGCGCGGCACGCCGACCGTGTGCCGGCCGGCCGGCCCGCCGGGAGGGATGGAAGCCGGTCTGCTCGGCGACCGGCATCTTCTTCTCCTTGGCGACCACGTAGTGGCTGATCGGATTGTGGATCCACGAGCCCACGCCGGAGTTCAGGTACTGGTTGTTTGAGGCGTTGTCCCACGAGAGCACGGCGGGGTCCATGGCGTCCGCGTAGAGCGCCCGGATGTAGTCGACGGCCGCTTCGGTCTCCCTTGGAGTTGATCGTGACCGTCTTGCCGTCCTCGGCGACGCGTCCTTGCGCCGAAGCACCACAGGATGCGAGTAGATCGTCGTCACCGAGTCCGTGGTCTGGCTGATGGCGAAGCCGACGGGATGGCCGAGCTTCTTGAGCTTGCGTCCGGCGCGCAGCAGATCCTCCCACGTATCCGGCGGCTGCTCGCCTACCTGCTCGAACAGGTCGATCCGGTGGCTGCCGGGAAAGGAGGTGAACAGCAGCGGGATGCCGAGCCACTGTCCCTTGACCTGCGCGTGCTCCTTGCAGGAGCGGATACCAGCTCGCCGTGCTTGCGCGCCAGCTCGCCGGCGATGTCGGGAGACGTCGACCAGCCCGGGCTGGAAGAGCCACGGGTAGTGCATCTCGAGGCTCATGATGTCGTGGCCGGCGCGGGCCATGAGCTCGGAGGAGAGCTTGGCCGGCATCTGCACGCTCTGCACGTGGTTGATGCGGACGTTCACGCCGGCGGCCTTCGCGAACCGCTTGCCGAGCTCGTCCAGCTTGACGTCCGAGGTCGGCGCGTAGTTCACGGCGGTCAGGATGCCGAGCTCACGCGCCGCCCAGGAGGCCGGCGCTCCACCAAGGACCCCGGCGACTCCGATCAGGGCCGACCCGCCGGCTCGAAGGAAACCACGTCTGCTGATCCGGCTCTGACCATCGCCACCTCCACGCTGCGCCCACCGCTAGCCGCGCCCAGGCTGGGTCAAGCCGGCGGCGGCTCCCGGTTCAGCGGCCCGCGGAGAGCTTGGCGTGCCGCCGTTTCGCTCGTACTCCTGATCGCCTTCTTCAGATCGGTGTACTCGAGCAGGGCAGGAAGCACAGCGAGTCGAGCTTGGCCAGATGCTGCTTGGCATTGGCCAGGTCGTTGAGGGCGAGATACGCCTCGCCGATGTACTCGTGCGCGCCACGGTGCTTGGGATCGATCGCCAGCGCCTGCTCGTAGATCCCGATGGCCTTGGTCGGGTCGCCGTTGCGGCGCGTCGCGTAGGCCAGCCAGTTGTAGCGCGTCGGCGTTCGCCTGGTCGCGCGCCACGACCTGCTCGAGCAGCGGGATCGCCTCGGCGAACTTCGACGCCTGGATGCGCCCTGACGCCAGCGGTTGTACTGCGGGTCGCGTTTGCTTGGGTGTGACCCGGGCCGGCCTGGTGCCCCCGCCGCCGTCCCCTCGAGCCGGGGCCGGCACGCTGACGCGAGAACCAGGACGATCAGAGCGATGAGCCGAAGACTCTGCATGATGGGCCTCACTCCCTGGGGATGGATTCCGCCTCCCTGTCGCGCTCCCGTAACCGTCAGTCCGTGGATCAAGGTTCCTCCGCGATCGAGCCCAAAGGCAAGGACCAGCGGGTCCGTTATGGCGAGGAGGGGCATGCCGGAGCGGTCAGACCGCCCCGCCGCCGTTCGGGAGCGACTGAGGGAGGCTCGGGCGACCTGACCTACCGGGCGGCGTCGCGCTCGCGAGCCATCCGGGCGGCCGGGAGGACTCTGCCCGCACGATCGCCCAGCCCAGAGCGCGAATCTGGTTGTCCACGTTCCGCCAGCGCTGGTTGGGGATGCGCCCCAGGCCGTTCGGACCCCGTCCGCGCCGGTCCGGATGACGGTGACCGACGGGTTGCCGCTCAGCTCGCGCTGGAGCATCTGGAAGAGCTTCGGCTGGTCGCGCCCCACGATCAGCAAGTGATGGGCGCTGTCACGAGTCCCGGAGAGCCCACGCGCCTCCTCGACCAGCGCGTGGACGGCGCGCACGACCGCCTTCTCCGACGCGTTGCCGATGAACCGCGACAGCGGCGACCAGGTCTCGCTGCCGCAGCCCGGACACTGCTCGGGCCCGATCTCGAAGCACACTTCACAATCGGCGCACAGGGCGAGTCTGGCCAACGGGATATGGACTCGGGGCGTGGTCACTTGGGCACGGGGTTCGCATGGCGCCGGCCTGCGTCGCAAGGCCGATGCCAAATAGAATAGCCGCATACTTCAAGGCTTCGGGGGCCAATGCTCACGTGCGAACTGGCACGCAGGAGTCAAAATGTCGCACCGGCCGTGCCGCGTGTGGCGATTTGCCCTTGACTCGCCGCCGGCCGGAATGGTGTCATCGCCTCGCGTTGTGAAGCATCCGGAGCTTCCGGAGTCGGTGCGTGAGTAGCGAAGAGGACACCATGGCTGCGGTGCGCGCCGATCTCGCTGAGCCTCTCTTCGATCGGATTGCGGCTCCGCGACCGCTACCGCATCGTCGCGTCCTCGGCCCCAGGAACGCTCGGGCGACGTCTCGGTCGCCGAAGACGAGGGTGACCGGCGAGCGAGTGGCGGTGCGGCTCCTCCGCCGGGAGCTGTCGGCCGCCGCCATCCAGCGAAGCCGTCGATCGATCATCGCCGCCTCGGCGGCTCACCCCGCGTTCGTTCGCGTGCTGGACTCAGGCGAGACGTCGGACGGCCGATCGTTCATGGTGATGGAGCTGGCCGAGGGCGGGGCTTGAACGAGGTGCTGGCCGGCGAGCGAGGCCGCTGGAGATCCGGGACGCCTTGCGGCTGGCCCTCGACCTGGGCGGCGCCATCGAGACCGCTTCACAACCTCGGCCTCGTCCACGCCGCGCTTCGCCCCTGCAACGTGCGCATCCTGCCGCAGGGGAGAGTGAAGCTGATGGACCTCGAGATCGCCGGTCTGCGGGGAGCGCCCGAGCTGCGCGATCTTCTGGCCGGAGGGCACCGGCCGACTACCTGGCCCCCGAGCAGGTTCGCGGTGAGCCGCTGAGCGACAAGACGGACGTCTACGCATTCGGTCTCACGCTTTACGAGCTCCTCTGCGGTGCGCCCCGTTCCGGAGCAGCTCCCGCGACGCGATGCTCTCCGGCGCAGCTCGACCACGCGCCGCCGCGGATGCGTGCGCCGGCGGCGCGGAATCCCGCAGGGCGTGCAGACGCTCGTCACCCGGGCGCTCAGCAAGCAGCCCGAGCCGCGGCCCTTCATGTCCAACCTCCTCAACGATCTCGACGATGCGGCGTCGCGCCCGGTCACGTCGTGGAAGCGCGTGGCCGCGATCGTGGGCGGGATCCTCGTCCTGGCCTCGATGGCCGTTCCGCTGCTGTGGGACGTGTTCACGCCGCAGCCCGACGCGCCTGGTCCGTCGAGGCCAGCGCCGCCAGCGGTAACCCCCGTCGTGCCACTGGTGCCAGGCCTTCCGCGACGACCACCGTCCCGCTGCCCGCCGAAGCGCCGCCGGCGCCCGCGCCTGGCAGGCCCGCGGGGACACTTGCGGTGCCGTCCGCGCCGCCGCCGGCCGTGACGCTCCCGGGACCGTCTCCTCAGACACCGCCCGCGCGCAGATGTGAGGGCGCCGGTTGTACACCACCGCCGGCGGGAGGCGCAGCTCCCTCGCCCGCGCCCGAGCTGCGCACGCCTGCGCCGCCTCGGGTGGATGCGCGCCCTGCGCCCGAGCGGGCCACGACCCCGGCTGAGCGGCCGACGACGGCTCCCGCGCCCGGCGATCGTGCCCGAGCGTCCGGCCGGTGCGGCCGAGCGCGACGACGCGGACGGTGGCGCAGCCATCGACTGGCTGCTGAAGAAGCCCGGCGCGGGCACCCGATGACGCGCGTTTGGAGTATGCTCACGGCGGCAACCCAAGGAGATCAGGCATGACACGATGATCGGACGCCGCGAATTCCTGAAGGTCGGTGGACTGGCGCTCGCGTTCAGTGGTCTGGCGCCGGCGGCGTACGCGCAGTCGGCCATCAAGCCGGGGACGACGACGTCCTGGCCGTGATCGACGTGCAGAACTGCTTCGTGCCGGGCGGCACGCTGCCGGTGCCCGAAGGTGACAAGATCATCCCGATCATCAACAGCCTCGGCGGGACGTTCCGGCACGTGGTGATCACCCAGGACTGGCACACGCCAGGCCACATCTCCTTCGCATCGAGCCATCCCGGCAAGAAGCCGTTCGAGACGGTGCAGCTCCCGTACGGCACGCAGGTGCTGTGGCCGGATCACTGCATCCAGGGAACGCCCGACGCCGACCTGCACAAGGATCTGAAGATTCCCCACGCCGAGCTGATCATCCGCAAGGGCTATCGCCAGCACGTCGACTCGTACTCGGCGTTTCTGGAGGCCGGACCGCACGACGATGACGGGGCTGACCGGCTATCTGAAGGAGCGCGGGCTCAAGCGCGCGTACTTCGTGGGGCTGGCCACCGACTTCTGCGTGGCGTGGTCGGCGCTCGACGCACGCAAGGCCGGCTTCGAGGCGATCGTCATCGAGGACGCCACGCGGGGCATCGACGCCGGCGGCTCGATGGGCAAGCGCGTGGGCCGACATGTCGAGCGCCGGGGTGAAGCGGATCCAGTCGGCCCAGATCGCGCGCTGAGGTCGAGGCGCGCGCCGGCCGACGCCCTCAGCGCGTCTTGGCGGCGACAATCGCCCGGCCGATGACCCGGGCGCCTTCGTAGCACTTCTACCGCCGACTCGTAGCTGAACGCCAGGCGGATGTACTCGTGGCCGCCGCCCTGCGGGAAGAACGCGGGCCCCGGCGTGAACTGCGCGCGCGCCTCGACCGCCAATTCTTGAAGTCGCCTGGGATCCGTCCCGCTCGGCAGGCGGATCCAGACGAAGAACCTGCCCTCGGGGCGGCTGATCACCGCGTCGGTGCCCCCAGCGTTTCATCCAGCCCGCGGAGCATGCCGTCGCGCTTGGCCCGGTAGATGTCGATCAGCCGCTTGACGTGCTCGGTCAGGTGGTCGCGCAGGTAGTACGTCGCCACCCGTGACATGAACGGGTTCACGCCGCCGCCGAACAGAAATCCCTGGAAGGCCGGGATCATCGCCTTGGGCGCGCACAGCCAGCCCAGGCGTACGCCGGCGCCGAGGATCTTGGACAGCGTGCCCGCGCGGATCACGCGGTCGTTGCGATCGAGCGCGTACAGCGGCGGCAGCGTCTCGCCCTCGAAGCGCAGCTCGCCGTAGGCGTCGTCTTCCAGGATCAGCGTGTCGAACTCGTTGGCCAGCTCGAGGAGCGCCTGGCGGCGGCGCAGCGACTGGCTGGGCCCGGCTCGGATTCTGGAAGTTCACGATGGTGTAGATCAGCTTGCAGCGCCGGCCCTGCGCGCGCAGCGCCTTCAGGCGCTCCCGCACGGCGTCGGTGACAATGCCTTCGGCGTCCACCGGAACGTCGAGGATCTCCGGCCCGTGGCGGCGCATGGTGTGGAGCGAGCCCGAGAAGGTCGGCGACTCGAGATGATCACGTCCCCCGGATCGACGAACGCACTGAAGGCCAGCGACAGCGCGTGGCCCGAGCCGTTGGCCACGATGATGTTGTCGGGCGTGGTCGAGAAGAACTCGAAGCGCTCGTACTTCTCGCAGACGAGCTCGCGCAGGCTGCGGTAGCCCTGGGGGTCGCCGTACGTCATGGCGGCCGCCCCTCATTGGCCATCATCCGGGCCGTGGCCTCGATCATCCCCTCGTACGGGAAGGAGACGGGGTCCGGGAATCCACCCCCGAACTCGTAGGTCGGATTCATCGGCGGCCGCTGAGTTGCCACCGGCCCGCCCCACCCGATGCGTCCGCGCGTGGACAGCAGATCCACAAAGTGTTTGCTCATGCCGCATAGGATAGCGGTCGACCCACCCCCGCGGCAACCAGCCATCTAGCCAGCCCGGCGGAGATGCCAGTCGGTGATGCCCTGCCAGGCCCGGGCGGCGGCGAGCACCGTGTTTTCCTCCCAGGCGCGGCCCATGAACTGCAGGCTGATGGGCAAGCCGTCGGTGGTGAAGCCGTTGGGAACACCGACGGCGGGCAGGCCGGCCAGGTTGCCAATGGCCCCCATCGGGTCGCGGGATGGACGATGCAGGACGCCGAAGTCGCGGTCGAGAGGGGGCGGCGTGGCAGGTCGGCCGGGTGCCACCAGGGCGTCGAGGCGCGAGAGCACCCGATCGGCCTCGCGCACGACCAGCCCGCGAAGCCGGAGCGCCTTGATGTAGTCCTTGGCCAGGATCGCGTCGCGCGCGTAAGGCTGATAGCGGTCTTCGGGCGCGGTGAGCTGCGCGATCGTGCCGCTCTCGATCATGTCCTCGAACGCGCTCGCCGCCTCGGACAGCAAGATCGTGCGGGTGATCGCCTCGTACGGCAGGTCGGCGAGCGTCACGTCCTCGACCGTGCCGATCTTGCGCAGCACCTCCAGCGATCGCTCGAAGGCCTCGCGCACCGGTGGCTCCGCCGGCTCGGCCACGTCGCGGACGACACCGAAGCGGAAGCGCCGCCCGACGACCTCGCTCGCCTCGTAGCGGAACGGCCGGCTGGAGGCCGTGGGATCGCGCGGATCGGGGCCGGCGATCGCGTCGAGGACGAGGCCGCAGTCGTCCGCCGTCAACGCCAGCGGGCCCAGCTTGTCGAGCGTCCAGCAGAGCGCCATGGCGCCGTGACGACTCACGCGGCCGTACGTCGGCCGCAGCCCGCTGATCCCGCAGTAGGCGGCGGGCGAGAGGATCGAGCCCCAGGTCTCGGAGCCGATCGCGAACGGGACCAGACCGGCGCCGACGGCCGAGCCCGATCCACTGGACGAGCCGCCGCTCCACGCGCCGCCCCACGGCGAGATGCCGGGTCCGGTGAACGATGCGTTCGGCTGGCGGTAGCCCATGCCGCCGGCCAGCTCCACCATCGACAGCTTCGCCACGAGTACGGCGCCGGCCTCTTGCGAGGCGGCGGATCACGGTCGCGTCTTCGTCGAAGACTTGCTCCCGCAGTGGCGCGGCCCCCACGTCGTGGGGATGCCGCCGCCCGTGGCCAGGAGGTCCTTGGCGCCGTACGGAATGCCGTGGAGCGGGCCCCGCCAGCGGCCGGCCGCGATCTCACCCTCGGCGCGGCGCGCCTCGGTCAAGGCGCGGTCACGGGTGAGCGTGACGACGGCGTTGTAACGCGGGCCCAGCCGCTCCAGCCGCTCGAGGAACGTCTCGGCCAGCGCCACCGGGGACACGCGGCGCTCGCGGACCGCGTCGGCGAGCTCACGGAGCGGACGGAAGACCGGGTTCATCCGTCGTTGCGGAATGGCTCGAAGCGCTGGAACGGCTCGTCGGCGTTGCGCAGGCGCACGGCGCGCAGCGCCTCGGCCAGCCGGGCCACCTCGTCGACGCTCCGGCGCAACGCCTCGAGCTCCTCGACGGTGAGCCGCTCGGCGTAGCGACGGCGGACGAAGGCGAAGAGGAGATCGGCCTCGCTCGGGTCCTCGCCGGGCACGCTCATCGGGCCGCATCGTACACTGGCGCGGCGCCGCGCGGCCGGCGTTCTACGGCCGGCGGAGGGTCGGTGCCGCTCGGGCTCCGGGGCGGTCGGCGCGACAAAATCATGGTACGCTGCCGCAAAACAGCACGGGAATGCGATGACAGGATCGGCGTGACGAACGGAGCCAAAAACGACCGACCCGGCGGCGCGGGAGTGGGCGGCGCCGCCGACCACCGTCGGCTGCCGCGACGGCGCCCACGATCGTCGAGCCGCTGCACTGCGACGAGCCCGTTGTCGAGACGCCCGCGCCGCTCGCGCTCGCGGCGCCCTCGGAGCCGGAGCCCCCGTTCCCTGACGACCTCGCCCTGGACACCCCGAGGTCGAGTTCGCTCAGCGGGTTGCCGCGCGTCCCCCCGAGCTGGAGCGGCCGTGGCCGGCCCGCCGCCGGGTCGTCTTCTTCGACGTCGAGAACACCAGCCGCATGCAGCACATCGGCCGCGTGATCGACCATCTCGCCCTCGACCGGGTGGGCACGCGCACGGACTTCATCGCCGTCGGCAACTGGCGCGTGATCGGGCACGACACCGGCCGCCTGCTCGCCCGTCACGGGGCGCAGCTCGTCCACAGCGCGCCGGCCGTCGGCGTGCGGGACTGGAGCGACCTCCGGATCGCCGTGGCGGCGGGGTGTGGCTCGGGCGGCCCGGCCGGGTGATCTGCTGGAGATCGTGTCCGACGACCGCGCGTTCGACGCCGTCGGCGACGTCGCCACGAGCCTGGGGATCGCGTTCCGCCGGCTGTCGTATCGCGGCCTCACCGATCAACCACGAGTTGCCGAGCCGGCGCCCGAGCCCATCGCGGCCTCTCGCGAGGCTGGCTCCGGCGATCGGCGCGGCGGCCGGTACCGTCGTGGTCGCGGCGGCCGGGGGCGCTACGATCGCCCGGCGCCGATGCCGGCGGCGCCATCGCCACCCCCTGCCGCGTCGGCCGCCGAGCCCCACACGGCGCCGCACGACGAGCTGCTCGGCGTCGCGCGCGACCCTGATCTACCAGGCGCCGGCCCGGACGCGTCACCCTCGACGCGCTGGCGAACGCATTGAAGGCGCGCGGCTTCAGTCGCCCGCCGGGCTCGCCGCGCCTGATCACGCGGCTGCGACGCATCCGGGAGCTGCAGATCAACCGCGCCGGGACAGATCACGCTCGTGGATTCTGCATCGGCGCCGCCCCCACCGCCGCCAGCCTCTCCGGTCTCGGCGCCCGTGCCGACGGTCACCACGCGCGGGCCGTCCGTCGCCGCACCGATGCGTGCGGCTCCGGTTTCGGGGCGCGGACGTACGAGGAGCGACGGGCGGAGGTCGAGGCCGCGCTGCGTGGCGAGAGGGTGCCGTCCTACAGCGCGCCGGCCACGATCAGCAGTGAGCCGGCCAGCGGCGAGTCCGACGGCGACGAGCCGGACAGCAGCGAGCCGGACGGCAATGTTGCCCCGACCGAAAGTGCGGCGCCGACTGATGCGCCCCGCCGCCGTCGCTCACGTCGTGGTGGCCGCCGCCGCCGTCGCCACAGCGCGCCCGCTGCCGGTTAACCCGCCCTCACCCCACGTCGATCAACTGAAGCGCCAGCCGTCGAGCGCCTGCGCGTCGGCGGGGATGATCCCTGAGCGGGAGATCCTGGGGGCCGACGATGCCGTGCTCGAGGAGCCAAGCCAGCCCCGCCGGGGCGCGCCGCGAGACTGGCACGTCGAAGCGCGGCATCGCGGCCAGGCGCTGGGCCAGCGGGAGCGCGCCGAGCGGAAGGGCGAAGATCCCGTCGGGCGTCGTCAGACGGAACGTGCCGCGGCGGCGCGGACCCGCGATCGCCGGGATCTGAGTCCAGAGTCGACGGCGAGAGACCGGCGGTATGCGGTCCACCGAGCCCGACGGCGACGTCCCACGCCACCTGCGCGGCGGCGCGCGCGTGGGGCCCGCGGACCGGAGCACTCGCCCAGGTGAGCGACAGCGCCAGCGAGCGCCCGTGGCAGACGACGTCGTGCGGCGTCCACGGGGGCAGATGAAAGCAGCGTCCCGGGCCGGAGCTCGAGTGCAGCCACGCCCCGCGGCTCGCGACCGCGGTCGGTAAATCCTGAGGCGTGCCCGGCGCGACCGGTGCGCCGAGCCTCGACCGTGCGCCGCCCTCCAGCTGCAGCCAGAAGGCGTCCACGGGGCCGTCGTGATGGAGCCCCATGCCCGTCCGCCCGCGGCCGCTCGACGCCGAACAGGAACGAGCACTCTTCCTTCGCGGGCCCAGCACGCTCACCCGCAGGGCGACGATGAGTCGCATGAGGCGAGGCAGGACCTGATGCACCTGGGGCAGGAAGATGGTGGCGCCATCGGCGAGCGCACGACGGAGGCGACGCGGATCACCGGTACGATCGTAGCGGCGCTCGGCGGCGATCTGGAACGGCACGCCCGCGGCGGCCATCGCGATCACGGTGGCGAAATCCGGGGCGATCGTCCGCCACGCGGTATCGCGCGGGCGGAGCACGACCGGCGCGCGACCGAGGCGCGTGTCGCGAAACCGCGCGATCGCTCGGGGCCCGCTCGAACCACGTCGCCAGCGGCGACACGCCGCAGGAAGGCGCCGGCGGCTGCCGGCGGCCGCCCGGTGCTATCACGTGCGGACCCGGTTGCGACCGGCGTGCTTGGCGCGGTAGAGCGCCTGATCGGCGGCGTGCACGATGTCCTCCGGGGTGCGATCGGAGCCGTCGCTGCCGGCCACGCCGATGCTCACCGTGACGGCGACGATGCCGACGTCCACGAGCCGCCGGGACCGGCTGCGGCCTGGTCGCCGGACGCGCCCGGGCCGCGGACGGTGAACGGCGAGGCCTCGATCGCGCGCCGCAGCGCTCTCGAGGTGCTCGACGGCCTCCTCGCGCGTCCTTGCCGGGAAACAGCACGGCGAACTCCTCGCCGCCGTACCGGAACGCCCGTCCACCGCCGCCCACCTCGCCCAGCCGGGTGCCGATCATGCGCAGCAGCTGGATCGCCCACGTCGTGGCCGTGCGCTGATCGTTGAAATGCTTGAAGTGATCGATGTCCACCATGGCCACGGCGTATGCGTCCCGCGCAGCCGCGTCACGGCCTTCGTCCAGCGCGCCGCCGGGCCGGGAGCCCCGGTCAGCTCGTCGCCGTAGGCCATCCCAGTGCCACGTCTCGATCAGCGAGACCACGAGGATCAGGCCACCGGTCGCGAGGTAGACGCTCGCATCGAGTCCGCCGCCGACGGCGAGGGCCAGCCACGCCGCGATCAGCGCCCAGACCGCGCCGCCCCTCGAGCGCCGCGCTCAGCACCAGCGCGCGCGAACCGTCAGGACGACGAGGGCGAGGGCGAAGGGCGAGCAGGGCGGGCAGCGGCAGCAGCGATCCACGCCGGCCGCGCCAGCAGGATATCGAGCGTCGCGCTCAGCGGCAGGAACAGCGGCTGGCAGAGCAGCGCGACGAAGGCGATCTGCAGCGCGAGCAGACCAGCGAGATCCGCTCGCCCGCCGCGCCCACAACCCACGCTCGGCAGCCAGGACAGCGCGGCCAGATCGAGCGGCAACAGCAGCGCGATCATGGCCGCCACGACTCGAGAGACCTCGCCGGCGGCGTCACCGGCCGGCGCCGGGATGAGCAGGGCTCGCTCGGCGAGCAGGAGGACGAGCAGGCTCAGCACGAGCCGACTTCGGTCGAAGCGCCAGCCGAGCAGGATCCCGCCCCCGAGCACCGCGAGCGGATACGCGCGGGCACGAGCGGCGACACGACGGCGCTGCAACCCGGCGAGCGGAGGTGACGATGGCGGCCGCGAGCAGCACGGCGCGCCGGGAGCAGGCCGGAGACAGGACCCGGCTCACTGTCCGGCTCGGTTCGGAGCTCGCCACGGGGCCGGGGCTAGGGGCCGGCCGGAAGCAGCGCGCGGTATGTCATGGGGGCCTCGAGATCGTTCGCCAGTTCTCCGCGATGCTCAGGACGCCCCGGTTCGCCCGGGGCGCTCCCGTGAAGCCTGATCAGGCTCACGCCTTCTCCACCATGTACATGTGGGGGAACATGTCGAGGTAGATGTTGCCGTCGACCGCGACGGTCTCGCCCTGCTTGTTCTTCTCCAGCCCTCGGACATTCGAGCTTCGCTGCCGCCCACCGGGCGACAGGCCACCAGGT
>ERZ1370068.10177-contig-8897_pt1 | contig 49802 bp, 88 predicted proteins | sample MGYA00561227_ERZ1370068 | MGnify/ENA primary metagenome ERZ1370068 (study PRJEB38410, sample SAMEA6850437) | metagenome | study: Metagenomic assessment of the ecological functions of the soil: analysis of the soil microbiota associated with the... | reverse complement strand
AAGTTGGCTGCATTACAAATCAAGCCGCGAGTGCGTTGTCCGTAGGTGAGTGATGCCTTGCCGTAGTTGCCGCGTCCCATGAGGTTGGCGGTCAGCGACGCTGACTTCCGCCGATGAACCCGTCCGCCGTCGAGTAGCCGCCGGAAACCGAGAACTCGCCGGTCGCCTGCTCTTCGACATCGACGTTGATGACAACACGATCGGGCGCCGAGCCCGGCTCATTGCGTGATCCGTACCGTCTTGAAAAGCCGAGGTTCTTCAGCCGTCGCTCTGCGCGGTCGACCAACGCCCGGTTATAGGCATCGCCCTCGCCGGAGATCGAATTCGCGGCGGATCACGTAATCGCGCGTTCGCGTATTGCCCCGGATGTTGATGCGCTCGATATAGGCACGCGCACCCTCCTCGACGACAAACGCAAGATTGATCGTCTTGGTCTCGAAATTACGGTCGCCGCGTGGCCGCACAGTTGGCGAAAGGCATAGCCTTGCTTGGCGGCCTGGACCGTCATTGACTCGACGGTTTTTTCGACGAGGTCCGGCATTGTACACGCTGCCGTCGCTCAACTTGAGCTGACTGCGCAGCGCTCTGCCGGATCGATCGCGTCGCACATTCGAAATGACCTCGACGGTGCCGACGCGATACTGGCTGCCCTCGTCGATCGTGAACGTAACGACGAAGCCCCTTCTTCGCGGGGTCGTATTCACCGACTGCGGAAACGATGCGCACATCGGCATAGCCGTGCTTCAGATAGAAGCGGCGCAACAGATCGCGGTCCGCTTCTACGCGGTCGGGATCATAGATGTCGGTTGTCTGCAGGAAACTCAGCGATGTTGCTTTCCGACGTTTTGACCACTTCTTTCAGCCGGCTCGTACGAGTAGGCATTCGTTGCCGACAAACCGGATATCCTTGACGCCGGTTTTCTCGCCCTCCCTGATCTCGAAGACGAGATCGACGCGATTGTTCGGCAGTTCGATGATCTTTGGCGATCGACCGAGACGTCGAAACGGCCGGTGCGATGATAGATCTCGATGATGCGCTGCACGTCGGCCTGGACCGTCGGCCTTGATAGTGTGCCGCGCGGGTTTGGACTGCACTTCCGGCAGTCGAGCTGCTCGTCCTTGGCCTTCTTGTTGCCTTCGAAGGCAACCCGGATTGATCACCGGATTCTCAACGACCGTCACCACGATGCGACCGCCGGCATGGTTGATGCGGACGTCGGAAAACAGCCCGGTGGCAACGAGCGACTTTGAGACGCCTCGTCTTCCTGTTCAGGGCCTATCCGACCCCTAGGGCCGGGCTTGAAATACGGAGCGGATGGTGTCGGGCTCGACCCGGCGGCTGCCTTCGACGACGATCGAACTGGCCGTCCTGCGCAACCGCCGGCGCCTGAGGAGGCAAGGGTCACGCAGCCAGCACCGACAAGGATACCGCCGAGGATCAGGCAGCTAATAGCCAATCCCCGAACCCTCCTCACACTAAGTCCCATTCGCTACGCGCCCTTTTGATCCTATGCGGCCGTCCCCACTGCGGATCGACAGACGGTCCGGGCTGGCATAGGCGAGCTTTTTACAGCGTTTTTATGCGCCGCAAACGAAACTCCCCGCCAAACTTTCCCTTTTCCCTCAGAAAGTTGCCCGTCAGCAACGGTCAGGAAGTGGCGAGGCGGAGGATGTCATTAAAGGTTGCAAAATCATCAACATCAGGACGATCGCGCAGCCCAATCCGGAAGCCGAGTTCCTGCGCGCGCTCCGACAGCGGCCGGCCGCGGATCGTCTCAATGGCGTAGAACAAAAGGTGACCGCCATCGAGCAGTGGTATCGGGAAACAGATTCGAACAGGCCAGATCGATACCGACAGAACCGCCGTGAGGTGGATCAGCGGCGCAAATCCGGCCGTGGCGACCTGTCCTGATACCTGCGCGATCCGGATCGGGCCCGCCGAGCTGATCGGCTGCCTCCCGACCGCGCAAAACACGCCGGTGATGTAGGACATGGTGCGGTCAACCACGAACCAGGTTTCCTGCGCGCCCATGACGATCGCGCGCAGCGGTCGGCTGCCTTCTCCGTTTTGATGTCGCCTGGCGCCATGCGATCGGCTGATACCGAAGCACGCCAAGCCGATGAGACATTGCCGAAGTTGTCCTTGAGCTCCTTGAGCTGCGGCGCAGCCTTGAGCGTAACCTGCGCGCTTGTCACGCTCGACTTCGATGCGTCGAGCGGCGCGCCTGCGCTGATGCTGACAATGCGCTGCATGTCGGAGAAGCTTCGATCTTCTCGCCGTTGATTGTCGGCACCAGGTCGCCTGGCTTGAAACCTGCTACCTGCGCAGCGCTGTCCGGCCTGGCACGGTGTCGACACCGCGCGCTCGTCGTTTGCTTGCCGACAGTCATGAAAATGCCGGCGAAAATAGCGATTGCCAGCACGAAGCTTCGCAATCGGGCCCGCCGCTGCAACCGCAGCGCGCGCGATCCGACCGGCTGGAATTAGGAAGCTGTCTTTCTTTTCCGCTTCGGTCAGGCGCGCGGCGGCAGTCTGATCAGGCACGCTCGCAGCATTCTCGTCGCCGAAAAATTTCCACATAGCCGCCGAGCGGGACTGCGGAAATCTTCCAGCGCGTGCCGTAGCGGTCGTTGAATCCGGCGATCTCAGGCCGAAACCAATCGAAAACGCCAGCACCTTGATGCCGCACCAACGCGCCATCAGAAAGTGACCAAGCTCGTGAAAGAAACACGACGATGCGTCAGCGACAAACTAAAACGGCACTGATGTAGCCGACGAGGCTCCCGCCGAACGAGCTCAAGCCTCCGATGATTTCCATTCCCATTAGTACGCCTCGTCATGCCCAACGGGCCTTGTTGCCACCGCACGCTACCTAGGGATGCCTTTACGGCAATTTCGGGCAAAGAGGTGCGCCGAGCGAGACTTCTTGCCATATGGTCAACGGCCAGCGCCGCATCGATTCCGTCGGGTTCCGCCAACAGACCTCGTCCCGCAGCGTTTCGAGCGTCGCCTCGACCAGCGCCGCGATGGCCGGAAGTAGCGATTTGACCCGGCTATGAACTCGCTGACCGGCAACCTCATCCGGCCGCATTAGAGCACGGTGGGCGCAGCCCCACCCGTTTCCATTGCGCGCCGGGCCGAGTTCAGCGCCGGAAGCGCTAGGTCGGGCGCCTCGAAACGTCGAGCTTGCTGCAGGCGCTGCCAGGTCCAGCCGCGCCGCCGGGCCGTCGATGCGCCGCGGCCAGGCCAGGCAGTGCGCGATCGGAATTCGCATGTCGGGGATCCGAGCTGCGCCGACAACCGAGCCGTCGCGAAATTCCACCAAGCCCGTGCACCACCGATTGCGGATGAACGAGCACGTCGATCTCGTCGGATCCTCAACGAGAACAGGTGATGAGCCTCGATGATCTCCAGACCCTTGTTCATGAGCGTTGCTAGAGTCGATCGTGACCTTTGGCCCCATCGACCCAGTTCGGGTGGCGCAACGCCTGCTCCGGAGTCGCCGCCTTGATCGCATCCTTTCGACCAGGTCCGGAACGGACCGCCTGACGCGTGTGAGGATCGCACGTTTCACATCCGACGCGATTGCTCGGCACCAGAGCGCCTGGAACACGGCATTGTGCTCCGGAGTCGACCGGAAGAATCGGTCGCGCCGGTCATTGCAGCACGGCGCATGAACAGGCCGCCCGCGCAGACCAGGCACTCTTTGTTGGCGAGCGCAACGGTTGCACCGCGCTCAACGGCCGCAAGCGTCGGCTTTAGTCCGACCGAGCCGCTGATCGCCGCCATTACCCAATCAGCCGGACGCTGCGCCGCTTCCACCAATGCATCTTCACCTGCCGCAGCTTCCACACGCGAACCGGAAAGCGCATCTTTGAGTTCACGGTAGGCAGAGTGATCTGCAACCACGGCATGGCGCGCGCCAACCTCGCGCGCGATCTTGCCGAGAGCGGCGGCATTACGCCGCGCACTAATAGACTCCACGCGATAGCGGCCCGGATTGCGTTTGATCAGATCTAGCGTGCTGGTCCCAATTGAGGCCCGTCGCACCCAAAATGGTAATCCCGGCGCACGTCACTCGACGGCCTTGGAACTCGTGCGCGCAACTTCGACTTACTCATGCGCTCACCATACCAGCAGACCGCGCGCAGGCCCATCGAGGCCGCCCCGCATCAATCCGATCAGACAGCCCGCAACGGCGGCCGCCCAGAACCCGTCGAGCCTGTCCATCACCCCGCCGTGGCCGGGAATAAGACGACTGGAATCTTTTGCGCCGAACCGCCTTTTCACCCAGGATCCGAACAAATCGCCAAATTGCGCCAGGACCGAAAGCACGAATGCAATCCCAAGGATCGCAAGTGTATTGAACGATCCGAAAAGCCGCGCGAACCAGCAGGGCAGCGAACATGGCTCCGGCGGTACCGGCGATTGCGCCCGACCAGGTTTTCTTCGGGCTCACAGCGGGCATCAGCTTCGGTCCGCCAAAGGCTCGGCCGGCAAAATAGCCGCAAACGTCCGTCGTCCACACGACGGCGAACAGGAGCGCGATCACGGCAAAACCATAGGCGGCGTCGTGACGCAAAAGAGTTGGTGCGAGCAGCAGTGCGCCCGCATATCCGAGGCCAAGCGTCACCCACAATCTGCGGTCGGACGGTGAGAAAATCGCTGCAGCCAGCGCCCCAAGCCCCAACATGAGCAGCGCCGAAATGGGACGATCGACCCAAACCAGGAAGCCTGCGGCTGCAATCGCGCCAGCGCATGACAGAAACAGTGGTCGATGCGACTTGCCGGCGACGAGTTCCACCCATTCCCACAAGACTGCAGAGTGCGGCTACGCCCAGAAAAGAATGAAGGGCCAGCTTCCCGTAATAGGCCGTCAGCAGAGCGACTGGCGCAAGAAAGACACGGCCGATGCGACACGCAGCGCGAGATTACTTGCCGACAACGGCTTTGCCTGCATCGTTCGAACGGGAAACGGGGTTTGAATCAACCACGGATTCACGATCCAGTCTGCGCCGCGAGCCCGCCAAACCGTCGCTCGCGTTGCTGGTACTCGCGGATCGCAAATTCGAGAGCAGCCCGATCGAAATCAGGCCAATAGGTAGGCACGAAAACCAATTCACTGTACGCGGCCTGCCATAGAAGGAAATTCGACAGACGCTGCTCGCCGCTGGTGCGAATGATGAGGTCAGGGTCAGGAATGTCGGGCGCGTCCAGAAACTGCGCGAACGAGTCCATATCGACGTCAGCCAGGTTCAGGTCGCCTCGCTTGACCGCCGCTGCGATCCCACGCGCCGCGCGCACGATTTCCTGCCGCGCGCCGTAGTTAAAGGCAACTACGAGCGTTAAGCCGTCGTTGTTTTTGTGAGTTCTTCGGCTTCGACCAGTAAGTGCGCGATGTCGGGTTCAAGACTCACCCGCTCGCCTATCACGCGAACGCGGACATTGCTCTTGTGCAGCTCTGCAAGGTCGTTGCGGACAAAACGCCGAAGCGAGTCCCATCAGCTCGCCGATTTCGCTCGCGGGCCGAGACCAGTTTTCAGCGCTGAAGGAAAAATCGTGACAATCTTGATGCCGATCTCGCCCGCGGCGCGATGGTTCGCCGCAAGGCCTCCACCCCGCGCCGATGACCTTCCGCTCGCGGTAATCCACGCGCCGCCGCCCAGCGGACCGTTGCCGTCCATAATGATCGCTACATGGCGCGGCACATCGAATGCCGCCGCAGCGTCTTTCTGAATCTCCGCCTCGGGCATAGAGCGCGACCTCAGACCGTGAGGATTTCCTTTTCTTTTGCCGCCAGCATGTGGTCGATCTCCGCAATGCCGGCATCGGTCGCTTTCTGAATCTCGCCGAGAAACCGATCGTGGTCGTCCTTGCTTATCTTGTGATCCTTCTCCAACTTTTTGATCACATCCATGGCGTCGCGTCGGACGTGACGAACCGCCACCGCGTGCGGTCTCGGCGTATTTGTGCGCAAGCTTTACCAGCTCTTTGCGCCGTTCCTCGTTAAGTTCGAGGAATGCGCAGTCGGATTGTTTGCCCTTCGGTCGCCGGGCGACAAGCCAAGATTCGAGTTCACGATCGCCTTTTCGACCGGATGAACCAACGAAGCGATCCCAGACGTTGACGAGAAGAGCAGCCGCGGCTCTGGCACGCTAACAGTCGCCACCTGGTTTAGCGGCATCCTGTGCGCCATAAGCGTCGACCATGACCGGATCGAGCAGATGCGCCGACGCGCGGCCGGTGCGCAATGCCGACAATTCAGCTTTCAAAACGCCGCTTGCGCCCTGCATTGCGGCGCTTGATCTCGTTAAGGTCATGCGTAGTTGCGTTTTGCCATGGCAATTCCTCGCACGCCGCACGCTTGCCGTGGCGGCGTAAAATGCGTCGTCGGTCTAGCCGACGATCGTTGCGCGCCCTTTGCCGCGTAACACGGTCTCGATGGCGCCCCGCTCACCGACAGAGAAGACAATGATAGGCATCCGGTTTTCTCGGGCAAGCGCGAAGGCGGCGCCATCCATGACTCTGAGTCGCTTCTCGAGTCGCTTCCTGGTGGCTGATCTTGTCAGTAACGCTTCGCCTTCGGGTCTTTTTCGGGTCCGCGCTATAGACGCCATCGACATTGGTGGCCTTGAGAACCGCCTGCGCTTCGAGCTCAGCAGCCCTCAGCTACCGCAGTCGTATCGGTCGTGAAGAACGGATTGCCGGTGCCGGCCGCGAGCAAGCACCACGCGACCTTTGCCCGAGGTTCTTCATCGCGCGCTTTCGGTTGTAGGTTCTCGCAAGACCGCGGTCATCGCAAGCGCGGACAGCGTGCGCGCTTCGCATCCCGCCCGTTCGATCGCCGCCTCAAGCGACCAGGCAATTCATCACGGTCGCCGGCATGCCCATCGGTATCGCCGACGGGCCGCGGCACGCCGCGCTCGGAGACCTCCACGCCGCGGAAAGATATTGCCGCCGCCGACGCACGACGCCGAGCTCGACACCGAGTTTCGCAGCTCGCCGCAAGGTCGGCTGCAAGACGCTCGACGGTCGCCTGGTCGATGCCGAAGCCGTTGGGGGCCGATAGCAGCCTCGCCAGACAATTTGACGATGACGCGACGATAGACCGGGCCACTCATGCGTTGCGATCCCCTATCATCTTTCGGCACGCACTGGTTTCCGCAAACGGAAGCCTGCTTCTCGGGACCGGCATGTGCCGGGATTGCCGCGAGGCTGTTCGCGCGCCGGCCGGCGATCGATCATGTCTGACCGGCGGCTGCCGCGACCTCGGCGGCGAAATCAGTTTCCTGCTTTCTCGATGCCCTCACCAGAGTGCATAGCGGACGAAACCGGTGACTTTGATAGGTCCGCCCGCCTTGCCTACCGCTGGCTCTTGCAGCGCCTGCGCACGCTTCTTCTTGTCATCGAATATAAACGGCTGTTCCAGCAAGCATACACTTCCCTGTAGAAGGTCTTCAGCCCCGATCTCGACGATCTTCGTCGATCACGTTAGCCGGTTTGCCCTGCTGCTTGAACTTGTCTGGCGAGCACATTCTTCTCACGCTCCACAACCGCTCCGGATCGAGCGCTGGCGGCGTCGAGGCGCCAGCGGATTAGCCGAGGCGACATGCATGGCCAACCTGACGGCCAATCGCCGTCGGTTCGTCGGCCTTTGCCGGTCGATTCAAGCGCGACGATCACCCCGATCTTGCCGAGCCGTCGGTGACCGCATTGTGGCACGTACAGAGCCGATCGCTCCCTTGCCGACTGACAGGCGCGGCCGCCCGCCGCAGCGTCATGTTCTCGCCGATCTTGGCGATCGTGTCCGAAATCGACTCCGATACCGTGATGCTGCCGGCTTTCGCCGCCTTGAGTTTTTCAACATCGGTGCCGACAGATAGCGCAACATCGGCGATCATCTTTACAAGTCCCTGAAAGAGATCGTTACGCGCAACGAAGTCGGTTTCCGAATTGACTTCGACCACTACGCCTTTGGTGCCACCATCTGCACGCCGATCAGGCCTTCGGCGGCCACGCGGCCGGCCTTCTTCGCCGCCTTGACAAGCCTTTCTTGCGCAGCCAATCCTGGGCCGCGGTCATGTCGCCATTGGTCTCTGTCAGAGCTGCCTTGCAGTCCATCATGCCGGCGCCGGTCGACTCGCGCAGCTCCTTGACCATCTGGGCGCTGATATCTGCCATCCTATTTATCCTCAATCCGCAACGGCCGGGCTTGTCCCGGCCATTCACGTCTTTGAACCGTGCAGATGCCGCAAGCCGGCGCAATCCCGGCAAGAAGCCAGGCAGAACGGGCGCAGCTCACTCGGCCGTTAGTTCCTTCGCCTTGGCGATCCAGCTGTCGACACGGCCGGGAAGCCCGACCTCTTCGCCGATGTTGTGCGCGGCCTTCTCGTTGAGCTCCGCGAGCTGCGAATAATGGAAGATGCCGAGATCGTTGAGTTGCCTTCTCGATTGCTGGCGAGATGCCCGGCAGCTTCTTGAGATCGTCCGCAACGCCACGCGGCCCAGGCAATTGCTCGAAGCCGAGATCGCCGGCCGCCGGCGCCGTCGGCATCGGGCTCGGCAACGATCGGCTTCTCCGCTGCACCGATGTCCGACGCCCATTTCGCCTTGCGCGCGGGAAATTCCGTCAATGGCGGCCTTGGCAATAAGATCGCAGTAGAGCGACACGGCGCGGCTGGCGTCGTCGTTGCCCGGCACGACAAAAGTGATGCCCGCCGGATCGCAATTGGTGTCGACGACGGCTGCGACCGGGATATTGAGCCGCTGCGCCTCTTTGATCGCGATGTCTTCCTTGTTGGTATCGATCACGAACAAAAGGTCCGGCACACCGCCCATGTCTTTGATACCGCCGAGCGAGCGGTCGAGCCTGTCCCGTTCACGCTGCATTGTGAGACGCTCTTTCTTGGTGTAGCCCGCTGTTTCACCGGAATTGAGCATCTCGTCGAGCTTTCGCAGTCGCGCGATCGAAGCCGAGATCGTTTTCCAGTTGGTCAGTGTGCCGCCGAGCCAGCGCGAATTCACGTAATACTGGGCGCTGCGCTTGGCGGCATCGGCAATCGCGATCCTGCGCCTGGCGCTTGGTGCCGACGAACAGAATACGGCCGCCTTTGGCGACGGTGTCGCTGACAGCCTGTAGGGCCCGATGCAGCATCGGCACGGTTCTGCGCCGAGATCAACAATGTGAATGTTGTTGCGTGTGCCGAAGATGTACGAGCCCATCTTCGGATTCCAGCGGTGGGCCTGATGGCCGAAGTGCACGCCAGCTTCCAAGAGCTGACGCATCGAAAAGTCAGGAAGCGACATAATCTTCTCCGGTTGATCCGCCGCGGACGGTTGTGAGCCCATTTGGGCCACCGGACGGCCTTTTTGACCCATTGTCGGGGCCTAAAGCCTGCTTCCGCGTGAGTGATGTCGGGGCTTATATAGGTGCGATTTCAGGAATGCAAGGCGCTACAAAAGGTTAGGTGACGCGTCCACCTACGATTACGCGACATGCAGCGCGAGGGGATTATCCGTTCCGACCGCGGCCCAACGCCAAAGAACAATTCAGGGGCCATCCTTGCTACGGCTTTCCTTCTGTTCGCATGGTGCAAGTCCGATCTGTTCGGTCAAACGGACAAGCTCAGCGATGGTGCGCACACCATCTTTCCCATGATGCGGCTGCGGTGCACCTTGATCGTCTTTCTCGACGGTCCCCAGGTCCCAGGCGATCTGCTTGTTCAAACGGCCCGATATGACGTGCCGGAGCACCTCGCTTTCGCGCGGGGTCAGCTGAGCCAGCCGCCGTTTGATACAGGCGAGTTCAGCCCGCTTTTGCATCGACTTTTTCTGCCGCTCGACCGCCGTCTCAATCGCTGCCAGCAGCGCCCCGCAGTTGACCGGCTTGATCAGGAAAATCGATGGCGCCCGCCTTCATTGCGTCAACGATGGTCGGCGCATCAGTCGTGCCCGATACGAAGATGATAGAACGGTCACCCTCACCCGTACGAAGCGCTGCCTGCAACTCGCGTCCGTCGATGCCTGGCATCCGCAGATCGAGAACGAGACAGCCCGCAACATCACGGTCATGCTCAGCAAGAAATTGTTGTGCTGACGAAAACTCTGGGTCGGCATAACCGGCCGCCCCAATAAGGCGCGTCAAGCGACTTGAGTACGCCGTGGTCGTCATCGACAATAAATACGGTGAACTCCGCGGGCGCAGCGATGTCCTTCAGGGATGCAAGGTGCAACCGGCGCCACACACTCACGCTCGGAATAACTTGACGGCTTGATAGTGATGTTCATCGTCTCCCCACAATGACTTATTGTCAGCGACGTAGAACGAGCGCGTCAAATCGCTCCATTGGACAGAGGTTGTTGCACCATATACTCAAGGTGTCGCGCGCAAGCCTGCGGCTTGAGCGCATTTCGTGACTAGAAACGAGCCAATCGGCCTCGACTGTCGTCAGGCCGCGACAACACGTCGAAAACCGATTGTTTAGGCGCCGCGCGCCAGTGCCTCGTGAAGGCACGATATGAGGTTGTGGTCATCGAACGGCTTGGCCAAAAGCCAACTGCACCTGCAGCCAACGCCTGGGCGCGCGCTCTCATTTCCGGAAAGGCCGTAATGAAAATTACGGGCAGGCTGTGGCCCTGTGCGATCAATCGATCTTGCAATTCTATCCCGGTCATCCCGGGCATTTGCACATCGGTAATGAGGCAATCCGCATCGGAAATGTGATCCGACTTCAGGAATGCTTCGGCCGAGTCATAAGGAGGCGGTCCCATAGCCAAGCGATCGTACGAAGCTCGTCGTGGCTCGGCGGAATGACTCATCATCATCGATAATTGCTATCACGGGCATCTTCGGCAAGTTGGCGTCCTTCGATGATGAAAGAATTAAGACGTCGAGCCGCGCTAGTGCACGATTCTGATGGTAACGTTCAACTATCGGAAAGAGACGAGAGAATTACACCAAGGTATAGTTTCCTAGGTTTTTGTGCGGCGAATCCCCAACAGATCCGCCATCTTTACCAGGTCGGCCAAGGACTTCGCCCCCATTTTCCGTGTGACCCTACCCCGGTGCACCTTCAACCGTAATCTCCGTTACGCCGATTTCTGCCGCGACCTGCTTGTTTAGAAGCCCGCCAGTTACCCAGGCCATGACTTCTTGTTCCCGTGGCGTGAGCGTCTCGAATTTCGCTCTAAGTTCCGAGATTGCTTTCTCGTTTGCGTAGCTTGGCCGCGAGCGTTCGAGTGCAACCTGTATGGCATCCAATAGGTCCTGATCGCGGAAAGGTTTGGTCAGAAACTCGACTGCGCCAGCCTTCATCGCCTTAACGGACATTGGAATGTCGCCGTGGCCGGTAATGAAGATAATCGGAATCCGGATCTGCGCCTTTGTAAGTTCCGTCTGAAAATCCAGCCCGCTTACCCCGGGCAGCCTGACATCCAGAATAAGGCAACACGCTGCGTCCGGTCGCTTCGCCGCAAAGAATTCCGTCGTCGACGCGAAGGCCTCGACCTTCAGTCCCACCGAGCGAACAAGGTTGCTCACCGCTCCGCGCAGCGAAGCGTCATCGTCCACGACGAAAACAACCGGTTGCGTGTCGGGACGCTCGACTTTGGTCTGAGTGCGTGTTCCTTGAGGCGGTGTCATTGAATTCCGGGCAGGACGATATGGAAGATGGAACCGTACGGGACTCCCGGCGACGCTGACAAGGTTCCACCATGGGCTTCGACGATTGAGCGGCATATCGCCAAGCCCCATGCCCATCCCATTGGCCTTGGTGGTAAAAAAGCGTCGAAGATGCGCTCCATATTTTCGGGGTCAATTCCGGCACCACAATCCTGCACCGAAAGGGCCACCCCGTTCGAATCGAAAGGCTCTCGAGCGCACCCGCAGCGTCCGTGCCCGATCATCAATATTGCGCATGGATTCAGCGGCGTTGGTCACGATATTCAGGACGACCTGCTGAAGTTGTCCCCGGTGCGCGGGAATGAGAGGCAAGCTGGCCGGCTAACTCGAGCTGGACGTCGATTTTGGCCGCCTCCAACTCGTCGTTCGCCATGGCGATCGTTTCCAGAACTGAGCTCATTTGCATCGAGCGGGCGTTCCGACCGGGTCGCCCTTTCCAAACATCGCTCGCACCGACTGGATCACCTCGCTTGCCCTGTGACCATCCGCGGAGATGTGCTTGAGGGAGTCGCGCACCTCACCGAGATCCGGCGTCGCCCTGTCCAGCCACCGCAGACCCGCGTTTGCATTCGTGACAATCGCACCGAGTGGTTGCCTGATCTCATGCGCGATCGCGGCAGACATTGCAGCCAGTGTCGTGCGGCGAGACACCTGCGCGAGCTCCTGGCGCGCCTCCATCAGCTTATTCTCCGCATCCCTCAGTTCGGTGACGTCGCGCGCCATCGCGTAGATGCGGCCTTTGTCTTGAACTGCTTTCCATGACAGCCATCGATACGACCCGTCCCTATGAAGCGAATCGCGTCGTAAAACGATGCGTGACATGACCTGCGGCGAGTTGCTTGGTCTCCGCGCGTGCCTTCTCGCGGTCGTCTTGATGCAGCAACCATTGCGTCGTCTTGCCGATCAGCTCCGCTTCTGGCCAGCCGAGAACCGATGTCCAGGCCGGGTTTATATTGAGAAGCTTGCCATCCGCATCCGCGATTGCCAGCAGGTCCTGCGAGACATTCCAGATTTGAAGGCGCTCGTGCGTCTCGGCCCGCACGCGCTGCTCAAGCGTTTCGTTAAGTTCACGCAGCGCCGATTCCGCACGCTTTCGCTCAGTAATATCTTCCGCAACCACATTGATGCCGATGATAATTCCGTCGGCGTTTCTCAAGGGATGCCAGTTCGTGATCCAGACATGATCGGCGTTGCTCTTATCGGCCTTCTGTCCGCGAACCTCGACACCGGTGACCGGCTCGCCCGGTGTGCAAAATGACCTGAACGAGTTGTTCGACCTGCTCGGCTACCGCGGGCACGGTTTCGCGAACCGAACGCCCGATGTGGTCGGCTACCGAAATACCGCAGATCTCCGTCAGACGTTGATTGATCTGCATGTACCGGCAATCAAGTGAAAGAAACGCAAGACCGACGGGGGCGGTATCATAGATCAGCTGAAGTTCAGGGAGCCGCTCGTACAGTTGCGCATCGTGCAAATGTCGTTGCCGAGACCTCACGGCCTCGCCGGACGGCGCAGCGCGTCGGGAGCCGATCCGCTTCAGCTTTTCCGTTTTGTGCATCTCTACTCAGCCACTTGCGCCGGACGCCGAACCGTACATGACAATTACGTTCATTGGAAAGCGCGAGTCACCGATGATTGACGCTCATTCTGGCGACATTTGATCGGAATCGCCGCGATACCTTCGTATATCCCACCTTCTCTTTCGATACTGGCCGTTAACCAGCGTACAGTGGCGTAATAAGCCGTCACCAACCTACGCTCCATGCAACAAAAAGGCGAATTCGTTGCAGGGAGCTTTCGATGATCCGCACTCTGGTGATTGCCAGCCTCACAGCAGCGGCCGTGGTCGCCGGCGTCGCCTTTCTTGCAACGCCCAGCGCGCCGGTTAAGGCCAACACTTCGGCCGTCAACAGCCACCGGCACGAAATTCAGCGCACCACAAACGAATGCTCTCAGCATGCCTGGCGCTATTACCCGGGCGACTGCATTCGTGACTACCGACATTCATCCGGCAAGGCCACCGAGGTACGCGTTGTCTTCGCGACCCAACTGCCGAATGCAACCACGAGCAGCACGAAATAGGCCGTAACCCGTCAGAACTCTGGAGGCTTCGTCATGTTGAGCACCGGCAAGATCCACGGAATGAGCCTCACCGTTGCAGCGACGCTTGCGACTGTCGCATTTTTCCAAGCTGACAAGGCTTCCGCCGACCCGCTTGGCTTCGCCTCGCCATTCAATTTCAACCGCGGCGAGACGATATTCGCGCCGGCGATGCGACAATTGCCGAATGAAGCCGATGACGTTCAGGCAAGCGACATCCCGGCACGGCTGCATCGCCACGTCGTGGATTATCCGACGCGCGAAGCGGCGGGAACTATCATCATCGATACTCCCAACACGTATCTCTACTACGTGCTCGGCGGTGGGAAAGCGATGCGTTACGGAATCGGTGTTGGCCGTGAGGGCTTCACCTGGTCCGGCGTCAAGGCGATCGAGCGCAAGGCCGAGTGGCCCGACTGGATCCCGCCGGTGGAAATGCTTCAGCGGCAACCGTACCTTCCGCGCTTCATGGCAGGCGGCCCCGGAAATCCGCTCGGCGCGCGCGCCATGTATATCGGCGGCACCGTCTATCGCATCCACGGAACGAACGCTCCCACGACAATTGGCAAGCAAGTGTCGAGCGGCTGCATCCGCATGCTTAACGAAGATGTTATCGATCTTTATTCGCGCGTGAACGTCGGAACGAAGGTTGTCGTTCTGCCGATGCACCCAGGTCCGCGGACCCGTCCGTCGCACAGAATCAAACAACCCTGCCAACGACGCGAAGCGCTGCGGCAAACGTTACGCGAGCGCACGGAGTTTACTGAGGAAATTTCGAAGCCAATCAGAGCGGAGGTATGTCATGAACAGCTCACTTTGGTCCGCGGGTCGCAACACGCATCTCAAGATCATAGCCGTTGCACTCATGGCTTCGATCGTCGTGGTCGTTATCGGAGTCCACTCACGAGTTGAGAACGGGACAAATCAAATCGTGGTAAAGGCTGGCCAGCCGACGGTTTATACCGACAATCGTGGACCCACGATACGCTGAGCGGAACCTGTTTTAGCTGTTTCATGTGAAGCCGCGGTGTGGAACCGCGGCTCCTCGTAATCAGACACCAAGATCTGCGAGTAGCGTCGTTTGATCTCCTCGCCTTGCGTTTCGACAGCGGCCGGATCGTCCTTCCAGACTTTGATCGCCGACAGAGGCGTTCGACCCGGCTTGTCCTTCACAAGCGCGTGCAGAGAGCGCAGACCGCCAAGATTTACAAAGAGCTCCTGCCCTTCCACGCCGAAAAGATAATTCTGGAACAGGCGCGCCGCATTGGGATGAGGCGCGGCGACAAAAATCGCCGACGGCTGAACAATCGAAGGCGTCCCTCGGCGGCATAGACGACCTCGATCGGCCCGCCGGCTTCCTTGAGCAGCAGCACGTTCGACTCGTTGCCGTCTGCCATAACCGGACGTTCGCCGAGCACGACCTTTTTCGGAGTATCGGTACGCCGACTGGATCTGCAGAACCTGCTGCCGTGCCAATTGTTCGAGATAAGACCAACTCAGCTCGCGCACCATCTGATAGGTCGAAGTCATGATGGTGCCGCTGTAGCTCGGATGCGCTTTGACGATCTTTCCTTTCCACTTCAGATCGAGAAGATTGGCGAAGCTTTTCGGGGCGTCTTCACGCTTTACCATCGCCGTGTTGTAGGCGATCACGCACAGCGAAGAGCGGACGGACGCGTAGAACCCGTCCGGGTCACGGTGCTCTGGCGGGATGTAGCGGGCAACATCTTCAGGCACGTAGGGCGCTAGCAGTTCTTGCCGCTTCCACGCCAAAACTGTGCCGCATCACCCGTACTCACCGCATCGGCCACATGCAGTCCTGACGCATATTCCTGCGCCACCCGTGAAAAGATGCGTTCGCCGCCGGCCCGCTCGACGCGCACACGAACTCCCCGGAAATTTCTGCTCGAAGGCTTTACCTACTTTTTCGGCGAGTTGGAGATCGGCCGAGGTGTACCAGGTCAGCTGGCCTTCTTTCGTGGCCGCAGCAATCAGCGCCGGTGTGATCGCTTGAGCGGGTGGCGGCTGCCGCACACAAAGGCGCGGCATAGGCGAGCGGAAGCGCGGCAACGGCTTTGAGAAGTTTGCGACGTGAAAGCAGCCGCCGGTTCATAGAGAATGTACCTGCTGTCGTGGCTTCGGTCCGCGCCTGCCATCTAGGCTCTGCCGCAAGCCATGCTCTCCCAACAGCGGCCACGGGGACAAGCCCGGGACGGAAAGCTACAACGCCTCGACCTGCACCACGCCGGGCACGGCCTTGATGGCGCCTGCGATTTGCGGCGAGACCTGAATCGGCCCGGCAGCTTCACTTCGACTTCCGTCCCGCGTTGGAGCAGGAGCACCACGCTCACTTCGCCATCGCCATTGGCGTGGGGCGATCGCGGCGCCGGCTCGAGGCGCTTCGCCACGGCCTCGAGAGGTGCCCGGTCGCGGAGAAACACGCGCAGGCCCTTTTGCAGATTGGCGGCGGCACTATCGAGCGGCTCGACCGACTGGATCCGCGCTCGCACTTCGTCGCCCTGCACTTCCGCAGATAAAAACAGGAGCACAGCGTTGCCCGGTTCGAGCAGGTCGCGATGTTCGGCGAGCCCTTCCGAAAAGATGACGGCCTCGAAATGACCGCTCGGGTCGGACAAGCCGATAATGCCCATCTTGCTGCCGGTGCGGGTTCGGCGCTCGATGCGCGATACGACGGTCGCCGCGACGCGACCTGCCGTCGCCCCGGCTTTCACCGCGCGCGCGAATTCTGCCCAGGGCTGCACTCGCAATTTCTTGAGCACCGCAGCATAGTCGTCGAGAGGATGCCCAGACAGGAAAAACCCGACCGCCTCATACTCTCGACGCAAGCGATCCGCCGGCAACCAGGGTTCGACCTGCGGCAGTACAATTTGTTCGCGGGTCGTACCGCCACCGAATAGCTCGCTTTGGCCCATCGCAGCCGTTTCGTGGGCGCGTTGTGCGCGGGCAAGAACCGTATCGACTGCGGCAAAAACGCGAGCGCGGTTTTTCTCGAATGTATCGAAGGCGCCGGCTGCCGCGAGACTTTCCAGCACACGCTTGTTGACTGCGCGCGGATTGACCCGCGCCGCGAAGTCAGCGAGATCGGCGAACTCCCCATTGTTCCGCGCGGCGATGATTGCCTCAACTGCCTGTTTGCCGACGCCTTTAAGTGCCGCGAGGGCATAGATGATCGTATTGCCGTCGACCTCAAAGTCGACCGCCGAACGGTTGATTGACGGCGGGTCAACGGCAATCCCGAGCCGTTCGGCTTCGGCCCGGAATTCGGCGAGCTTGTCGGTATTGCCCATGTCGAGCGTCATAGTTGCCGCCAAGAATTCGACGGGGTAGTTCGCCTTCATAAAAGCGGTCTGATACGCGACCAGCGCGTAAGCCGCAGCATGACTCTTGTTGAAGCCGTACTCGGCAAAGCGCTCGAGCAGATCGAAAATAGCGTCGGCCTGAAAGCGTTCGACACCGCGTTCGACTGAACCCGAGACGAAACGCTCCCGCTGTGCCTGCATCTCCTTCCGGATTTTCTTGCCCATGGCCCGGCGGAGCAGATCGGCCTCGCCAAGCGTGAACCCAGCGAGGATCTGCGCGGCTTGCATCACCTGTTCCTGGTAAATGATGACGCCGAACGTCTCCCGCAGGATGGCCTCAAGCTTCGGGTGGATGTAATCGGGTTGCTCCATCCCGTGCTTGCGCGCGCAATAAGTCGGAATGTTCGCCATCGGGCCGGGACGATAGAGCGCGACCAGTGCAATGATGTCCTCGAACCGGTCGGGCCGCATGTCGAGGAGCGCCCGCCGCATGCCCGCACTTTCCAGTTGGAAGATACCGACGGCTTCAGCGCGGGCCAGAAGGTCATAAGTATTCTTGTCATCGAGCGGGATGGCGGCGAGATCAATGTCGATGCCGCGTCTTTTCACCAGCGCGACCGCGGTCTGAAGGACAGTCAGGGTTTTGAGCCCGAGAAAGTCGAATTTCACAAGCCCGGCCTGCTCCACCCACTTCATATTGAATTGGGTGACCGGCATATCGGACTTCGGATCACGATAGAGAGGAACCAGCTCCGACAACGGCCGGTCGCCGATTACGATACCGGCAGCGTGAGTCGATGCGTGACGATTGAGGCCCTCCAGTTTCTGCGCAATATCGAACGCGCGCTTGACCACTGCGTCGCTGTCCCTTTCGGCCTGCAGACGCGGTTCACCTTCGATTGCCTGCTTGAGCGATACCGGTGCCGCCGGGTTTTGCGGCACGAGTTTGCAGAGCTTATCGACTTGCCCGTAAGGCATTTGCAGAACCCGTCCGACATCGCGGAGCATCCCGCGCGCCTGCAATGTGCCGAAGGTGATGATCTGCGCGACCTGATCGCGGCCGTAGCGTTCCTGTACGTAGCGGATCACTTCGTCGCGGCGGTCCTGGCAGAAGTCGATATCGAAGTCCGGCATCGACACACGTTCGGGATTGAGAAAGCGTTCGAACAGCAGGCCAAATCGGATCGGATCGAGATCGGTGATCGTTAGCGCGTAAGACACGAGCGACCCGGCGCCCGAACCACGGCCGGGTCCGACCGGGATGCCCTGTTTCTTTGCCCATTGAATGAAGTCAGAGACGATCAGGAAATACCCCGGATATTTCATCCCGGCGATCACGCCGAGCTCGAATTCCAGGCGTTCGCGATATTCATCGACCGTGTGACCCGGTGCCACCCCTGCGGACTCGAGGCGTCGCTCAAGCCCTTCCTCCGCGCGTTTGCGCAGCTCACTCGCTTCGTCGGCCGAGTTGCCGTTATCTCCGGTCGAAAACCGCGGAAGAATCGGTTGATGCGTACGCGGACGGAACGCGCAGCGCTGAGCAATTTCAACCGTGTTTGCGAGAGCCTCCGGCAGATCGCGGAATTGCTCGACCATTTCCGCTCGGCTTTTGAATCGATGTTCCGGTGTCAGTTGGCGGCGATTGCCCTCGGCGACCAGACGGCCCTCGGCGATGCAGATCAGCGCATCATGCGCTTCATAATCCGACGCCATTGCGAAATACGGCTCGTTGGTGGCGACCAAAGGCACGCCCTTGCCGTAGGCCAGATCAATCAGTACGGACTCGGCGCAGCGCTCCGCCGGCGTGCCATGCCGCTGCAACTCGATGTAGAGGCGGTTGTCAAAGAGCTTGAGCAGGGCATCAAGGCGAGCGCTGGCGAGGTGACTTTGCCCGGCCGCAATTGCCATATCGAGCGGGCCGCCCGGCCCTCCTGTCAGTGCAATGATGTCCGTGGTTTCCCCTTCCAGCCACTCAAGCTTGAGCCGTGGTGGCTCATTCGGCGGCGTGTCCAGGAAGGCGCGAGAACTGAGCCGCATCAGGCTGCGGTAGCCCTCACGCCGCGTGGCCAGAAGCACGACGCGCGAGCGCTCTGGCGGTGCATTCCCGTTTCGAGGGCCATGGTCGCTGTCGCCGAAATCAACCGCAATTGCGCATCCGACAATCGGCTGTATCCCGGAGCCCGACAGCTTTTCCGAAAATTCGAGCGCACCGAACATATTGTCGGTGTCGGTCAACGCGAGCGGCCGGTTGATGGTCGGCTTTCGCCAATTCGGCGAGGCGCGCGATCGTGAGCGCGCCTTCAAGGAGCGAAAATGACGAGTGCACGTGCAAGTGCACGAAATCGAGGCGGGCCATGTCAGAGCGAGGTTTGGTGATTCCTTGTCGCACTCACAGTGGGGTTGCCGTCTGCCTCTGTCCACCACCGGCAGCCGGCCTAAGCGAAGCTATTCCCGCTTTTCTTGCGGCTGCCCCTCGTCATGGCCGGGGGATACGGCCACCCACGTCTCTCGGGAGGGACGGCCTGTAAGACGTGGATGCCCGGCACTGGTCCGGGCATGACGGGGAAACCCGGTCCCGCGAGCCCTCAAAGATTTCCCAGCACCTGGGTCCAGATGGCGATCATTCCGACGAACAGTGCCAACGAGGCCAGTGCAGCAGCTTCCTGGATCACGGCTTTGAACATGATTGTCTCCCGGAACAGAGGAGAACATAGTTCATCATTTGTTCCAGAGTCAAGTAGCACGTGGCTCTGCCAATAAGTTGAACAGATTCAATGAATTACCCCGACTGCCCTTAGGGCCCGGACGGACTTCCGCGTCGCTTCACGCCATCTCCGATGATCTTGCCGTCCCGCAAAGTAACGCGCTCGGTCCATGCGGGCCGCCAGGTCCATATTGTGGGTGGCGATGATGGCTAGCGAGGCCGGAGGCCCTCACCAATTGAGACAGCGCATTGAAGACATGCTCGGCGGTGTGCAGGTCAAGGTTCCCGGTCGGCTCGTCGGCCAACAAGATGCGCGGGGCGTTGGAAACTGCACGAGCAATCGCCACGCGTTGTTGTTCGCCGCCGGAAAGCTCGGACGGTCGATGATTGAGACGAGCACCCAGGCCCAGATATTCGAGCAGTTCAACCGCCCGTGCCTTCGCTTCCGTACGCTTGAGGCCGCGGATCATCTGCGGCAGCAGCACGTTTTCGAGTGCGGAGAATTCCGGCAGCAGATGGTGGGACTGGATAGACGAAACCCGATTTCGTTGCGGCGAATGCGGGTTCGCTCGTGATCCGCCAGAATCGCGCGTCGAGCGTCCTTCGATATAAGACGTCGCCATGGTCGGGATGTTCGAGCAGACCGGCAATATGGAGCAGTGTCGACTTGCCGGCACCAGAAGGCGCCACGAGGGCAACCGACTGCCCGCTCCAGAGCGCGAGGTTCTATGCCGCTGAGCACGTGCAAAGTCTCATCGCCCTGCCGATAGTGGCGCTCGATGTCATGCAGGAACAGGAGCGGAATGTCCTCTTCCTGGCGCGCTTGCGGCGGCTCCTGCGGCTCGATCATTTCCACCCTGGCGGCGGTGTAGGCTTTACTCATAGCGCAACGCCTCGACCGGATCGAGGCGCGCCGCTCGCCACGATGGATACAGGGTCGCAAGCAACGAAAGCACAAGCGCCATTATGACAACTGCCGTTGTCTCACCTGAGTCCATGTCGGCCGGCAGGTGCGAAAGGAAATAGAAGCTCGGGCGAAAACAGTTCTGTATTCGTGAGCCACGACAAGAACTGACGAATGCTCTCAATGTTGAGACAGACGACGACGCCGAGCATGAAACCGACGATCGTGCCGACCAACGCCAATGGACGCGCCGGTTATCAGGAACACGCGCATGATCGCGCCCTGGGTCGCGCCCATGGTGCGCAAGATCGCGATGTCCTGGCCCTTGTCCTTCACCAGCATAATCAGGCCCGAAACGATGTTGAGCGCTGCGACCAACACGATAAGGGTCAGGATTAGGAACATCACATTGCGCTCGACTTGCAGCGCATTGAAGAACGTCGCGTTGCGCTGACGCCAGTCGATCATGAAGATCGGACGTTGCGCAGCGTCCTGCACCGCGCCGCGATAGCGGTCGACCCGATCGGGATTGTCCGTATAGACCTCGATCGCGGTGACATCGCCCGCGCGGTTGAAATAGGCCTGCGCTTCCTGGCAGCGGCATGAACACCATGGCGCTGTCGTATTCCGACATGCCGATCTCGAAGACCGCGGCGATCTTGTAGACCTTGATGCGCGGTGTCGTTCCCATCGGGGTGACCGCACCGCGCGGCGCAACGAGCGTGATGTTGTCGCCTGATCGCAACGAAAGCTGATCGGCGAGCCGCCGGCCGATCACAACGCCCTGCTCGTCGTCGAAGCCTTCAAGCGAGCCCTGCTTGATGTTGTTGGCGACGGACGGAAGCTTGTCAGGTCCATCAGCGCGAATGCCGCGCACCAGCACGCCGCCGGCATTGAATGGCGATGACGCAAGCGCCTGCCCCTCGACGATCGGCGCGGCGAGTCGAATTCGCCTGGACGCCAGCGGACGCGCGCGGCCACTTCCTCCCAGTCGGTGAGCGGCTTCTCCAGCGGCTGGATCAGCAGGTGGCCGTTGAGTCCGAGAATCTTGTCGAGCAGTTCTTTGCGGAAGCCGTTCATCACCGCCATCACGATGATCAGCGTCGCAACGCCAAGCATGATGCCGAGGAAGGAGAACCCGGCGATGACCGAAATGAATCCTTCCTTGCGCCGCGCCCGCAGGTAGCGCAGCGACAGCATCCATTCGAACGGGGAAAAGGCCCGCGTACCCTGGGGCTCGCTCATCGATGATTGGTCCCGCGCTCGACTGTTCATAGAGATTCTGGCGGATCTCGTGCCTACGGCGCGAGGGCAAAGTCATTGGCACACACAGGATTCTGGCCGGGACGTCATGTCGCGGGAGCGCGGAGCAGCGATCGTACAACTACCTGGACAGCAAATCGACGGCCGCGGCTGGGCTGAGGTTCTCCCGGCTGCCGTCCGCACGCTTCTTGACCTCGACCTTACCCTCGGCGAGGCCGCGCGGACCAACCAGGACCTGATAAGGAATTCCGATCAGGTCCAGCAGTAGCAAATTTTGCGCCGGGCCGTTCATCGAGGTCGTGATAGAGAACCTCGACCCCTTTCGCGCTGAGATCACGGTAGAAGCTGCTCGCAGGCGGCATCGGTATCCGATGCACCCTGCTTAAGATTGAGGATCGCGACCTTGAACGGCGCCACCGCCTCCGGCCAGATGATACCGGCATCGTCGTGGGATGCCTCGATGATGGCGGCGACAAGCCGGCTCGGGCCGATGCCGTACGAGACCCATGATGGACGGGAACTTCCGCTGCCATCATGCGTCGCGACCACGGCCTTCATCGGCTCGGAGTATTTGGTGCCGAAATAGAAGATATGGCCGACCTCGATGCCGCGCGCTGAGCACCTGCTTGTCGGCAGGCACTGAGGCAAAGGCCGCGGCATCGTGCATCTCCGAAGTGGCGGCATATTGCGCGGTCCATTTGTCGACGATCGCTCTGCAGACTTGCGACGTCATCAAATCTTACATCGGCTGGCGGCACGGCCATGTCGAGATAGTCTTTGTGGCAGAAGACCTCGGACTCGCCGGTCTGCGCGAGGATGATGAACTCATGCGAAAGGTTGCCGCCGATCGGGCCCGACTCCGCGCGCATCGGAATCGATTTCAGTCCCATTCGCGCGAAGGTGCGCAGATAGGCCACGAACATCTTGTTGTACGAGTGTGCGCGCGCCGGCCTGATCGAGATCGAATGAATAGGCGTCCTTCATCAGGAATTCGCGGCCGCGCATCAGCCCGAAGCGCGGGCGCACCTCGTCGCGGAATTTCCATTGGATGTGATAGAGATTGAGCGGCACATCCTTGTACGAGCGTACGTAGGCGCGAAAGATTTCGGTGATCATTTCCTCGTTGGTCGGGCCGTAGAGCATGTCGCGCTCGTGCCGGTCCTTGATGCGCAGCATCTCCTTGCCATAGGCCTCATAGCGTCCGCTCTCGCGCCAGAGGTCGGCCGACTGAATGGTGGGCATCAGCAACTCGATTGCACCAGAGCGGTTCTGCTCTTCGCGCACGATCTGCACAGATCTTCTGCAGCACCCGGAAGCCGAGCGGCAGAAATGCATAAATGCCGGCGGCCTCCTGCCGCATCATGCCGGCGCGCAGCATCAGTCGATGCGAGACGATCTCGGCCTCTTTCGGTGTTTCACGCAGGATCGGCAGGAAATAACGGGACAGGCGCATGGTCTTTGAGGGATCTCGAGGGATGACGAAGTCAGAGAAAGCGGATCGCCCGCCAAAAACACAAGGGCCGGAGCGCTTTTTCGGGAATTTATCGGATGCTGCGGCATCTATACCCATGTTAGGGTGGTGCCGAAGGGGCCGACGAAACTATGCGACGCGGGTCATCAGACAGTTTCGGGGCGCGGTGGCGGCCTTTGCGCTTTGTCCTGCAGACCATCGCGTGGGGCATCGGCGCCGGCCCCCGCACCTGCTGTGGTGGACCCGTTCTCGGTCATCTGTCACAGCGACGCGTCCGCCCCTGTCGATCCGGCGTCCGACCACGGCCCGCCCTCACCCGCGCATGCGTGTGATCACTGCAATCTCTGCAGCGCCTCAGCTCCACCCTTGCCGCCCGGCACAGCAATCGCCGCTTACGTCAAGCCGGTGCGGACGTTGGCAATTCCTCGATCCGTCGATAGCACCCGGCACGATACGATTATCGGCGAGGCTGTGCCTCGCCCGAGGCCCTCCGCTTTCGCCTGACGTCGCTGCCGCGGCCAGCCGCGGCCCACTTGTACCGTCATCGCGAAATTGGAGCTTCCCATGTTTAAAAACTCATGGCCTTTGGCCATGTTCGCTGCCGTCCTGGCAGCGGCCACCACCGTGCTCGCGCCATGAGATTGTTGGCAATCGTTTCTTCCCCGCCACCCTCGCTATCGACGACCCGGGCGTCACCGACGAGCTGGCTTTGCCGACCATCTCCATGTCGAAAACCGGAGATGATCCTTCGTTCAAACAACTAGACGTATCGGCCGAGTTCGCCAAACGTATTACCGAGGATTTCGCGATCTCCATTGCGCCGACCTGGTCGCGGCTCTACGCGCCTGGCGGTCTGACGATGAACGGCGCGCGCGGATTCCACAATCTGGCGACGCTGTTCAAATATCGTCTGTTCAAGAATGACGAACATGAGTTTGTGATGTCGGCTGGACTTGAGATCGAATGGGGCGGAAGCGGCGCGCAGGGCGTCGGCGCCGAGCGTTTCAACGTTTACACGCCCACAATTTTTCGGGAAGGGCTTCGGTGATTTCCCGGCAAGCCTGAACTGGGCGCGCCCATTCGCGGTTACCGGACAGGTCGGCTATTCGATTCCTGGCGTATCAAAAGTCGTCGGCGCGACTGTCGATCCTGACACCCTCGAGCAGGACATCGATACGGAGTACATCCCGCGCGTTCTCAACTGGGGTGCCACGCTTCAATACAGTATGCCTTATCTGAAATCCGCAGTGGTGGATCTCGGGCTGCCTGATTTCATAAATCGGATGATCCCGATCGTCGAAGCTTCGTTCCAGACGCCGGTATCGAATACGGCGACCTCCGGCGCCGTGACGACCGGCACGATCAATCCTGGCATCATCTTTACCGGCAAAACCTACCAGGTGGCCGTCGAGGCGGTGATCCCGGTGAACCGCCAGAGCGGCACAAGTGTCGGTATTATCGGCCAGTTGCACTTCTACCGTGACGATATATTCCCGAATACGCTCGGTCGACCCATCTTCGCCAGCAATACCAATACAGGGAGGCCGTTGCTCGGCCGCTAGCCATGCGCATCATCTCAGCCATCGTATTTCTCTCTCGCCGCTGCCGGCCCTGCTTTCGCCACATGCTCACCTCGATCGGCGCCGCGGTTGGAAGCGCGGTCACGCCCGCACCGAAGGAGGTCGTGCTCTGGTTTACTAATCAGCTCGAGCCAGCCTTTAGCAGCATTGAGGTGCGCGACGAAAAAGGTGCCTCGGTCCAGGCGGGAAAGGCCGTTGTTGACCGCGGCGGTCGCACGCGAATGAGTGTACCGCTCAAGGCGTTGCCGCCGGGCACCTACAAGGTGATGTGGCGCATATTGTCAGTCGACACGCACCGCACGCAGGGTGATTTCACCTTCGCGTCGGTCCGTAGGGCGGAAGGCGCTTCTTCATGGCCGATCCGTTGATCTTCGTTCGCGGTGTGCATTTCGCCGCGACGCTGGTGGCATGCGGCACGGTTGGTTTCGTTCGGTTGGTGGCGGAGCCACCAAGCCGCCTTCGATTTCCGGCTGCTTCGCGACCGGCTGACGATTTTGACTCTGGCTGGCGCTCGCAGTGGTCGTTCTGTCAGGCGCGGCCTGGATAGCTTTGCTTGCCGCCGACATTGTGGGGCGCCGCTCGTCGATGTCTGCCTGCATGGCCGCGCCTGGCCCGTACTCTTCGAAACGCGCTTCGGTCCTGATCTGGTGCGCGCGGCTCGGGCTGGCGATCGCGCTGGCGCTTTGCTTCTTCGTCCGGCGTTGAGGGTATCTCAGCTCGCGGCCGCAGCCCTTTTGCTCGCGCTGCCTGCAGTGGTCGGGCCACGCAGGAGCGACACCTGGCCCTAGCTGGAGACGTACATCTGCTGTCCGACACGCTGCATTTGTTGGCGGCCGGGGCGTGGCTGGGCGGCCTACCGGCATTCGTCTGGTTGCTTTGGCAGGCCCGACGAGAGGCGAAACCCACCTGGGGCACCTTCGCAATCCGGGCGACTCGACGCTTTTCGATTGTCAGCACTCTCAGCGTCGGTGTCTTGCTGGCGAGCGGGCTGGTCAACAGCTGGAACCTGTTGAGCGGGCCACGGGATCTCGTGAGCACCGACTATGGACGGCTAATTGCACTCAAAGTCGGCCTGTTCGGCTGCCATGCTTGCCATCGCCGCGGTCAACAAGTTTTACCTGACACCACGGCTGCCGGAACGCACTGCGATGCGCGCGCTTGCAACGCAACAGCCTTGCCGAAATTTCTTCTCGGCCTTTGTGTGCTGAGTTTCGTTGGAATACTTGGAACGCTGTCCCCGACAGCTCATACGCATGCGACGCCCGAGGGTTCGCCGCCCGATGTTGCGTTCGTCCACATTCACGCCCCGAAGCGATGACAGACGTGACCATCGCCCCAGGCCGGCCGGGATCTCGTTCAGGCAACGATCTGCGTAATGCGCGAAGATCTCACTCTTTTCCCGGTAAAGGACGTACGCCTCCGTCTCGAACCACCGGCCGCAATCAGCCCGGCAATCGAACGGGACGCCGCGGAGCTGGCCGACGGGACTTGGCAGGTCAGCGGGAATTACCATTCCCGAGCCCGGAATCTGGACAGTCAAGGTCACCTTTACTCCGCAACTCAGGAGAGACGATCCTGCTCTCGACGCCCCGATCGTGATCGAACGCTGAACTGTCACAAAAGTGCTGACACGCTTTCGACGATCGGGTAGCGTCGCTCAAGTCCGTACGAGCGGAACCCGGCGCAAGACCGGTTCCTAACCTGCGGTCCAAGTCTTGGGAGAGAAGCAAGTCCGGGCGCGAGAACCGCAGCCCACCCCAGAATCTCCGCCGGGGCAAAGGACATAGAAAGTGATGAGCAGGGCCCGTGCCCTGCTCTTTTGTGTGGCGAGTCAGCCTAGCGACGCGGTGGACCGGAAATCGCCATCAGCAAATCGTACGGGATCAGTCCCCGCGTGTACGCGACGTAGAGAATTCCAAAATCACAGTGGCCACAAGCGTGGTCCAGCCCAACTTGTGCCACACCCGATGTATCGCCGGTGCGCCGGGATCTGTGCCCGGTGTGACCTCGCCACTTTCTTCCTGATTGCGTACGCCCCACGGCAACACCGCGAACAGCGTGACCCACCAGATCAGGAAATAGATAGCGATGGCGGTGGTCGTGCTCATCGCCAGCGTCAGGCCTGTTCCAGCTCGACCAACGTACCGCAAAAATCCTTAGGGTGAAGAAACAGGACCGGTCTGCCATGCGCGCCAATTTTCGGTTCGCCGTCGCCAAGAACGCGCGCGCCCTGCGCCTTGAGCTTGTCGCGAGCAATGCGAATGTCCGGGACTTCATAGCCAAACGTGATGGATGCCGCCGTCGGGATTACGTTCGAGGAATTTCGCAATAGGCGAGTCCACTCCCAATGGCTCAAGGAGTTCGATCTTGGTGTTCGGCAGACTGATGAATACTGTCGAAACCCCGTGATCGGGTTGCGCCACCTTTGGCCGAAACCTCGGCACCCAGTGTGTCGCGGTAAACCTTGGAAGCTTTGGCAATATCGCTCACGGCGATGGCGACGTGGTTGAGACGACCGATCATGTTTTAACTGGACTCCAGACTACTCATCATACCGTCAAGACATGCACGTGGCACATCGGTTTCTTTGCCCCAGCGCTGTGCAACGGCGGCGCGGACGGCGCGGCGCAACGCTTCGGCCACCGCATCGGGATCGCGTTTGCGCCCGCGCGGTAGCGACTCGAACGTTTCGATCAGAGCGTCTCGCACAGCTTCGTACATGGACCCACCCTCGCGATCGCGCTCCGGAATGCCGATCAGATCAACCGATGGCTCTTCGACCATTTCGCCCCTGTCGGTGATCGCGAGAGCAACAGAAATCGCCCCAGCAAAGCTCAATCGCCTGCGGTCAGCGACCGTCCGCGATCTGGCATCGACCAACAGGCTGCCATCCTTGTAGATCCGCCCGGACGGGACCTCGTCGATAATGCGAACCTGCGGGAAAGCTGCACCAAATCCCCGTTGCGACATTGAATGACTTCGCGCACCCGCAACGACGAGCAAGCGCCGCATGCTCATGTAGATGCAGCGCTTCACCGTGTACCGGAATGAGTACTTTCGGCTTTACCCAGCCGATGAGTTCTTCAAGTTCGGCACGACGCGGATGGCCCGACACGTGCACCAGATGAGTGCGATCGGTTATGACTTCGATGCCCTGCTCTATCAGCAGATTGATGACGCGACCGACCGCCTTTTCGTTTCCGGGAATTGTGCGGGCGGAATAGATCACCCGATCGCCCGCCGAGAATGTGACTTCCGGGTGTTGATCTTCGGCAATACGCGAAAGCGCGGCGCGCGGCTCGCCCTGACTGCCGGTACAAAGCGCAACGACTTTGTTCGGGGGCAAATAGCCATAAGCATCGACGGGTCGAAAATCCTGGACACCTTCGAGATAGCCGGTCTCACGCGCAATTTGCACGATGCGTTCCATGGCGCGGCCGATGATGACAACTTCGCGATCGGCAGCTCGTGCGGCATCCGCAACCGCACGCAGACGCGCCACGTTCGAGGCAAATGTGGTGACTGCGACTCGGCCCCGTGCGACCTTGACGAGTTCCGCGATCGTCTTTGCGACATCCAATTCCGACGGCGATCGACCTTCTCGCACCGCATTGGTCGAGTCGCCGACCAATGCGAGACAACCTTCCTCGCCGAGCGCGCGCAATTTCTTCTCATCGGTGGGATCACCTAGGATCGGGGTGGGATCGATCTTCCAGTCACCGGTGTGCAGGACCGTCCCGCCGGACGTGCGAATGATCAGCGCGTTCGATTCTGGAATCGAATGCGCCATCGTGACCAGCTCGATGTCGAACGGCCCCACATTGAACCGGCTGCCCAACGCGACGATGTTTACCGGAATCTTCCGGCGCCCCCGGCTCGCTCGCGCATTTCGCCTCTAAGGAGTGCGGCCGTGAAAGGCGTCGCATAGATCGGTATATTCAGCCGCGGCCACAGATCGAGCAGCGCGCCAAAATGATCTTCATGCGCATGCGTAAGCAACAAGGCCCGCACAATTTTTGCGCTCTTCAACCAGATAGCGGACATCGGGCAGAATCAGATCCACCCCGGGAGATGCTCCTCCGCCGCAAATGACACGCCGAGGTCAACGGCGAGCCAGGTGCGACGATGGGCGTCGCCCACCCCATAGATCGACAGGTTCATGCCGATCTCACCGACCCCACCCAGCGGCGCAAACAGAAGGTCTTGTGGCGCGGGCATGATCAGCGTCCACCAAAGCCAAAGACTTCGCCTGCGGCGATCGTTGTAACTCCTCCGGCCTGCTCGAGCATCAATCTCCCCGCGTCATCAAGCCCCTGGAAGCGGCCAGATATCTCGCGTTCTGGGAGTCGCACCTGCAGCGCTTCACCAGGCCGACCGCGCGCTTGAGCCAATCAGTTCGAACGACAGCAGCAAAACCCTGGCCGCAGTTCCATTGCTTCCAGACGCTTCGCGCGCGGCGCGCCACGACCGCGATGAATAACGCTTCGGGTGCAAACCATTGCGCCAACGGCAGCAAGGTCCGTTGCGGGATAGGCGGTGTTTTGCGGATGTGAGGCGCAATTGACCCCGATCCCGATCGCAACCGCAAAGGAAGGGCTCGCTTTCACCCTCGATCAGAATGCCGGCGACTTTGGCCTTTCGACGAGCAGGTCATTTGGCCACCTTTAACTTCAGCAAAGGACCGAGCTGCTGGTGCGCAGGCGGTTATGCCGTCGTGCAATGCAAGCGCCGCCACAAATGAAAGTTGCGGCGCCTGAGGGCTCGGCGATGGCTCAGTCAGCAAAAGCGTCGCGTAAAGATTGCCCGGTGGCGATACCCACTGGCTGCCGCGACGACCGCGGCCGGCGGTCTGAGTTTTCGCTGTGATCCACAACGGCCCCGCGTTCGCCGGCGCGCGCACGCGACAGCGCCTCGGCGTTGGTCGAGCCGAGCGTCTGGTAGGGATATGTGCCGGACCCCGCCAGGTCCGTGGCTTCGCGGTCCATTCAAAACAACGATTTCGCCGCTACCGTTGCAGCACCAAGAAGCGGCGCCGGGTAGACAAAGAAAAGTATGTTGACGAGTCCCGAGACCCCAGGACTAGCCGCAAGAGTATCGGCATTGGTTCGAAGCCCTTCACCGGCTCGTCAAAATACATGATCTTGACGATCGCGAGATAGTAGTAGCGCCCACCACACTGCTGAGCACGCCGATGACCGCAAGGGTAAACAGCCCAGCCTTGATAGCGGCGAGGAATACGTAAAATTTCGCGAAGAAGCCCGCGAGCGGTGGGATCCCTGCAAGCGAAAACAGCAGTACGCCAAGGAAAAAGGCCATCGTCGGGTGTGTGCGCGCGAGCCCGGCCAGATCGCCGATGTTCTCCACAAATTGCCGTCGCGCCGCATGGACAGAATGACGGCGAAGGTGCCGAGCGTCATCGCAACGTAGATGCTCATATAGACCAGAACGCCCTGGACGCCCTCGGGCGTCCCAGCTGCAAGTCCAACCAGCGCATAACCCATGTGGCCGATCGACGAGTAGGCCATCAGGCGCTTGATGTTGCGCTGTCCGATTGCGGCAAAGGCACCCAGCACCATCGATGCAATGGAAACAAACACCACGATCTGCTGCCATTGGTGCGTAATGCCGGGAAATGCCACGACGGTCGCACGTGCGAAGATGGCGATGGCGGCGACCTTGGGCGCGGCCGCGAAGAACGCTGTGACGGGCGTGGGGGCACCTTCGTAGACGTCCGGTGTCCACATATGGAATGGCACCGCAGAAATCTTGAAACAGAAGCCAACAAACAGGAACACCAGACCGAAGATCAGCCCGATGCTTGCACCGCTCTGCGTTGCCTTGGCGATACCGGTGAAATTGACGGTTCCCGTGAAACCATAGATCAGCGAAGCGCCATAGAGCAGCATTCCGGATGAGAGCGCGCCGAGCACGAAATATTTGAGCCCCGCCTCCGTCGATCTTGTGTTCTCCCGGTTCGACGCCGCGATCACGTAGAGCGGCAGGCTCATCAGTTCGAGGCCCAGGTAAAGGGCAATCAGATCGGAGGCCGAGATCAACATCAACATGCCGAGAGTTGCCAGCAGGAACAGCGTGCCGTACTCGAATTTCTGCTGCTTCTCGAGGGTTAGATAGTCGAGCGACAGCAGGAGCGCGCCGCCGGACCCGATCAGCGTCAGGATCTTGAGGAAGCGGGCATACTCGTCGACCAGGAAGCTCCCGCCGAACATGACGTGAGGACCGCGCGGAAGCCAGAGCAGGGCTGCGGCCGCCAGCGCCAAGATGACCACGCACCAACCATTCACGACCGCAGAACTGCGCTCGCCGATCGATCGCGCCGATCATGAGCATCAGCATCGCGCCGCACGCGAGTATGAGCTCAGGCAGCAGCGGCAACAAATCCTGTAAGGCGGGCAACTGGGTCATGGCCTCGCCTATTGCGCCAGGAGCGCGGCTTGTTTTGGCCGCGGCGATCGCGTGATTGTAGTTCTCGAGCAGCTGGGCGACCGAAGCCGCCGACATGTCCAGAACTGGCTTGGGCGCAACACCGAACAGGATGGTGAGTACGACCAGCGGTGCAAAAATCACGCATCTCGCGCCAGCCGATATCGCGGATGCCTTCAAGCGAAGGCTTGAGGGTGCCGAAGATCATTTTCCGGTAGAGCCACAGTGCATAGGCCGCGGACAGGATGACGCCGAACGTCGCGAGCGTGGCGACCGGAATGTTGACCTTGAAAGTTCCGATCAGCGACAGGAATTCGCCGATGAATCCCGACGTCCCCGGCAATCCGACATTGGCGAGCGTGAAAACCATGAAAACGAACGCATATAGCGGCATGCGGTTGACCAGCCCGCCATAGGCAGCGATCTCGCGCGTGTGCATGCGGTCGTAGACCACGCCGACGCAGAGGAACAGCGCGCCGGAGACGATGCCGTGCGAGATCATCTGGAAGATGCCGCCGGCGACGCCCTGCGTGGTGGCAGCGAAGATGCCCATGGTGACAAAGCCCATGTGGGCCACCGAGGAGTAGGCGATCAGCTTCTTCATGTCCTCCTGCATCAGCGCGACCAGCGAGGTGTAGATGATGGCGATCAACCGAGAGCGTGAAGATCAAGCGGCGCGAAGCTCGTGCGCTCGCGTGCCGGGAACATCGGCAGCGAGAAGCGCAGGAAGCCGTAGCCGCCCATCTTCAGGAGGATGCGCGGCCAGGATCACCGAGCCCGCGGTCGGCGCCTCGACATGCGCGTCGGGCAGCCAGGTGTGCACCGGCCACATCGGCATCTTCACCGCGAACGAGGCGAAGAAGGCAAGCCACAGCCCATGTCTGCAGGCCGATGCGGGAAGTCCGTGCCGCAGCAGCGTCGGCGATGTCGGTGGTGCCTGCCTGCCAGTACATCGCCATGATGGCGAGCAGCATCAGCACCGAGCCGAGCAGCGTGTAGAGGAAGAACTTGAAGCTGGCATAGACGCGGCGCGGTCCGCCCCAGACGCCGATGATCAGGAACATCGGGATCAGGCCGCCCTCGAAGAACAGATAGAACAGCACGAGGTCGAGCGCCGAGAAGGTGCCGACCATCAGCGTTTCCAAGCACCAGGAAGGCGATCATGTATTCCTTCACGCGGGTCTGGATCGCGGTCCAGCTCGCGATGAATGCAGATCGGCATCAGCGCGGTCGTGAGGATCACGAACGGCAGCGAAATGCCGTCGACGCCCATGTGGTAGGATGCGATGCCGAGCCAGTTGTGCTTCTCGACGAACTGAAATTCCGGCGAGCCGCCGTCAAAGCGCCAGACCAGCACCAGCGAAATGGCGAATGTGACCAGCGTTGCCCACAGCGCGATCCAGCGCGCGGTGCCGCGCGCCCATCGCTCGTTGCCGCGCACAAACAGCGCGACCAGCAATGCGCCGAGGAGCGGCAGGAAGGTAACGACGGAGAGAATCGGCCAGCTCATCCAGTGCGTCCCCGCCGAAAACATGAACCACGTGATGAAGGCGGCCGCGCCCGATCAGCATGGCGAAGGCATAGTGGTAGAGATAGCCGGTCTGCAGCCTCACCACGTTGCGGGTCACGTCGAGCACGCGTGCCGAGACGCCATCAGGACCAAAGCCGTCGATGAGCCAGCCGTCGCCGCTCTTCCAGAGCAGACGGCCGAGCCACTTGGTCGGCCTGACGAAGATCAGGTCGTAAAGCTCGTCGAAATACCACTTGTTGAGCAGGAAGCGATAAAGCCAGTCGTGCTGGCGCGCGAGCTCGACCGGAATATCGGGCCGACGAATATAGAACTGCCAGGCGACCAGGAAGCCGACCAGCCATCATCGACGGTCGGCAGGATGCCGACATAGAGCGGCACGTGATGCATGTCCTCGCAGCACGTGGTTTGATTTCGGCAAAGGCCAGCGATTCACGGAAGAAGCCTTCGACGCCGTGGCCGGCGAAGATTTCCTTGAACGGAAGCCCTGCGAGCACCGAACCGGCGGCAAGAAACCCGAGCGGAATCAGCATCACCATCGGGCTCTCATGCGCCTCCTCGCCAGTGCTTGCGGTCGTGCGGCTCGCCGTGGAACGTCTTGAAGATCAGCCGCCAGGAATAGAACGAGGTGAGCAGTGCCGCCGCGACCGTGCATAATGAAGCCATAGAGCGCCATCGGATTCTGCCGACGCAAGGCGGCCTCGATGATGGCGTCCTTGGAGAAATATCCGGCGGTGAGCGGGAAACCGGTCAGCGCGAGCGTGCCGATCAGCATGCACGATGTAGGTGTACGGGATGCTTGATCCTTCAGTCCGCCCATGTTCCGGATGTCCTGCTCGTGATGCATCGCATGGATCACCGAGCCGGAGCCGAGGAACAACAGCGCCTTGAAGAACGCGTGCGTGAACAGATGGAACATGCCGACTGAATAGGCGCCTCACCCCCATTGCGACGAACATGTAGCCGAGCTGCGAGCACGTCGAATAAGCCACGATCCGTTTGATGTCGTTCTGCACGAGACCGATGGTGGCGGCGAAGAACGCGGTGGTCGCGCCGATCAGCGTGACGAAAGTCTGCGCATTCGGGGCAAGCTCAAACAGCGGCGATAGCCGCGCGACCATGAACACGCCGGCCGTCACCATGGTGGCGGCATGGATCAGCGCCGAGACCGGCGTGGGGCCCTCCATGGCGTCAGGCAGCCAGGTGTGCAGCAGGAACTGGGCCGACTTGCCCATGGCGCCCATGAACAGGAACAGGCAGGTGATCGTCAGCGCATCGGCCTGCCAGCCGAAGAAATTGATCGTCTTGCCGGTGAGCGAGGGAGCCTGAGCAAACACCGTGTCGAAATCGATCGCGCCGGTCAGCATGAAAATGGCGAATATGCCGAGCGCAAAGCCGAAATCTCCGACACGGTTGACGATGAAGGCCTTGATCGCGGCCGCGTTTGCTTCCGGCTTGTGATACCAGAAGCCAATCAGAAGATAGCTTGCAAGGCCGACGCCCTCCCAACCGAAGAACAGTTGCACCAGGTTGTCCGCGGTCACCAGCATCAGCATGGCGAACGTAAACATCGACAGGTAGGCGAAGAATCGCGGGCGATACGGGTCTTCGTGCATGTACCCGATCGAATAGAGGTGTACGAAGGCCGACACCGTGTTGACGACGACCAGCATCACCGCGGTGAGCGTGTCGATGCGCAGAGACCAATCGACTTTGAGGTCCCCGGCCGTCATCCAGGTGAAGACCGGCACCCGCATATCGTGATGCCCGAAGCCCACATCGACGAACGCGATCCATGACAGGATCATGACAAATCATCAAAAGCGTAGTCGTGATCAACTCGGCCGTTCGCGAACCGGTAGCGGCAGGCTCGTGTGCGTCTTCCTCGTGATGAGATGAATGAATGACGCCGCGCGCCATGCACGCCAGGTCCGCCATGATGCGGACCGTGGTCTGCTGCGGTGTCTTCCGGCTCCTGCAACCGGCCCTTTGCCGGGAAATCGCGCGCGCGCGCCGACGAGCGCAATCACGCCGGCAAGGATCGCCCCGAGCAGGGGCAGAAAGACGATCGCTTGATACATGTCGCCTTCAGCCCCTCATCAGATTGATGTCTTCAACCGCGATCGAGCCACGATTGCGGTAGAAAACGACAAGGATTGCGAGGCCGATGGCCGCCTCCGCCGCGGCAACGGTCAACACCAGCAGCGCGAAGATCTGTCCAACGATGTCAGCCGAGATGGGTCGAGAAGGCGACCAGATTGATGTTGACCGCAAGCAGGATCAGTTCAATCGACATCAGAATGATGATGACGTTTTTGCGGTTGAGGAAAATACCGAAAATGCCAAGCGTAAAGAGGATCGCGGCAACCGCAAGATAGTGACCAAGACCGATGGTCATGCGTTGCCCCCAGTCCCTGGCCGGACCGTACTTTCACAACTTCAATCGACGCAGCGGGATTGCGTGCGACTTGCACGGCGATATTCTGCCGGCGCACGCGCTCGACGATGATGCAGAGGTGAGCACAATCGCGCCGACCATCGGCGACGAGCAGGATCATGCCGGCGGCCTGAAAAAGTAGACGTAGCGGGTGTAGAGCACGAGGCCGATTGCCTCGGTATTCGGAATTGTTGTCGGTATGGGCGAGGTGATCGCCTGCGGGACGCCAGGCCCAAATGCCCAGGCACCAACGACGAGCAGTAGTTCCGCGAGGAATATGCCGCCAATCAGCAGGCCGATCGGAAGATATTGCAATGCGCCCTGTTTGAGCTCGGAGAAATCGACGTCAAGCATCATGACAACGAACAGGAAAAGCACCGCGACCGCGCCGACGTAGACCACGATCAGGATCATCGCGAGGAATTCGGCGCCCATCATCACGAAAAGGCCCGCCGCGTTGACGAACGTCAGAATGAGATAGAGGACCGAGTGCACGGGGTTCTCGCGCAGCAATCACCATCACCGCGCTCGCCACGCAAATGCCCGCAAAGAGATAGAAGAACAGCGCAACGATCATACGCGGTCCTCCGCGCAAGCGCGGCCATGATGGCACAAAAGGTGACGAGATCTTTCCATCGCCATCACCGATACGGCGCGTCGAGCGCGATGTTCTTAGCGATCTCGCGCTCCCAGCGATCGCCGTTCGCGAGCAGGCGCTCTTTGTCGTAATAGAGTTCCTCGCGCGTTTCCGTGGCGAATTCGAAATTCGGGCCCTCGACAATGGCGTCGACCGGACAGGCTTCCTGGCAAAGGCCGCAATAGATGCACTTCACCATGTCGATATCGTAGCGCGTGGTGCGGCGCGTGCCGTCATTGCGTCGCGGACCCGCTTCAATGGTGATCGCCTGCGCGGGGCAAATCGCTTCGCAAAGCTTGCAAGCGATGCAACGCTCCTCGCCATTCGGATAGCGGCGTAACGCATGCTCGCCACGGAAGCGCGGCGAGATAGGACCCTTCTCGAACGGATAGTTGAGCGTCGCCTTCGGCTTGAAGAAGTAGCGCATGGCCAGCACAAAGCCGGTCAGGAACTCCATCAAAAACAGGCCCTTGGCTGCGCGATCGAGTCCTCATCGCACCCTCATTTGACCGCGCTGGTTACCAGCGCGCCGTATTGAATGACGCCGGCGACGATCGCCACCATGGCAAGCGACAACGGAAGGAAAACCTTCCAGCCAAGCCGCATCAGCTGATCGTAGCGATAGCGTGGAACTATGGCCTTGGCCATGGCGAACAGGAAGAACATGAACAGCGCCTTGAGCGTGAACCAGATCACGCCGGGCACCCAGGTGAAAGGCGGGTATGGCACGGGCGACAGCCATCCACCCAGGAACAAGATGGTCGCCATGGCGCACATGGTTCCGATTGCCACGTACTCACCAAGCATGAACATCATATAGGGCGTCGAGCCGTACTCGACCATGAAGCCGGCAACCAGTTCCGATTCCGCTTCGACAAGATCGAACGGCGGCCGGTTCGTCTCGGCCAGCGCCGAGATGAAAAATACGACGAACATCGGAAACAGCGGTAACCAGTACCAACTCAATAGTCCGTATTTTCCGTCCTGCGCCGCGACGATGGCACTCAAATTCAATGATCCGGCGCAGAGCAGAACCGTGATGATCACAAAGCCGATTGAGACTTCGTAGGACACCATCTGCGCCGCCGAACGCAATGCGGCAAGAAACGGATATTTCGAGTTCGATGCCCAGCCGGCCATGATCACGCCGTAGACCATCAGCGAGGAGATCGCGAAAATGTAGAGCACCCCGACGTTGATGTTCGCGATCACCCAATTCTTATTGACCGGGATCACGGCCCAGGCAGCGAGCGCGCAGTACACAGGTCACCAGCGGCGCCAGCAGAAAACACCCTTGTTGGCGCCAGCGGGAATGACCGGCTCTTTGACGACGAACTTCAGCAAGTCGGCGAAGGACTGGAATAGTCCCCACGGCCCAACAACGTTCGGCCCGCGCCTGATCTGTACTGCCGCCCAGATCTTGCGGTCAGCAAGAAGTATGTAGGCGATCGCGATCAAGCAGGATGACGCAGCAGCAGCACCGATTGCGCCGCGATGACAGTCAAAGGCCAGAGTGTAGGTCCAGAAGAAGTCCATCGCCCTACTCCGCGGCAGTTCTAGCCGCCGCGTGGGCCAGGCGCCGAACATTCGGCCATGATTGCGGAAGCACGGGTGATGGCGTTGGTGAAATAGAAATCGCTCACGCATGAGCGCAGCGGTGCCTTGTCATGGTGGCCGCCGAGCTTTGCAAGCTTACTGATATCGGATGCATCGCCCGGGGTAACTTGTCCAATGCGCGACAGATGCGGATGGGCGGCATACAGCGCCTGACGCAGGGCGCCGAGCGAATCGTATGGAAGTCTTTGTCCGAGCGTGCTCGGAAAGGGCCCGGAGGATGGCCCAATCCTCGCGAGCATCACCCGGCGGAAATGCTGCGCGGCTCGCCATCTGAGCGCGACCTTCAGTGTTCACATAAGTTACGGATTTTTCTGGATAGGCGGCGCCCGGCAAAATCACATCGGCACGGTGGGCGCCGCGGTCGCCATGCGTGCCGATATAGACGACGAAGCCGCCCGCAGGCACCTCCACTTCATCGACACCAAGCAGAAACAGCACATCGAGTTCACCGGCCTTGAGCATGGCCGCCGTGTCCATGCCGCCCTCTTCCGGCACAAAGCCGATATCGAGCGCTCCGGGAAGCGCCGCCTCACTGTGCAGGATGTTGAAGCCGTTCCAGCCATCCTTGACGACGCCGAGCGAGGCCGCTGCTTTCGCCGCCATGGCGAGTACGGCCGCGCCGTCCGGCCGGTTAAGCGCGCCCTGCCCAATAATGAACATCGGCTTTTCTTTTGCGCCGGGGCGTGTTCGACAAACTGCGCAAGTGTTTCCGGGCCGGCGCCGAGATAGTTGTAGGTGTACGAAAGATCGGCTTTTCGCCGACGACACCGATCAGGACATTACCTTTGAGGTAGCGCTTGCGAATACGGGCGTTGAGCACCGCCGCCTCGCGCCGCGGATTTGATCCGATCAGCATTATCGCATCCGCGTCGTCGATCCCCGCGATCGCGGAATTGAACAGATAACTCGCTCGCCCGAACTTCGTGTGAAGCGGCGACCCGGGATAGCGCGCGTCGATATTTTGGACCCAAGCTTTGCCATCAGCGACTTGAGCGCGAACATCTCTTCGACGCCGGCCAGTTGTCCAGCCAAAGCGCCTATGCGCTTGCCACTGCTGGCTCTCACCTTGCTGGCAATCGTAGCGAAGGCTTCTTTCCACGACACCGGCTGGAGACGGCCGGCGACGCGGACATAGGGCTGATCGAGGCGCTGCGTGCGCAAACCGTCGACGACGTGACGGGTCTTGTCGGAAATCCACTCCTCATTCACGTCCTCATTGACGCGCGGGAGAGATCCGCATCACTTCGCGGCCGCGTGTGTCGATGCGAATTGCCGATCCCACCGCGTCCATGACGTCGACCGATTGGGTTTTGTTGAGCTCCCAAGGGCGCGCCGCAAATGCGTAGGGTTTGGAGGTCAGCGCGCCAACCGGACAAAGATCGACCACGTTGCTTTGCAGCTCGGACGTCATTGCATGTTCGAGATAGGTGGTGATCTCCATATCCTCGCCGCGGCCGATCGCACCGAGTTCCGGGACGCCAGCGACTTCCGTCGTAAATCGAATACAGCGCGTGCAGTGGATGCAGCGCGTCATGATCGTCTTGACCAGAGGACCAATGTATTTGTCTTCGACCGCGCGTTTGTTCTCCTGATAACGGCCGGCGTCGACGCCGTAGGCCATGGCCTGGTCCTGCAGATCGCATTCCCCGCCCTGATCGCAAATCGGACAATCGAGCGGATGATTGATCAGCAGGAATTCCATCACCCCTTCGCGCGCCTTTTTCACCATTGCCGATCTTGGTGTTGAGAATTTTCGGGGACCCGTCCTTGTTGGGCGGCAAGTCCTTGACGCCCATCGCGCAGGACGCCTGCGGTTTCGGAATTCCGACGACCTCGATCAGGCACATCCGACAGTTTCCGGCGATCGACAGCCGCTCGTGGAAGCAAAAGCGCGGGATTTCGGCACCCGCGGCTTCGCAAGCCTGAGCAACGTGTACTCCGGCGGAACATCGATCTCTTTGCCGTCGACGATAACCTTAGTCATGCCGCGTGCTCGTTGGGTCGATTGCGTCGCGCCGTTTTCCATAGTCTCGCACCGGCGACATCCTGCCAGCTAAACGCATAGTCGCTCGGTCCATGCGCAATCAGATGGTCGAGGTGCGCGACACCTTCCGCCATGCCGGGACGGTGGCTCGCGGGATCCACCACAACACGAGCGTAGTCTTGATCGGCGCAAACCATTCCTCGCGCCTTGCGTAGAAGCGCTGATGCAGCGTCTGCCAGACGAAGCGCTCGAGCGCTTCGACTGTCTCCCACACCGTTAGGTTCGGCAGGATGGTCGGGTCGTCATACACGCGCGATGTTCATGGCATGACCGCGTTCATCCTGCAGCCGCCACACGAAGCCGGGAATCTTATCGGCAAGTCCGTTCACCCGATCGACGTTTTCGACGAACTCGCGCATGCGCGGATCATCGAGCGGATAGCGGATCCGCGCGATATTGAACTGGGCCAGATGATGACGGGGCGGTTGCAGCATGTCCTACTCCGCCGCCTCGCGTGCCGCACCCTGCGCTTCCGCATTGCGCGTGTATTCGTCGATGCGTCGCTCGATCTCGGGTCGGAAGTGCCGCAGCAGACCTTGCACAGGCCAGGCAGCGCCGTCGCCAAAGGCGCAAATCGTGTGACCTTCGATCTGCTGGGTCACCTGCATCAGCATGTCGATCTCGCGCTTTTGCGCGCGGCCTTCGGCCATGCGGGTCAACACGCGCCACATCCAGCCCATGCCTTCGCGGCATGGCGTGCACTGGCCGCAGCTTTCGTGCTTGTAGAAGTACGAGATGCGCGCCATCGCACGGACGATGTCGGTCGACTTGTCCATCACAATGACCGCAGCCGTGCCGAGCGCGGACTTCTTGTCGCGGCAACCGTCGAAATCCATGAGCAAGCGTGTCGGCCTGATCTTTCCGGCGGGAACGAGCGGCATTGACGAGCCCCCGGGGATGACCGCGAGCAGGTTGTCCCAGCCGCCGCGCACGCCGCCGGCATGCGTTTCCAAAGTTCGCGCAGCGGAATGCCCATGGCTTCTTCGACGTTGCACGGCTTTTCCACGTGACCGGAAATGCAGAAGAGCTTGGTGCCGCTATTGTTCGGACGACCGATGCCGGCAAACCAAGATGGCGCCGCGCCGCAGGATGTCCGGGACGACAGCGATGGATCTCGACGTTGTTCACGGTCGTCGGACAACCATAGAGCCCGACGTTCGCCGGGAAAGGCGGCTTCAGCCGTGGCTGGCCTTTTTTGCCTTCCAGGCTTTCAAGCAGCGCGGTTTCCTCGCCGCAGATATAAGCGCCGGCGCCGTGGTGAACGTAGAGATCGAAATCCCAGCCATTCACATTGTTCTTGCCGAGAAGTTTGGCCTCGTAGGCCTCATCGATCGCCGCCTGCAAGCGCTCACGTTCGCGGACAAACTCGCCGCGCACATAGATGTAGCCGGTGCTGGCGCCCATGGCGAAGCCGGCGATCAGGCATCCCTCGACCAGCAGATGCGGATCGTGCCGCATGACTTCGCGGTCCTTGCAGGTTGCCAGGCTCGGATTCGTCGGCGTTCACCACGAGGTATTGCGGTCGTCCGTCCGACTTCTTCGGCATGAACGACCACTTCAGGCCAGTCGGGAAGCCGGCACCGCCGCGCCCCCGCAGACCTGACGTCTTCACCTCTTCAATGATCGCGTCGCGACCCTTCGCCAAAATCTCTTTGGTACCGTCCCAGGCGCCCGCGCGCACGCGCGCCTTTCAGGCCCCAGTCGTGCTGGCCGTAGAGATTGCGAAAGATGCGGTCCTTGTCAGCCAGCATGACTCACGCCTTTCCTTGAGCGTGGTCGCACCGCCAACGGGCGCCGACAATTGTCGATCGATCTGCGGGCCTGGCTTTACCTTTTTGCCTGCCGCGAGATTGTCGAGAATCTTGCCGAAGCTCTCGGCAGTGAGATCTTCGTAATAGTCGTAGTTGATCTGCGCCATTGGTGCGTTGACGCAAGCGCCAAGGCACTCGACCTCGACCCACGACAACTTGCCATCCTTGGTCACTTCGCCCTGGTCGCCGATACGTTTGCGACAGACCTTTCCAGATCATCGGCGCCGCGCAGCCGGCACGGCGTCGTGCCGCAAAGCTGGACGTGGAATTTTCCGACCGGCCAGCAGATTGAACATCGTGTAGAACGTCGCGACTTCCAGGGCGCGGATGTGCGCCATGCCGAGGAAGTCGGCAGACGTGGCGGATCGCCGCCTCCGGCAACCAGCCACCATGCTGCTCCCTGTGCGCGCCAGAGCAGCGGAATGATCGCCGACTGCTGGCGGCCTTCCGGATATTTGGTGATTTCCTTCTTCGCCCAAGCGAGGTTGTCCTTGCTGAAGGAAAAATCCTTCGGCTGCATTTCAGGCGGAGCGAGACGGCGAACGCTCATCGATCCACCTCCCCGAACACAATGTCGATCGAGCCGAGAATGGCAGACACGTCCGCGAGCAAGTGGCCGCGGCAGAGGAAATCCATCGCCTGCAAATGCGCGAAGCCCGGGTGCACGGATCTTGCACTTGTAAGGCTTGTTGGTACCGTCAGCGACCAGATAGACGCCGAACTCGCCCTTCGGCGCTTCGACGGCGGCGTACACCTCGCCGGCCGGCACATGAGTAACCCTCGGTGTAAAGTTTGAAGTGATGGATGAGCGCTTCCATCGAACGCTTCATCTCGCCACGCTTGCGGCGGCACGATCTTGTTGATCGTCGACCGTGACCGGACCCTGCCCCGCGGGGAACGCAATTTTTCCAGGCACTGCTTCATGATCCGCGTCGACTGGCGCATTTCTTCCATGCGGATCAGATATCGGTCGAAACAGTCGCCGTTCTTTCCTATCGGAATGTCGAAATCGAACTCCGAATAGCACTCGTACGGCTGCGCCTTGCGCAGATCCCAGGCAGCGCCAGAGCCGCGCACCATCACGCCTGAGAATCCCCAATTCCAGCGCGTCGGATAGCTTGCACGACGCCGATGTCGACGTTGCGTTGCTTGAAGATGCGGTTGCCGGTGAGCAGGCGTCGAGGTCATCGACCACTTTCAGAAATGGATCGCAAAACGCATAGATATCGTCGATCAACTTCGCCGGCAGGTCCTGATGCACGCCGCCGGGGCGAAGTAGGCCGCATGCATGCGCGAGCCCGATGCGCGCTCGTAGAACACCATCAGCTTCTCGCGCTCTTCGAATCCCCACAGCGGCGGCGTGAGCGCGCCGACATCCATCGCCTGCGTGGTGACGTTGAGCAGATGTGACAGCAAGCGGCCGATTTCCGAATACAGGACGCGGATCAATTGCGCGCGCTTGGGCACCTGAAGCCCAGCAGCTCTCTCGACCGCGAGGCAGAAGGCGTGCTCCTGATTCATCGGCGCGACATAGTCAAGCCGGTCGAAATAAGGCACGCGCCTGCAGATAGGTCTTGTGCTCGATCAGCTTTTCGGTGCCGCGATGGAGCAGTCCGATATGAGGATCCACGCGCTCGACGACCTTCGCCGTCGAGCTCAAGCACGAGACGCAGAACGCCGTGTGCCGCCGGATGCTGCGGCCCGAAGTTGATGGTGAAGTTGCGTACGCAGGTTTCGGCCATCAGTTCTACCAGCTCCGCTGCAGCTTTCGCCTTCTCCGGCGACCTTCGCGTTGAAGCGATCCCAGCTCACCAGTGACGCGCTCGTGACGCCCTTCCCCGATCAGATCCATGCCATCATGGGCGCTGACCTTGAAGACAATCTTTGCGGCCCTGAACCTCGATCGACCTCAACGTCGACTTTGACCGTCATTCCGGGCGGCGTCGCCGCCAGGTGCGAGACATCGACATGAGTGCCGAGACTGCCTTCGCCGGCGTCGAGGTGCTCGGCTGAGCAGCTGGGTGCAGGTCCATTCCATCAGCACGATCATGAACCCTGTCGCGAAGACCTTTCGGCATTTGCGCGATGATCGGCGATTCAGGATAGGTATACGGCACGGTCTTGTTTTCCGGCACCTTGTAGGAGAACGACGTGCTTGAGGCCGGGCTTCACGTGTCGGCTTCATGCTCACGACCCCTTCCTTCGGTCTTCGCCTTCTCGTCGCCGGGCAACACATAATCCGTGCCTTCCCATGGCGAAAGGAAATCGAAGCTGCGGAATTCCTGCGCCAGCGTCACCTTGTCGTAGACCACGCGCTTCTGCTCGTCGTCGCAGCGCACTTCGACAAATCCGGTGAGCGGAAAATCCTTGCGCAGCGGATGGCCCTCGAACCCGTAATCGGTGAGGATGCCGCCGCATGTCCGGGTGGCCGGTGAACAGCACGCCGTAGAGATCGTAGCGTCTCGCGCTCGAACCAGTCGGCGCCACGGAACGACATCGATCAACGCGACGCCACTGGCGTCGTTTCATCCGTCGTCATTTTAAGCCGCACGCGCTGGTTCAAGACGCGGTGACAGGAAATGATAAACGACGTCGAAACGCTGCTCGCGTGACGGCCAATCCACGGCGGTCACATCGATGATATTGATGAACTGGCAGGCCGGGTCGTCGCGGAGAAACGTCGCGACCTTGATGAGATCGGTCAGCCTGCAGCGTCGACGGTCAGCTCACCGCGCGCAACCGCGTAGCCGGTGACCGGCATCACCGAGGGCGCTCTTGATCGTTTGCCCAAGCTTGTCGAGCGTGTCGTCCATGTCCCGGCTCCGCTCAGCGCTCGATCGTGCCGGTACGGCGGATCTTTTTCTGCAAGAGCATCACGCCATAAAGCAGCGCCTCCGCGGTCGGCGGACAGCCGGGCACATAGATATCGACCGGTACGATGCGGTCGCAGCCGCGCACGACCGAATAAGAATAGTGATAGTAGCCGCCGCCATTGGCGCACGATCCCATGGAGATCACGTAGCGCGGCTCCGGCATCTGGTCGTAGACCTTGCGCAGCGCGGGCGCCATCTTGTTGGTCAACGTGCCGGCGACGATCATGACGTCCGACTGCGCGCGGCGAAGCGCGCGGCGCAAAGCCGAAGCGCTCCGGCATCGTAGCGCGGCATCGACATCTGCATCATCTCGACCGCGCAGCAGGCAAGGCCCGAACGTCATCCACATCAACGATCCGGTGCGCGCCCAGGTAATCAGATCGTCGGCGGCCGGTGACCAGAAAGCCCTTTGTCGGCAAGCTCGGCTGTTCACGCCCGTGAAAAACGAGATCGTCCGCTCCAACCGGCTTTCCGGTGCGCGGATCGAGGATTCCCCTTGGCGCGGGTGCGACGACGCTCATGGGCTCATCAATCCCATTCCAGCGCCCCCTTCTTCCACTCATATATGAAGCCAGATCGGTCAGAACGCCAAGGAACACGCATCATCGACCAGAAGCCAAATAGCCCGATCTTGCGGAAGACCACCGCCCAGGGGAACAGGAAGCTCACCTCGAGATCGAAGATGATGAAAAGGATCGGCGACGAGATAGAAACGAACGTCGAATTTCATCCGGGCATCATCGAACGCATTAAATCCGCACTCGTAGGCGGAAAGCTTTTCCGGGTCCGGCTGCTTATAGGCGACGATGAAGGGGGCGATCAGCAACGCCGAAGCCGATGGCCAAGCGCGACCGCGATGAAAACGACCAACGGCAGATAATCCAGCAGCAATGGCGCTCATCAGCGACCTCAAGCGTGCAGCCCCGCCTTACTGATATACGCCCGCCCGGACCGCTCGGCGGCCCGAAAGGCGCCGGTATCCCGCACAAATAGGCCGTTGTTTGTTTGGAATAGCCTCAAGGGCGGGAGCGCCGAGGCTTAGCGCAGCGCACAAAGGGTGGCAAGCCGACATTGGTCGGCATCCACGAGCGATCAGGTCCAAAATTGCAAAGACGCCGGCCGCGTGATTGATAGTGGCAATAGCCCTTATAGCTGGCGCCCACCCGGGCGGCCCTACAGCGGAAATCATGCATGGGTCTTGTGCGACGTATTGCTCTGCTTGCGGTTGCTTTTGCTGTCACAATTTCGAGCCCGCCGGCGAATGCCGACGACTACCCCTCACGTCCGGTCAAAATCATCGTTCCGTTCGGAGCCGGCGGACCGACCGATGTCTACACGCGGGCGATCGGCGAAGAATTACGCAAAGCTCTGCATCAGCCTTTGTGATGGAAAACCGCCCCGGCGCGGGCACCACTGATTGGCACCGATTTCGTCGCCAAATCCCCACCTGACGGCTACACGCTTTTGATGGTCTCCGGGCACCCAGACCGTCAATGAGACGCTGTACAGTTCATAAGCAATATCAACTCATGCGCGACCTCGTACCGGTCGCGCCGCTGATCGATACTGGATCTGGTGCTTGTCGTTCATCCGTCTGTTCCGGCGAAGAACCTGGAAGAACTGCTCGCTCTCTGCCCGGTCGAAGCCCGGGACCATCAACTACGGTTCGTCCGGTCCGGGCTCGAACTACCACATGGCCGGCGAGCTGCTTAGGAACCTGGCCGGCGTCGACATCGTGCATGTGCCCGTACAAAGGTTCGACAGGCGCGCGCAACGACATCCTCAGCGGGCAAATTCAGATGCTGTTCGATTCGGTGCCGACCATGGCGCCGATGATCAAAGCCGGTCTCGTGCGCGCCCTCGGAACAACAGGCAAGACCCGCTCCCCCACGCTGCCAGATCGTGCCGACGATTGCCGAGGCTGGCGTGCCTGGCTTCAACGCAACCTCTGGGTCGGCTTCATGGCGCCGGCGGCTACCCGCAACCGATCGTGGACAAGCTCAATCGCGAGATCACCCGGATCGTTGCCCAGCCTGCCATCAAGGAGGCCTGGGAAAAACGGGTGCGACGCCGATTACGATGACGCAAACCGATTTCAAGGTGTTTATGGATGGGCAGGTCGCCAAATGGGCGAACGTCATCAAGCGCCAATAATATTCCACCAATCAACTGACGCGCGCACAGCGTGTGATCCGGGAATGTACAACGCGCTCTCGAGATCATGCGCAATCCAATAGGTGAGTGATGAACGAAATGATCAACCCAGCGTCCGCTGTAAAGAGCGAGGAGCACTGGACCACCAAAGACGGTGGCGTGAAGCTGTTTCTGCTTTGAGAAATACGCTCACGATCCTGCGAAGACCATCGGCACGATCCTGTTTGTGCATGGATCGTCCATGGCATCTCAACCGACATTCGATCTGCAAGTGCCGGGGCGGCCTGATTCATCCGCGATGGATCACTTCGCCCGCCGTGGATACGACTGCTGGTGTGTCGACATGGAGGGCTATGGCCGGTCTACGAAGGATCGCGACAACAATGCACCGATCTCGCAGGGCGCCGATGACTGTTGCGCGGCTGCTCTCTCCATCCAGAAACTGCGTGGAAAGCGTCCGTTTCTGGTCTACGGAATTTCCTCGGGCGCCCTGCGCGCGGCGATGTTTGCCGAGCGACACCCGGAGATGGTGGCCAGGCTTGCGCTCGATGCCATGGTCTGGACGGGCGAAGGCTCGCCCACTTTGAGCAGCGGTCGCAAGAAACTCGCCGAGTTCAAAGCGACAAACCGGCGACCGATCGACAAGGCCTTCATCCGATTCGGTGTTCGACCGCGATCACCCCGATACCGCCGAACGCCAAGTGATCGATGCATTTGCCGATGCGGTGACCGCACTCGACAATTCCGTGCCGACCGGAACCTACGTCGACATGTGTTCGAAACTGCCGGTGGTCGATCCGGAAAAGATCAACGGTGCCGACATTGATCATGCGGGGTCAGCATGACGGCATCGCGTCGCTTGAAGACCTACTGAAATTTTACGCGAAGCTCCCGAACCCGGACAAACAGTTCACCGTCATGCCCGGAATTTCGCATGCGAGTTTCCAGCAGAAAAACTACATGTTGGTTTACCACATTCTCTCAAGCTTCTTCGCGCAGCCGGCGCCAGTTTACGTGGGCTGAGACAGGGGGCAGCCGGATTTTAGGCTCCGAGCTTGCCCGCAAGATCGCCAAGATCGGCTCCGGCAAACATCGACCGGCACTGTTGGCGCCCGCTCGCCCGTTCCTGGGCCGTATTCGTCAGGACGCGCAACATGCGCCGTGCGCAAACCGCATGCTGCCGCGGCGGCAAGATCGTTGCTGTGTGCCGCCACCATCATGCATTGCGGCCGGCGCGAGATCGAACGCTTCGCACGCAGCGAGATAGACGCGCGGTTTCGGTTTGTAGTCGCCGGCGACCTCGGCGCCGAGGATGGCGTCCCGAGGAAAATTATTTCGCCGCGCGAGGTCGACCATTAATGAGATGTTTCCGTTCGAGACGGGCGCCAACAGAAACTTTTTCTGCAAGCGCTTGAGCGCCGCAGTCACGTCGGGCCACGCGTCGAGCCGGTGCCACGCCACTGTGAGTTCGTGCAGGACGGTCTCGGAAAGATCGGTCAGATCGAGGCGCGGCATGAAGCGTTCGAGATTGCGCCGGTGCAGCACATCGAGCTTGCAAAACGGGATGCGACCCGACCGCACCTCTTCCATCCCGGGCTGGTATTCACCCCTCCAGGCGTCGGCAAAGCGGGTCCAGTCGAGGTTGTGCCCAGGGGTCTCAGCGCCCGGTCTGCCTCTCTGGCGACCCCCGTACGCCAGTCGACCAGGGTCCCGAATACGTCAAAGAACATCGCCCGGATGGAGGTCATGGCCGGGGCCAAGATCCTGTTTTCCGGCCCGGGAAAGTGCCGGTTTTGCCATCGAGAATCATGGCTAAGTCATGGATAAAATGGCGGGAGCGACGGGACTCGAACCCGCGGCCTCTGCCGTGACAGAAAACTCAATGATTTCTACGCTCCGTTCGACCCCGACAATGTTTTAACGTGAAATAAGAACGAGCGATACGGACAGGCACCCCGGCAGTATGAGCTTGGAAACAGTTCCACTGCGCCAAACGCTCGGTTGGCACTTCGCGACAGCCAGCAAGTAAGAGACTTTCAGCATGTCTTTTTCCGACCGAATTGGAAAAACAAAACCAAAGACACTTCTTCAAGTTGACTGCAATGGACGACGACCTGCGGGAATGGTCTGTGGGAAGCATGTATCCAGTACGAGCTCGACGCGCCGTTCCAAGACTTGATTACGGGCCTCTACGTAAATTTTTTCAAACGACCAACCGACACGATACCAGATGGCTCCTACCGCAATATTGGTGCGATCCGGGATTGGTTTTGGTTAAGCGCGAATTGGTTTGATGTGTATAATTTCATCGAATATTTGCTCCAAAAAAGACGCTGGCAATTTCAGCAAACGGATTTCTTTCTTTAGAGCGAGAAAAATCGGCCTACAGGGTCATCCAATCGGCAGCTCGTCCCTATCACCGAGCCAATCGAAATAGCCGCGGTTTCGGCGGCAACCTTAGTACCGGAACGGTTTGCGGGCGCGCGTGTGCTTATGCAGACGGCAATCAACTGTATTCGCAAAAGCCCGAGCCGGATTATCCAATGCCGTAAAGGAAGCATTAGCGCGGTTGAAACGGTGGCAAAGTGATTACAGGCGACCAAAAGGCGACGCTTGGCACGCGCTAAAGAAAATCAGCGAGAAGATGCCCCTGCATCCCGCAATCGCGCGAAGCCATGACTAAGCTATATGGTTATACAAGTGACGAGGGTGGCATCCGGCACGCGATGCTTGAAGAAAGCAAAATTGATGACGCGGAAGCAAAGTTTATGATTGTGGCGTGCAGCGCATTTGTAAATCTGTGTGTTCAACGGTCTAGCGGTCTAGACCATTAAGCAGCTTTTCCAAGGCACCTAAATCAATGCCGACCTTTACACTTGAATTCGAGCAGACGTTGCATCGGGCATTGGCGCTCGCAAACGAGCCGAATTCAGCGTTCTCGATATATGCCTGCCCCTATTCAACGTGGGATAAGACCAATAATCCGATTTACGGATTATCTAAAACCGGATAGTTGAGGAAGCAACAAGAGGAATTCGCTCACAGGGTGCTGAATTGCGCGAACGGCTTCACAGTTGAGCCCCGCGACGTTCCCGCCAGAAATTAGTCTTACTGAGGTTTGGTTCAACCGGATCAAGCTTGAGCTTTTTCGCCCGCGGTTTTCCGCGACCCGATCCAACGACGGGAATGTGCGTGGCGGATTTTTATGGGAGCAATACGCACCGAACGAAGTACAAT